>Ga0105048_10002980_pt1 | contig 27692 bp, 25 predicted proteins | sample MAT05_FD_78382 | JGI IMG/M metagenome (GOLD analysis project Ga0105048, IMG submission 78382) | Freshwater microbial communities from Lake Fryxell liftoff mats and glacier meltwater in Antarctica - MAT-05 | ecosystem: Environmental > Aquatic > Freshwater > Ice > Liftoff microbial mat | place...
CCCCACTCCTCACTCCTCACTCCTCACTCCTCACTCCTCACTCCTCACTCCTCCACTAGCCGACATGCTAGAATCAGTGACGATCCTCGATTTTGGTTTTCTAACGCTTGGTGTGCAAAGGTCTTGAAACACATGGGTTTGGCGTCTTTGAGCGTTTCGCAGTTGGTTGATACTTTTCGATGGCGGTATGCCGTCAAACGTTTCGATTCGTCCAAACGCATTGATGCGGCTACTTGGGCGGCCATTGAAGCGAGCTTGATACTGACCCCTAGCAGCTTTGGGTTGCAACCTTGGAAATTTTTTGTGGTCAGTTCTTCCGAGAACAAGGCTAAGTTGCCCGCGATTTCATGGAATCAATCGCAACCGTGTGACTGTTCGCATATGGTCGTCTTCACTGCCCGAAAAACCGTCGATGAAGCCTACGTTGACTTGTTTTTGGCCAAAACCGCTGCGCAGCGCAAAGTTCCCGTTGAATCGTTGGCAGGGTATCGAAATGTGGTCCTTGGTTTTTTACAAAACGCCACGGGGCGTCACTTGGCTTGGAGCAGCAACCAAGCGTACATTGCCTTGGGGCAATTGCTTGCTTGCGCCGCCATGCTCGGTGTCGATGCTTGCCCAATGGAGGGAATTGACTCGGCAGAATACGACAAATTGCTAGGATTAGTTGGGGGTGACTATACTACGGTTGTTGGATGTGCTTTAGGTTATCGGCATTCCGACGATAAATATGGCACGTTGCCTAAGGTTCGGTTTGACGCGACCGAAATGGTTTCGCATCTGTAAGGCGAGCTGCCGTCCATGTCTGAAATAGCTGACGAAAACGAAATGGAAGACAAAGGGGACGATGCCGAAATCCTTTCAACGACCGAAATGGGCGATCCCAAGGCAGACGCGTTGATGCTTGAAGTCGATGGTTGGTTGAGCCATATTTGGATGGTGCGTGCATTTTTAAAGCACTCCGACGAAGCCACCGACGACGAAGAGCTAGCAGATGTGCATCGCGGGTTGTATGACTTCATGTTGGCGTTGGGGCCATCGTTGGACGCGGGAGATGCTACCAGATACCTGCGAATTGCCAGAAAAAAACTCAGCAAATTGAAAGCTGCGACCGAGTCATTTCGTGGGCTCCAACCAGAAGTATCCGGGCATATGAATTTTCGGATGGCAGCTAAATCGCTAACACTGGCCGTTCGTCGCGTAGACGAATTGCTTCGCGAGTCCGCCCCGTAGCAGCGTAACTCTGAGACGCTGTGATGTCCGCCTCGGAGATGCGGACCTCACGTACTGCTCGGGAATTCAATCTTTCCCTAAAACGATTCCAACGGGGTACTTGCAACCAGTGCGTTGCAGCGATAAATTGATTGTCTTCCGCTGTTCTTCTCCTTTTCATCTTGATCTACAGCTCGCACGGAAAAGCAGTGATTTCGAATCTGCCTCGTAACTTACACGCATGGAGCATTGTATGTCGACGAATCCAAAACAAACTGTAGCGTTGATTGATCTGGCTGTAAAAAGGGACAAAGAGCAAGGAACGACTCGGGTTGAGTCTGCGTTGCGTCGTCTCGATGGATTGACTCTGCTCGAATGGTGCATACGGCGGTTGAGCGAATCGACTTTGATCGAGACGATTGTGGTAACTGGACCACCCAGTTATCGAGAGCTGATTAGCCAGACAGGACTTTGCAACGCCAGATGGATGCCCAGTGCGCTCAGCACCCCATCGCAGCGGGCCAAAGAATTAGCCGATCGATTGGAGGCAGATTGGATTGTTTTTTCGAGTCCACTCTGTCCGTTCACGGACCCGATGTTGCTCGATCGATTGATATCGCGTGGATGGGCCAATCCGACGACGGACTTTGTTGGTTTTGCGTCACCGAACCGTCCTTCATTTTCCTTGCAGTCGTTGGGGCTGGTGGGTGAGATGTGTTCCGCTGGTGCGCTTGCCAAACTGGAGCATGAAAATTTGCTGCTAGACCCTTGTGACGTACCAGTGATTATCCGCAGAAATCCGGCTCTATTCCAAACCAAGCTTATTCCATTGCCAGAGGGGCTGGATCACAGCTCGCTGCGGTTTTTGATGGAATCCGAAGCGGATTGGGACCGAGCCCATAGTTACTTGGAGGCGGCCGGCGAAGATTTATCTTGGCAGCGATTAGCGCAGCTAGCCGAAAGAAACTTCTCGGTGCGATAAATTTGGAGTGCTTCGATTTTATCGAAGCTTTAAGCTCCAAGCAGATCGAGTTGTAGGCGTACATCACCTAGCCAACCTTGACGGTTGTCCTATGTGACGGTTTAACGGGTGCCGCGATGCAGGAGACCGTGCGGCATGAGCTCAACATTTCTCGCGCGGTCGGTGGATTGGGCGGTATAGCGGTCGTCGGCGGAAGCATCGAGGGTGATGGTCCAGTCGGCGATGCCGGCATGTTGATCGGTGATCTTGGCGGGCTGACCATTGACGACGACGCCTTGGATTTCGCCGTTGTCATGCGCGACACCTCGCACCACTCGCTTGTTTCCTGTCACTTGAATGCTGGTGATGAGGGTTGCCGGGGGCAGGTCATCCACAGGCGCGAGCAATTCCGGGAACGGCACGCCCTTGTCAGCCGCCGCCCGCGCCTCGGGGCCGGTCCAACCATCGAGGCTGCGGTAAGCGGCATCTTTAGAGACTGCGGGGATTTTCACGCTCGCCACACGCGTCACCGTGTCGGGTGCGGGCGCATCGTGAAAATAGTAGCTGACAGGGTTTGCGACTTTGTTCGTGCGCGGGCCGCCACCGAAATCGACGATGCCGCGGTCGGAATCGCAATTGCGGACCGCGAGGCCCCGGAAGTGTCCGGCAAGGCCGGCTTTTGGCCCGACACCTGTAAGTTGAACGAGCGGATCGCGACTCAGGCGGCAGTCCACCAAGGCGAGGCGGTCAAAGGTAAAGTCGCCGTAGGGAAGGCTTGCTTCGTCATGACCGCCATTGATCGGTTCCGCACTGATGTTACGCAATTCGACATCACGATAAACGTGCGCGTCGTAGTCGGGGTGATAGATTCCAAACGCGGCATTTTGGACTCGCAGTCCTTCGAGCAAGAAGAAACGCACGTTGGGCCGAATAGCGTAATGCGATTCCCAGACGCGAAGGTTGCGGACCGCGAAAGGATGCTCGCGGTCGCCGCGCACATCGCCAGGCGTTTCGTCGCCGAAGCGGAAGCCGAACAGCCCATCGCCGTGCGATTCGTTGTCCTCAAATCGCAGAAACGGCACGGTGCGCACATCGTGCTGGACAACTTTCCCGGCGGAATCGCGGAGCGAGAGGAGGGGATCGAAGACGGGAGTTTTGGCGATTTGGAAGTGATAACCGTAGCGGTCGTTCTCGCACGCGACGTTGCGGGTGAACGTGTTCCGCCCGTTGGCCCACCAGAAGCCCGCGCCATCGTTGGGATCGTAGGGCAACACCTGTTTTGGCAAGCTAGCGGCGCCGAACGCCTGCACCGCCAAATTGCGATCGAGCACGTTCCACTGCTCCGTCGCGTCTTCTAGAAAGTAGCCGTGGCCGCGCGACTGGTAGCCAACGCAATCGCGAATGAGCAGATGGTCCGTGCCGTGAATTGTGATCCAGCGGTTGTGCGAATCCCATATGCTTGCGCCCAGCACCCCGCTGCCGCGCATCGTGTCGCGCACCAAGTGAAAGTGGATCGCGTATTTCCCAAGGATGCCTTCCTTCCCTAAATGCCGAAACTCCGCGTAGCTAATGCCTCCCGAGGAGCCCTCATGATACATCGTATGCCCGCGCACTCCGGCGGGATCGGCCGACTCGATGACGACGTTGCGCGATAGATTGGCCACCTCGCAACGCATGCCTTCTTCGCCGCGATGCGACTTATTGAGAGCGCGATCGAGCGTGAGCGTCGCGCCGTCGACTGCCTTTATCACCCGCTCCTCGGTGCCCACGGGTTTGGGTCTGCCGCTACCTTGACGAAAACTGCCGCCCGCTTCTGGTCCGCGCAAGTCGCTGGTGGTAATGATGATCCGGTCGCCGACGCGCCAGTCGCTGACGGCCTGCTCCACCGTGACGCGAGTATCTTCTTTCTTGACTGGCGCGGCGAGTTTCAGCCAGGTGCGATTCAGCGGCGCGCCATGCACGTCCCAACGTCCACCGCAGGCGATGATGGCCGGAAGCGTTTCCGTACTCGTGCCCGAGAAATGCCGCAAGCGAATGGTGGCTTGGATACCGGTCGGGATGGGCGACGCCGTCGTGCCGATTTCGAGCGCCGGCTGCGCCGCGCCGCCGTGCGCCGCTGGTGCGCTGCCGTGGTCGTCGTGGCAGTCGAAGCCATCCTCGGTTGTCGTGTCGCCAGCTTCGATCTTCAACAGGCCCACGACCAACAACGTCGACTTCTCGCGCGAGAACGTGAGCGTACCGGCGACATGGACCATCCGCAACGCGGTGTCGGAGTTGGCATCGTAGGTGACGACGTGTCCCTCGCGAATCTGAACAAAGTCGCTTGCTTTGGGTTGGCGCATCCCTTCCCACGTTTGCGCATCCGACCACGGGCCACTTTGCGCCGTCCGGGCATTAAAAACGAGAGGTTCGGTTGCGTGCGTTGCGACCGCGAATAGCAATACGCCGCAGAAGGCTAACAGGGACTTCATCAAATGATCCTCTTGTGGTTGTGTTCGATTTTACTTCTTGGCGACGCCTTTTTGGATCTCGAGAATCACCTCCTCGACTTTGCGAACCGTTACCACGGCCCCTTCTTTCAGCGTCTTTAGGCCTGCGGCTGTGGTCGGTCGAAAGTCGCCGCCATCCATGCTTTCGACGATGAGGACGCCGTCGGGAATCCGTAGATTCATGGCGCGTTCATACTCATTGGCGGCGAATGCGTTGAGGCCTTTGCCGCGCAGGCGCAGAACGCCGCCGTCGTTGAACGACATGAACGTGCGACATGAACGTGCCACGCACGGTCCCACGGGATTGCCCTATGTAGCGTCCGATGGCGCAGGGTCCTCGGCTGCAGCCAGACTACGTGGCATGACGGCCAACCACGCAACCGTTGCGGGAACTGTACCGACAGCGAAGACATTCAGAGGATGCATAACGGACTACCTATATAGAGTTTAACGCGTATGATTTGCCGTGCGGTCGAAGGTTACTTCTTGTTCGGCACACCGATCTGCACCAGCGTGATATTGTCGTCTCCTTGGGCATGCACGGTGAGAATCGCCCCTTCGTTGACGCTCCCCAACACCTTCTCGGCGACGCCCACCAGCTTGTATTCGCCGCCATCGATACTTTCGTAGACAGGCACTTCCGCGGCGAACTTATTGAAGTGTAGGTTGTTCCCATACTTCTTGGTGAAACTCTCACCGAGGTCTTTGCCTAACATCAGTAATCGACCATCCTTAAACGACACAAACGTGCCGGCAACGCTGCCTTTCTTCGCGCCGATGCGCAGGGCGACGTTGTCCTTGGAGACATTGACGATGCACCACTCTCCGACCTGCGCTTGCTTCATAGCGGTCGCGGTGTCCGTCGGGACATACTTGCCTGCCTCGTCACTCCAGACAAGTGTCTTGGTGCTCTCGGAGATCTTGTTCTCGAGCATGGCGCCAGAGTTCGCTTTAATCTTCAGCGTGCCGTTCTGGAACGATACGAACTTGCCCCAGCCCGTTTTCGCTAACTGGCTGGCCTTGTCCGCATCCTTGTCCGCGTCCTTGTCCGGCGACTTGTCCGGTGACTTATCCGGTGACTTATCCGGTGACTTATCCGGTGACTTATTGGCGGACTCTTTGATACCGATTTCGACCCGCGTAACTTGCTCGTCCTGAACCACTACCGAAATCGCCGCTCCCACTTCCAAAAGCCTGAAGGCATCGCGGGCGGCTTCTTCCTTCACGACGCCGCGAATATGGTTGACGACCTTGGTATCCTCGGCGATCTTCCATTGAGTGTCCTTGGCACCCTCATTCTCTGTCGCCTGAACTTTGATTTTCAGGAGACCGTCTTGGAACGCCAAAAACTTGCCGCTGACGGTGGTTTTCTTGGGCTCGACCTTCTTTGCCGACGGTGATTGGGCCGCCACTACCGTCCAGGGCACTAATCCGACCGCGGCGATCAACCCCAGCGCAGCGCAGTAAGCGATGACGATGCGCGGGGTGGCTTTTTTCATGAAACGCATAGCAGACAACCTTTGTTGGAGAGAACTTTCCGATCCCGCCGCGCCCACGGACATCGTGGGAACCGGGGAACCGGTGCCGAGTTTACTGACAATCGATACGAGCAAGGAAGCATACCTGGCCGGATGTTGTTTTTGCAAGGCGATCGCCAGCTCGTCGGCGGCGATCTCCTGCGTCAATCGCAACTGTCGCTCACTGAGCCAAACGAGCGGGTGAAAGAAAAATATCGCGCGAATCACTGCGGCCACGAGTCCGCTGAGCAGATCTCGCCGCCCCGCATGGGCAACTCCGTGGCCGATCACCAGTTCGCGTTCGGCGGCATCCAGTTGTTTCAACGTCGTCGTTGGCAGCACAATGGCGGGGGATAGTATGCCGACGAGCAGCGGGCTGCCAGAGCCGACAGATTCCAGCAGACGTGGTGGCGTCGCGAGGCCGACCAACTTACTGAATCTTTCCAGAGGCTCAAGAAGATCTCGGTCTTCGCTTCCGCGGCAGCCGCAGCAAAACCAACGGGCCTGGCGACACGCGGCGACGATTCGAACCATCTGCCACAGGACTACGCTGGCCCACGCGACGAATATTAGCGTCAACGGACTGCCGACGCCAAGCGGCTCGTGTCGAACTGCGCTCGTGCCGTCGATCGGCAGTGACCCAAATATCACTGGCTCGTTCGTCGTCCACGCCACCGGTTCGGCCGTAGCCGGGAGCAGCGTCAATTCGATTGGAACCGACCACAACAGCGCGACCAAAAACTTCAGCATCACGAGCCGCCAAAGCCAGCATTGAAACCTCGCAGGCAACGCCGGCACCAGCCGGCAGACGCACCACACGGCCAGCGCCAACAGCCCGCCCTGCCAACTGGCGCGCCACATCGCCGATCCCCAGACAGCCAGTAGGTTGGCGAAGTCACTCATTCGTCACCACCCTTCCGAAATTGTTCGAGATCCTCAACCAGTTGCTTAAGCTGCTGTAGATCCTGCTCCGATACTGGGCCTCCCTCGGAGAGATAGGCTACAAAGGGAGACACGGAACCCGCGAGTGTCGTATCCACAAACCGCTTGACGAGACCTTTCAATAGCGATTGCTGAGAAACCTTAGATGAATAACGAAACACGCCCTTCATCTGCTTGCGCGTCAAATAGCCCTTTTTTCGCAGACGTTCCATGATGGTGAGAATCGTCGTGCGGGCTTGCCCCGAAGTCTCGGCGAAATGGTCAGCCACATCGCCGACGCTCAACGGACCCTGCTCGCCCATATAACGCAGGATTTCAATTTCGGTAGAACCAAGTGAGGCCTTGGGGTCAGGCATGTTATCTCGCTCCGGCGGACTGCGGTTTTTGACGACTCGTGTAGTCATAGTATACCGGATGACTACACGCGCAGTCAATCGACAGAAATCTTTTTTTCCGGTCGCAGGGTGCTTCTTTTGATCTTGGCCGAAGGCGAGTGGCATTCGAACGCACGATCTCTCAAAAGAATGACCTCCATCGCTAGAGCAGATTGCTTGCAAGTTCAGCAAGCACGGATCGTTCGCCTTTCTCCAGTGCAATATGGCTGAAAATTGGCTGGCCGACCATTCGGTGGATCAAGTAGCTCAATCCATTCGAAAGCGAGTCGAGATACGGGTGATCGATCTGCTGTATATCGCCAGTAAAAACGATCTTGGTACCTTCTCCTGCACGAGTGATTACAGTCTTGATTTCGTGGGGCGTTAAGTTTTGGGCTTCGTCCACGATGAAGAACACACGTTGTAGACTTCGGCCGCGTATGTACGCAAGTGGCGTCACCTCGACTTGATTCGATTGAAGGAATTCCCGATTTCGGTTTGCAGTATTTCCGTTTCCGGACGAATTGTTCATGACGGCTAGGTTGTCATAAAGGGGTTGCATGTACGGATCCAGTTTTGCATCAATGTCTCCTGGCAAATAACCAAGGTCACGGTTGCTTAGTGGAACCGCGGGTCTTGCAAGCAATGTCTGACTAAAATGCGATCGACTTTCGATTGCCGCCGCAAGAGCAAGCAGCGTTTTGCCTGAGCCCGCCTTTCCCGTGAGCGTCACCAGTTTAAGTTGGTCATCCAGCAGGGCTCGCAATGCAAAGGACTGTTCCGCATTCCGTGGATGTACCCCTGCCGCAGAAATCCGATCGATTCGTCTGAACGATTTGTCTCTGCCATCATAGGTAACCAGGATCGAGCGATTGTAGTTTCGCAGAATGAAATTTTCGTTTGCAATGGGTGCCCGGATACCTTGCACAAGGCTTGCCGAGACATGACCTCCGTTTTCCGCGAAGAGGGCAAATAGTTCATCCGGAAGATCATTGATCAATCGCTTGCCAGTATAGATTTTCTCAAAACTCTCGACCTTGTCGTTGTTGTAGTCTTGCGCGGTAACTCCAAAGCAGCCAAAGAGTGCTGTTGAAAGGGGGCCAAATACCTCAATCGACTTCAAATGCTAATGCTGGCGCACCCTCTTTTGCAACGGTCGCTTTCAATAAGGGCTTGCTCGGGTCTCCGTACTTGCCCTTAAGTTGATCAGCACCGACAGATCCTCCTTCGCCTGTCATGGACATTTTGCTGGCCTTGGGATCTTTTCCAGGCCAGACCACAGTTACTGAATATTCACCAGGAAGAGCCCCATCGTTGACAGAAAAGGTAGTCAACACAAATTCCCCTTCCGTGTTGGTTGTGGCAACCGGTTTCGGATCGTTCAAATGTCCCTGATCGATTGGATGAAAAACAACCAATGCGTTGTCGCAGGGACGTCCGTTTTTGGTCTTTACAACCCCTTTTGTTGGCACAGGGGTTGGTTCCGAAGAACCGCATCCGACAACGAACGAAAGGGAAAAAACAGTAGACAGTATAGCGAATTTCAAGGTGTTTTAACTCTTGCAAAAGACTTCGGAGACAAATCGGTTACTGCTCGGAATTCGGGGATGTTTCCGCCGGCGTTTTTCCACCACCGCTGGCTGTAATCAACGCTGCATACGTCTGCGGCGATATACTCGAACTGAGGAAGCGTACACTACCATCCGTCAATCCGTGTGTAGCTCCACCGGTGTGGAATCCATATGTTTCGTTGTCATTGTGGCAGTTAATTACGCAATTGCCTGGAGAAGTTGTCGTCCCAGAAACTGCTCCATCGAGACCGTAGTCATTTTCATGATGTCCCCAACCGCCGTCTTTGAGATATTTTGAAGTGTTCTTTTTGCCGTTGATGTAAAAGTCTGGTCGACCTGCGCACTCGCACATCAAGATAGTGTTGCTAGTACCATCGGTAACAAAGGCGATTGTATTGGCTCGGCGTGGTGGAAACGCCAACACGGGCACCGCACCAGCGCCCTTTATCTCTGGGCCGAGGGAGCTAAAGAGATCGTTTTGCGATGTTCCCGATGCGTAACCGAAGAAAGTGATCGAACCAGGATTGATCGAGCTGCATGTTGCATAATCCGTTGCAGCAAAGTCTTGAAATGGGAATGTGGCTCCGAATGAATAGGTGCCACTGATTCTTCTTTCTGCTCCACCGGGTGAGGAAGGGCAAATGAATGCAGGTACGATGGTCTTTAGCGCTGCCTGGTTGTTCGGTGTTCCTGGGACAAGGCTTGGCGAAGAAAACCAAGGGAATTTTTGATCGTAGGCTTGGTAAACGTTATTTTGCTCCATGAACGGTAACAGGTATACGCTCCAGCAATGCACAATCGCTGGATACGGCGAACCTGGTTGACCGCTACCGCCCGGCGGCAGACCGATATCAACAAAAAGACTTGGAGGCAATCGCTTGTACGAGCTCTCATGATTGAGGGATGCCAAGCCAATTTGTTTCATGTTGTTGCCACAGGACATCCTTCTCGCTGCTTCTCTTGCAGCTTGAACGGCAGGCAAAAGAAGACCTACGAGTATGCCGATAATGGCAATCACCACCAAAAGCTCCACAAGCGTAAATGCCGCACTTACCGAACGCCGAAGTCGACTGAGATTCATTCTAGGATTCCAAAACATGATTAATGGGATAAGACCGCTGAGCAAACGCTCAATTCGAACGTTCTCCCACGGGATCATTCAGAACGAATGAAGATTGCGAGATGAACAGGTCAAGCTTTATGGCCTATTGTATTGGCAGGTCGTAATTTGCAGCTCCCTCACGCTTTGGCAAGCGTGGCTACAACCCTATTGATTCTTAGTCGTGGCAAAACTTCGCCTGGAAATTAATCTGACGTTAATCCATTCTTAACATCGTAGGAATAGCATTCCTCTCATGCTGGCGACCTCTGCATGTCGCCTCAATGTCCATGCAACGAATCCAGCCTATCTCGGTTCAAGTGATGCCATGTTTCGAAAAAAATTCAAGTACCTTGTCGCAACTTTCATTGTCTCCAATCTTTCCGTCATCCAAACACTATCAGCTCATGATGATGACAAGCCGCATTCGCATGCGGTTCGAGCTGTCAAACCGGCTGAGATGTACCAGCCGACTCCTATTCCAGACCGAATCATTCTCACTTGGGCCGGCGACCCAAAGACCACCCAAGCCGTTACTTGGCGAACTTCCATCGAAGTCACCGATGGTTACGCTGAGTTGGCAATCGCTGGTGGCGGCCCTGACTTCGCTGTGCTTTCCGAAACGGTCCATGCCACGTCGACGGCACTCAAAACCGACATCAACACCGCGCATTTTCACAGCGTTCAATTCAAGGGACTCAAGCCGGGTACCAAGTACGCTTATCGCGTTGGAGATAAAACTAACTGGAGTGAGTGGTTCCATTTTTCGACCGAAAAAGATTCAGCCGAACCTTTTTCATTCATCTACTTTGGAGACGCTCAGAACAATCTTCGCTCGATGTGGTCGCGAGTCATTCGCGAAGCCCATTCCGATGCACCAAAAGCCAAGTTTATCATACATGCTGGCGACTTGATCAATTCGGCACAATCCGACGGAGAATGGGGTGAGTGGTTCGGTGCGGGTGCGTGGCTCAATGCGATGATTCCAAGCGTCCCGAGCGTTGGAAACCATGAGATGCAGAAAAGCGAGGGTGGCAAGAGCCGACTTTCGCATCACTGGCGACCTCAGTTTACGCTACCCCAAGATTGCCCAGAAGGGCTCGAGGAAACTTGCTACACGTTGCAGTATCAGGACACGTTGATTGTTTCGATGAACAGCAACGAAAAGCTCGAGGAACAGGTAGCCTGGCTGGATAATGTGCTCGGCAAGAATAAACAACGCTGGGTTGTCCTCAATTTCCATCACCCAATTTTTTCGACCGCCAAAGACCGCGACAACGAAAAGCTCCGCAATCTCTGGAAGCCAATTCTCGATAAGTATCGAGTAGATCTCGTACTTCAGGGTCACGACCACACCTACGGTCGGACAGGACTCGACACACCAGTTGCTATTCCAAACACGATTGGAAATGTTCCCACCGGAGTCAAAAACGTCGACACGTTCACTGGAACTGTCTACGTCGTCTCCGTAAGCGGTCCAAAGATGTACAACCTTTCGCCAAATACGATTATGAAACGCGTCGCTGAAGATACTCAGTTGTATCAGGTTATACGCATTGACGGAGACAAACTCTATTACGAATCACGTACCGCTATCGGCGACTTGTACGATGGGTTTGTTTTGGAAAAGCAACCCGGCAAACCCAATCGAATGACCGAAGTGACTCCTGCGGTACCCGAGCGACGAAGAGCTGAGAAGGAACCCAAAGCAGAAGTCAGTGCAGCACCAGCGGCGATCGCCAAGTAATGTTAAACCCGCGCAGCGGTGGAATAACGAAAGATGGATTCTTGGTTTATTCATCGCTGCTTCGCGAAACGTTAAGGTGTAATCGCTAACTTTCGGGACACAGTGTTTCTGGTGGACAATCACAGTATTTCTGGTGGACAATCACAGTGTTTCTGGTGGACAATCAACGGAACGATCGATGCATATTCCAAAAAGAGTAAAAAGTATTTGGGTTTGGCTCGTCGTGTGTCCATGCATTGGCGTCTTGACGTGCGTGTCTGACGCTATCGATCCACCAGTCGTTTTGTTGCCATCACAAACAACTAAATTGACATTCCAAAACGGTGTCGATCAATACGTTGGTGCTATCGACACCGAAATCTGGGCTCTCGCCCCTACAACGTTTCTGGAAAGCAACCCGAACGCTTCGTCCGATGCAGATAACGATGGTGGGGAAAGTCAGGTTCTGATTCGATTCGATGGCATAATTGGTGATGGCCCCAAACAGGTTCCGGGAGGAGCAAGGGTCATTTTTGCTCGCATGTTTGTCAGTGCATTCGATCAAGGATCAACGGTCAATCTCCACCGAATGTTGGTACCATTCTCTCCGTCTGCAACTTGGAATTCGATGGTCGATGGAGTCTCCGCAGATGGCTTGGAAGCCTCTAGGCACAAGGACAGTTTTACGTTTGGCAAGATCGCGGCAAACTCCTCCACGATCGTCTTTGATGTGACAGACACGGTTCAAGCTTGGTCGAGCGGCCAAGCCAACCACGGGTGGGTTTTCATTAACACAGCCGGCAACGGTTGGGATTTTTACGCATCTGAAATTGAAGACATCAAGCAACGCCCAAAACTGGTTGTTGAGTACGAGTCCATTTCGACTTCACCCACGAATGCCCAACAGAATAAGGAAAGAGACACGGATGAGCCTGTTTCAAAACTTGCAATGGAAAAGTGACCCCGCTCACTTTAAGCGACCAACTCGACGTGACTTCATGTACGTTGGCTGGCTAGGTGGCGCAGGACTCATGCTAGGCAATCTACTTCGGCTCGAATCGAAAGCGGCAGCGTCCGACGCTCGCAAGCTTGAAGCCAAAGCAAAGTCGGTGATTCACATCTACCTTCAAGGTGGATTTGCGCACATGGACAGTTTCGATCCAAAACCCGACGCACCCGCAGAGTATCGTGGCATTCTCGATCCAATCGCGACAGCATTGCCGGGTGTTTACTTCAGCTCTCACATGCAGCAAACGGCCAAAGTGGCTGACAAGCTGACGGTGGTAAGAAGCATGACTCATACCGAGGTAGATCATAGTCGTGGCGAACACAGCATGTTTACTGGATACCGTCCGAGTCCAGCACTGGTCTATCCAAGCGTAGGCTCCGTTGTCGCTCATGAGCTCGGTCCACGAGATGCCATGCCGTCCTACGTTTGTGTTCCCAACCAGGGAAGCCAATTCTTAGGGAGCGGTTACTTAAGCAACGCATGCGGTCCGTTTGCACTGGGGGCTGATCCGGCTCGATCTAATTTCTCCGTTCGAGACCTGAATTTGCCGAGCGGTATCGACGACAAGAGATTCGAGAAACGCAAAGCATGGAAGGAAATGGTTGATGGACATTTTGCAAGCTTAGAACGCGATGACTCGCTGGCTACCATGGACTCATTTTACCAGCGAGCTTACGACCTGCTCGCTTCACCAAAAGCCAGAGATGCATTTAGTCTCAAGAGCGAATCGGATTCTACGCGAGAACTCTATGGCATGAAGCCATGGGGACCCGTCCTACGGCCCTCAGCAGGCGCACGGTTCTTGATTGCGAGACGCTTGGTAGAAGCGGGTGCACGCTTTGTCACCGTAACGTACGGTGCCTGGGACACGCATGCATTCCATTATCGCGGTATCGGTACCCAAATGCCCGATCTTGACCGAGCTTTTGCAGGTTTGATTCAAGACCTCGATCAACGAGGCATGCTCGACTCAACGCTCGTACTGGTGACGAGTGAGTTTGGCCGCACACCCAAGGTGAATGCTGGAGGAGGACGAGACCATTGGCCGCGCGTCTTTAGCATTGTGATGGCTGGTGGTGGGGTGAAGCGTGGACAAATCTACGGTGCTTCGGATGCACTCGCTGCCGAACCCGCTGACAATCCTCTCGGTGTCGAAGATTACATTACGACCGTCTATCACTTGCTCGGAATCGACGCAGCGAAATCGTTGATGTCGCCTGGCGACCGTCCGCAACCGATTGTTACGAACGGCAAAGTTGCTCACGGTTTATTGGCGTGACTTCCTAAACGCCAACTGCGATATCGTAACTATTGGGCACCATCGTTTTATGATAAATAATCGTCGAATTCTGTTTTGGTTTTGCACCATTGCTTGTTGCGGCTGCGGGCATGCGATCTGTGGCAATCCATCCCTCGAACTGGTCACTCCATCGGTGGGAACGCGCGGATGTGAGTTTAAAGTTGTTGCAAGAGGTGCGTCGCTCAAGAGTATTCGACAAGTGGTGTTTTACGATCCCGGTGTTCGATGCGAGCGGATCGAAACTACCAGCGATGAGCAAGCCATGCTTCACATGGTAGCGGACTCGCAGTGCAGCCTTGGTCCACATGCATTTCGGTTGCTTGGCGACAATGGTTTTTCTGAGTTGCGTACCATCACGATCAGTCCGTTTCCAACTATCCAAGAGGACAAAGAGACGGATAAGCTATTCGTTCAGGGCAACTGCACGGTCTTGGGTACACTCGAATCCGATGATGTCGACTCGTTTCAAGTTCAAGCGAAAGCGGGCGAACGCATCTCCGCAGAGGCCGTCGGCGTACGACTTGGAGTTTCGTTGCTAGATACAACGCTAACGCTTCGCGATCCCTCTGGACTCGTTCTGAAGCGAATCGACGATACGCCGATGCTGAATCAAGATCCTGCCTTGTCCACTTTAGCACCCGTGGATGGAATCTATACGATCGAGATCACAACAGCGGGCGCGAACGCGGACGCGGATAGCCAGTATGCGCTGCACATCGGCAATTTCCCGAGGCCATATAGTGTCTTTCCATTGGGTGTCCGAGCTGGATGCGAATCCGAACTTTCGTTTACTTCGTCTGATATGGACGAAGCAGATTCCACTCAGAAACGAATTCAATTCGATTCTGGGCTCATCGGTACGCGGCATATCGAACTAATAGAAAATGGGCTGATTTGTCCCTCGCCGATCCCCTTTCGAGTCAGCACATTCGATCAAGTTCGCCACGATGCGGACCGAGTTGGTACTGGAGACTGTGTCTTGATGCCTCCGGTTGCGGTGCATGGAGTGATCCGAAAACCAGGCGAGGCTAACACATTTCGCTTCGCAGCTCAACATTCTGGAACCGTATGTCTCGAGGTATTCGCATCGCGATTGGGCTCGCTCTTAGATGCAGTCGTCGAAGTTCGAGACCAAAATGGCAGAACGGTGTCGAGCGGTGATGACTTCGATAGTCATGACACCAGACTAGTTTTTGAAACTATAGCAAATGAAACTTATGCTGTTACTATTCGAGACAAACGAAAGAACTCGGGTGCGAATTATAGTTATTGCATCGAAGTATCGCCTTTGCAATCATCGATCTCTGCTTTCTTGCCCAGACGCAACAAACTCTCGCAAGCTGGACAAACGATTGCGATCCCAACGGGCAATCGGGCTCTCGCGTTGATGGGCGTTCGCCGAGATCGATTGGAGGGGGACGTCGCGATGGCATTTGAAGGACTTCCGGAAGGCGTTTCCATTGATTGTCCTCGCATCGCGAGCTCGGCATTTGTGGTTCCTGCTGTATTCACTTGCGATACGTCGACGTCGACATCCGGTTCCTTGGTCGCCGTAAACGCAACCTTGCAATCGGGAGCAACCAAGGCGGTCGGTGGTTTTGAACAGATCGTTGACTTGGTGAACGGACCTGCGGATTCCATTTTCCAAATGACCAGCTTGGATCGGATGGCGGTTGCCACGGTCAATCCAGTTCCGTACTCCATCGAGTTCGTGAAACCCACTTTGCCTCTGTCCGTCGATGGCACGTTGGAGATCACCATTCAAGTTCAACGAGATACGGGCTTCGATGCGCCACTCGATATAACTTTGCCGTTGTTGCCTGACTGGGTGGATTGCCAAGCCAAGACTCGAATACCAGCCAATAAGGATTCGGGTACGATAACTCTCCGCGCGAACCGCGCCGCGAAGGCGGGAATTTGGCCGCTTGTTGCGGAGGGAACGGCAGGGCTTGCCGAGAGTACGTCAGAAACAGGCAGTACCGCCACTGGACTGGGGTTGCGTCCACGCAGACGGTCAGCCGATTCGATGACTAATGTTTGCACTTCGCTACACTCGCTTGCTGTTTGCGATTCTCCAGTCAAAGGGGATATCGATCCCATTTCTGTCGAGCAAGGCTCCAAAGTTGAAATCGCATGTCGACTTGAATTGAATGAATCCGTCCCTGAAAAGTTGGTTGCCACGTTGGAGGAGTTACCCAATCGTGTGCATGTCATAGCTGTTCAAGTAATGCGCACTGACAAGACAGTTAAGTTCCAATTGAAAATCGACGATGACGCTCCGATTGGAACATTCGATTCTGTCGTTTGCCGTCTAAGCGGTGTTTTGGAAAATCAAAACGTATCGTATAGCGTTGCTCGCAATACGAAATTGATCATCGCTGCCCCAGGTGCTTCGCAAAAGGACGAATCAGGTCGTCCACTGAGCCCGCTCGAAGCACTGCGTCTCCGCAAAAACAAGCAAGGATTGTGATGAACTTACTACAACTTTTATTTGAGTCCACAGGCTGGAAGCCTATGCCACAACAGCTAGCTCGCTTGCTCTGCCCGTTCGCAGTTTTACTGCTCAGCACCAACGTATCAGCGTCGGAACCCAAACCGGCAACGGGGCTCAAGCTAGTGTCGCTGCAAGTTGAGCCCTCGACAATCGAACTGCGGTCTGCTCGCGATCAGCAGACTGTAGTTGTCACTGCGACTTTTTCGGACGGAAGCACGCTGGATGTCACCGGCCCTGCCACTGCGAAAATTGAATCCACGGGCAGTTCGAGTCCAGTCGTCGAATACGTTAGCGAGTCGTTCGTACCCAAGTACGATGGATCGACTATCGTAACGTTTTCTTACTCTGGACTTGATTGCAAGGCGATCATCCGTGTGAGGGGTGCGAACGATCAACCGCCAGTCGGGTTCCGAAACGAAGTACTGCCAGCCTTGACACGTGCCGGTTGCAATACAGGCAAATGCCACGGATCCGCTTCAGGCAAGGATGGTTTTCGACTCAGCCTTTTCGGCTACGATCCCTCAGGAGACCAATTTCGGCTGACGCGAGAACTACCAGGCCGAAGGGTTCTGTTGGCGGATCCCGAGAACAGTTTGGTGGTGCTCAAGGCGACCGGTACCGTTCCACATACTGGTGGAGGTCGTATCGAAGAAGGGACGCAAGCTTATGAGTCACTGGTGCAATGGTTGCATGAAGGTGCCAAGCCCGATGGGGAGAGATCGATCGTACCAGTCGGCATCGATGTGTACCCCAGGAAGTCAGTGTTTTCTAAACCCGAGGGACAACAGAAGCTCGTCGTGATGGCTCGCTATAGCGACGGCACTGAGCGTGACGTGACATCGCTTGCGGTGTTCCTCAGCAACAACGATGCAGCCGCATCAGTGTCCGAAGCCGGCTTAGTCGATGCGCGTGGTCCTGGTGCCGCATTTATTCTCGCTCGATTCGACCAGTTCACACAAGGAGCGTCGATTATGGTTCGGCCCGATCTAGCGTTCGAATGTCCGCAGCGACCCGTGCACGGGGAAATCGATAGGCTGGTTGACGATCGATTGAAGTTCATGCATTTGGCCCCCTCCGAACTTGCTGAGGACGAAACATTCTTGCGACGGGTCACCATCGATTTGGTAGGGCTCTTGCCAACTCCTGAGGAATATCGCCAGTTCATGCAAGACGCATCGACGGACAAACGAGAGCAACTCGTCGATCGACTTTTGGATCGCCCTGAGGTCCTGGACATATGGGTTATGAAATGGGCTGAATTATTGCAGATACGAACTAACAACGGAGTCAGCCAAAAGGCGCTGCGACTCTACGATCGATGGTTGCGCGAAGCGGTTCACTCCGGCATGACGATCGATAAAATCGTTCAAAAGGTACTACCAGCCAGCGGTGGATCACTTGAAAATCCTGCAACGAACTATTACCAAACGGAAACGACTCCTCAATTGCTTGCCGAAAATATCGCACAAGTTTTCTTGGGGACGCGGATCCAATGCGCCCAATGCCACAACCACCCGTTCGATCGTTGGACGATGGATGACTACTACGGGTTCGCATCGTTCTTTAGCCAAGTCGGCTACAAACAAGCAGAGGATCCACGAGAGTTAACGATCTACAATGCTGCTGAGGGTGAGATGTTGCATCCCTTAGGAAACCGACGGGTTGTGCCTAAGTTTCTCGGTGCAGAAATGCCGAACCTTGAAAGTGGCAAAGACTATCGAATGCTCCTCGCCGAGTGGATCGCGTCCAATGAGAATACAGCATTTTCAAAGAACGTCGCCAACATCGTTTGGGCGCACTTCTTGGGGATTGGGATAGTAGACCCCGTTGACGACATGCGAGTAAGCAACCCACCCAGCAATCCCGAACTGCTCGCTTACCTCGCAGGGAGAGTGGTCGAGAATGGATTTGAAATCAAGAAGCTCATGCGCGAGATTTGCTTGTCTCGCACTTATCAGACATCGACACGCCGCAATGAATCCAATCAGTGGGACGAGCGAGAGTTCACGCATCAAAAGATTCGCCGCATGCGAGCCGAGGTCTTACTCGATTGCATCAGTCAAGCCACCGAAACGACTGACCGATTGCCGGGCCTTCCCAAAGGTTCGAGAGCCGTACAAGTAGCAGATGGACTGGCCGCACATTACTTCCTGACTACCTTCGGCCGTTCCAATCGTTCAACCCCTTGCACCTGTGAAGTCAAGACATCCCCGACACTATCTCAAGCACTGCATTTGCTCAACGGTGAGACGACCGGCGGCAAGATTAAGGAAGGAAATCTTGTTGGCCGATTACTCGATTCCGCGAGCTCATCCGAGCAAGTTGCAAGAGAACTCTACGTCCGGTGTCTGACGCGACAGCCAACCGACGCGGAGCTCAAATCCATTGATGTAAAGCTTAGCGACTACCCGAATCCTCGCGAAGGACTCGAAGACCTCTACTGGGCTATTCTGAACTCGAACGAATTTGTATTCAATCACTGATGCGACACTTTTCGATAATCAATAGTTCTTTGATGCTTACTCAGGTCCCAAGTATTCTGACGTTGAAAGAATGGGCATGGAGACTCTGTGTTGTACTCTGGCTTGCCATCGTTTCCAACTTTGCACCGCGATTGTCGGCGCAAACGATGTCAAGTGCCGATTCCGTTGCCGAAAAAGTCTCATTTGATGCCGTTCAGCCGATATTGAGGAAGCACTGCGTTCGCTGCCATAACGAAGATCAACCTCGAGGGGATCTGGTATTGTCGTCGCTGGATAAAGTGCTGGCTGGCTCCAGTTCCGGCCCAGTTGTGGTTGCGGGAAAACTCGAAGAAAGCCCCCTGTATACGTTGACGGCGCACTTGGAAACACCCAAGATGCCTCCCAACAAGCCCCAAATCCCTCAACGCGAATTGAACATCATCGAACGTTGGATCGTTAGCGGATTGGCGGACGAGACCAAGCCTGCAACGACCAAGCCTGCAACGACCAAGCCGATACCGTCCGATAGCAAGTCGCCGTCCGACTTGCTTTCGCCAGTTGTTTATGCTCCCCTTCGTGCGATTCCGCGAGCGTCAGCCATTTGCACCCTTTCGGCACACCCAATCGAACCAGTCGTGGCGATTGCGGGATTGCATCAAGTCGCCATCTTAAATTCGAAAACTGCCGAGTTCGCATCGCAGGCGATCGAGATCGGCGAGCGGAATATTTCCGCTTTGCGATTTTCTTCCGATGGAAAAATTCTGTTGATCGCAGTTGGAATCGTTGGTGAATCCGGCACCGTGCTTGTGCTGGATTGGATGACCAAGCAATGGTTGCCTAGCGTCGGTGATGAGTCTGACAACATACAGTCGATCGACTGCATTGAGGATGCAAGTCAATTTGCTATCGGAACGACGTCGCGATTGGTAAAGACATTTGATCGCACGACGCAGAAGGAGCTGCACGTACATCGCAAACACACGGATTGGGTTTTGTCCGTTGCCTATAGCCCTGACGGAATTGTTTTGGCAAGCGGCGATCGGTTCGGCGGCATTCATGTTTGGGAGACTGCGACCGGGAAGGAGTTTGCGACTTTGCGAGGACATACGGGTGGAATCACCGGACTCATCTGGTCCGAAGATGGAAATCGCCTCACTTCTGCGAGCTTGGATGGATCTGTTCGAATCTGGAATATGCATGCTTTGGAAACGGAGAAGCAGTGGGTTGCACATGAAGGAGGAGTCCAATCGCTTGCCCCCGGCCCACAAGGAAGCATCGTTACGGGGGGACGCGATGGTTGGATTCGAAAGTGGTCCGCCGAGAACGCGATGCTTCTATGGCAGTCGAAGTTAGCGGATGATGTTTTCGCGGTTTGTCACATCGGGACGGCTGAAAATCCCGGAGCACTTATTGGCACCGATGCCGCAGGCGGCGTCTATCGATTCAATAGTTTGACGAATTCGGAGAGCGAACGCACGGCCGCCATGGAAACCCTCTTGCCCGTTAGCAATTTAACTCGCAAATTCGCGACGATCGTCCCCATAGCTCCAAAGCGAGTTGTCAAGTCCGATTCCGATAAGAACGCCACGGAGTCTGTAGCGATGTCTGTTGCCAGTCCATCAAAGTCCGAGAAGCCGGTGGAGTTATCTGAGATGGTTGTTGCTTCAGATCTGGAGGAAAGCAGGCGAGCGCTCAACAGTATCGAGCAATCGCTGGAACAGACCTACCGGACCGCGGAGCAACTGGAGGAATCCGTCGCGAGGCTCAAACAGTTGATCGTATTGCAAGAGGCCCGATTGAAACAGTCGGAACTACGTCAAAGGTCCAACCGAAAGTAAGCGAGTGTGCTCCCGTCAAATCATCCTAACAGACGCTAAGCAGACGGTTGGCTTAGAGCCCGAATCGGGAGAAAGAATTTGGTGGGTGAATGGTCCCACAGAAAAATTCGTTTGCACTCCGTCTATTGGGCTTGGGTACATCTTCAGTTTCGGAGGGTCACCAAGCGAGCGGGCCTTTGCCATTCGAAAAGGTGGACTAGGCGACTTGACAGAATCCCACATCGCGTGGACGAAAGAAAGGAACAAGCCTTATGTCCCGACTCCACTTGGGTCAGCAATCCGTTTTGCAATGTTCGCATCGGAAAAAAACATCTCGGATCGAAGAATCGTTTCGACCGCCCAGCGAACATCGAGCTGACGTTCTCTCAACCCACTGGCAAGCTGTTCCATTCCCGCTTGATCCACCAGGCCATCAGCGAAAAACTCTTTGGTCAATCGCCAAGCGAGTCTTCGGGATGTTGCGGGATGCTCTAGCAAAATCCGTACGACATCATCGCCATTGAAGTTGCCCGTTTGGCCGAGGAAACTTTTGCTGCCTGCGTCATGAAGCTTGTCTTGCATTTGGAACTCGCCACGCGTTACGTTCCAACCCGTGAAGGCTCAAGCAACTTCTTTGACGTCCGTCTCGTTGTAATGGCCGACACCAAGCGTGAATAGCTCCATCATTTATCGGGCCAAGTTTTCGTTCGTTTGACCTGCCTTGTTGGACGGCGCGTCCAACCACGATAGCAGCGCCGGGTCATGGCTGACCGCTCGAAGCAGTTCGCCGAATGGAGCCAATGCATATTTTCGGAACACATGGTTCTGTTTCTGCATCAATTTCAGATCATTCACTTTGAAGTTGCTAGTGGCAAAATGATTGTGCCACATCAGTGTGAGACGTTCCTCAAGTGGATGTGGTGAGAATAAGATCCGATAAATCCACCAGGTTTTGAGGCGTTCGTTGTTGCCGGAGTCAGCCGCCGCGGAGCCGATGATATTTGCCAAGTTACTGAAACCGTCCGGCACACCGTCTGAACGGCATTGTCCATCCAGGATCCGAGTCACAGCGGATTGCGGTTCGCTGGCGACATCGCGTTGGATTTCATTCCAGGTTACGCCAAAGACGGCTCGGCGATGGAGATGGTTCACTCGTCGCTCGTCCCATGGGGAATTTCCGCTGGGGGAGTAGGGTTTCCAGTTTTTCAAAGTGGCACCTTACAGTGTAGAGCAGTTGTCCCAACTGCTCGGGAGTTCGTACAACCGCAACCGATTACACATCTATGTTCTGAGCAACTGCTTTGGTTTGGGAGTTGGATACGCAGGGCAGGAACAGTTGGGACAACTGTTCTACTCTCGGTCGAGAACAATCTCGCCCAAGTCAATTGTCTGGCCTGCTTCCACCGTAAAGTCCTTGTAGGTCAATTTTCCCTTGATGTTGCCGAGAAAACGATAAGTCGCTCCGGGAATGAGCGCGGGCAATTCCACTCGACCTTCGGTATCGGTTACGGGACCGTTCCCATAATTCACGCGATCAAAGTTGGCGACGAAGTCTTCGTCGGCAGCAAGCTCGCCGGCTTGTGTTGCATCTGAGTAGCGCATGGCGCCAGGTGTTGCAACGATTTGCAGCGAGGGATGTATTGCGTCGCGTGGCTCCCCTTTGGAAGTGACGCATCGTACTTTTGCTGTGCCACAAGGCTTCAAGATCACCACGGGTTCTGGGGCGTCAGCTAGAAGTAGGACCGTCGCACCAAGCTTTCGCCGTGGGTCCAGAAAGCTGCACTTGTATTCAACGCCTGGAGCAAGGTTCGAGAGTTCGAACTTCCCACCTTCTAATTCATCGCCAAAGCCTCGCCAAGTCAAATGAGCTGCCGAGATCTTGAGTCGCGTAATCATGACCGCCCGATCCACGAGGGCCTGATTCTCGTCAACAATTTTGCCAAAAACTTTCTTACCTCGCTCGATTTCGATGGTTAGCTCTCGCGGATCGGCATCCTTAGCAAGATCCAATGGAACGAATGCGTTCGCGTAATTGCGAACCCCACCCGAGCCGGTCGCCGACCAGCTCGAGCCCGCTCATTTCCTTGAGGACATAAGCGTCGCGAGGGCCGTGTACGATCAACGTCCCTCTCCCAGCTAAAACAGAAATTTCAATGTTCCGTCTTCACCTGTGCGTACAATACACTGCCAACCGGTAATGATGTCATCCGAGTTGTTGGGATTCTTTCCCTTGGGGGCATATTGCACATTCACTCCAGCAATAGGAGCCTTGGATTCTACATCTAGCACACGGCCGCGAATGAGCACGCCACGGGGAAGTGCGATGTCAACCGTCTTTGACTTGAGACCCGCTCCCCAAGGGATGTTGTCAATGGTTTTGGCTAGATAAGGCTCACCCTTGGCCGGATAGGCTGTCACACCGAATCGAATTCCTGCATCGGGATTGATCCGGTATTTCCCTTGGTCGTCCGTCTTTCCATTTACCGTCGACATAGAACCGAACTCTTGTTGGCTCGCCCAAACTCCGACCTTAACTCCGGTCGCGGGCTTTCCCGTGTCAGCCAAAGTGATTTGTCCCTCGAAAAGTTGAGCGGGGGCCAATGGCATGACGACTTCTTCGTCTCCTGAAACATTCTTTACTTGGGTCAGTACCGTGACTAGCTTTTCGTGCGTCCATTCGAGCCATTCGGCGGGCAAGTAGACGCGTGGGGACAAGACTCCAACTGTCACGGGTACCTTCAGCCGCGGGCACTCAAAAAGCTGAAGCGATTTGCTGTGAACATTGAGCATCACTGGCGGCAAATCGAGATCGGAAAGGTCGGATAACGCGATGCTGCTGGACCTGCTCTGTAATTGAAAGCTACCAATCAATGCCAAGGCCAATCGGGCTAAGAGGACCGCGACAATAACCATCCAAAATACGAAAGCACACGGAAGTATCACAGACAACAACGATGCATTCCATTTTGTCTGCAATGGTACTGCGTTCGACACATCAGCCAGAGATGCTGCCGCAACAGATTCGGCACTGAGCGGGGCAGTCGCGAGGTCTAGTTCATGCTCTGACTGAGATTGCTTACGTAAATTCGATTGCAACGAGACTCGCAGACCACCATCGCCTATGGGTCCCACGAGTTTGGGCTCAGCCATTTGACTGGTGCCACCCGAGGCTATCGCATCAGAATCGACCGCTTCGGACTCCGTTTGCATTGCATTCGGTACTTGCGATGCTTGTCCTTCAACGACTGACTGCCCTTGTTGCTCGATCAACCAACTGGCATCGATAGTAAACGGCAGTCGAAGGGAAGGAAGGAGCTGCGAAAGCACAGGCAGCGCAAGCATTGCTATGAGAATACCGGTCCAAACGCGGTGTCGCAAATTGGGGTCTGCAACGCGAGTTAGCTTGAGAGCCATTCCCGCAAGCAACGCGAGCACCATTGCTTTCGCCGAAACGTCCATTGCGGAGACCAACCAGCGGCTGGCCGCTTCTTCGATTACAGAATTTTTCATGGCAACACCATGCGGGGCGATTGAAGGTGGATATGACTTTGTTCTAAACGCGGTAATGAACCAAGAAGCTAAGGTTTCTTGCGACGTCCTAACTTCTTTTTCTCTTCCCGATCTGCTTCTTCGATGCGATCAGCCAGACTGCGAAGAACCTCTGCGGAAAGCTGTTGGTCATCGACCAAACCGACGAGTAAGTTTTCTATCGAGCCGCTGCAAAAGCGATCGATGATCCCGCGGACTTGTTGAGCAGCCACATGCTGTTCCTCCACTCGCGGTTTGTACACAAAAGTCCGCGCGTCGACTTCGTGCTCGACGTACCCTTTGGACTCAAGTCGCCGCAACAAGGTGCGAACCGTCGAGTCTTTTAGGTCACGATCCTTTTGTAATGCCTGCCGAACATCGTCGGCGGTGGTCGTCTCTCTCGACCAAACAACCCGCATTACGTCGCTTTCCAGCGGGCTGAGTGCGAGCTGAGTCTGCTTCTTCGTCATACCAAATCCTCTCGTACGAGAAGTAACGTTACGACTTGTAACACTTGCGGCGTCAGCATGTCAAGGATTTTTTTGGGGATATTTTTTGGGGATATTTTTTGATTCTTCACGTTCGGCTTTGCCTCGACGGGACGGTGCCGGTCGGTAAAGTCGTTGACGATGCCATGGACGCCATCGAGAAAGAGAACCCGCTACATCTCAAAGGGGTCTTGCCCAAAGTGTATGCCCGCCAAAACCTCGATCCGACCAGCTTGGGCGAATTGATCGACTTGCCTGAACAGCTACGATCATCGTTGCCGCGGGGCGATCTCTTACGGGGGCGTACAACCAGGTGCAAAAACGGCGATTGAGACCGTTCCAATCATTCGTGGTAACAACATCAAAAACGGCTAGGCGAAACCAATCGGTGGTAACATCAGTGCAAATCCCCTACAAGGATAATCAATAATTTACAAGGGAAAACAGTAGCTACCGAATCCGTTTTCGGTAAATACCGAAAGCGGGTTTCCGTTTCCCAGGCGCAACTACTTGTTAACGCTACCGGCCAGCGGGCAAGAACGGGCCGTTGTATGTGCGCTAGCCAAAGTCGCGACGGACTGGTAACCGAATAACTTCGTGACTTGCGTCAGTCACTAGCGATTGCAGCCTTGCACGGAAATTCTCTTTGTCTTCGCTCCATGCGAGGTAATTGATGTCAGGAATCAATACATGTCCCGGCACTTTGTCATGATCAATCTTTACTGACCACCCTTGAGACAGAATAGCCGTAACGGGCCAGCTAACCAAAGCATAGAAGTCGCGTTTGTCCGCAGCAATTGCTTCAAGGGCCTCTAGAGGACAATTCAGACATTCAACTCGGTAAAGGCTTATCCCCTCAGATTCACTGTTTCTTGGCCGAATCCCGATTAAACTTGGAACTCGATCTTTAATGGAGGTGAACCAAAACAATCGAACAAGCCGCTCCTCCTCCGATACGGGATCGTTTTGTGACTTCGGCATTCGGAAATTTCGCTTAGATCCGAGTCGTATGCGAAGTCTTGTTGATTGTGTCGATTACCGTCAGGTGTTTTCCCGAATCGCTTATTTCAACGAACTGCAAGAATCGAACTGCCTTCCACTCGAACACGATTGTCCCGTCTGCCGTCAATGATACATCATGTGGCAATAATAAATATGCACGACCAATTGAAGTGAGGTAATTCAATGCATTTTCGATCAACTTAGGAGACGGAGCAGCTGCCCCTTGGCCGTCCCAATCTGCAACGTACTCCCCGAAAGAAAGGATCAATTTGCAGAAGGAATCAAACGCATGTTGATCATAGCTATTTCCGTCCAATGAAGCGGCTGAATTACTTCTAAATGGTACGAGGGCTTCCGTTGAAGTTGCTCGATCGCGAGTTAGGATTTTCATTTGCATCTTTCCAGAATTGATTTCGAGACAAATTTCTTGAATGATCCCGTAGCTATCTTACGGGCAAAATCCATTTTGTGTTGGAGCTCGTCTAGATCCCATCCGTGAATTGGTCCACGAACTGTGGTATTTACCATTAAGGCCCTCATGGGATTGTCAGGTGATTTTGGCGGGGAAATAATCCCTAAATTTGCAGAGACGTGCATTCTTCCCTTCCCCTCAGGAAGCTCAAAACTCCAGGCCGCGTTTCGATTGCAAAGCCTCAAGCCATCGGCGACTTCGAGCGACGCGAACAATCCAGGAAGTACGTTTTTCCATTCCTCAAGTTCCTTCCAATCCTCCCCTTCTGGAAATACATCTACATAGACCAATTCCCATTGATTAGTAGTGAGTGGTCCAAGACCGTGCTTCTCGATAAAATTGTGGAATTTCCGAAGGCCATTCAGGAAGTCTCCGAGGAATACACTGTACACAGGGTATTCTGTCCCAACTTGGCGCCAATTGTGGACGTATCGACTTCTTTGGACTTGGCAAAGCCTATCGCCACTGGAACTAGCCAAAACCAATCTGCCTGGATGCTGTGAAGGCCCAAACGAAATCTGTTGCATAAATTTCATAGGACCATCTAAATCCTCGAATTGGTCTTGAATGGAGTCGGCATCTTGCTCGCATTTCCATTCCGGTAAAACTTCTTGCCAAAACATGCCAAAATGTCCTGAGTACATCTTGGAAAGTGGGGTGAACTGAACACTTAGCACCAATTCACCGACGGGAGGCTTTGAAGGAAGTTTTTCAACTGTCATAAGTTTTGTCAGGATGCCTCTAATTCAGGGAAAAGCATTACAAATCAACCGAATTTCATCGACAACGATACCCGCAATTCAAGTTTCAGGCCAGATGACTTGGCACAATGGAAAACACCAATTCACATTTCTTGAACTACGAAAAATGGGCGATTTTGGTTCATCCCACTTGGAAAACGCTACACACCATTGGCTTTTCGAATTTGCAACCTGGGTTACGTGAGCATTTATTTTGGCTCCCTCGCACAGGGTGTCCCTAGGTCAAAAGTCGCTGGGAGGACCCTTCCAGAGGGGTGCATGCCCACCAAACCGGCTTCATCCAAGCCCCAGAGCGTTTTTACTTGCTGTTCAGCTTGTCAAGAACAAGCGCTAACCGAAAGACGTCTTTGCCTTCCTCGGAGTTGGCGGACAAAGGGGCATCGGTTTCATTCATTTCAATTCGAATCGATACTTCCAAGTTTCGAGCCATCGTTTTGATCCTCATAAAAACGTCGTGACGAACCACAAAAA
>Ga0105048_10002982_pt1 | contig 27682 bp, 26 predicted proteins | sample MAT05_FD_78382 | JGI IMG/M metagenome (GOLD analysis project Ga0105048, IMG submission 78382) | Freshwater microbial communities from Lake Fryxell liftoff mats and glacier meltwater in Antarctica - MAT-05 | ecosystem: Environmental > Aquatic > Freshwater > Ice > Liftoff microbial mat | place...
AAGGCACGTGGACAGGTGATGCATGGCCGTCGTCAGTTCGTGGTTTGAACTGTTCCCTTCAGTGGGGTAACGAACGCAACCCTTATTGTCTGTTACAAGTGTCAGACGAGACTGCCCAGCACTGTGTTCTTGAGAGAAATTTCGAGAATAGAGTGCTGGGAGGAAGGAGAGGATGACGTCAGGTCAGCATGTCCCTTTGACATCCTGGGCTACACACATAATACAATCGCACGAACAACGGGTCGCGACGGGGTAACCCTGAGCCAATCCTTCAAATCGTGCGCCAGTTCGGATTGAGGTCTGCAACTCGACCTCATGAAGCCGGAATTGCTAGTAATCGCGGGTCAGCCATACCGCGGTGAATACGTTCTCAGGTCTTGTACTCACTGCCCGTCAACTCAAGGAAGCTGGAAGTACCCGACGTCTGCCCATGTGGCGGCCTAAGGTAAATTCAGTGACAGGGAGTAAGTCGTAACAAGGCACGGCTAGCGGAAGCTGGTCGTGGATTAATTCAATGTGAACCGAGTGTATCTGTTGCGCAAGCACAGATCCATTTTTGGAGTCGATTATTTATAAGGACTTGGTAGTGATCCTCTTTAACACTACCCCCGTTCAGTCGGAAACTGAACAAAAGTCTCTGTGTCTTTTTTAAGGATCTGTCTGCAAAGTAATGCGGACACGCAGAGGAAATCGAGGTAAAAAATAAAATATAACTACAAAAAGCGAAAACGTTTTTTTCATAACAGCTATCGTCTCCGTACGTGTATACTCGTGAAGTACATACAAAAACACCCTTATTAAATAAGGGTGTTTTTGTTGCATGTATGAATTTATTTTGCTATAGTTGCCACACGCGAGTGTAGTTCAGTGGTAGAACGCTGTCCTGATAAGACAGAGGTCGTAGGTCCGATTCCTACCACTCGCACAAAAAGTTGCAATAAAAATTCCCCACACATTTCGTGGGGAACATAAACTCATATTTTTATAGCGCGGCGCATTCAATTGCTTGAGCAACGAGTTTGCTCCCGTAGTTAAGTCTTTTTTCGTGCAAAAACCACTCCCAGCGGTCGTTGCTCATTTTCATGAGTCGCTCAGTATCATGACCTCCACGATCCAAAATCATTTCTTGCATTCTGAGCGTTTGTTCATAGCGCTCAAGAATTTCATCCGCCAAAGTTTCAAATAGACGCTGAGCCGCTACACCTTGAGCTCGCTCATGATGCGCTCGCGCTTCCTCGCGAAGCAGGGGTTGGATAGATGCTTCTGTTTTGTCTGCTTCGGCATCGATTGACCGTGCTTTTTCAAGTTCGCTACTAATTATGTCGTGTACAGCAGTACTTGTTTTTTGTCTTAGCTGAAATGCAGCAGATCGGGCGGCAATCTCGCCTAGTTTCTTTTTTATTTCTGCCGTGCCGTGCATAGCAACCTCCTTTTGTTTGTGGATGTTTATTTAAACACAACTGTATTTATAAGTCAACTTAGTGAAGCCTTTAAATTGATTGTTGTAAAATACAAAATATATAAGATACGTAGTATTATGTATACATGAAACATATTTCTACAACGAGTTACTTTAAAAAAGCCTGGGAAACAGTAAAAGCTAATTTCTTTAAGATAGTTGTAGCAACAGCAGTTTTATTTATTATTCAAGCAGTACTTGAGTTTTTTTCTAAAGAGGAAGAAAATGGTACGATGACGCTTGAAATGGGGATACTTTCGTTAGTAGTCTCAATTACAAGTTTGATTATTGGTGTTGCGGTCACCTCCGCAACAATTAAAATTGTTCGTGGTGCACCCGTGACAATGAATGCACTTACTATTACACCCCAACAAGTACTTCGTTATTTTGGAGTTATTGTTATTTTAGGACTGATTCTTCTTGCTTTTGTAATACCGCTCGTGGTGCTTGGGGTTAGTCTAGGTGTTGCGTCATTTGTCCCAAGTCTTGCTATGGATTCGGGAGTCATTTCTTTTTTAGCAATTCTTGCTGTGGCTGTTGTTTTTCTTATGTATGTTCAGCTTCGCGTTATGTTTGCAACATATCTTGTGATTGATGGAAAAACAGGTATTTTTGAATCTATTAAAACATCATGGTCCATGACACAAGGGAAGATAGGTTTTCTAGTGTTATTTACAATTCAAGCTGTACTTATTACACTCCTGGGTGTGCTCGCACTTATGGTTGGTCTTTTGATTGCGATCCCAGTTACTGCATTAGCAATAGGGTATCTTTATGTGTCACTTGTTGATCATCATGGAAAGAAGATCGAAGAAGTAAAAGAATAATTACACTATAAATGAATACCGGGAAACTCTCTCTTGTTGCAACGCCGATAGGAAATCTTGAAGACATTACTCTTCGAGCACTTCGTGTGATGCAAGAATGTGACATGGTGCTGTGTGAAGACACACGAGTGACCTTGAAATTACTTACGAAGTACGAAATAAAAAAACCGACTTTTAAAGCAGACGCACACTTATCAAAAGGTCAACTAGAAAAAATAAAGAGCCTACTCGAAGAGGGTAAACATCTTTGTGTTGTATCCGATGCAGGAACTCCAGGTATTTCTGATCCAGGAACGTTTCTTGTTGATTGGGTTCGAAGTCAAAAGATAGATTGTAAAATAGAAACAATTCCAGGACCAAGCGCTGTGACTGCTGCGCTTTCACTTGCTGGCGTAGTTGGAAATGAATGGGTGTTTTTAGGATTTTTTCCTCAAAAAAAGGGCCGACAGACTGCACTTAAAAACCTTATTGTAGAAAAAAAAGCAACCGTGTTCTATGAATCATCGCATCGTATTATGAAGCTTCTGGAAGAGCTTGTGGAGTATGTACCAACACGAACAATTGCTATCGCGCGTGAGCTTACCAAGATGCATGAAGATTTTTTGAAAGGTGTACCAGAAGAATTACAAACTCTCTTAAAAACAGATCCAAAAAAACAAAAAGGGGAGTTTGTGGTTATTGTGTATCCTGAGTAATTTCGCTATATCTAAAAAATCCCACAAAATGTGAGATTTTGCTATAATAAGGGGTATGAATAGACAACTCATATTTATTATAGGAATAAGTCTTATTGTGCTTCCGTGGCCGCAGATAGCCCTTCCGTATGTTGTGAAGCTTACTATAATCGGACTTTTTGGATTTGTGCTTATTTTCCAGACCATGAAACGATCAGCAAGAATGGGTGTATCTGTTGATAAAAAATAACTAGGGAATCTAGATTTAGAAGCTTGCATCCTTTGACTTTTTCGGAAAACATTGGTACTGTAAGCCTCTATGAAGAAAAAAGTAACGGAAGACCTTTCTACGAACGAAATCGACCCACGTGTATACGAGGTGTCGTTTTGGCTCGTGCCCACGATTTCAGAATCGGAGCTTCCTGCAAATTTTGATCGCCTTAAAAAGGTGGTTTCTGATGCGCAAGGAGAGTTCATTTCTGAAGAGGCGCCTTACATGCGAGAAATGACCTATCAAATGATTCGTGTCATCAACAATGTAAATAAGCGTTTTAATGAAGGATATTTTGGTTGGGTAAAGTTTCGCGCGCTCCCAGAAAATGCATCAATAATAAAAACTGCGTTTGAAAAAGATACAACACTTATTAGGTCTCTTTTCATCGAAACAGTAGAAGAAAATACAACATACACAAAGCGTCCAGATAGTATGGTAATGCTTGCAGAAGATGTGGTAGTGCCTGTTGAAGCTGCTGTTGTTGCGGTAGAAAAAGTTGCTGAAGCGGTACCTGAAGTAGTGGTGGAAACGCCTGCTCCAAAAGTAGAATAGTAGTGATACACTAAAGACATATGTATCTCAACAAAGTCTATCTGATCGGTAACCTTACCCGAGACCCGGAACTTAAAAGCCTTCCAACAGGAAACAAAGTATGTTCATTCGGAGTTGCAACAAATCGTGTGTGGAAGGACGCAAATGGTGCAAAGCAGGAATCTGCTGAGTATCACAATGTAGTTGTTTTTGGACGTCAAGCAGAAACATCAGCTCAGTACCTTAAAAAAGGACAGCAGGTGATGATTGAAGGCAGAATTCAAACACGAAGTTGGGACGACAAAACAACAAACGAAAAAAAGTACCGTACAGAAATCATTGCTGAGAGTGTTCAGTTTGGCTCAAAAACTGGGGGAGGCCCGTCTGATACTGGGGAAGTAAAAGGACAAACAATGGCAAACGACGGTAAACTTGAAACGATAAATTACGGAGACGAAGAAGTAAATATTAATGACATCCCATTTTAAAATAGTATGAAAAAAGCAGATCACTTTAAAGCAAACAATATTAAACACATCGACTATAAAGATGTTGAAATTATTAAGAAGTTTTTGAATCCAAATGCACGTATGCTCTCACGACGAAAGTCAGGACTTACTGCAAAGAATCAACGAGTACTTGCAACCGCAGTCAAACGTGCTCGGTTTATGGGACTTCTCCCGTACGTTGCACAGTAAAAAAGTATAATCAAAAAAATCCGTCCGTTTGGGCGGATTTTTTGATATACTACATTCTAATGAACCTTGATGAGAAGGTAACGTACTTTGCAGAAACTGATTTTCGAAATAAGAAGACAAAGTTTGGCATAAAAAATAAAGATCGAAGCCGTCACATGTATGTGATAGGAATGACTGGTATGGGAAAATCAACCATGCTTGAGAATCTTGCCATTCAAGATATTCTAAGTGGTGAAGGTGTTGCGTTTATCGATCCTCACGGCGGCACAGCAGAAAAACTACTCTCATATATTCCAGAGCACCGGATGAAAGACGTTGTGTATTTTGCTCCGTTTGATGATGATTATCCTATTTCATTTAATGTACTCGAAGACGTGGATCCGAAACGGCGCCACTTGGTGGTGGATGGACTAATGAGCTCATTTAAAAAGATATTTGTTGACTCGGACGGTAAAGGCACCTTTTCTGCTCGAATGGAATATATTTTGCAGAATATATTACAAGCATTACTTGAGTATCCAAACTCCACATTACTTGGAGTAAATAGAATGCTTTCGGATAAGGACTATCGAAAGAAGGTTGTGGATAATATTACCGATCCTTCAGTGAAAGCGTTTTGGGTTGAAGAGTATGCAAAATATACTGATAAGTTTGCGGCTGAAGCAGCACCAGCGATTCAAAATAAAATAGGACAGTTTACAGGGAATCCAAGTATTCGAAACCTCGTTGGTCAACCAAAATCTTCTTTTGATATTCGTGAAATTATGGACAATAGAAAGATTCTTATTATGAATCTTTCGAAAGGAAGAATGGGAGAAGGTAACTCAAATCTTATTGGATCGATGCTTATCACAAAAATGTATTTGGCCGCGATGAGTCGTGCTGATAAGACAGAAGGTGAAATGCGAGAGCTACCACCATTTAACTTTTATGTGGATGAGTTCCAGTCGTTTGCCAGCGACTCATTTGCAAATATTTTGTCAGAAGCTCGTAAGTACAAACTCAATCTGACCATTGCACATCAGTATGTAGACCAGATGTCAGAAAAGGTAAAAGAAGCGGTGTTTGGAAATGTAGGAACTATGGTTGTTTTTCGTGTTGGTTCTGCTGATGCAGAGATTTTTGAGAAAGAGTTTGCACCACACTTTCTTCTTGAAGACGTGGTGAGTCTAGGACAGCGACAGATATATTTACGTCTTATGATAGATGGTGTTGGATCACAACCTTTTTCTGCTACGACACTCCCACCTATTCCTATGCCCGAAGTGTCATACAAACAACAAGTGATCGATTTTTCGCGCATGAAGTTTGCACGAAAGAAAGAAGATGTGGAAAAAGAAATTCGTGAGTGGCACGCACCAGTGACGTTTACTCCTGAAGACCGTGCACGTGATTTTCAAAAAGGTGAACAATCAAAAATGAATAAAGGTATCCCAGAACGCAAAACGTTTCAGTCCCAAGCGACGTATTTTCCTAAAGCAGCGCAAGGAGGATCCCAACAAACAGAAGTACGAACTAGTCAGGTAGCCACAGTTTCACGCATCCAACAAATCCAGCCAGTAAAACCATATGAATCAAATGTACACACTCAGCAACGATCGCCGATAAGTGAAGTCAAACCAACACAGCAGCCAGTACAACAGTTTTCAAGACCACCACAACCTGCACAGGTTGTATCTAAACCAGAGGCACACTCATCCAACACAAGTCTTCGTGACGTGCTGCAAAAAGAAATAAAAGTAGATGTGGATAACCTTGAACCTAAAGCAATACCACAAAAAAGTGTACAACCGCAAATTACAGATAACGGACGAGTGTCACTTTCATCTTTACTTGGATCACAAAAGCAGGCGCAGACACACTTTGTTGATGCAAAACAAAGAAGTGACTTTAAAGCACACGTGAATCATGGGACACAGACACCACGAACGTCTCCACAACAACCTTTTTATCCTCAGAAGGAGACTGTACAAAAAGAAGAATATATCATCAAAACAGAATCAGTCAAAAAAGATGATAATGTTGTGGTAAAAAAAAGTAACGAAATACCTGCTGATGTTCTCAAAAAGCTTTTAGAGTAGGTTCTTATTTTTGGGTGTTATACTGTTAGCATATGAATCAAGTTTTCGCGGGAGGGCTGCTTCTTTGTATAAGTACTTCTTTTGTATTTGCTCAAATACAAATTACTGAAGTAATGTATGATCCGTCTGGAGCTGATACCGGACGAGAATGGGTTGAAGTTCAAAATACAGGCGGAGTAACTATTGATTTCACGACATGGAAATTTTTTGAAGCGAATGTAAATCACGGAATTGACCAAATAGAAGGATATGCAAAAGAATTAAACGCTAATGAGTTTGGGGTTGTGGTGAGTGATAGAATAAAGTTCTTATTAGATTTCCCTAGTTTTACTGGCAAGATTTTCAAATCTTCTTTCTCATTGAATAACAGTGGAGAAAATCTTGCGTTTAAGATTGAGTCATCAGGATCGATTGTTGATCAATATTTGTATGATGTGATGCTTGGTGCTGCTGGTGACGGAAATAGTTTACAAAAAGGAACTGGGTGGTTGGCAGCGCTTCCAACGCCAGGGTTAGCAACAGTTGCAAGTTCTGGAGGCTCAGGTGGCGGTACTGGAGGTGGTGGAACAGGTACAACAACCGCAACAACGACAGCAACCACCACGCCACCTGTAGGAGGTGGTGGTTCAGGAGGAGGAACTGGTAGTACAGGTACGGGTACAACTACAATCCCCGTGAGCACGCCAGTTATTACTGGTTCTGGTGGAAGTTATGTGATCCCTCAGTTATTTGGAGCAGTAGTAGTGCCATCTGTGGCTATTGCTGGCGTTGATACCACACTTCAGGCTCAGGCATTTATCCTTGGGGGAAAAAGTGTACAGAATCCTCGATTTGCATGGAATTTTGGTGATGGAAGTGTGGGGCAAGGGGCGTCGACGACACATAGGTATAAATATCCAGGAAAATATAATATTGCACTCGATGCCACAGCAACAATGAATAATAATGACAGCTCTGTTTTGGAGCATGCTTCGCTTTCCGTAATTGCGCCAGATGTTTCTCTTTCTGAAGATGTTGACGAAGATGGCTTGCGGTATATACGTATTGAAAATGAAACAAAATATATTCTTGAAATTTCTTCATGGGTCGTACAACGGGGGAACATTGGAGGTGAGCAATATATTTTTCCAAAAAATACATTTATCCTGCCATATACAAATATTCGTATTTCACAGGATGTGACGATGTTTAAAAATGATAGTGTATTAAGAAGAGTTGAACTTTTGTTTCCAAATAGAACTCTTGCTGCAAGGTATGACCCTATAGACTCTATAAGTGCGTCTTCTTCAGTAATTGCTATTGTCGCTGCGGTACCAAGTACACCCATGAAGACTTATGGTGTATCTACGTCGATAACGCCAAAAATTGCCTCTGCGGGCGCTTTACTTAAGTCGAACCTGTCAACAAGTACACCAAAACAAGAAGTCCTTGCTCTTGCTAGTCAGGAAAAAGCAACAACTTCTTCATCGACACCAAATATGCTCACTAATGCAGTCACAACTTCAGGAACAAGTGGAACTTCCTTATTATGGTACGCGGTACCATTTCTCGTTCTTATGATTGCAGGAGGTCTTTTTCTTGGTAGAACAAAAGAAAGTGATCCACTTGATAGCTATACAATTATCGATGATGGAAAATAATAACCAACAACCTAAGATGATTCTTATTTTTTCGATGAGTTATTATCCTCGATTTGTAGGAGGGGCAGAAGTGGCACTTAAAGAAATTACTGATCGTTTAGATCAAAAAGAATTTGAGTTTCATCTTATTACACTGAGGTATGACTCGGCCTTTCTGAAATACGAAAAAATTGGAAACGTGCATGTGCATAGGGTTGGTTTTGCAAAAAAGAATGTGACATTTGAAGATTTACGATCTTTTCCTTTTCGTTTAAATAAGCTCCTATATCAATTTTGGGCACCCTGTGTTGGGCTTTGGTTGCATAAGAAACATACCTTTACAAAGGCATGGTCCATGATGGCACATAGTGCTGGTATACCGGGAAATATTTTTTCGCGAATATCTCGCGTACCACTTCTCCTCACGCTTCAAGAAGGCGATCCAACAGAGCATATTGAAAAACAAATGCGACTGTTTGGGCCTCTGTTTACAGGGGTGTTTACAAGGGCAAAACAAATTCAAGCAATATCTCTTTTTCTAAAAGAATGGGCTATTCAAATGAAGTCTAAAGTCACTCCTGATGTTGTGCCAAATGGAGTTGATACTCTCGTGTTTGTTCCAGGCACTAAACTTGAGACAAAAGAAGGATTTCGTCTTATCACCACGTCACGATTAGTGCCCAAAAATGGTGTTGATTTGGTAATTGAAGCAATGACACAATTGCCAGAAAATGTGTATTTTGACATTGTTGGTGATGGATTTCAAAGAGAGATTCTTGAAAAAAGAGTGCAAGAACTAGGATTACAAGAAAGAATTATTTTTCATGGTCAAAAAGAAAAAGAGGACATTGTTCGATTGTTACAAAATGCAGACGTGTTTGTGCGACCATCACGATCAGAAGGTTTGGGGAATTCGTTTTTGGAAGCAATGGCCGTTGGGCTCCCTGTGATTGCGACGTCGGTCGGAGGAATTCCCGATTTTCTTTTTGATCCAAGTACATATAAAGAAAAAGCAACAGGACTTTTTTGTGATACAGAAAGCTTTGTGTCTATTGCTGACTGTGTAAAAAGACTTATGATAGATCAAACTCTCTATAAACAAATAGGCACTAACGCACATGCACTTGTTCAGGAAGTGTATACGTGGAATAACGTATCACGCCGAATGAAGCAACTATTAATATGAATATAAAAAAACTTCTTCTTGTATCTGCTTTTTTTCCACCGTCAGTTGGGGGGCCAGCAACATTTGTTTCTCATATTGGACATGAGTTTATACAACAAGGGTATCAAGTTGCATATGCGCATCTTGAACCATACAAAAAGATTTCAATATTTAAGCAGCGACTGTTTTTTCTACGTGATCTTTGGAAAGAGATGCGAGGTGTAGACCTTGTTGTTATTTGCGATACGTGGAGTGTTTTGATACCTGCTGTTTTTGTTTGTCTTTTAAGACGCCAAAAATATGTAGTGAGAATTGGGGGTGATTTTTTATGGGAAACACATATATCAAGAACCAAAGAACATAAAAAACTGTCTATGTTTTATAGGTCAATGCCAAAATTTACCTTTAAAGAGAGAGTCATTTATCACCTAACTTGTTTTTCTCTTAAGTATGCACAAGCTATTATTTTTAACACTGCCTGGCAACGTAATATTTGGGAGTATCCATATTTTTTAGAAAAACAAAAAGTATTTGTTGTAGAAAATGCACTTGTTACAGGACTTACTAAATATGCGTGGAATCCTTCCATACAAAGAGTAATTAGGTGTCCCGTACGTGCATCAGAATTTAAGAATACTCGTGGGCTTAAAAAGGTTTGGGACACACTGTCACAAAAATATCCCAACGCAGTACTCTCATTTGAGTATATTCATCCGGAAGAAAGATCAAAAATTCTTTCTGAGACATATTGTGTTATACAGCTTTCAGTAAGTGATGTTGCTCCAAATTTAATATGCGAAGCAATCGCGAGTGGGTGTCCATTTATTTGTACAGAAGACACGGGTATCAAAACTTTGGTGCCAGATTATGTTGGAATATATATAGAAACCAAAGATGAACATGTAATCCAAGAAGTGTTAGAAAAAATCTTGGATGTAGATTTTCACAATAAACAAGTTCAAAAAATTGCAGATTTTAAAGTAACAAGAACATATGCAGTTTTAGCTCAAGAGTATAGAGATATATGGAAAATGTTATAAAAAATAAACAATTGTATTTAGTGATGCTTGGCCAGGATGCTGCGCTTTTAGATGAGTCTTCTGAAATTGCGCGCCGAACGTCATTATATGCAAAATCTTTTGTAGGCATTAACGCATATGTTTTTGCAAAAAATATACCAAAAAAGACTGCAACATATAGCACTGTGTCTGTTCTGAGTTTTTCTAATACGATAGAAGTTTTCTATGCTGGATTTAAAATTTACAAGGACATATGTGAGATAAAAAAGAAAGGAGTTGATATTCTAATTTCTACACAAGATCCATTTGAAATCGGACTGCTGGGACTCGTTATTTCTCGAGTCGCTAGACTACCTTTACATGTTCAGGTTCACACAGATATAAGTAGTAGATATATGCAAAAAGAAAGTGTGCGATCTAGGGTGCAAATGCTCATTGCGAGATTTGTTTTAAAGAGAGCAAATCGTATTCGTGTTGTCTCAAAGAGAGTTGTACATTTTTGTTTTCAAGAATATTCCATTTCAGAAAAGCATATAGATTACATTCCAATGCTCTATAAAAATACGCAAATAGAATATGATCAGATGAAAAAGATTACATCTTTAGATAAAAAGATATTTCTTGTTCCTGCACGATTTGTTGCAATTAAAAGAATTCCATACCTTATAGACGTATTTGCAGAGGTTTCTAAAAAAGACCAGACTCTTATATTGCAAATTATAGGAACAGGTCCTGATGAAAAGAATATTTTAGATGCTATAAATAGGAATAATATTGCTGACAAAGTAGAAATTATTTCTTGGGTAAACGATATAGAGTCTTTTTATAGGAAAGCTTACGTGGTAGTAGTTACTTCTTTGTATGAAGGGTGGTGTAGAGTTGTGACTGAATCAGTTGTGAATTACACGCCAGTAATCATGACAGATGTCGGCTGCGCTCACGAATGGCTTGAGGATGGAAAACAAGGAATCATTGTCCCGGTTCAAAATAAAAATGCTCTTGTCGATGCTATTTCCAGAATTGCAGAGGATACTGCACTCTACACATCAATCGTAAAAGGGTGTGTAGAAAAAGCAAGCACAATTCCAACATTTACAGACTATGCAAAGAAAGTAGTTGCTTCTTGGGAAGCTAGTCTTTCTGAATTAAAATAAAAAAGTTTTTGCCCGTATTTTTTATGGGAACCTTTTTACCGAGAGATTTTTTGAAAAGATTGTGTAGAGATCTTTTTGTAAAAGCATGCACGTAGCGTAGTGTATCTTTTCCAAAAAAGGGTAAATACATGTCGCCGGACTCATGTTTCCCAAGGGTCACAATTGATTTTACGCATGAGATAAAAATTGACTTGAAGAGGTGTGGAAAATGAAATGCATTCCATACCAGAAAAATAATTTTACCCTGAGGCTTTGCTACTCGAGTCAACTCATTAATCATTTGAATACGGAGTTTTTGAGAAGGAATATGATGCAATACCGCACTAGAAATAACGACATCAAAAGTATTGTCCTCATATGGAAGATTACAAACATCACCTACATCAAACCGAATATTGGGGAAAGTATCTTTTGCTTTTGCGACAAGATTTTCCGAGATGTCTATTCCGGTGTAATTTTCTTTTTGTATACCGTGTCCAAGAAGTGTAGGCACAAGACGCCCGTGTGCGCAGCCAGCATCAAGAATTGTGTCTTGAGGTTGTATGTGAGAAGTAATAATCTCAAATTCGCTCCAATCACGTGCTCGGGACGCAACAAAGGGAACCACAACTTTGTTGTACGCATCTTTTACTGATTGGACTATTTTGTTGGCCTCCGTGGTGTTCACATACATAGTGTACAAGATTACGGTATACTTAGGCTATGTTAAACATATTTAAAAAAGAGAATGTGTTTCCAATGCTTGCATTTGACCACCGTGGAAGTTTTGTGAAGCTTCTTACGGGAAATGGTGCTGAACCAAAACTTCAGGAAATCATCGAAGTGAAAAAGAATATTTTGCAAGCCTTTGTGCCTTATATGAGCGGAACGCTTATTGATGAAGATTACGGGCTACCTGCGCTTCAAAGTATGCATAGTCTTGTGCCATATCTGCTACCACTTGAAAAAACAGGGTATACAGATAAGTCTGGTGAAAGAATTACAGAAATAGTAACAACGCCAAAAAAACTTATTGAAAAAGGTGCTCAAGGTGCAAAAATACTTCTTTATGCAAATCACAATGTACCGTCGTGGGCTGCTCAAGTGAAGACAGCAAAAAATCAGGCGTATATGTGCAGAGAAGCACATCTTCCTTTTTTTCTTGAATTTGTTTTGTATGAAGTAGGCAAGACAAAGCCTGGGTCTGTATATGAGACAGTGGAGAAAGCTATACAAGATGGCGTTACGTGCGATGTGTGGAAGTTGCCATATCCAGGAAGTAAAGAAGAGTGCGAAAAAATAACAACACTTGTTGGGAGTACCCCTTGGATTGTACTCACTGGAGGAACGACATTTGAAGAATTTAATGAGCAATATTTTATTGCACGCACAGCAGGATGTTCTGGATTTTTGGCTGGGCGCGCACTATGGCAGGAAGTTGGGGAATTATGGAGAGATGAAACAAAATACAGAAATTTTCTTCAAAACGAATTACCAGCCAGATTTAAAAAACTTATTGCATAAATTATGGCATCACCTTTTTATTTACGGAATATTATAAAGAATAAAAGTGCAGAACTTATCGTTTTTGAAATGTTCCACGAGACAGGTGTGTACGTTGTTACTTCTTGTGGTCCAGAGATGATTATTTCAGAAATGGCATCTATAGAAAAAAGTGAGGATCTCAAAAAAGAGGTGACACGTCTTCATGAACGACCTCAACTTTCAATGAGTAACACTCTTTCGGGTGCCAATTATTTGGTAAAGGTGAAGTATCGAGAAAATCCGACTCCGCAGATGATTTTTTCTATTGCTGAAGAAGTTGCTAGTCTATGGCCAACAACATATTTGTGTCTCGTTACCCCTATTGGTTTTTTCTTTGATTCGTGTGCCGAGATTCTTGAACGAGGGGGTGATATTGCACTCATTGATGCGGGCCTTATTTCAGCTGAGATACAAGATAAATACCTTAAGGTTGTAAACGACACTATCAAGCAAAAAGGTGGAGAGTAAATGATATAGTAATAATATGAAAGCGCTCATCAAGAAATTAACACCAAAGTTTCTTCTCTCTTTGTACCACTTGGCTATGGCGTACTTGGGAGCTATTCTCTACGGATTTCCATCAAAGAAAATGATAGTAGTTGGTGTTACAGGCACTAAAGGGAAGACATCTGCTTCATATTTCATTTGGAATGTGCTCCAACATGCTGGTATCAAAACAGGTATGTTGACAACTGCGGCAATAAAAATTGGCGACAAAGATATTGTAAACACAATGCATATGACCATGCCGGGGCGTTTCTTTATTCAGAAACATTTAAAGATGATGGTAGATGCAGGTTGTGAGGTTGTAATTGTAGAAACAACATCACAGGGAATTGCTCAATATAGACACAAAGGAATTGTGTATGATATTGCAGTTTTCACCAATCTTTCTCCTGAGCATATTGAGTCTCATGGTTCCTACAATGCTTATCGTGCAGCAAAAGGAAACCTTTTCAAGGCAATTAATCACAAAGCAAAAATGTGGAAAGGAAGTGCTTTTAATCCAACAACTATTCTTAATTATGATGACAAAGAATACGCATACTACAACGCAATCCCAGTACCACGAAGAATGAGCTACGGCTTAGACGAAAAAGCGACAGTTCGTGCAACACATATTCTCACAACTCCGCACTCAGTTTCTTTTTCTGTCGATCAAGATAGATTCGATCTGTCATTACCAGGCACTTTTATGATTCCAAATGCACTTGTTGCAATTTCTGTTGCAGATCTTTTACACGTACCACGCAAAAAGATAACTGAGGGAATTCATGCACTTTCATATATTCCTGGTCGTATGGAAGAAATAAAAACAAACAAAAACTTCCGTGTGTTTGTAGACTATGCACATGAGAAGCTTAGTATGTGGTCTCTAATTTCTAATCTCAAACAAATGGCACAGGGTAATAAAGTCATTGTGGTTTTTGGTTCAGAAGGGGGAGGTAGAGATAAGTCAAAAAGAAAAGATATGGCAGAAGTTGTATCCGAACTTGCTGATTATGCTGTTGTTTCTGACACTGATCCTTATGAAGAAGATCCAGAGCTTATTGTTGAAGAAATAGGTCAGTATTTAGCAGATCGTGAGTGGAAACGAGACCAGAATTATTTCCTTATTTCAGACAGACGTTCAGGAATTCGAAAAGCACTTTCTTTGGCTCAGTCGGGAGATATTGTCGTTTGTACCGCTATGGGTGCTCAAAAAACCATGATTCGAGAGAAGGGTATTGCATATCCGTGGGATGATAGGGAGGTTGTACGAGAGGAGCTTTTGCGTGTATAGTCTTTGATATGTTTGAGGGGGTACGTTCTGAAAAAGATGTTGAAAAATTAAAGCGGCACGTTATGCGTGACGATGCTTTATATACTGATTTCCTTGCTATTCGTGCTGAGATTGCCAAGTCAGGGTCTAATATTATTGTAAAACGGAAATTCCTTCCACCTGCCGACGGAGAAAAGAAAATGCCATCCAATGCAGAGATTCTTTTGTGGTACAAAAAACGTGTTACGGCAGGATTGGAAGAAAAGAGTGAGGTACTTGAACAGGCACTAAAGAAACTCAAAGTAAGGAGCAATTCTGGGGTTGCGGTAGTATCTTTGCTCACCAAGCCATATGCATGCCCTGGAAGGTGTATTTATTGCCCTACAGAGGCAAATATGCCTAAAAGCTACCTTTCCAAAGAGCCTGCGGCTGCTCGTGCTTTGGCAAACAAATTTGATCCGGACAAGCAAATTTCTTCACGTTTGCGTGCACTAGAAATGAATGGTCACCCAGTAGATAAAGTTGAAATGATTATGATCGGTGGTACGTGGAGCTACTATAAGCGAGACTACCAAGATTGGTTTACTCGTGAGTCATTCCGAGCGTGTAACAATTTTCATGCACCAGAAGGTCTTGTTTTAAAGGAAGACGAACTTTCTCTTGAAGCGTTGCAGAAAATAAACGAAACCGCACCGGTGCGGATGATAGGGCTATCTATTGAAACACGCCCTGACTATGTAAATTTAGAAGAGATAAATAACCTTCGTCGTCTTGGGGTGACGAAGGTTGAGATTGGTGTGCAACATCTCGATCAATATGTTCTTGACTTTAATCGTCGCGAGATGACAGTAGAAGCAATGGTTGCATCGGCCGAGCTTCTACGTAACACAGGACTCAAGATTGTGTATCACATGATGCCAAACTTGCCAAAAAGTAATCCAGAAATGGATGTGCAAATGTTTAAAGATCTTTTTTCAGGTAAAGATCATAACCCTGATATGCTTAAGGTGTATCCATGTGTGATTTTAAAAAGTACACTCCTATACAAATGGTGGTCACGCAAAGAACTAGAATACCAGCCTTATAACGATGAGGTACTTACTCAGGTGCTTGCAGATTGTGAACGAGAGGTTCCCGAATACGTACGTATTATTCGAATTATTCGTGATATTCCCGCTACGTATATTGTGGCAAGTAGTAAGAAGTCAAACTTGCGTGAGTCGGTAGATGAATTTCAAGCAAAACGGGGAGTAATACAAAAAGATATTCGAGCGCGTGAGATTCGAGACAGAGAGGTTCTTCCTGGTGAGTTTGATCTTACACACACGATATATGAGACAGAAACAGGCACAGAATTTTTCCTTCAGTTTCAAAATATAAAAGAAAATACACTTGCGGCGTTTTGTCGTTTGCGTCTGCCACGATGGGATGAAGTTAAGGGATTTGAAGAACACGACAACCTTTCTGTGCTGCCAGGCAAGGCGCTCATTCGTGAACTTCATACTTATGGTCGCATGGCAAAAATTGGCGCTCAAGGCGAGCAGTCGCAACACATGGGCTTTGGTCGTCGCCTTGTTGCCGAAGCTGAGCGTATTGCAAAAGAAAAAGGGTATGAGGGAATTGCCATTATTGCCGGAGTGGGTGTGCGTGAATATTACAAAAAACTCGGATATTCTTTAGATAGGACATATATGGTAAAAACATTTTAATGCAAAATGAAACTCCTTATTGTTACTCAAACCCTCGATAGCAAACATTCAGTACTTGGTTTTTTTGTTCGCTGGGTTTTGGAGTTTGCAAAGCAATGCGAACAGGTGACTGTATTTTGTTTGGATAAAGGAGAAGATATCTTTCCTGAGAATGTTTCTGTAATTCATATCCCACGCACATGGAGCGGAATAAAAACATGGCCACTCATGCTTCCATATCAAGCTTTTGTGCAAAGAAAAAAATATTCCCATGTGTTTGTGCACATGAATCCTGAGTATGTGCTTTCTGCTGGTATTGTTTGGAAGTTGTTGCAGAAAAAAATCTATTTGTGGTATGCACACGGTGCAGTGAGTTTGAGATTAAAGGTGGCAACTATGTTTACGAAGAGGGTTTTCTCTTCCACACAACAAGGATTTAGATACGTAACTAAAAAGCTCTCAATAGTAGGACAAGGGATTGATCTTGGTATGTATCAAAACATTGATCTCACTCGACCATACAAAACACCGCTTTCTATTGTTTCTATAGGAAGAGTATCTGCTTCAAAAAGAATTGAACTTTTACTTGAAACTATTTTAATATTAAAGAATAAATATAAAATCAATACCGACTGTATTCTAATTGGTGGCCCAGTAACTGATTTAGATATTGTTTATACAGAAAAGTTAAAATCATATATAAAGGAAAACAATCTAGTAAATGTGCTTTGGAAAGGTCCAGTTCCACTTAGCGAAGCGATACAAATTTTAAATCAAACAGACATATTTGTTCATTTTGGAAATACAGGAAGTCTAGATAAGGCTATTCTTGACGCTATGGCTTGTGGAGTAATACCAATGAGTTCAAATGTGTCGGTAGCTAAAATACTTACTGATATAAGTGATGGTATGTTGATCATTCATAATCCTGAGGAAGCAGCGCGTGCTATTTCAAAATTAGTTACACATAACAGTGGGGATATTACCAATATGCGAACTGTTTCAAGAAAGTATGTTGAGTCTAACTTCTCGCTAAAGACCCTTGTTGGAAGTATAATAAACAAAATAACATAATGACGATTCAATTGCTAAAAGCGTGGCTGACGGGTAAAAATTATCTCTATGAGGTGTTTTTAAAAAATAAAAAAGTCGTTGATTTTGGCTGTGGAGAAGGCGAAATAGTATCACTTGATCCTGTGAACTTTACAGGTGTAGATGTAAACACGAGTGCTGTAAGTCGACTCAAAGAAAAAGGTTTACATATTGTTGAGTCATCTATAGAAAATGTTCCTGTGCCCGACGCATCCTTTGATGTTGTCCTTTGCAACAATATTATTGAGCATCTTACAGTCGATCAAGCATATAATATGCTAAAAGAAGCACAAAGAATTCTTAAACCACAAGGTGAGATTATAATTATAACTCCAACACCCAGAACAGTATGGAACACTTTTGGGCATGTAAAACCATATACAGTAGGGTCTATTATGAAGCTATTTAGAAAAAATTCTTTAGAGTCTTTTGAGTCCTTATTGCCAATGAAAAAAAGCTATGTTTTATATTATGGAACATGGGCACAAAATAAAGTAACTTTCCTTGTGTCTACATTATTTTCAAATATTTTTCCTTCATATGCCGGCAGTTATCTTTTAATTTTGAAAAAAAATGAAAACACAAGTTACTAAAGAACATTACTCGTTTCAAAGATATACCAGTTTACAGCGCTGGGCTTCGTACTGGTATCAAATAAAAGAAATAACAGCACTAGATATCGAGACCGTTCTTGAGGTTGGTCCAGGGGAAAAAGTCTTCGGAAACTATTTAAGTAATAATTGTAATTTAGAATATAAATCTATGGATATAGCTAGTGATTTAAATCCAGATTTTATAGGAAACCTAAACTCAATACCAATTAAAGATAACTCATTTGATGTGGTGTGTGCATTTCAAGTCTTAGAACACATACCTTACGATCAGTTCGAGGTATGCTTAAAGGAAATGTCTCGAGTTTCAAAAAAGTATGTTATGTTCTCCCTTCCTCATTATGGCTCGAATATTAATTTCTCACTAAAACTACCTTTTTTTCGGCAGATGAGGTTTAATTTTAAAATTTTTTCTCAAATGAAACATATCTGGGATGGTCAGCATTATTGGGAAATAGGAAAGAAAAATTTTGAGTACCAAAAAGTAAAAAAAGTCATAGCTGAAGTTTTAGATATAGTTCATGATTTTGTGCCTTTTGAAAATAATTACCATCATTTTTTTGTATGCAAAATAAAATAAACTTTGTGTATGTATTAAGTGGTAAGATTCCTACAGAAAAAGCTCACGGTGTTCAGGTTGCATATACATGTACTGCTTTGTCAGGCATTAAAGATATTAATGTTGTCTTGCTTTCTATGAGGACTAATACTCTTTCAAAAATTTCCGTTTTTAATTATTATGGAATAGATATAAATTTATTTAAACATGTTCAAATTTATACAACGAGTTTATTTAATCCGTTGATAATATTTTCTCTTTTACAAAGGTTTATTTTTGTTTCCTTTTGTCTTTTTTATGTATTTTATAAATACAATAGAGATACTGTGATATATACAAGAGATGAGATAACTTGTTATTTTTTTAGCTTGTTAGGTTTTAGAACTTTTTTTGAAGTTCATGACATAAGAAAAAACTTTTTATTCAAAAAAGCTTTAAAAAACAGTCAAAAAAATATTTGTGTTTCGATGGGCTTGCAAAAAGACATACTTAAAATTTACAGTCAGGAATCAGTTCTAATTCGAAATGGTGTTACGGACGATTCTTTTGGAGAATTTGATATAAGTGAATTTAGACGTTCTTTAAATATTGAGGAAAAAAGAAAAATAATTACATATACAGGTGGTATAAGTAATTATAACTGGAAAGGTGTCGATCTTTTTCTAGAAGCGAGTAAGGTTTTAACAGATTATACTTTCTTGTGTGTCGGAGGAACAATTGAATCAATAAATAATTTTAAAAGAGATTACTCCAATGATAATTTAATTTTTATCAGTCATGTTCAGCATATAGAAGTTCAAAAATATCAATTGATCTCTCATTTATTAGTTCTCCCAAACAAGCAAGGGAATATCTTGAGTGAGAAATATACATCCCCATTAAAAATATTTGAATACATGAAAACTGGTATTCCTATTGTTAGTTCTGATTTACCGAGTATAAGAGAAATTGTTGGAGACTCAGAGGTCACATTCTTTAAACCAGGAAACCTGTATGATCTAGTAAAAAAAATTAATTTCGTTTTTACTAATAAAAAAGACATTACAAGAAAAACTGAGTTAGCTCAGCAAAAAGTAAAAGACTTTTCTTATAGAGCTAGGGCTCAAAAAATTTATCTGCTTTTACAAAAAAATAATTTTTAATATGAAATTTATAAATTCGAGAGATTTCTTTGTATCAAAAACTAAGCAAATTTTTGAGTCAAATTTTGGCCAAAACTTTAAAAAAAAATTAGAGATATTAGATATCGGTGGTGGTTTACGGATTGACCCTAATAAAAATAATAGATTTGATAAAGAAAATTTTAATGCATTTAAGAAATACATTATAGATAAAGAGTTCGGTTTGAATTATAGAATTATGGATGTTGTGCCGGATTTCAATCCTGATATTGTCGGAAATATAGAAAAGCTACCTTTTGAAGAAGGAGAAATGGACAGTATATTTTGCTTAGCGGTTCTTGAGCATGTAGAAAATCCAATAAAAGCAGTAAGTGAATGTCATAGAGTATTAAAAAATGGAGGAAAAGCCTTATTTTATGTTCCATTCCTTTTTAATTACCATGCAGAAGTGGGTTATTATAAGGATTATTGGAGATTTACGAAAGACGGATGTGAGTATTTGTTTAGTAAATTTAGCAAAATAGAGATACTGGCGGTAAGTGGTCGTTTCGAGACTTGGGGGATGCTATCAGGTATAAAGTTGATTAAAATAACTGGACGGTTCTTGGATTATCTTTTTGTTAAAGAAACAAAACAGGTAAGTGGTTATTTTATATATGTAGAAAAATAATATGACTTTAATTTTTAAAAAGATTGCAAGAAAAAGAATTGAGGTGATGTTGAAAAAGTATGCAACTAATTTGCAGGTATTAGATTTAGGTTCGGCCAAGTCACCATACTCAAAATGGTTTCCGAATAGAATAAGTGTTGATATTGATGAGCGTAGCGGTGCAGATATAATTGCTGATGCGCAAAATGTTCCATTATCTTCTGAGTCGCAGAATTTCATTTTATGTACTGAAATGTTAGAGCATGTCAAAAATCCTGAAAAAGTCGTCCAGGAAATATATAGACTTTTAAAACCAGGTGGGGTTATCGTTTTAACTACGCGTTTTGTCTACGGGCTACATGAAACACCTAATGATTATTTTCGGTATACTAAATACGGATTAAAATTTTTATTTAAAGAGTTCGATATTATTGACATAAAAGAAGATAGTGTAAATTTTGAGACGATAGCGGTGCTAGTTCAAAGATTAGTCTACCAGTCAGATTTTTTTGGAGGCAAAATAGTGAAGTTATTTTTTGCATTATTCTGGACAATTCTACCTATTTTTAATTTTTTAATAAAAAAGCAGTATGGAAGTATCTCTAAACACTATGAAGAAGTAAATATCTTATCAGCAGGCTATTTGATTGAAGCAAGAAAACCTATTGTAAAGAATGGTAAAGAGTAACAATAGTAAAGAGTAAATATGGGTTATTTGACTCAACTCTTTCTTGATTTACCTCAAGTTTTTTTATAATGTCTTGTATTTCTTTTTGGTTTTGTAGGTAAGATAAAGAAACCGCAAGGTCTGTTTTGAATAACTTTGATTCATTATAAAATTTTAACAAGGGAAGTCCAAAGCCACTTTTTTTTCTGTAAATGAGTTCTTTAGGAAAATATTTTTCAGCAAGTTTTTTGATTGGTGACTTTGAGTGGTTTTCAAATACTAGAAAGTTTTCTAATATTTTTGACATCTGCAACATGTTTGTTGAGACAAAAGGAAATCTTCCTTCTACTGACGCTAAAGATAAAGCAAAATCGGAGTACTTAAGAAGATCATTTTCTAAGTAAAATTCTGACTCTAGGTTAATGGGTGTAATTTTCTTACTTTGACAAAGTTCTTTAAACCTAAACCATGATTTTATATTTGGTATTAAAGAAGCATTTAGTAAATACAAACTAATTGGTTTTTTAAAAATGAAGAATAATTTAGAAAAAAGATATCTTTTCATTTTTATATTCGGCGTCCAAAAATATAATCTATCAAATAGATCAATTGTGTAGTCTTTATATTTTCTTAAGCGAAAAACGTTTTTATTTCGTTCATAACCAAGAAAAAATTCATCAATCCCGGTACCAGTTAAAACAACAGAAACTTCTTTGTTTATTTTTGTAGCTAAATAATAAGTTGGTAACAAGGCAGCATTAGATTGAGGCTCACTTATTTTTGAAAAAAACTCTTCGTAAATCTGATCAAACTCTTTAGTATCAAAATCAAACTTTTTATAATCTATATTTAAATGATTCGATATCTTTTTTGCATACTCAGTATCAGCCAATTTATTACTCATTGAAATATGATAACTTTGTAAATTAAACCCCGCTTCTTTTAAGAGTGCGGCAATCAAAGATGAATCAACACCACCAGAAAAGAGTACGCCAACAGGGACGTCACTTGTTAAATGTAAATCTAGGGAATGTTTTAGTTCTTTTTCTAATGAAGGTTCAGTACTATCAATTTCAGGAATATCGTACTGATGAATAATGTAGTCTTTTTTTTGAATATTAAATTCTAAGATACTCTTTTTTTCAAGTTTTTTAATTTCTTTGTATTGGGTTTTAGGACTAATGATATAGCCTAATGAAAATAAATCTTCTATGGCATTGGTATCCAGTGTGAGTGACACTTTGTCGATTATCTTTTTTATGCCAGATATTTCAGATGAAAAAAATAAAGTATTGTCTTTATTTATGTGGTAATAAAGTGGCTTAATTCCAGCAAAATCGCGCCCTAAAATAATCATATTTTTGTCTACATCATAAATACATATTGCAAACATTCCATAGAGGTACTTAAAACAATCAACACCCCATTTTTTGTAAGCATTCAGTACTACTTCAGTATCACCATTTGTTTTGAAATTAAATTCATCTTTAAGTACTTCTTTTAATTCTTTATAATTGAATATTTCCCCATTAAAAACTATTATTACCTTTTGGGGTTCGTCATAAAAAGGTTGATTAGATAGTGTATTTTCATTATCAATAATAGCTAATCTGTTACTACCCAAACTTACTGAGTGATTTGACCATGTCCCAGTATGATCAGGTCCTCGATACTTCATAGTATCTAGTGCCTTTAAAACATTATAATCTTGCCCTCCACTAGTAGTACCAAATATTGCACACATAGTTAATTCTTAATAGATTTTGACATATTTCTAATTTTATCTAACAATAGCATAATTGAATTACTGTGGTGTTTTAAATTTTCTTAAAAAAAATATACCCATAAATCCAGAAATAATACTGGAGATGATAAATGCAAAGACCACACCATCAACTCCAAGTAGGATACTGCCAATAAAAAGAAGTATACTTGACGATAGGGTTGTTGCGAGTGTGTATTCGAAAATTGTTTTACGATTATTGCGGCTGTGGAGTGTACTTAGTGTAAAGAAAGTAAGTGGCGCAAATACGATAGCAAGAGAAGCAAGCTGTGATAAGTATACAAAGGCAATATATTCAGGAAAAAGAATTGAAAAAATGAGTGGTGCGGCAATAATATAAACAACACAAAATAGTGCACTTGCTATTAAATAGAGCCAAAGTGCTTTATAAAACTTGGTATGGTCTCTGTTTAATGACTGCTTTGGAAGAAGTATAGCGTAGAGTATTTTCTGAAATCCACGAAATTGTTGGGCGACAAGAGTTACTATTGAGTACACAGCAAGGCCACTGCTACTTATAAGGTGGAAAGTGATAACTTTGTCTATCTGACCACCAATACCTTGGATAATGTTTGACTGACTAACTGTTCTTGATAAAGACATGAGATTTTCTGAGGATTTGTCACAAGTATCTTTAATTTTATACGATCGTATTGTAAAGAAAAAAGGAACTAGTGTGGAGAGTATGTTTGCTAAAAAGAAAATACCGAGAATAATAATTGGTTGGGTAGGGAAAAGAATCGCTGCTGTAATGACTGACAAGACAGTCCCAATATCAGGTATCAAACCGTATAGGAATACTCGTTTGTAATCCTGCTTTCCATTGAGGTATGAATTATAGAGCTGTACTGTTTGATATAAAGGCGAAAAAATACCAATAATAAGAAGTAAGTACCCTAAAAATAAAAAGTTAAAATAGAGTAATATAAATGCAATTAGAATTGAAATAATACTCGGTATTCTTGTTGATCGCAGATACATTTTTATTGCTTGAAAAAAAACACCTTCATCATTATTTGCGGTTATTGATGTGATTGCGTTTGAGATGCCGCTTAAAAAGAAAAGAGGAAGAATCATTGTTAATGCTATACCGTATCGATATTGACCAAATACTTCAGAATCCAGAACACGCGTTAATATAAGAAGCTGACCAAGCGAGAGCAGACTACCTACTACTTGAGCATAAATAAGCCAGTGCTGATTGTGGGCGGTGAACTTAGATTTAAGAAAGTTGAATAGAGTCATTTTTTTGTAGGAGTACTTCAAACTCCGGGTACCATTCTGTACTTAAAGCTTTATTTATAAAATAGAGCCCAAGATAGATAGGAAACCATATTTTAAATTGTTCTCGTGTTGGTGGAACAAGATTTTTTTTGATTATTTTAAAACCGTATTTTTCTAAATAGGTAATATTTTTTATCGACCAATAATTTAAATGACCTCCTGGCTCAAGATAAAGAATTTTTGGAATAAGCTTATTTTGTCTAAAAATCTTTGCGAGACAGACTTTTAACTCGGTAAAAATACCATTCGGTAATTTTAAGTAAAGAATTCCATCTTTTTCTAAAATTGTGTGTATTGTTTTGAGTGCTTGAGGTACGTTACTCACGTGTTCCAAGACATCAAAAAGAGTTACGACGTCAAAAAGTGTGTTGTGTGTACTTGGTGTGATGTCTTCAATATTGTGTTGTGTTGTGACATATCCAAAATACTGTGCAGTGAGTGCAATGTAATTTGGTGACATTTCGACGGCATACAAGTTGGTTTTTGAGATACCTTTTTTTTCTAGTTCGTATAAGAAAAATCCACCAGAGGCGCCAATGTCTATGACTTTAATATTGGTAGTTTTTTGGGTAATAATAATGTCGGCAATTCGTGTATATAGATTCTTTTTTGGGTGATGATTTTTTGGATATTTCTTGATGAGTTTTGCAAACGTTGATTCAAAAAATTGTTCAGAAAATATGAACTCTTTTTGTTGTCGAGCTCGCTCATCTTCATCTACAAATAAAAAAGAGCATGATGTGCATTTAAAACAAGAGATAAAGATCTCTTGAGGGTTATTGTGCTTACAATTAGGGCATATTTGCACCATGAATATTTGTGTAAGTATACTATAGAATAATACAATATAATGATATTGTTACGGGTATATTAAAGAATATGCAAACTTTACGTACTTTGTCTTTATGGATCCTTGTTCTCACTTTATTTGTCCCGACATTTATTTCAGAGTCACTCCTTTTTCCATTTATTACAGGTAAAAACTTTCTTTTCAGGGTCCTTGTTCTCATCACAGCTCTTTTGGTTGCGTATATAATTTTCACTACTAGAAAAATAACATCAGTAAATACACCTACGCATAAAATATTTGCAGGACTCATTGCAATGCTTGGTATCGCTGCTTTTTTAGCAGAAAACACTACGAGAAGTTTATGGAGTAATTTTGAGCGTATGGAAGGATGGTTCACACATGCACTTTTATTTTTACTTTTTGTACTTCTGTATAACTTAGTTGTCACCGCTAAAGAGTGGAGAAACTTGTTTAAGGTTTCGCTGGTTGCAAATATATACATTCTTTGTTTTGCTGCAATGCAGTACTTCGGGGCTACACAGACCTTTCAAGGGAATCGTCTTGATGCAACACTTGGAAACTCGACATACCTAGCAGGATATTTTCTATTTTATTTCTTTATTTTACTTTGGCTACTCGGTACTACAAAACAAGTATTTGCACGGTACATATATGGTGTACTTGCCTTTATTAATGTTATGTTTATTTTCCTGAGTCTTACTCGTGGAGGAATGCTAGGAATCATTATTGCAGGGTTTTTGATGCTTGTTTTGTTTATGGTGCGAAAGACGGAATTTCCAATAATGAAGAAAATATCTATTGGACTTATGGGGGTGGGAATTATTCTTGCGGGACTTTTCTTCACCTTCAAAAACTCAACTTTCATTCAGACAACACCAGCACTGCAGCGGCTTTCAACAATCTCTGCTTCAGATTGGACAGCCCAGTCTCGTTTTTACATTTGGCAGATGAGTTATGAGGGTTTTAAAGAACGACCTCTTTTTGGACATGGACAGGATAATTTTCTCTATGTGTTTTCTAAGCATTTTGATCCTCGCATGGGTGCCTACGAGCCATGGTATGACCGTTCACATAATGTATTTTTTGATTGGCTTATTGCAGGGGGAATACTTGGTCTTATTGGGTACTTAGCGTTATATGGAGTCTCCTTCTTTGTTTTATGGGTACGTAAAAATGCCAAAGAGGTGTTTGGGGAATCAGAGAGAATTATTTGGACAGGATTCCTTGTTGCGTATTTTATCTTCAATCTTTTTGTCTTCGACAACATAGTAAGTTATATATTGTTTGTATTTATTTTGGCATACCTTACGTGGAGAAGTTATGCAGACAAAATTGCTTTGAATAACACAGTGTCAAAAGAGGTGTCAGGTGGTGTTGCTGTTTTACTTATTATTATTGGGTTATTTGGAATTGTATTTCTTGTGTATAAGCCGTGGAGTACAGCGAAAAACTTAATTCAAGGAATGCAATATTCAGATGTAGCGCTCACAGCACAGACCGATGCGCAAGCACAAGGGTGGTCACAGAAATTCATTGGTACTGCCTACACAAAAGCAGAACTTCTTTCACTTAGTCGGGCAAAGTTTGAACAAGCAACGCAATATCCACTCGGCCGTACGGAAGCACGTGAGCAGCTTACGCAAAAATTTATTTCTGTCTGGGGAAACGCGAGTGTTTCTGATCTAGAAAAAAATGAATGGATAAAACTCACATCCACACAGCTTGAAGATGAGTTAATACAAGATCCAAATAATCCTCGAACACACCAACTTACCGGCTCTCTTTTACTTCAGCTTGGAAAACCAGCCGAGGCAATTCAGTCTCTTAATAATGCCCAAGTGCTCTCCCCAAAGAAGCAACTTATTATGTTTGATAGGGCAGTGGCATACCAGATTATAGGGGAATACGAAAAGTCACTTAAAATTAGCAAAGAAGCGTATGAACTCAATCCAGCTTTCCTTACCGCTAAAGCAAGGTATATTTTTGGGCTGTATAGAGCAGGAAAAGATGCTGAAGCTATAGCGATAGAACCTCAGTTCATTCAAGACGCACTTGCACAGAGTTATGATTTAGTTACAAATAGAGCGTATTATGAGCAGGTTTTAGGAGCAAAAATAGACTACCGAGCAAGACAGGCAGTAATTGCTTATGAAAAAAAGGACACGGCAACGTACTCAAAATACCTTGCAGAAATTAAAGCCTTAAGTCCTGAGTCCGCTGCAAAACTATTAGAAATAATCAATTCAAAAAAATAGATTCTCAGATTGAAAATGGGACGATTTTGCGGTAGTATAAGCTTCGTTACCCGACCGTTTACTTTTCTTAACAGAAGCAATGTTTAGGTGGGGAAGTATTATATTGCCAGATCGTCTAATGGTAGGACGCATCCCTCTGAAGGATGTTATCTTGGTTCGAGTCCAAGCCTGGCAGCCAACTTGTGCTAGCACGAGATACGTGTTGTAATATGGAACTTGAGCTAGCTCATGTTACGTTCGAATCCCTGACACCCAGCCAACTTGTGCTAGCACGAGATACGTGTTGTAGTATAGAACTTGAGCTAGCTCATGTTACGTTCGAATCCCTGACACAATAGGATGAACACAGGAGCTTTCTATCTATTCTTACCTTGT
>Ga0105048_10002983_pt1 | contig 27681 bp, 14 predicted proteins | sample MAT05_FD_78382 | JGI IMG/M metagenome (GOLD analysis project Ga0105048, IMG submission 78382) | Freshwater microbial communities from Lake Fryxell liftoff mats and glacier meltwater in Antarctica - MAT-05 | ecosystem: Environmental > Aquatic > Freshwater > Ice > Liftoff microbial mat | place...
CTTTTTCTCCAGCTCGCTGTAGCTCATCTGGATCATGGTGGGGCGGCCGTGGGGGCAGGTGTAGGGGAGGTCGCAGGCGAGGAGGTCCTGGATGAGGCGGACGAGTTCGGGTTCGCGGAGGAAGTCGTTGGCTTTGACGGCGTGGCGGCAGACGGTCTTGGCGATCATGTCTTCGCCGAGGCGGAGCCGGGAGGTCTGGCTGCTGGTCTCGCGGAGGTCGTCGATGATGTCGCGCACGAGCTGGAGCGGCTCGGTGCCGCGGATGAAGGTGGGCAGGCTGTCGATCTTGAAGGTGTCGGAGCCGAAGGGCTCCAGGGCGATGCCGGCGCGGTGGAGGGTGGGGAGGTTGTTGGCGAGCCAGTCGGCATCGCGCGGGCTGACCTGGAGGGTGAGGGGGATGAGCAGGCGCTGGGAGGGGACGCCCTGGGTCTCCATGCGGCGGCGCATTTCCTCGAAAAGGATGCGCTCATGCGCGGCGTGCTGGTCCACGAGGACGAGGCCGCTTTCATTTTCCATGAGCACGTAGAGCCGGCCGAGGACGCCGAGGATGCGGAAGTCTCGGGATCGGTCCGCGGCGGGCGCGAGGGTGGGGGGGGCGTGGAGATCGAAGTCCGGGGGCGGCGCGGGGGATTCCGGGGGCGGTGCATCGCTGGGGGCAGGCGGGCTGGGGAGGAGGGTGGAGGTGTCGAGCCGGAGGGCGACTGGCTCCGGCGCGGGGAGGAGATCGGGAGTGAAGCGTGGCGGCAGGACGAGGGCGGGGCCGGCGGGTGCGGCGTGGAAGGTGCGGGTCCAGCTCGCGCGGTCGCTCTCGAGGGCGCGGCGGGTGGCTTCGACGATGGCTTCGCGGACGTGGGCGGGGTCGCGGAAGCGGACCTCGCGCTTGGCGGGGTGGACATTGACGTCCACGGCAGCCGGGTCCATTTCCACGAAGAGGAAGGTGACGGGATGCTGCCCTTTCATGAGCGCGGTGTGGTAGCCCTCGCGGAGGGCAAAGTTCAGCGTGTGATTTTCGATGGCGCGGCCGTTGAGGAAGACGAGTTGCTGGGCGCGCGAGGAGCGGCTGACGCCGGCTTTGCCGATCAAGCCGCGCACGATGAGCCCGCCGGCATCGAACTCCGGGACATCGAGCAACTCGGCGACGAGCGCCGGGCCGCAGAGGTCGCGAATGCGTTCGCGGAGTCCCGAGGCGGGCGCGAGTTGGTAGCTGACGCGCTCGTCTTTCACGAAAACGAAGCCGATCTGGGGGTGGCCGATCGCCTGGAGCTGCAACTGGTGCTCGACGTGGCTGGTCTCGGTGTTTTCGGTGCGGAGGAATTTCCGCCGCGCGGGCAGATTGTAGAAGAGCGAGCGGACTTCGATCTGGGTGCCGGGGGCGTCGCCGCTATCGCGCACGGTCTCGATCCGGCCGCCATTCACGAGCACCTCGGTGCCGGCCAGGGCGTCGCGCTCGCGGGTGGCGAGGCGGAAGCGGGAGACGCTGGCGATGCTCGGGAGCGCCTCCCCGCGGAAGCCGAGGGTGTGGATGGCGGCGAGGTCGGCGCCCGTGCGGATCTTGCTCGTGGCGTGGCGCTCGAGGCAGAGCAGGGCATCGTCGCGATCCATGCCGATGCCATTGTCCACCACGCGGATGGTGGAGATGCCGCCGCGGCGGATGAGGACCTCGATGCGGGTGGACTGGGCGTCGATGGCATTCTCGACGAGTTCCTTCACCACGGAGCCGGGCCGCTCCACGACCTCGCCCGCCGCGACCTGGCTGGCGACGGCTTCGGAGAGGAGGGCGATGCGCGGCATGGAGAGAAGGGTGAAGGATGAGGGATGAAGGAGGAACGGGACAGACGCAAGGCGGCGCGGGGGAAAATAGGTGAGGCCACTCGACAGCTTCGGCCGACCGGTCTAGGCTGCGCGACCATGATTACCGTGACCGATCCCGCTTTCGCCCAGCTCCGTGTGCTTCTGGAGGAAAAGGGGGAAGCGCAGAAGGGGCTCCGCATTTTCGTAGAAAGCGGCGGCTGTGCCGGGATGCAGTATGGGATGGCGCTGGACGATGCGCTGCCGGGCGATGGGATCTACGAAAAGGATGGCGCCAAGGTGCTGGTGGACGCGAAGAGCCTGGAATACCTCCACGGCTCGACGGTCGATTACAGCGACGATCTCGCCGGGGCAGGCTTCCGGATTCTGAATCCGAACGCGGTGCGCAGTTGCGGTTGCGGCACGTCATTTGAGGCGCCCGAAGGTGCCGTCGAAGGCGCCGAGGCGGGTCACGCGCACAACTAGAAAAAGGGGGCGGGAGCAGCGATGGCAGACAATTTTTACGGCTTCGACGATGCGGGGGATGAGGAAAAGGGCAGAGACAACCTGTTTCTGTGGACCGTCTTCATTCTGGTCCTCATCGGGGTCGCGGCCGGCGCCTGGATCGGGAGTTTTTATGTCTTCGGGCACCCGGAGGACCCGCGGTTTTATCCGCTGCTGCGCAAGCTGAAGAAGCTCGAGGCGCCGAAGCGGTTCGAAGTGACGCAGGGGCCGCCCGGCGAGTTCCTTTCGGCCCAGCGCCTCTTCGAGAAATACGGCAAGTACAAGGACCTGCAGCTCGAAGAGGAAAATGCGGCGTTGCTCCGCAACTACCTGAAGAACTACCGCGAAACGAAAAAGCTGACCGCCTACGTCACGGGCCGCTTCAGCATCGTGGAGACGTATGCGTTGAAGAAAACCGACATGTTCCCGAGCGGCGTGGTGGCGGTGGCGCAGTCGATCGACTTCCCGCAGGTGCTCATCGAGCATCTCTATCCGGCCGATCAGGAAAATGTGGGGACGCTGCGGGCGATGTTGCAGACCGGGCTGGATATGAAGATCGAGCGCACGAACGATCTTTCCGCGATCATTCACATCGAGCGCGTGCAGGATGGACGCCTCCAGTTCACGCTCGTGCCGCTGCTTTACGGAACGTATGCGCTCAAGCAGGGCGTGGGGACGTTCGGGCTGGTACCGCCGGATAATCTCAACATGGCCGGTGGTCTCCCGATCACGAAACCCGCCGCGCTCAAGCAGGCGCTCGCGGCTTACGCAGACTTCCGCAAGAGCCGCCCGGCCGCCGAGTCGACCGAGCAAGCGACGCCGCCGCCCGGGCCGGAACTGGTCCGGGTGGAAACCGTGGAGCCGGGAGGCAAGGTGCCGGAATCCGGGGCCATGCCGGCGATGGCTGTGGCCACGCCGATCCCGATTCCCGGTCAGGCGACCCCGCGACCGATCGCGGCGGCGCAGACGCCGCCGCCCCGCCTGGCGATGCTAAATACCCCGGCGCCCCGTCTTGGGGTGCCCCCCGCGCTGGGAATCACGCCGATCCCGATCGCGGCGCCGATCCCCGCCGTGAAGCCGCCCGCAGCGATGCCAGCACCCTCGCAAACTTCGCCGACGGGCGTTCCCTTGAAGCCCTTTATCGCGGCTGCGCCTGCGCCGGGGACGATGCCTTCCGTGCCCGGGGCTACATGGCGGACCTATCCGGCGGGGCGGATGCCGTCGGCGCGTTCCATCACCCCGCTCGAGGCGGGCGACCTGGCGGGGCGCGGCGATCTCGGCGAAAAGCTCTACTTGCAGGGGAACTTCCGCGTGACGGCTTCCGGAGAGAATCGCGCGGTTTTGCGGGATCGCGCGGCGGGAACGGGCGCGGCGAATCCGGCAGACTCGATCCGCATCATCGTGGAGTATCCGGCGGGCGCGGTGCCGCCGGATGAGAATGCGGTGCTGAGCCGCGATCCGTCGCGACCCTTTGAAGTGCGTGATATTCGCCGGGGCGCCGACGGGCAGGTGAATATCTACGTGCGCGAGATCATCGCGCCGTAGCGGGCGCCTCAGGCGCGGCCGACGGCGTGGAGCGTCTCCTGGAGCGGCGCGTAGAACTCCTGCGAGCGAATGATCGCCCGCCGCACGACGGGGCGGAGGTTCATGACGTCGGCGAGATTGACCACGAGGTCCACGCTGTATTGGAAGGCCTGGAGTTCGTCGTTTGTGACCACGCTGGAGCCGACGAGGACGACGGTCTGCTTGCGGCGTTGCTGCGCGGGCGCGCGGATCGCTTCGTTGAGGAGCGGATTTGTCTCCACATTGGTCGCGGCGAAATTCTCCGAAATGATCACCACGTCGTAGGTGTGGGAGCGGAGCTTGAGGAGGATGTCCTCGACGAAGAGTCCGGTGTGGATTTTGTAGTTCAGCGTCGTGAGTTGATCGACGACGATCCGCTGGACTTCGGGCACGTCGCAGCAGATCAGGGCGGTGAGGTCGCCGGGTTCGAAGAGGTCGAGGCGGTTGTCGAAATCCATGGTGGGCTAGCGGCTGAGGCGGATGCCGCCTGTGGCGGCGGGGACGGCGGCGGCGTCGAGATCGAGGCGCAAACCGGAGGGCAAATCTTCATCGAGACCGCGCTGTTTTTTCACCGCGTCGATCGAGCGGGTCATCGTGGCTTTGTTCGAGGCGTAAAGATTGGCGGTCTCCTCGGTGATCAGGTCGCCCTGGTAGGCGCGGCCGAGGGATTGGTCAAAGGTGGTCCAGCCGAAGGTCGCGTTGGACTCGATGATTTCGTAGAAGGTGCGGCCGTCAGCCTCGCCGAGGGCGACGGCTTCGCGGACCCGGAGATTGGTGCCCATGATTTCATTGAGCATCACGCGGCCACCGGTGGCGCGCGGGGCGAGGCGCTGGCTCACGACGTAGCGGAGCGTTTCGCTGAGGCGCAGCCGGAGTTGCGTCTCCTCGGCGAGGTCGAACATGCCGAGGATGCGGTTGATCGACTGGCCAGCATTGATCGTGTGGATCGTCGAGAGCACGAGATGGCCGGTCTCGGCGGCGGTGAGCGCGATTTCCACGGTGGCACGGTCGCGCATTTCACCCACGAGGATGACCTTGGGGGCCTGGCGCAGGGCGGAGCGGAGGCCGTTTGGGAAGCTGTCGAAATCACCACCGAGCTCGCGCTGGTTGAAGGTGGCCTTTTTATGCGGATGGAGGAACTCGATCGGATCCTCCAGCGTTACGACATGGACGGCTTGCGTCTCGTTGATCTCGTTGAGGATGGCGGTGAGCGTGGTCGTCTTGCCGCTGCCGGTGGCGCCGGTCACGAGGATCAGTCCGTTCTTCTCCCGCGCCATCTCATTGAAGATCGGGCCGAGGCCGAGCGAGTGGATCGAGGGCATTTCGCTCTGCGCTTTCCGCATCACGATGGCGAAGCTCCCGCGCTGGCGGAAAATATTCACCCGGAAGCGGGCGCGGTCGGCGAGCTGGTAGCTGCAGTCGCAAGCGCCGCGCTCGATGAGATCGCGGAGCAGGTGTCGCTGATTGCCGATGATGTTGAGGGCGATCTGTTCGGTCTGGAAGGCGGTCAGTTTCGCGATCCGGGGATGGAACGGCGCTTCCTTGAGCACCCCGTAACTTTCAACCTGAAGCGGGCGTTCGACCGAGAAAACGAGGTCGGAAATGCCCGGATGCGTGTCGAGCATCGTTCCGAGGATCGTATCGAGTTCGTAGGTGCGCATGGGATTAGTCCTCGAAGTCGTCGGGTGGGTTTTTCAGAAAGACGCGAAATTTCTTTTTGTCCTGCGCCTTGTCGTAAGCCTCCTCGGGGGAGATACGCGCGGCGCGCAGGTGCTCGGCAATGGCGTCGTCGAGAGGCTGGTTTCCCTTGCGTTTGCCCACCTGCATCATGCCCGGGATCTGGTGCGTCTTGCCTTCGCGAATCAGGTTCGCGATCGGCGTATCGACGACGAGCACTTCCAGGGCGGCGACCCGGCCGGGCTTGTCGATGCGTTTGAAGAGATTCTGAGCGACCACGCCCTTGAGCGACTCGGAGAGACCGGCCCGGATCTGATTCTGCTGGGTGGCGGGGAAGACATCGATCACCCGGTCGATGGTCTTCGGCGCGCTCGGGGTGTGCAGGGTTCCGAACACGAGGTGGCCGGTGGCTGCGGCGGTGAGTGCGAGTTCGATTGTCTCCAGGTCGCGCATTTCACCCACGAGGATGATGTCCGGATCTTCACGGAGCGCGCCGCGCAGCGCGGCGGCGAAGGATTTCGTATGCATGCCGACCTCGCGATGGTTCACGAGTGATTGCTGGCTGTGATGCACAAACTCGATCGGATCCTCGACGGTGATGATGTGGTCTTTGCGGTGCAGATTCGCGTAGTCGAGCATCGCGGCGAGGGTCGTGGATTTGCCGGAACCCGTCGGGCCGGTCACAAGGACCAGCCCCTTTTTTAGCAGGGCAAATTTCTTCAAGACGGGTGGCAGGCCGAGATCCTCCGCCGTGAGCACCTTGCTCGGGATGAGCCGGAAGACGGCGGCGATGCCGCTCCTTTGGTTGAAGAAATTCGCGCGGAAGCGGGCGAAGCCGGGATACTCGTAGCCGAAATCGACGTCGCCGGTTTCCTCGAACTGCTTGATCCTTTGTTCGGGTGCTATTTCGTAAACGAGCGCCTTGAGGTCGTCGTTTTCCAGAGGCGGCATATCCACGCGAACGAGTTCGCCGTGGATTCGCAGCATGGGAGGGTTGCCGGTGGAGAGATGAAGGTCAGAAGCATTCTGCTCCTTCATGAACTTGAAATACGAGTCGATGCGGGCCATTTCGCCCGCACGAGAGAGCTAATAGAGTGCCACCGGCACCCCTCACGATTCAGAGAATACGCCGCTCGCCCGTCCGCTCCGCGTTGAGCGCGTCGAGGGTGGCACGAACCTGCGTGAGGAGCTTTTGCTGCGTGTAGGGCTTCGGCATGAAGCCGCGCAGACCGCGGGCGAGCATGCTGCGGAGGCGCTCCTGCTCGGCGAAGCCACTGCTGAGCACGACGGGCACTTTCGGATTGATCGTGAGCAGCTCGGCGAACACGTCGGCGCCGTCCATGATCGGCATGGTGAAATCGAGGATGATCAGGGAGATCTGATCCTTGACCTTGCGGTACGTGTCGATCGCCTGGAAGCCGTCCCGGGCCGTGATCACCCGGTAACCTTCGTCGCAGAGGACCCGCTGGGCGAGGATTGAGACGAATTCCTCGTCGTCCACGATCATGATGAGTTCGAGAGCACCGGTCGGATTGTTGATCCGGACGTCGAGCGGGCTGACTGGATTTGGGACGCTCGGCGGGGCGACCGGCTCGCTTCGACGGGCGCTGATTTCGGGCGGTGTGGGGTCTGGCTTCATCCCCCCCATGCGGTCGGACATGAGCTGCATGACCTTGGTGGCGCGATCCACACCGTTTTGCAGGATCGAGAAGTATTTCTCAGTGCCTGGAACGGACCCGCAAAGCGATTCCAACATGTGACTCGAGTTTGAGATGACCTGAAGCAGGTTATTCAACTCGTTGGCCGTGGCTTTGGCCCACTGCTTGTCCTCCAGTTCCGGCATAAAATCAGAGGGCGGATGCCCGGCTCATGCCTCCTCGTCGCGGCAAGCCCACCAGACGCAGCCGAGAAAGGCAGTAACGATGACGGTGAACATCCCGAGAGTGAGCATAAGCGTTGAGGTTGTTCTGCATCGACTCTCCTAGGTCAACATGATTCGCGCCGGTGAATCAGATTTTCACTCCGAAGAAGTCGTCGAAGACGGCGCGATAGACGTCGCGCTTCATTTCCGGAAGCCAGGCGATCTCGAACCGGGCGGGTTCGATCCAGCGGAAGGCTTGAAACTCCGGGTGCTCGGTCTCGACCCGGATGTCGCGATCTGCGCCGTGGAAGTCGCACAGGAAATAGAGTTGCTCCTTGCCGTGGTAGCCCTTCTTCATCCGGCCGCTGCCGAAGAGGTAGCGATAGGGGCCGCGCCGCTCGACGATGGTGAAGTGGGAGGGCAAAAGCGCGATTTCCTCGCGGAGTTCGCGCACCAGGGCTTCTTTGGGGAGTTCATCTCCGTCGATCCCTCCCTGGGGAAATTGCCAGGCCCCGGCGATGCCGAAGCGTTCGCAGATCAGGATGCGTCCTGCCTGGTTGCGAAGAATGCCCGCGACATTTGCCCGGTATTTCATTTGTGTCGGTCGGATGGAACTCAAACGCCTGTTCTTCCCTGGCGCCGCCGCCGGGCTCGCGCTGGTGCTGTGGCTGGCGTGGCTGTGGCAACCCGAGCGGCAGGTGCGGCTGCATACCGGGAGCTTGTTGAAAGCGGTGGAACGGCGCAAGTGGAGCAAGGTGGACGCATTGCTGGCCGACTCTTACGCCGATCGTTGGGGGCATGACAAAGCGTTTGTGCTCGGCGGACTGCGCCAGGTGTTTGGCGGATTTGTTTTCCTCACCATCGAGCACCGCGAGGCCGGCAGCGACCTGCGCGCGGGGCGGAGCGTCGAGCAGGTGAAAATCAGCGGGCAGGGGAATCTGGTCGCGCAGTTCGTGGTCACGCGGGTCAATGGGCTGGCCGAACCATTCACCTTCCAATGGCGCCGGCGGGACGGCGGGCCATGGGCTTGGGAGCTCGTGAGCGTGGATCACCCCTCGCTGAATCCGGGTGAAATGCCGGAGCTTTAGCTGGCGATCATCCACGCGTGAATCGCGTGGTATTTCCAACTCAGCAGGCTGGCGAGCCCGAGGAGGAGCAGGGCGGCGAGGTCGCGGCGTCCCCAGCGATCGGCGGGCCCGTGGCTGCGCAGGAACTCGAGCAACGCGCCGGTCGGGCACCCGTAGTGGCAGTAGGCCATCGGGACAAAAGCGGAGGCGATGAGGCCGGCGATAGCGATGGCAATGGTCGCGATCCCGGCGGATCCCAGCACGTAGGCATCGAAGGGCTCCAGATGCGCGAGGTCGATGGGCAGGAGTAAAATCGAGGTGGTGACGACGAGACCGAGCAGCAGCGCCGGAAACCAGCGGAGACCACGCGCGAAGTCCGGCCGCAAGCTGATGCGCCAGCGGCGCGGGGCCAGGCGACTGATCAACTCCTGCGCGGCGCCGTGCGGGCAAAGCTGCTGGCAGTAGAGCGGCTTGCGCGTCGCCCACGGGAAGGCGAGCGCGGCGGCGAGGAGGAGCACGAGCCCCGGAGCGCTGCGCCACGGGATGCCGCTCTGCGCCCAGCCGACGATGAGAGACTGCGCGAGGAGCAGGCCGGTGACGAAGCCGACATAGACAATGACGCCGATCTGAAAAACGCGGCGGATCCACTTGCGCCCATAGGTGCCCGTAAACGCGAGGATGCTCGCGGCGATGATCACGGCGATGAGCCCGTAGTCGGCGGCGCGGAAGGTGAGGGGCTGCGGCTTCAGGGCGAGTGCGGAATCAGCGGCGCGGAGTCGGCGCATGATGCCCTCGGCCATGGCGACGCTGGTCATGCTCGCGCCAGAGACGCCTTCGATACCGGCTTCTTCGGGCGACTGCGCGGCGACTTCGTCCCAGGTTTTGCCGGTCCAGGTTTTCTTGAGAAAGAAGCGGTCGTCCGTGATGTCGCTCACGTGGTCGCGGGTGTCTTGCGAGGAACGGATGCGCACGCCTACGACCTTTAGCGCAGGATCGAAGGCGACGAGCGAATCGGTCCAGCCGCGGTAGCCGATCACGGAGTCGCTGATGGGCGCCGTGCGCAGCACATAGCCGAGCGGCTGGCCGGTGTCGTCGCTGACGAAAAGGCCCGCGCGTTCGCCGGGATCCGCGCGCAGCGAGGCAGCTTTCGGGAAGACGGCGCGCACCTCCTCCAGCGTGACCGGCGTGTCGCCCCCGACGCGCAGCCGGGTGTGGTGGCTACGGATGGTGAAGGCGATCGCGACCAGCACGGCGAGCCGGTAGGTCTGGAGTGCGGCGGTCCTCAGCCACGAAAGGCGGGAACTGGCGGGCGGGGTGGTCAATGGCGTAAGTCCGCGAAAAACCGAAAGGACACCAAAGCGGATTTCTCCGTTCGTGTCCTTCCGGGAGTTTCGCGCGCGTGGCGCAGGTTTACTACGGCAGGAGTTGGACGACGTCGATGGCGACATTGCCATCCGCCGCGGCGCCGCCGATCGTCACGACGGCTGGCTTGCCGGGGGCGAACTTGAATTTACCCAGGGAGACCATGCCCTCTGGCAGCGGCGCGGGCACGCGTTCGTTGACGGTGAGCGATTTGCTCCCGTCGGCGCTTTCGATCGTCACCGGTGCGTTGCTCGCTCGGTTTTCGTGCGGTTGGTAGCTGACGCGGACTTCGTATTCGCCGGCTTTCTCGACCTTGAATTCGTAGCGCGCCGCGCCATCGGCCTTGGCGCCGCGGTAGCGGTAACCAGGGCCGTAGAAGCCGGGGAGGCCGGCCCCGGTCGTCCACTGGCCCGTGCGCTCGGCTTTCTCGTCGTCGATGACGAGGCCTCGCAGCTTGGAGAGCGGGAGGCCGGGCCGGCCGTCGGGCTCGGCGGGAGCGGCTGGGAGCGGCTGGTAGTTGGCGGGCAGCTTGAGCGGGGCGTCCAGGGAGGCCCGCCGGGCGGCGCCGGGCTGGCGCAGGAGATCCTTGAGATCGTCGAGATAACGCTCGTAAACGCCACGCGGATTGGTCTGCCGAGAGACGGCGAGATAGGCGGCTTTGCCCACCACTTCGCCCATCATGCCGCAGGTCCGCATCACGCGGATGCTGCCCATCGAGGCGCGGTCCACGGAGATGCAGCGCCCGGCCATGAAGAGATTCTCCACATCCTTCGAGTAGAGGGTGCGGTAGGGCACGGGGTAGCCGACCTTGCGGTCCGTGTGTTTGCCGAATTCGGCGCGCGAGATGAAGGGATTATCCGGGAATTTCTTTGCGTACTGCTCTTTCGGGAAGTGCAGGTCCTGATCCCAGGTCGTGGGGAAGGTGGCGTCGGGATGGATCACGCCTTTCACCATGTCGTCACCGGAAAGCACCATGTCGCCGACGATCCGCCGAGCCTCGCGCGGGCCGCCGATGTAGGCGAGCCAGTGCAGACCGAAGTGGCCGAACTCCTCGGGGGCGAGGGTCTTCATCGCGGTCATGGCGCCGTAGGCCGCGCGGAGGTTCCAGTCGCGGATGAGTTCGAGGTCCTTAAAGGGGTGCTTGTAGAAGCCGCTCTCCCAGAACCATTCGGCGTGCAGATAGTCCTCGGGCTTCTCGCCGGGCGCGAGGCCTTCCGCGCCGGCTTTCAGCTTTTTGGGAATGGGGAAGTCTTCCAGCGTGAGCGGGAGCGCCCAGGGGGTGGCGGGCCAGAGCACGGGCTCGGCGTGCTTTTTCATCACCCACATGTTGCTCATGCCCATGTAGTTTGTTTCCTCGAGGAGGAATGAAGCGCCGGCCCATTCGCCGATGCTGCCAAAGCCGGTCGCGTCCACGAAGTAGCGGCCCTTGAACGCCGTCTCCGCGCCCGTGCGGGTATCGAGCGCGATGACTTTCTCGATGCGCTTGGCGGACACCGCGGGAGCAGCGGTCGCTCCCGCCGGCTGCATCTTCACGCTGTAAACGTGGGAGTTGAGGAAGAGGTCGATGTTCTTCTCGGCGCGGACGACTTCCTCCTTGAGCTGGTCCTTGAACTCGCTGCCGCTCGCCGCGGGGCTGTTGGTCGCGTTGTCGGAGAATTCCTCGGTGATCTCGCCGAGCTGCGGGAAGAGTCCCCGCCGCGTCCCGCCCTTGGCCCACACCTGGATCTCGCTGGAGCCGTTGCCGCCGAGCACGCCGCGATTTTGGATCAGCGCCACTTTCAGCCCCTGCCGTGCGCCAGAGATCGCTGCGCCGAGGCCACCGTAACCCGCTCCGATGACCACGAGATCATACTCCTTCGCCGCCGGGATATCCGCTGGCAGGCCGAGCTGGGCGCGGCGCCATTTACGCAGTTCATCGAACTGTGCGGGCGGCGTGAAACTGGCGTCCTTGGTGATCAAGATCGCATCGCAGCGCCCGTCGAAGCCGGTCGCATCCTTGAGCGCGAGTTTCACCGGACCGCCGCGGTGCTCGATCGTGCCACCGTCTTCCCACTGCCAATCCTTACCTTCGGCACCGAAGGCCTTGTCGAGCGCCTTGCCGTTCACCTCGACTGCAAATTTTCCCGGCGCGCCGGGGGCATCCCAAGGGCCGACCCAGTTCTTGCTCCGCACCCAGATTCGATACTTCCCCGCGCCGAGATCGGAGGTCGTGGTGCTGGCATCGCGCACCGGTTTGCCCATCCCGTGGGCGATGAGATACGGCGAGCCCATCGTCTCGATGAACTGCGTGTCGAGCGACCAGCCGCCCGGGTTCTGGAAGCTTTCGGCTTCGATGAAGAGCTGGTCGGCAGCTTGCGCGGTGAGGGCGAGGGCGAGGGTGGCAGTAAGGATGCGGATCATGGTTCAGGGGATCGGTGATGAGAGAGTCCACCGCGGGGGGATGTTGGACAAACAATCCGCGGACCTGCCGCGGATTGGGTGATTATTTCTTCTTGCCGGTCTCGACCGATTTACCGGCCTTCTCCCAGGCCTTGAATCCGTCCTTGAGGTGATAGACGACCAGCTTGTCTTTGAGAAACTCCAGCGACTGCGTGCTCCGACCGCCCGCGGCGCAGTGGACAAGCACGGGCGTCTTTGGGTCGAGCGCCGCCACGTCTTTGGCGAAGCGGTCGTCGTTGAAGTCGAAATTCTGGGCGCCGGCGATGTGTCCCTGAGCGAATTCCTCGGGTGTGCGAACGTCGAGCACGACCACCTTCTTTTCGTTGATCAGCCGCTCGGCTTCGTCAACCGAGACATTCGTGACTCGAGGGGTGGCCGCCGGGCTGGCGGTTTTTTGGTCTGCGGCCTGGAGGGGAAGCGTGCCGAGCATCAGGGCGGTGAGGAGGAGGAGTAGTTTCATGGGGGGAAGGTAAGGTCGGCAGGGAGTTGAGCGCAAAGCTCCTTCTCGCGAGTATGGATCGGTGGCTGCTTGCATTCTGAGGGAACCACGCGACGGTCCGGCGTTTTTTATTCCAAATATCCATGGTGAATCAAGAATTGACGCTTCAGCGGCACATTCCACGCAGACACTTCGGAGTTGTTATTTTTACTCTTCTCGCACTGGCGTTCGCTGGCGCTGATGCCGCCGGGCTGAAGGCGCGGTGGTCGTTCAATAACTTGGCCGGCGAGGCACGCAGCGGGTTCGTCGTGGCGGATTCGGTCACGGGGGCTCCAGCGATCGTCCGGGGCACGGGCGCGGTCTTCACCGGCCCGGGCCTTTCTCTTCCTGGTACGTCTGACGCGCAGCAGCCGGAGAGTTCGCTCTCTGCCTACGTGGACCTTCCGAACGGGCTGATCTCGTCTAGGAAAGACTTGACCATCGAGGTCTGGGCGAGCCCCGACGAGTCTCGGAGCTGGCAGCGGATGTTCGAGTTTGGGCGGCTCCAGGGTCCGGGCGACGGACTCGGTGCGCCGGGAGAGTGGACGGGATCGACGGGCGTGGCCCCGGCGTCGTTCCAGACCCCTCAAGCTTCTTTTTTGGTCGCGTTTCAGCAGGGCAACGATCTCGGGTTGCAGCAGCTCTATGCGAGTCCGGACGGAGTGAGCCAAGGGGATATCGGTCTTTTTCGCCAAGTCACGTTAGGAGCGGTTTCGCATACCGTGGTCACGTTCGCCGATGGAGTGGGCGGACATTCGGAAAAGGGAGGGCGTTTCATATGGTACATCAATGGTGAACAGGTCGGCTCGTCCGACGTAAATTTTCGGCTCAAGAGCATCGCCGATGTGAATGCGTGGCTCGGGCGCTCGCAGCGCAGCGGCGATCGGCTGGCCTGCGCGACTTACGACGAACTGCGGATTTACGATCGCGTGTTGACCGCGGAGGAGGTCGTGGCCAGCAGGGCGGCGGGGCCGAACGCGGTGCTCCCGACCGTCTTCGGTGCGCCCGATGCGGTCACCATGCATCGCGGTCAGAAGGTGCTGATTGACGTGCTCGGAAACGATCTCGGGCAGTTCGACCCGGGGACAGTCCGCATCGTGAGGAGGCCGCTCGCCGGCAGTGCCGCGGTGCAGCGGGACGGGCGCGTGCTTTATGCGCAAGCGGGGGGCGCTGGGAAGACGGATCGGTTTACATACAAAGTGGGCGGCTCAGCGGGCGACTCCGCTGAGACGACGGTGACGATCACCCTGTCAAACGACCTCCGGATTCCCCGCTACGGCGTGAAAGTGATGGCCGAGGCGCCGCCCTCCTCCGTGCAGGTGGTGAACGCGCTGCCGGGCCTCACCTTCAATCAGCCGCTCTGCCTCCGCTCTCCGCCAGGCGATACGAAGCGACTTTTCGTCTGCGAGCGGCTGGCGAAGATCAAGCTCGTTCCCGACACCACGGCGGCGAATCCCACGGCTTCGGTCTTTCTCGATCTCCAGACGATGCTCGCGGCGCGTGGGCTGGGAGAGTCGATCGATGGCGGGATCTACAATGAGTTCGGTCTCCTCGGGCTGGCGTTTCATCCGGCCTATGCAACGAATCGCCAGTTTTTCGTCAGCTACGTGGTGAAAATCGGCGGGGTTCATTTTGGCCGACTTTCGCGGTTCACGACGCGGGCGGACAATCCTTCGCTGGCGGACCCGGCTTCAGAATCGGTAATGATCGAGCAGCTCGACCGCTGCCCGGAGCATAATGCGGCAGACCTGCACTTCGGCCCGGATGGGTATCTCTATATGAGCCTCGGCGACGAGGGGACGCAGTACGATTTGAAGGAGAACTCCCAGAAGATCGACGGCAACTTCTTCTCCGGGATCATCCGCATCGACGTGGATCGCAAGTCGGGCAGTCTGGCCCCGAATGCCCACCCCTCGGTGCCGCGCGACAATGGCGTGGCGCGCTACGCCGTACCGGCGGATAACCCCTTCGTCGGCGCGACTTCTTTCGACAATTTGTCGGTCGATCCTGCGAAGGTCCGCACGGAGTTTTGGGCGGTGGGCATGCGCAGCCCGTGGCGGTTCTCCTTTGACGAGCAGACGGGCGAGCTGTGGTGTGCGGACGTGGGTCAGGACGCCTACGAAGAGGTGGACCTCGTGACGCGCGGCGGCAACTACGGCTGGGCCTACCGGGAGGGATCCCACCCTGGCGCGCGTCCCGCGCCGGCGCGATTCACCTCGATCCCGCCCGTTTACGAATACCCGCACACCTCGGCTAGCGGTGACCCAAACTTCAAAGGGAACTCCGTCACGGGGGGCGTAGTCCAGCGCGGCGGCCGCTTTGCCGTGTTCGAGGGAGCCTACATTTTTTCCGACTTCGTCTCGGGGAATATCTGGGCCCTCCGGCGCGAAGGCGGCACGGTGAACGTGGTCCGCATCGGGGGGAAATCGGGGATTGCGAGTTTCGGCTTGGACCCGGCGAATCACGACGTGCTGCTGGCGGATTACGACGGTACGGTGCGCCGCTTGGTGGCCGCCGATCAGCAGAGGGACTTCCCAGAAACGCTCAGTGCCACGGGGCTCTTCGCCGATCTCAAGACCCTCTCGCCGAACCCCGGCTTGCTGCCCTACGCGCCGAACGTGTCTTTTTGGAGCGATCACGCGATCAAGCGGCGCTGGTTTTCCATGCCGGATACGGTGCGTAAAGTCTCGTGGTCGCGCGACGAGCCGTGGACCTTCCCCACCGGGACGCTGTGGGTGAAGCACTTCGACCTGGAACTCACGCGGGGCGATCCGGCGACTACAAAGCGTCTCGAGACCCGGCTGCTCGTGCGCGACGGCGAAGGCGTCTTCGGCGTGAGCTACCGATGGAACGACGCGGGCACCGAAGCCACGCTCGTGGACGAAGCCGGCGTGGATTTCGACCTGCCCATCGTGGACAAGGGAGTCGCGCGCACCCAGACGTGGCACATCCCCAGCCGCGCCGAGTGCGGTACCTGCCACAACCCGGCGGCGGGTCTCGTGCTCGGCTTCAACACCCGCCAACTCAATAGCCCAAGCCCCATTCCCAGCTTCGCTGGAAATCAACTCGATATCCTGCGCAACAACGGTTTGTTCGACCGCCCGCCCGATCCCGCCGCGGTCCTGCCCCGGCACGCGCGGGCCGACGAGACCAGATTCTCCAGCGAGGCTCGGGTCCGATCGTATCTCTCGGTGAACTGTGCCTACTGCCATCTCCGGGGCGGTCTCGGGACCACCTGGGACGGCGGGTCGCAGCTCACGCTCGAACAAACGCGTCTCCTCCGCGCGATTCCGTTTAACAACGGAGGAGATCCCGCCAACCGCCTCCTCGTGCCCGGAGATCCAGAGCACTCCCTCCTGCTCTCCCGCATTATCGGCTCCCACAGCTTTTCCCGCATGCCGCCGCTGGCCACGAACGAACTCGATCAGAAAGCGATCAGCCTGGTGACCGAGTGGATTCAAAATATGCCCGCGCCCGGCGCCGGAACGTTCAACGGTCTCGTCCGTGGGAAGGTGGCCGATCCGAGTCTGGCGGGCACGCTCTCGGTTACGTTGATGTCTTCGAGGAGCTTTTCGTTCACGGCGAAAATCGGCGCGCAGTCCTTCGCGAAAGTCGGGCAGTTCGATCCCGCAGGCCGTGCCCAAGTCGTGGTCAGTGCCCCCGGCAAGCCGTTGATCGAGCTCCGCCTCGAACTCGGCCCGTCTGGCGACGCCATCTCTGGTTCGCTCGTGCAGGCAGGGACGGTCGTGGCCGATGTCGCCGCGGCGTTCGCCGGCCGCTTCCCCGCCCCAGAGCGCTCCCCGTACGAAGGCCGCTATACGCTCGTAATCCCGGGTACTGGCACCAACGATACCACGGTTCCCGGCGGTTTCGGCTACGCCACCGGCTCGGTCAACGCCATGGGCGTGGCCCGGCTCGCCGGTGTGCTCGGTGACGGAACGCCGATCTCGCAGTCTGCGCCCCTGTCCGCCACCGGGGAATGGCCCTTTCACCTCAGGCTCTACGGGGGCAAAGGTAGCTTGGAAGGGACGCTAACGTTCCGCGATCGCGCCGAGAGCGATCTGGATGGCACGCTCACTTGGCTCAAGCCGACCATAGCCCGCGGGGCCTTCTACCCGGCCGGTTTCTCGGGTGAATTCGATGCGCTCGGCTCGCGGCATCGCCCCATGTCGCGGCAGGTTTCTGGGGCCGAAGTGGCGTTCAGCGCGGGCAAAATCGTCCCCGCTTTTCCCGCTCTGCAGGTCCGCTTGAGCCCGGCCGGAAAGTTCACGATCCTCAACGCGCCCGGTAATTCCTTCACGTTGTCCCGGACCAATGGGTTCTTCTCCGGTAAACTAATGGAGGCCGTGAGCAAAACTCCGCGCATCTTCCGCGGCGTGCTGCTCGAGAAGAGCGGGGAGGGCTTCGGGTGGTTCCCCGGCGCCGCCCAACAGACCGGCGCAGTGGAGATGACCGTGCCGCCCGCGCCGTGACGCTACGGTTGGTGGTGTTTGCCGGAAGGGGCGGCCTGGAGTGGACCTTGTCCAAGCGACTGCAACCTGCCGCATCTTGACGCTTTTGCGTCCATGCATGGTGCGAAACCGATCAGGTTCGAGATCCACGGCGTCTCGCAGTAGTCGGAAGAAAAGTTTTCCCTACTAAGTTGTGGCGGTAACAGCGAAACGGTAACCCGTCCCGGCATTAGCTCAGATAACTTACATCAATCGGCACCGTGCCGTGCTTAACAACCAGCGCTGAGAAGGGTCACTTGGGGTCCATGCCCATGTGCGGATAGTCATCGGCCATGCGGCTCAACCACCCGCGGTTGCGGTCGCTTTAGTAAGGTCCGTAACAAGAACCCGACGATCGGTTTCCGCCGTTGAAAAAAAGTGCTTGGCAAAGAGGAAGGTCGCGGCATAATGCGGGGCAAAGAAACGAGCGCATGAACCACTCGACAATTCAACTCCTTCCCCAGAAATCGCCACGGAGGAGTCGCCTTGAGGTTCGTTCTATCTCTCGTGAAACCCCCGCTCCCCCCGGACATCCACACGCCTTGGCGGCTTTTGACGCCCAGCGCGATTCCGGCACGACGCGGTGAAAAAGAGTATCCGAGCAATCGCGGTGTGCTTGGCATTTTTCGCCAGCCATGGGTTAGCTTCAGATTCGGTGGTTCTAAGCCAGGCTCGGCTCGGGAATTTTTTTCTCAGCACGGAAACCGTGCAAATTCCCGTGCAAACGTCAGGGACCCAGATCTCGTGGAAGGTGAAAGACTTCTATGGGGCCGAGACTCCGCCTGTGGTGGCGAATGTGGCCGCCAATGGGCAGGCGACCATCGCCCCCGGATTGGGTCGGAACGGGTTTTTCGAACTTCGCGTAACGGCTCTACGGAACGGTAATCCGGTGGCCAGTGCCGAAACCACGTTTGCGGTCGTTTCCCCGATCAATATCAGCACAATGCGGGATTCGCCATTCGGCGTGATGACTCACTTTGCCCAAGGATGGTCAACCGACATCATGGGACTGCTGGCCCGTGCGGGTATCGTGCAATTCCGCGACGAGCAGTATTGGCAGAACGTCGAACCGACGCGAACGACTCCGGCGACCTACACCTTTTCAGCATATCAGCCCTACATGGCCGCCGCCGCTGCGCTCGGGTTGAACCCGCTGATGGAACTCACTTTCGCCAACTCGAATTACGACGGCGGCTTTACTCCATACACCGAGGATGGGCGAACGGGCTATGCGAACTACGGCAAGGCTGTGCTCGGTCAATTCGGCTCGCAAATCGATACAGTGGAGATCTGGAACGAATACAATGGCAGCTTCTTCAGTAGTCCTGTTACTAACCCGCCTCCCGATCGCGCATTTCTTTACACCGAGATGCTGAAAAAGGCCTACACTGCCATCAAGGCGGTCCGGCCTGATGTTCGAGTGGTGGGCGGGGCCGCTGTGCCGGTTCCTCTCCCTTGGTTTAAGGATTTGTTTGATCGGGGTGCACATGATTTTTTAGACGCGCTCGCCCCCCACCCCTACCGATCCATTCCTGAAGGAGTCGAGACGGACATGGCGGGGCTGCAGGCATTGTCGGCTTCCTACAATCGTGGCAACGGGCCAAAGCCGATCTGGGCCACCGAATGCGGTGCGCCCGATACCGTCCATCCAGGCCGTCAAAACATGGCCCGCTATCTTGTCCGGCTGATGACACTCATGCTGAGCGCCGGTGTCGAACGGGCGTATTGGTATCTTGCGTACGACTATGGTGGTTACACCTTGGGCCTCGTTCGGTCGCCTACGGATCCCTTGGGTCGCTATGCACCTACGGCTGCACTCCCGGCTTTTTCGACTCTCATCCAGCAACTGTATCGTGCGACTTATGTCAGCCGGGACAATACCGACGCTCGCACGCGGATGTACCTTTTCCGCCGCGGCGGGAACGATATGCGTGTCGTCTGGTCCACAGCTGGAATCGCGCAACTCGTGCTCAGCACGAATACTCCCCTCACTCGGATCGATATCATGGGCAACAGCACCGTGCTGCAGCCGACGAACGGCATAATTGCAATCACTGCGGATACGACCCCCTTTTACCTTGTTGGCTCGGTCAGCGCGGTTCGCGAGTTTGGTCGGGACGTTATCGTCGCAGATACTGTGCGCGACTTTTCATCCGTCCAAGGTACCAGCAATGGCACTTGGTCTTACCGCAATGGTTACATCGTCACCGGCAGCAGTTATGATCCGAACCCGGCTAACGCCGATCTGCTCACGCCGATGAATTACATTTCCACTGCCTTCGGTAACGAGTACGCCAGCTTTTACGGATTCACGAAGATCGATGCCAACGGAGGGCACCCGGGCGGCCGCTTCGGATATGCCGAGGTCTTTCCGGTCTGGACGGTGCGGCGCTGGCTAAGCAATGTTTCGGCAACCGCGCGCATCACGGGCACCATTGTCCGCTCTTCCCCGAACGGTGACGGGACCGGCGCCCGGATCTATGTCGACGGTCTTCTCGTTTACTCGACGACGATCGGCGGCGCCGGAAGCGGCGCGACCATTGACTTCACGTTCACCACGCCGCTCCAGGTTGGATCGAGGGTTGATTTCATCGTCACGCCGGGGCCTGGGATCGACGTCGATTATGACTACGTTGATTTTCGCGCACAGATCTCAGTGCCCCCGGCGGCGCCAGCGACCTTCGGAGCATGGCAGGAGCAAAACTTTACCGCTGCCGAGTTCGCCAATCCAAACATCAGCGGTGACAACGCTACGCCAGCGGGCGACGGAGTTAGGAACCTTAAAAAATATTCCGCAAACCGTCTCGCCAAGACATTCGCCGTCGGGGCCATTCCTACAGTTGGCATCGGAACGGTGGGGAGCGACCGCTACTTAACCCTCAGCTACCGGAGAGCCCTCGCGGCCACTGATCTTGTTTTCATCACGGAACTGAACGGCGGCGACCTCTCTTCGGGTTCGTGGGCGCCTGGTGGCGTGCTCATGGCCCCGCCTGTTTCCAATAACGACGGCACGCAGACTGTCACTGTTCGCGATATAGTTCCGATCAGCCCTTCGACGAAGGGGCGATTCATGCGCTTAAGGGTGAACCGACCCTGATTGACCGCCCCGCAGGCCCGCCGCTGCTCGGTCGAGGCAACGGCCCTTAGATGCGTGGGCGCGTGAGCTTCCTTTCTATTGAGGGAAAACGACTACACTTCTTGTTCAACCGTTCGCGTCTTTCATCTTGAGGTCGGGGGGTGCCGCGTCTGGGCTCAGCCGCCCGGTGGGGCCTCCGCGTTGCGCAATTCTCGCCTTCCCGCGCGGCGGGAGCCAATCCCGGCGAGCGCTTAGGATAACCCATCGTTGTATCTTGATGCGTTGATTTGTTCCTTGAGGCAGGGAGAATGCTGGGTTTAATTGGTCACGTATATGTCATCCCTGCATCCTCTCGAAAAGATCCTCCAGCAGCGTATCGCCATTATCGACGGCGCGATGGGGACGACGATCCGCAGCTACGGAATGACGGAAGCCGACATCCGCGGCGAACGCTTCAAGGATTCCAAGAAGGATATCCTCAATAACGGCGACCTCTTCTCGATCACGCAGGGCGCGATGATCGGCGACATCCACCGGCGCTTTCTCGAAGCCGGGGCGGATATCATCGAGACGAACACTTTCTCGGCGACGAGCATCGGGCAGAGCGAGTTTTTCGTTGACGATCCGCGCGAACATGGCGGGCGCAAGGACCCGGAATTTTACCAGAAGATCATGGAGGATCCCTTCCTCGATGCGCTGGCCTGGGAGATCAATGAAACGTCCGCGCGGCAGTGTCGCGAGTGGGCGGATCGGGTGGCAAATGCGGACGGCAAGCAGCGTTTCGTGGCGGGGGCAATCGGACCGCTCACGGTGTCGCTGTCAAATTCGCCGGATGCGGACGATGCCGGTTTCCGGGTGGTCACGTTTGATCAAGTAAAGGCGGCTTACATCCGGCAGGTGCGGGCGCTGATCGCGGGCGGCTCGGACTTTTTGCTGGTGGAGACGATCTTCGATTCGCTCAACGCCAAGGCGGCGCTGGTCGCGATTCAGGAGGTTTTCGAGCAGGATAAAGTGATCCTGCCGATTTCGATTTCCGCGGCGGTGGGGCGCGGAGGTGAGACGATGATTTCGGCGCAGACGGTCGAGGCGTTTTGGAATGCGGTGAAGCATGTGAAGCCACTCAGCGTCGGGCTGAATTGCTCGCTCGGACCGGACCTCATGCGGCCGTTTTTGGAGGAACTCTCCACCAGGTCCGACGCCGCGATTTCCGTTTATCCGAACGCCGGCCTGCCAAATCCACTCGCCGCGACGGGCTTCGATCTCGAACCCGCCGACATGGGCCGGTGGCTCGGTGAGTTCGCGCAGAGCGGGTTGGTGAATATCGCTGGCGGCTGCTGCGGAAATACGCCCGAACACATCGCCGCCATCGCCAAGGCGCTCGCGGATTGTCCGCCGCGCGAGCCGCGAGAGGAGACGAAGTTTTCCACCGGCGCCGCGCTGCCGCTGCGCCTGTCGGGTTCGCAGCCGTTCACGCAGCAGATCGGCAGTTTCCTCATGATCGGCGAGCGCACGAACGTCGCGGGCTCGCCCAAGTTTGCGAAGCTGATTAAGGAAGGGAACTACGAGGAGGCCGTGGCCATCGCGCGGCAGCAGGTGGAGAACGGCGCCAACGTCATCGATATTTGCATGGACGAGGGCATGATCGACGGCGTCGCCGCGATGTCGCGCTACCTGCAACTGCTCGGCAGCGAGCCGGAAGTCGCGAAGGCGCCCTTCATGGTGGACTCCTCGAAATGGGAAGTGATCGAGGCCGGCCTCAAGTGCATTCAGGGCAAAGGCATCGTGAACTCCATCTCGCTCAAGGGCGGCGAGGACGCCTTCCGCGAACAGGCTCGCGCGGTGCTGAAATACGGCGCGGCCGTGGTCGTCATGGCGTTCGATGAAAACGGGCAGGCCGCGACTTACGCCGAGAAAATCCGCATCTGCGAACGCGCGTATCGGATGCTCGTGGATGAAGTTGGTTTCCCGCCGGAAGACATCATTTTCGATCCGAACATCCTAACCGTTGCGACCGGCATCGAGGAGCACAACAACTACGCCGTCGATTTCATCGAGGCGACGCGTTGGATCAAAGCGAACCTCCCGCACGCGAAAATCAGCGGCGGCGTATCGAACATTTCATTCAGCTTTCGCGGCAACAATCACGTGCGCGAGGCCATGCACAGCGCGTTCCTTTATCACGCGATCCAGGCGGGCATGGACATGGGCATCGTGAATGCCGGCATGCTCGAGGTCTATGAGGAGATCAAGCCGGAGCTGAAGGAACTCGTCGAAGACGTGCTGCTCAACAAACGTCCCGACGCCACCGAGCGGCTCGTTGATTTCGGAGAGAAGCTGAAGCTCGCCAGCGCGGGCGCGAGCGGCGCGGCGGTGGCGAAGAAGGAGGAAGAGTGGCGCCAGGGCACCGTCGAGGAACGTCTCTCGCATTCGCTGGTGAAAGGCATCGACGCCTATATCGACATCGATACCGAGGAAGCGCGCGCCAAGTTCGTTAAGCCGTTGCTCGTAATCGAAGGGCCGCTCATGGATGGCATGAGCGTGGTCGGCGATCTCTTCGGCGCGGGGAAAATGTTCCTGCCTCAGGTGGTGAAATCCGCCCGCGTGATGAAGAAAGCCGTGGCGTATCTCACGCCCTTCATGGAAGCCGAGAAGGCCGCCATGGCCGCGCGGGGCGAAACCGTGAAAGCGCAGGGCAAGATCGTGCTCGCGACGGTGAAGGGCGACGTCCACGACATCGGCAAGAACATCGTCGGCGTGGTGCTCGCGTGTAACAACTACGAGGTCATCGACATGGGGGTGATGGTGCCGTGCGAAAAGATCCTCGCCCGGGCGAAGGAGGAAAAAGCCGACCTCATCGGCCTCAGCGGACTGATCACGCCCTCGCTCGACGAGATGGTACACGTGGCGAAAGAAATGGAGCGCACCGGGATGAAAATCCCGCTGCTCGTCGGCGGTGCGACGACCAGCAAGGCGCACACCGCGGTGAAGATCGCGCAGCATTACAGTGAGCCCGTCGTCCACGTGCTCGACGCCAGCCGCGCCGTGCCCGTCACCACTACACTGCTGAACATGGAAGCGAAGGCCACCTACGTCGCGCAGCACAACGCCGAGTACGAAAAGCTGCGCGCCATGCACGCCGGGCCGAAGCAAAAGCTCATCCCGCTCGACAAAACCCGCGCGAACCGGACGCCGATCGTGTGGCGCGCCGAGGACCTGCCGCAGCCCGAGTTCACGGGCGTGCGCGTGCTGGAGGATTTCCCGCTCGCCGAACTGCGCAAGTTCATCGACTGGACCCCATTTTTTCACACGTGGGAACTCCGGGGCGTTTACCCATCCATCCTCACGCACGAAAAATACGGTGAAGAGGCGACAAAGATCTTCTCCGACGCGAACAAGTTGCTCGACGAAATCATCGCGCAGAAGTTCCTCACCGCCCGTGCGGTTTACGGTTTCTTTCCCGCGAACTCGGTGGGCGATGACGTGGAACTCTACACCGACGAGACACGAACCACGAAGTTGACCGCGCTCCATTTCCTCCGCCAGCAAATGGAGAAGAAGGACGGCGAACCGCACCGGAGTCTCGCGGATTACATTGCGCCGAAAAGTGGGCGGGACTTCCCAGTCCCGCAGGTGGCGGAGCGGGAAAGTAGGCGGGACTTCCCAGTCCCGCAGGCGGCGGAGCGGGGCTGGGAAGCCCCGCCTACGTTGGCTGACCACGTCGCCGGCTTCGCCGTCACCACCGGGATCGGCCTGCATGAACTCGTGACGAAATACAAAGCCGATCTCGACGACTACAACGCCATCATGGCCGAGGCCTTGGCCGATCGCCTTGCCGAAGCGTTCGCCGAATGCCTGCACAAGCGGGTCCGCGACGAGTGGGGTTTCGGCCGCGACGAATCCCTCACCACCGACGAACTCATCGAGGAAAAATATCGCGGCATCCGTCCCGCTGCTGGCTATCCCGCGTGCCCCGATCACACCGAAAAGGGCACACTCTGGCAGCTCCTCGATGTGGAGAAAAACACGGGCATCAAGATCACCGAAAACTTCGCCATGTGGCCTGGCTCCAGCGTCAGCGGGCTATACTTTGCGCACCCCGAGTCGCGTTATTTCGGTCTCGGAAAAATCGACCGTGACCAAGTCGCCGACTACGCCGCTCGCAAGGGCCTGACCCTCGCCGAGTGCGAGCGCTGGCTGGGGCCGAATCTCGGGTATTGAGTTCCGCGGTCCCGATGCCGGCATTGCGCGCCGGATCAGGCGATGATCAGGCCCAGGAACAGAGGGATTCAACAAACGCGGCCGACCCGTCGCGCAGCCAGCCATCGAGCTGGGCTTGATCCTTCAACTGCTGGCCCCGGCGACGCGGGACGACGACGAAGCGCGAGTCGATCTCCGGCAGCGCGGTCATGTCGCCCCATAGTTTTTCGAACTGCGTGACCGGGAACACGTCTTCCTGTCCGTGGCCCCAGCGACGCTTGACGTCCTTCAGCGTGATGTAGGTCGGCATGCGCGCGGCGAAGTTGCGGATCGCGGTGGTGATCTTCTCGTCGGCATTCACCCCGCGGGCGAAATCGTCGCGCGTTAGTCCGAAGGTGTTCAGCAACTGGTCGAGGTCGATCCAAGTGGTGAGCGTGTTGTAGTAGGTCAGCGCGAACTCCGCTTCCTCGCGCGGCATAGCGAGACCTTCGACGAGACGTGGGCGGCCCTCGACACGGGCGAGGCCGCCGCCCCGGTCTTCGAGTCGGCGGGTGATGACTTCAAAGCTGAGACACGCGCCGCTGTTCAGGTGCTGGCCGAGGATCGCGGGATCCACATCGGCGCCGAGCGTGTCGATATTGTGCAGCATGATCGTCTTGAGCTGCGGGCGCTCGGCGATCAGGCGGGCAAGAACGCCGTTGCGGAGGAGATTCGGCAGCTCATACCAGTGGCCGATGGGATGGAGGCACTGCAGCGGCAGGTTTTCGGTGTAATCACCCGCTTCCCCCGCACCGCGCGCCCATCCGATCAAGGCCGCGCGCAAGCTCTCGCGGACTTTCTGCTGCTGCTGATCGAGGACCTGCTGCGGCATTTCCTCCCAGGCAAACCGGAGGTCGCGGACAGTGGGAACCATCCGCAGGCCCACGCTGCGGCCCGGCGAAAGCAGCAGCGGACCTTCGTAGCCGTAGTTGCCATTTTCCTGGAGGAATCGGCTCGTCGGCTCCTGGGTGAGGTAGCTGGTGGTGAAGACGTGCGGAATGCTGGCTCCGGCGAGGCGCGAGATGTGGCGCGACTTGGCGAGGTGCGTCTCCAGAAAGGTGCGGTGACGGCCACCGAGCTTGGCAAAGGGATGCAGCGCCTTCACCACACCCGCGCCCTGCGTCCAGCGCGACCCGGCGCCGGCGGCCAGGGTGACCACGGCGACTTCGCCGCGCCGAAGTGATTCCAGGCCGCGCTCGGCGAGCGAGGGCGGGACTTCGCGCGAGAGATCGGTGATGTCCTGAGGCTGCACGTCCTCGATCACGGCGGTGGTGGCGAGGCGATTCTGTGCGAGGCCGATGCGGCCATCGCGAAGCTGGCTGCGGACGTGCTCGTGCTGGCGGGCGTCGAAGCCATTCGCATCGAGCAGCGCGTGCAGCGACTGCTCGGCGGCGGATTCTGCGCGACCGCGCGGGAAGAGCGCATCGAAGAGCGTCTGGACCATGCCTCGCAGCTCGGGTTTATTGCGGCAGGCGGCGCCGAATTTATCCAGCTCCGTGCGGCGCAGCGCGGAAAGCTGGCGGCGGTCGAGGCGGATCAGCTCGGGCACGGTGAGCGAGTAGTAGGGCGCGGGCATCAGCGCATCGGTGCCGCTGAGCAAGTCGGCGAACGTGCCGTTTTCATTGATCGCGAAATCGTAAACCACCGGCTCCATCGCAAAGGGCAGCGAGTGCTGCAGCTCGCGCTTCGTTTTGCTCATGATGACCTGGAGCCGCTCCTGCGCCTCGGACTTGCGATGGGGCGCGAACATGAAACCCATGCCGCCGCCGCTCATGCCGCCAAGCATCCAGAAGCCCCAGAAATCTTCGCCGAAGATGCCGCGCACCTGTTCGATGAGCCGCTCGGTGTAGTAGGTGGAAGCCCACGGGATGATGGTTTGGATCGGGCCTTCGAAGTTACGCGTGGTGACCGCGCCGACGCGGGCGATGTCGCCAGCGCGGAGCGCGCCGAGGATTTGGTCGAGAATGCCGAGCGCTTCCTGGCGGCCCTGCCATTCGGGGCCGGAGCGCAGCAGATATTTCTCGGTCACCATCTCGAGAATCGGGCCGACATTCTGGGCCATGCCACCGTGGACGAGGACGAGCGAATCCTGCAGCCGCTGGCGCGCCGCGGTGGGGATTTCGTCGCGGCCGAAGACGTGATGCTGCGGCATGAGTCGTCCGCGTGAGATCCCGTATTCGGGGTCGCCAGCTTCCGCGGCTTTGCCTTCGATCAACTTGATGCCCGGCCAGACCCCGCCGGAATCCTGCCAGCCGCCGCCGCTGCCACCGATCCACTCGCCGAGGAGCGCGCGCGCCAGCACGAGGCGGCGCTCGCTTTCCAGCAAAGGGCCGGTGAGCGACTCGGCCTGGCCAGTGGCCCTCATCAGCACGCCGATGAGGGCGGCGAGCAGGTTCGTGGAAACGGCGAGGCGCGAGCCTTTCGGAATGTCATTCACCGAGGAGACGAGCTCGATGCCGCGGCCGGGGCCGAGCATCTGCGCGAGCAGGTCGCCGAGCGATTGGCCCGAGCCTTCGATGCCGGGTGGGACGAGGCCGCTGGCGATGACGGCGGCCTTGAGCAGGCCGAGGTGGTCTTTCGCGAAGTCGAATACCTCCGCGAGATTCGAGATATCGGCGCGGGCGCCGAGATCGACGCTGACGAGGCGCAGCACAGGCTCCTCGATCACGCGCAGCCAGGCGCTCACGGGCGGCTGCGTTTTGGTGTCGCGGCCGTGGACACCGAGGTCCACGGAGACATTCAGCACGCGGGCGCCTTCGGGGTAATCCATCCCGAGGAAAAAAATGTCGCTCCAGGCGGAGTGCGTGAGGTCCATGCGCACCGGGGTGCGTTCCCGCAGGATGGGGAAGGAGCCGTCGTCGGCGCGCTGGAGCAGCTCGGGGCGGAAGCGCAGCGGTTGGTCCTTCGGATGCCCCATGCGAAACATCCATTGATTGCCGCGCACCGTGCGGACGCTGCGCCGGACTTGATCGGCGAGCGTCTGAAAGGCGAGGCGATGATACGCCACGGCGAGCGCGCTGCTGAGGGCATCGCTCGGACCGTCGTTTTTTTGCGCCGTGGAAAAAAGCTCGATGGCTTCCTCAAATCGCCGCTGCAGCAGTAGCTCGTAGCCGTGGAAAGGGATCGCGCCGCCGGCTTTC
>Ga0105048_10002984_pt1 | contig 27677 bp, 16 predicted proteins | sample MAT05_FD_78382 | JGI IMG/M metagenome (GOLD analysis project Ga0105048, IMG submission 78382) | Freshwater microbial communities from Lake Fryxell liftoff mats and glacier meltwater in Antarctica - MAT-05 | ecosystem: Environmental > Aquatic > Freshwater > Ice > Liftoff microbial mat | place...
AGTAGTGCGCGATGCTGCTGACCTTGCCGGATGTATAATTGAAATCGGTTACCCGACCAAATGGGTCCGTAATTGAGATTAATTCGTTGGCGATAGAATCGCTGTTACGATCGGCATAGGTGAAACTGATCGTGTTGGAATTGGTGTCGACAATGCTCGTGAGCAATCCGGTCGTTGAGAAATTACTGACGATGCCCGTTTTGGTTGTGAGCGTATAAGTATTACTGCCAGTCTTGACCAAAGTGCTGTAGCTTGTGTCGCCGTCGGCATGCAAATAGTCCGTGCCAGATTTCTTAAACCAAAGTGTGTCACCATTGCCTCGGACGAGCAGCGCACCTGCACTACTATCGATCACTTGGTCGAGACCATCGAGCCACCAACCGGATCCGAATTCGCTGGCTGAACGGTTAACGATCGCTTGTTTTCCAGTAAACGTCTGGTTAGTGGTGACCCCACTGATGGTCGATGCGACTGTCATGGTGTAATCGTACATACCTGTTGCAAGCGCGGAGCCATCAGCTTGCAACGCGAACCGAAGGGATTGGCCAGTGACCACGCTCGATGTGGTGTAACTGTAGGTCGTCCCAGCGGTTCCATTGAACGTTAATTGAGCCGTGATGGCACTGGGAACGGACACGCCAGGGGCCAATTGCGTTTCGACCGTGATTATGGGTTTTGACAGAGAATCGCTGCGATAAACGAGTGTTTGGTCGGGTGTAAGTTGTTCCGTGAGGGATAGGTTTCCGGTGGTCAATTGGGAATTGATGCTTGTATTGCTTGGAAGGTTTTGTGCGGCGAGCAGCTTGGTGCCTACGGCGATGGTAACTGTAGCGACGTTGCTGTCCAGCGAACCATCGTTGACTTTGTACGTAAAACTATCGACTCCGACGAAGCCGGTATTCGGTCGATAGGTAAATGTGCCATTGGTACCAAAGGCGATGAGAGTCCCTGAGGTTGGGTTCGCAACTACGCTTGAAGTAATCGCTCCGCCGTCGATATCGAGATCGTTTGCTAGCAAGTGTGCGGGAGTAGATGACGTTAAGACAACCAGATCGGTGCTGATGCTCGTATAGAACGCAGCATCGTTGTTCGCGATCGGAACTGCGGCCATGAGATGGCGTGGTTCCAACGATTCCAGCAGTGTTCGATGGTGAGTTCTGCATCGACTGTTTCGGGAACCCGTGTCAGGATTCTCGCTTAGAGCTCTGCGAAATGCTTGGCGATTGCGTTTCCGGCTGGCTAGCGCAACCATGCGAGTTACGCTGCTGCGCAAGAGAGAGAGAGAGAGGCAAGAATCGAACCATGATCAACAAATCCTTATTGAAAGGCTGCAGAGCGGGAACAATTGGGACAATTGTTCTACACTGGGAGAGGGCCGAACGAACAGGACACGTGATGGTTTGAAGGACACAGTGCTTGGACGATTCCAAACGCAAAGCGAGATACAAATCAAGAGTGATGATTCCAATAGACGCCTTGAAAGTTCTGGACGCAATGGCGTGTCAAGCGTATTTTTAAAATATTTGCCTCGAAATTGCCTTTACTTAGCTCGCCGCGACATCATCAGCGTTCTTTTCGTTCGATTCTCTCGACGCATTTCGTTATTGCTTGCAATTGGAGACCGATCTGGCCTATTATCCGTTTTTAGGTCCAATGCTTTTTGGGTCCAAAACTTCGGTCGAGGACTAGTTGCGTCGGAATTCTCACGAATCCGGCGCCTGCAAAACGAAAACGAATCGAGAGGGAATGATGAAGGTTGATGTTGTGGCGCATATCCATGCAAAGCCGGGCAGCCAAGAGGCTTTGCGGACCGTATTGGAGAGCTTCGTTGCTCCCACTCGCCAAGAAACAGGTTGTTTGCGGTACGATCTCCATGTCGATCTAGATGATCCAACCAAGTTTACCTTTGTCGAGGAATGGGAAAGTCGCGAGGCACTTGATTTGCACGGACGCTCCGATCACATTGCGGCTGGGCGTGCCAAGTTTCCCGGTTTGCTTGCACAGCCGACTTGGGTTCAAGTACTCACGCGAATTGCTTGAGTGCGTTGCAGGCATCGGATCGAAATGACATCAACTTCCTTTTTAGGGATGATCTTGAACATGATTTGCAGTAAATTCGTCCCGTTTTTCACGATTGCCTTCGTGGCTATTGAGTTATTAACTATGCAATCTCCGTCGCAGGCACAATCCACTTATCGGATGCCGCCAGAGGAAGTCGTCGCTATTGTCGATGCCAAGCCAGAGCCTTCTGTTTCTCTCAGTCCCGATACAAAATGGATGTTGTACGTCGATCGGAACGCCATGCCAGACATTGCGGATTTAGCTCGGCGCATGATCGGAATCGCAGGCATGCGGATTGATCCGGTTGCCAACGGTGGTTTTCAAACGGATTACTTTCGAGGTCTGTCGTTGCGTCAGCGTAACTCAACGACTCTGACTCGCATCGCCGTCCCAATGGATGCACGTATATCTTTGATCAGTTGGTCGCACGACTCGCGATCGTTTGTCTTCGCGAATGTTACGGATAGAGGAACCCAACTGTGGTGGGTCTCTCTCGATCGACCCGAGCAACCCGTTCTATTGACGGATCGCTTGTCGACCGTGTTAGGATCGGTTGAGTGGATGCCGGACGGCAAACGCGTACTCTGCAATTTGGTTCCCACAAACCGTGGCCCCGAACCTGAGGCCCCAAAAGCGCCTACCGGACCAAACATTCAAGAGTCGTTTGGAAATGTATCGCCCATTCGAACCTACCAGGACTTGTTGACCAACGCTCATGATGAGCAGTTGTTTGAGTATTTTGGAACGTCACAACTGGCACTCTTGCAAGCCAACACGCCAACCATCGAGATCGGTAACCCGGACCTGATCGATGTGGCCGGAGTTTCCCCCGATGGCAATCATCTGTTGGTTACCACGATCCACAGGCCTTTCTCCTATCAGTTGACCGCAGGATCGTTTCCACACACCATTCAAGTTTGGAATCTCGACGGCAAAATGCTTTATCAAGTTGCGGATGTACCGCTTGAGGAAAACATTCCGATTGAAGGCGTTCGGATGGGACCTCGCTTGGTCAATTGGCGGGCTGGCTATCCAGCAACGCTCGTATGGACCGAAGCTTTGGATGAAGGCGATCCGCGCAAGAAGGTCCCGTTTCGTGACCAAATCAAGTCTCTCGCGGCTCCCTTTAACGAGCCCCGTCGCGACTTGATCCGGTTGGAACATCGCTACGCCGGACTCGCCTCGTTTCCAAAAGCGTCGTGGCTTATGGCGACCGAAACGGATCGCGACCGTCGATGGGTTCGGTCCTCGTTGTACGATACGGATCAACCGGATCAGAAACCGAAGATCGTCGTCGATAGGAGCATGCGAGACCGTTACGGCGACCCAGGACGCATGCTTTTTAAAGCGGACAAGACCGGTTTTTTCGTAGCGCAGCAAGTCGGTGCATGGGTATGGCTAGCAGGTCAAGGGGCAAGCCCCGAAGGAAACTTGCCGTTCCTCGATCGAAGAAATCTGGAGACACTTGAGACCGAACGACTTTGGCGATGCACGCCAGGAACCTTGGAGAGTGTTGCCTCGGTTCTTTCGATGGACGAGACCGATAAGCCCACGTTTATCACGCGACGTGAGTCGCCGACTAGTCCCGCGAACTATTACTTGAGAGATCTCGCAGCCAACACGGATGTTGCCTTAACCGACTTCCAGGATCCGACTCCTCAGATCCGGGGCATTAAAAAGCAAATCGTCAAGTACCAACGCAGCGATGGCGTGCCTTTGTCAGCGACACTTTATTTGCCAGCCGACTATGTTGAGGGGACTCGTTTGCCCTTGATTGTTTGGGCCTATCCGCTGGAATTCAACGATGCGAGTACGGCCGGTCAAGTGTCGGCCAATCCCTCCGAATTCACGCGTATCGCTGGGCTTAGCCATTTGACATTATTGACTCAGGGGTATGCCATCATGGATGATGCAACCATGCCAGTGATTGGCGACCCAGAAACCATGAATGACACCTTCATCGAACAAGTTGTCGGTGCTGCCAAAGCAGCCATCGATAAGGCGGTCGAAATGGGTGTTGCGGACGGGAGTCGCGTGGGCGTAGGCGGGCACAGTTATGGCGCGTTCATGACCGCCAATCTACTGGCTCACAGCAACTTGTTTCGAGGGGGGATCGCACGTAGCGGAGCCTACAACCGCACCCTGACCCCATTTGGATTCCAGTCGGAACGGCGTCCGTTGTGGGATGCAAAGGAAGTCTACGCCAACGTTTCCCCATTTATGCATGCGGACAAGATCAAGACGCCGATTTTGTTTGTTCATGGAGAAAATGACAATAACCCTGGCACTTTCCCAGTCCAATCCCAACGGATGTTCCAAGCGGTCAAGGGGAACGGGGGGACTGCCAGATTGGTCATGTTGCCGCACGAAAGCCATGGATATCGTGCTCGCCAATCGGTTTTGCACACGCAGTACGAAATGATTGCTTGGATGAACCAATTCGTTCGTGACGCAAAATAACGTTAAGTAAGGAGAGTAGCAGAGTGCTCGGCCCAAAATGCGTGCATCCTGGGCGAAACAGGTGTAAGATATCGGGAATGTTACCCGTGCGCCCAGGTAACATTCCACTCCATCCCTCCGCTCGAACGCCGTTCCGTAGTGGCCCAACCCCAAAAGAGGCAATGATTATGAATTCCAAGACCTGTCCTGATTGCAGTTCTCCTTCGAAGAACCCGATCGCGCGACGAAACTTCCTCCAAGCTGCTGCGAGTATCGCGGTGCTTCCATTGGCCGCTCGAATGGTTCATGGTCAGTCAGCGAGGACCAGCAAGGCCGAAACGATCGTCGGCGAGTTCCATGCAAGCCTTTCGGAACAACAGCGTGCGGATATCTGCCGACCGTTTTCCGACGCGTTGCGAAGCAAGGTCAATGCAAACTGGCACGTTACCAAGCCTTTGATCGGAAGCGATTTCTTCACGGCTCCCCAACGCGAAATGATCGAAAAGATTGTGCGCGGGTTAACGAGTGAAGAAGGTTACGAACGCTTGAACAGACAAATGGACGATGATGACGGTGGACTGGGTGCGTACAGCGTCGCCATCTTTGGAACTCCCGTTGCGGGCGATTTCCAGTGGCTATTGACGGGCAGGCACTTGACCCTGCGTGCCGACGGAGATTCGGTTCCAAAGACTGCCTTTGGTGGTGGAATGGTCTACGGCCACGGAGAAGAATCGAGCGCGGATGCCAATATTTTCTACTATCAAACCAAAAAGGTAAACGAAGTCTTTGCGGCATTGGATAAGGATCAATCCAAACAAGCTCTGATTTCTGCCGCAGCGCCGAAAGAGACCGACATTCGAATCCAGGGTGAAAAAGGCAAGTTCCCTGGGCTTGCCGTATCTGCCATGAACAAAGAACAGAAAGGGCTCGTCAAGGATTGTCTGACGACGTTGTTATCGCCTTATCGAAAGGAAGACGGCGACGAAGCCATGAAGTTGATCGAGGCTGCCGGTGGCATCGACCAATTGCGGTTTGCTTTCTACCAGCAGGAAGATCTTGGCAAAGACAAAGTATGGGATATTTGGAGGATTGAAGGACCGAGTACTGTGGTGCACTTCCGAGGAGCCCCGCACGTGCATGCCTACATCAACATTGCGCAAGCCTAAATTCGCCGCCAACCGAGTACGGATCGCATCGTTTATTGCCTTGACGAACGATGCGATTTTCATCGATGAGACTCATGACAAATCTGACTGCGGATTCTTTAGGCGAGGGGCAGTTTGAAATCTACCTGTAAACTGGGTGGCAAGGGTGGCAAGGGTGGCAAGGGTGGCACGGGTGGCAAAGGTGGCAAAGGTGGCAAAGGTGGCAAAGGTGGCAAGGGTGGCACGCTCTGAGGTACGAAGGGCGTGGTGAATCATTAGAGTCATTTGCCACACTTCCCACGCCCATCGCTAATCGCGCTAATCGCGCTAATCGCTCTGGGCGTGCCACACAGTAGACACAGTGGACACAGTAGACACAGTAGACACAGTGGACACGGTGGACACAGTGGACACGGTGGACACGGTGGCCTGGCCTGGAAGTATAATGTCTGCCGATCGCCTTACTGGAGGAATTGAAGAAGTGTGCAAGGCCAGACGGACAGAATCTCTAATCGGAGCACATTAATGGTTTCAAGTTTTCTTGGCCTTTCGAAATCGATGCGGGTGGTCTTTTGGTTGCATTTGCTAATGGCCAACGGCACTGCGTTGAATCTCGTTCAAGCCCAATCGCCGACTTCGAAATCGATCGCGGATGCGATTCAGCCACTTCTTAAGGGCTACCAAGGCGATGTGACTGTCGCGCTGTATCATTTCGAAAGCGATGCACGCTGGTCGATGCATGGCGATGTTGTGATGCCGACCGCGAGTCTGATCAAGCTGCCTGTCATGGTGGAAGCGTATCGCCAAGTTGCTGCTGGCAAAGTCAAACTGGACCAGCGTATTGAAGTGAAGAAAGATGATATGGTCCTAGGTTCGGGAATTCTGACGAGCCACTTCTCACCAGGCACTACGATTTCATTGAGGGATGCAATTCGCTTGATGATTGTTTACTCAGACAATACCGCGACAAATTTGGTCATCGACGCGATTGGTCTGCCGGCGACTACCGCTGCCATGATGCAACTGGGGTTCCCAGAAACACAGCTCAATGCAAAAGTGTTTCGTCGCGATTTATCCATTGCGTTGGAACGAAGCGAAAAGTATGGGCTCGGTAGTACCACGGCCCTCGACATGGTCAACCTGTTAATTCAATTGAAGCGAGGGGAACTGGCGAGCTCAGAAGCGACCGAGGCAATGCTCGACCACTTGGCACATTGCGACGACAAATCGAGATTTCCTTTGCTCTTGCCGACCAAGGTCAAAGTGGCGCATAAGACGGGATCGGTTACCCGCGTTCGGACCGATGCAGGCTTGCTGATGGGACCTGGATGTACGATCGCGTTGTGTGTCTTGACGGACAACAACAAAGATATTCGTTGGACAGACGACAACGCTGGCAACAAACTTTGCGCTGACATCGCAAAAGCAGCTTACGAACTGCTTGCGCCAAAGACTTTGGGCAAAGAGCCAGCAACGTCGCCAGCCCTGGCCATGCATATTGGTGCCACAGGCGATCTTGTCGAATCGTTGCAACGGACACTCAAAGCCAGACTATCACCACCAGGGAATCTTTCTGTCGATGGAGACTTTGGACCGGCAACCGAAGCGGCCGTAAAGGCCTTTCAAAAGCAAGTGAACCTGGAAGCGACGGGAGTTGTGAATGAAGGAACTTGGAAATCGCTCGGTGCCTTGATCGAACAAGACCAAACATTGCCGGCACCGCCAGTTGTGAACTCGGAAAAGCTTGAAAGGAAACCTTCCGATGATCCTTTTGGTCCGCCCCAGGTTACTTGCACCGCTTGGACGATCGTGGATCGAGCCGCTGGCCAGTCGATAGCGTCGAACAAATCCGAGGCTTCGATGCACATCGCGAGCACGACCAAGATCATGACGGCGTATTTGGTTTTAAAGCTCGCTGCCGAGCAGCCAGAAGTGCTGAATGAACTATTGACGTTTTCTAAGCGTGCGGATGATACCGTTGGTTCTACTGCAGGTGTACGTGCTGGCGAGAGTCTTACCGTTGGCGAGTTGATGTATGGTCTGATGTTACCGTCAGGCAATGACGCGTCGGTGGCGTTGGCGGAGCACTTTGGCCGCAAATTTGCCGAGGCGGAAGCGAATCTGGATGACAAGCAGTCTTTCGATCGGTTTATCGAGCAGATGAACATTACGGCCCGCGAGTTGAACATGCTGCAAACAAACTATGTGAACCCACACGGGCTGACGGATCAAGCTCATTTATCGACAGCATCGGACTTGGCTCGATTAGCTAAGGCGGCTTTGGACCTACCTCGTTTTCGAGACTATGTGACGTGTCGACAACACGGTTGCTCTGTCACGGGCATCGGCGGCTACCAACGCAATCTGAAATGGGAAAACACCAACCGACTGTTGAGTATTGATGGATACACAGGCCTTAAAACCGGAACGACAGACGCTGCAGGAGCTTGTTTGGTTTCGTGCAGTCAGCGGGACGGGCGCGAGTTGATCGTAGTCCTGCTCAATGCGGCGAACTCCGACGCTCGTTATGTGGACGCTCGCAATTTGCATGCATTTGGCTGGCGGAAAGTATCGATAGGGATGCCCAACTAAGCGAGGCCGTCTCCCAACCACAAAACCGCTACGATTTCAAAATTGCAACGGAACTGCGGTCCGGGTCTTGGGTTATCAGTCGTGCAAACTTTGCCGATAAAACGGTACGATTTCGAGTATCCATGCTGAAGGTTAGGTGACGTTCATGGTTCGTTCACGATGGTCGCGGTTAGCGGCATTGGGTTTGATTTGCACAGCGACTCAATTCAGTTTCGAAGGCTCTGCGTTCGGTGACTGGAGTCGATTTCGCGGGCCGAATGGCTCAGGCATCTCGGAGGAAAAGGCGCCGACGCCGACCAACTGGAGTGAAAAGGAAAACCTGAAGTGGAAGATTCCGTTGCCAGGTGCCGGTGTTTCCTGTCCTATTGTGGTAGGAAGCCGAGTCTTCGTCACTTGCTACTCGGGCTATGGACTCAATCAGGAAGAGCCGGGCGATATTAAGAACTTAGTGCGACATTTGGTTTGTGTCGATAGCTTGACTGGCAAGACTCTCTGGGAGAAATCTTTGCCTTGTTCTGTTCCCGAAGATCCGTTTAGCGGCATGGGGGTTCCACAGCACGGATACGCTTCTCATACACCTACCTCCGACGGAAAGAACGTCTACGTTTTCTTTGGCAAGAGCGGCGTTCTTGCGTTTGATTTAGAGGGTAAGCAATTATGGGAGACGAGTGTCGGCACTGGTTCCGATGGTCGACGATGGGGTTCGTCCTCCAGTCCCATCGTGTACGAGGACGTGCTGATCGTTCCAGCAGGAGCCGAGGGTCGGGCATTGATTGGGCTCGACAAAAACACAGGAAAAGAACGATGGCGGCTGGATTCCGAAAAGTTAGGAAACGTTTGGGGAACACCTGCCATTGCTAAGGTTGGTTCCTCGACAGAATTGGTGATTGGCGCCCCAGGAGAAATCTGGGGGATGGATCCGAAGACTGGCAAGTTTGGTTGGTATTGCATGTACCTAGATAACGGCGATCAATTTAGCTCAAGCGTTGTTGTCGACGATGATGTGATCTACGCAGTCGAAGGACGTGGAGGTGGCTCAGTCGCCGTTAAGGCAGGCGGCAAAGATGATGTCACCGAAACCAAAACCGTTTGGAAAGGACGAGATAGCGGTCGTTTTGCGTCGCCGATTGTCTATGAAGGACGACTGTACAACGTTGCGAGTCGAACGCTTACTTGCATTGACGCAAAGACTCAGGAGAAAATTTTCCAAGGCCGGATGAAGGGACTCAATGGCGAAGTCGCACCTGATCCAAGCGGATTCGGCGGTGGAGGTGGCGGTGGTGGTTTTGGTTTTGGTGGTGGCAGGCCTCCGGGTGCACCAGGGGGTGAAGGCCCCGGTGGAAGAGGTGGTGCAGGACCAGGTGGTGCTGGCCCCGCGGGCAGCGGACTTCCTGGCGCGGGCGGACTTCCCGGCGGTGGTGCGGGCGGTGCTCCCGGTGCAAGCGGACTTCCCGGCGGTGGTGGCGGCGGCTTTGGTGGCGGCGGTGGACGGGGAGGTCGCGGTGGCGGCGGTGGAAGCGGGTTCGGCGGAATAGACTACGCCTCGCCAGTGATCGCGGATGGCAAGTTGTATTTCACTGCTCGAAACGGGGAGACATATGTATTCGCTGCGGGCAAGGAGTTCAATCAACTCGCAGTCAATCGAGTCACCACCGATGCCGAAGAATTCAGCGCGACACCTGCGATTAGCAACGGCGAAATCTTCATTCGCTCCAACAAGAACCTTTATTGCGTTTCGACAAAGAAATAAGGTTGCCTCTTTGCAGTCTCACTTTATGTGCCCTGAAAACCGCAAATGTTCGAGCATCTCCCTTGGGAATGCTCGAACATCTTCGCTTGAGAAGATGGAGCCGTGGTCACCTGGAATCAGTTTCACATAGCCCCGATCCGCAGCGGATCGCCCTTGCTTACTTAGCTCCGCATCCAACAATGCGACCGCTTCATTGAGATAGAAACTGTCCTCCGTCCCAACCACCAAGCGGATGTTATTCCGAAAGATGGGAGCCAACACGGTCGGATTTTTACGCAATAGATGTCCGATGTCGTACCGCTGATAATGCTCGGCAATCTTCGAATCGATCTTGCCTGTCATTGGATCAAAAAGGGCAGCAGGGTTGCCGTTGGCGTTCTTCGGGCCAAACGTTGCAAACCAGGAATCCCATTGCTGAGCTGAGGTGTTATCGGGCCCCAAAACATCCTCGCCTTGCGATTCTTGTCGGATGGTCATTTCGACAACGTCCCCTTTGCGTAAACTTGGCAAATCGTCTCCCTTGGCATCGCCATAAAAATTGGGTTGGCCGTATATGTCTACCTTTTGAAATCGACGAAAATCAACCGGATCGGGTGCGCTTGACCACGCAGCCCCAAACACTTCTGGATAGCGAGTTGCAAGCCAAAGTGTCGACCAACCGCCCGACGAATGCCCTCGCAAGAGGCGAGCACTTGGAATAGCCATCAGCGGAAACTTGGCCTCGAGAGCGGGGATCAGTTCCTGCGTTAGGGCTTCACCACACGGGCCATTATTCGCGGAGTCCGTAAAGAGCGAATGTCCGTTTGGGCCCTCTGGGTCCAATACGATTCGAAACGTAGATTTGGCTAGTTTTGCGGCATCGCTATTCTCGTTGGGGCGACGTCGATTGCCACCGGCGCTTCGGTGGTCGTCGCCAAAACCTGGTATTTCGTAAATCGCAGGATACTTCAGGCTTGGGTCGATGGATTGTGGCAGCACGACTCCAGCTCGCAGCATGACATCCCGACCACGAAACTGAGAAAGCAATTTGGATCGGACTTCGAACCACTCCACTCCATCTACTTGTTTATTAGAGGACGACGCAACGACGTTGGAAAGGGTGAGTTCGATGACTTGCTGCTTGCCCGAAGACGTGACCTCAAACGCAACTTCATCCGACCAGAGATTGCCTGCTTCACGCCGCCAACTGCTATTGGCACGTGACCGGTCCAATCTCGCTTGCGCTCGGTATTTGCCTGGAGCAAGCTTACTGGGCTGGACTGGAAAGCAGTCCGATTTATCATCGAGGGTTACTACAGCGTTGGCTGTCAGTTTGGCATCGGTCGCGAAAAGTGGCTGTGGATCATCCCAGAATGGCCCATCCACAGGCGAACTGCGTTTAGGGACTTTCGATTGATCGGCAATCAGAAAAACGATGATTCGACCGGTGATAGCCTCCTTAGCGACATCGGAACCGAGAGCGACCTCGGGACCGAGTCGAACTTGGAAGACTCGCCCGGTGTCGGCCTGACAAGCCAATTGGGAAATAGCGATCATGATCAGGAAGCAGGCGGTTCTAAAGTTGGATTGCACAATCGTTTTTCGAAAATGGAAGTAGGGTAGCTAGTGCCACAACCTGGGATTGTTACGTCACGCACGAATGGTTTGCCATTCGGTGCTTTTCTGCATGCCCCTGGCTTCACGCCAGGGGTGATGACCATCTATTCTAGAGGGATGGTAAATATCCCCCGAGTAAAACTCGGGGGCACTTCACCGCCCCTTGGTGATGGGGCATTTCTCGGCTGCGGCACTAGTTGCCGCCTGTTTCTAGACGCTCAACCGCATTCGCTGCCTTGTGCAACAGTTTATCAATTGCCTGACCCAAGTTTTCGGAATGCGGACTATCCCTGGTATTCAAAAGCGCAACCATGTTGCGACCATCGCGCCGACGAATCATTATTGCACAAGTACCGGGGAGCGAACCGGTATGCCAATGGTTGATTTGGCCATTGTCCGTGACTCGATTCAACCATCCGAGAGAGTAAAAGCTATCCTTGGGTTCTCCGCCTTCCGCATAACCCGCCAGACCGATCGGACGGGCATGCATTCGCTCAATGTTCTCTCGAGACAAAATAGGGCTGTGATCTAAATCATCGAAAGATGCTGCAAACTTTGCGATATCTTCCGCCGTCCCGATCCAACCGCCGTGTGAGTCCATGGCTTCCAAATTCCAAGAACCGTAGGGAGGCGGTACCTCATCTCCTAGATCGAATTGAAAGACACTCTTGGCTTTCCCCGCCGCGTAATATCGCACCTCTGCGGCGTCTTTGTCCTCCAAGCGAGTAGCTCCGATATGCATCGAATGGATGCCAATCGGTCGCAACACACGCTCTTGAACAAACGCTTCGTACGTCGTGCCGGCAATTCTTTCGATGACCCGCCCAAGTAGGCAGTAACCAAAGTTGGAATAGGCATATCGCTCGCCGGGCGCGAAATCAAGTTTCTGATTCAGCATTGCAAGGATCACCTCGCGATGACCGGCTGGCGATGGGACCCCCAACTGCGTTGCGAAGCGGACCGACTGAAACATGGGGTCAAACGATTGGTCGCGATCCCAACCACCGCGATGTTGTAGCAAATGCTCAATCGTGATGTCGTTAAGTCTCGCGTCGAACGCTTCTCCCACGGCTAAGATCTCTGCACCCAAGTTCAACACCGAAAAGACCTTGTCATCGAGTCGAAGCTTCCCTTGTTCCACCAACTGCAGGATCGCAACGGCCGTGATTGGCTTCGAAAGGCTCGCAATACGAAACAAGCTGCTTGTCTGCACCGAAGTTTTATTGCCCATGTCAGCCAAGCCAAAGCCTTTCGCATAAACTACCTTGCCTTTGTCGGTCATAGCGATGCTCGCACCTGGGACTTCGTGTTTGGTGATGAAGTCTTGGACCAACCGATCGACATCCGCCAAACTTGAGACCATATCGTCCTTCGGGTCGGACGACGCAGGTTCCTCGACCGCGGCCTGAGGGTCATCGGTCGGCGGCAGGACTAGCAGCAGTGCCAGTGTCGACCAAGCGGTTGCAGCGATGGAAATGAATTGGTCCTTGCCGTGGGGGAAGTCGGATTCGAAATACTCTTGAACTGGTTTGGCCCGCGTCGTCACCTGCCAAGTCCCGTCATCGCTTTGAGTCGAAAGCAAGAATGCGATCCCGCTGAGGATGAACTCGTTGGAGGATGGGATATTTCCATCGCGAATGAGTGCTGTAAGAGCAGTACTGGTCGCATAGGCGTCGCTGGACATTTCCCCTTTCTGTCCCCAGCCACCGTCATCGCGTTGTGTTTTAAGCAGAGCTGCCGCCGCTTCCTCGATCAAGTTCGGATCGCAATCGACGTAATTCAAACTGCTCAGCCGAAAGACGTGGTCCTCTGTTTCGACAGGAGCGGTGGAAGCCAGCCACTCTGCAACCAACTTTCGCCTTTCCGCAATTGGTTCCTGCTGATCCTCCGTTCCGAAGTGATGAAGAGCCCGAAGTGCGACATAAGTTGCCGTAAAGTCGCTACCAGAAGTTGGTGGACGGCTGCCCCGATGTCGCCAATGTCGTAGCTCCATTTGAGTTTCAAGCAAGTAGCGACTGACGGCTTCGGTCACTTCATCGACTGGCCAGTTGCCTTCGTCCAGCGTCCACAAAGCGTAGCCTGCCGTTAAAACGTCCCCCCCTTGCCCTTTTCCCTGACGGTAATTTGCCAATCCGCGTTTCAGGTGATTAAACGTATGCTGCAGTTGCCGTTTCAAGTTCTCCTCATCGACGGAGAAGCCGTGCCGTTTCGCCTCGACTAAAGCGAAGACCGGAACGGCTTGGCTGTGACAGGTAAAGCACTGTCGCTTGTTGGCGGATCCGATGGAGCCCGCCTCGAGGGTTGGCAATGCTTTCGAGATAGACGCTCGTAAACGGTCTGTCGAAAGTGTTGATTCATCAGCCCGAATGGATTTCGGAATGATAGTTGCGGCGACAAGCATCGCAAGAAAAATGGATTTGAACATGGTTGATTGTCGTTCGAATCGCAATAAGGCGGGGTAAGTTCAAACCGCATTATACATCATTTTATTCGCCGACTGAACATTGTCGCCTTTTGCTCCGCAAAAGTGCGTTGCGCGATGCAGAAAGAAAGGCTCCAACGCCCCAGTGCGACACGTCCCAGATCGCTAGCGTTGGGCGTGGGGACTGTGGCAAATGTTTCTAGCGACTCACCACGCCCTTCGTACCTCAGAGCGTGCCACACGATTTTGCCGCAGAGCGTCGGAACCGCATTTGAGGCGACTAGTGGGAGATTGCCAGTTTCGGTTGATAGTTAATGGCCCGCTGATAGGCGTTGGCAATTTGAAGCAGTTTTGACTCCGAAAGGAGCGGCGCCTGCAATTGCATACCGATCGGCAAACCGCTAGTCGTCATTCCAATTGGCATCGATAGGGCTGGGATGCCCGCAAGGTTTGCACCGACGGTAAACAGATCCTCAAGATACATCTGAATAGGGTCGTCGACCTTTTCTCCAATCCGAAAAGGTGGTGTCGGGGTCGTCGGCCCCAAGAGTACGTCGACTTTTTCAAAGGCAGCATCGTAATCCTGTCGAATCAACCGTCGGACTTTGAGTGCTTTTTTATAGTACGCATCGTAGTAACCAGCACTCAATGTGTACGTCCCCAACATGATTCGGCGACGCACCTCCGCCCCGAAACCTTGCGATCGCGTTTGGCTAACCATCTCGATCAACGGCGATGTGGCTTTGCCGCCAACCGTCACCGGTTGCTTGCCCTTTTCGACCACGGCCCGAAAGCCATAGTGTGCACCGTCGAATCGCGAAAGATTGCTGCTTGCCTCACTCGGTGCAATGATGTAGTAAGTCGCAATCGAGTACTTGGTATGCGGCATGGTTATATCGATGATCTCACATCCCAGCCGCTTGTACTCGTCGATGGCTTTCAGGATGGCAGCGTGTATCTGGGGATCGAGCCCTTTACCCTCGAGGTGTTCACGAATCACTCCGATCTTGGCACCAGCAAACGGTTTACCGAGCGGACCTACATAGTCGTCTACCGGGACGTTAAGACTGGTCGAATCGCGAGGGTCGTGGCCAGCGATCGCTTGCATCACTAACGCTAAGTCGGAAATCGTGTGCCCAAACGGTCCCGCTTGATCCAGACTACTGGCATATGCGATGAGGCCATAGCGGCTAACACGTCCGTAAGTTGGCTTCATACCGCAAACGCCGCAAAAGGCTGCCGGTTGCCGGATCGATCCGCCGGTGTCCGTGCCAATGGAAATAGGGGCCATGGCCGCTGCCACACTGGACGCTGAACCGCCGCTGCTGCCACCGCACGTTCGCTCAAGGTCCCACGGGTTGTAGGCGGGCCCGCGGAACCCGGTCTCAGTCGAACCCCCCATCGCGAATTCATCGAGATTGGTTTTGCCCAAAATGACCAAGCCTGCTTCCCGGAGCTTAGTTACTAAGTGTGCATCATAAGGTGATCGAAAATGCTCAAGCATTCGCGATCCGCAAGTCGTCACCGAATCGGTCGTGCAAAGGATATCCTTGATCGCAATTGGCATTCCGGCGAGTGGCGAGAGCACTTCGCCTGAGGCCCGACGTCGGTCGATGTGGTCTGCCGCTTTAAGGGCCAATTCGCCATCCCAAGAGATAAAGGCGTGAAGGGACGGCTGCAGTTTTTCGATTCGGTCGAGGAAAAACTGGGTAACTTCGCGACTGCTTAGTTCGCGAGCGAATAATTTCGGAGCAATTTCATGGACGAACGTTGGGAATTGGTTCATGCCAAGAGGATAGATCAGACTCGGTCACTCGAAAAGACCCGAAAGGATGTCGTGGCTGAAAAAGGAAGTCGTTGCAATAGCCACCCATGCCCCCGCCGTGCCACAATGAACCTTTAGGCGAGGGGCAGTTTGAAGTCTACCTATAGACTGGGTGGCACGCTCTGAGGTACCTGGGTGGCACGCTCTGAGGTGCCTGGGTGGCACGCTCTGAGGTGCCTGGGTGGCACGCTCTGAGGTACGAAGGGCGTGGTGAATCGCTAGAGTCATTTCCACACTTCCCACGCCCATCGCTTTGGGCGTGCCACACGGTGGCCTGGTAGTCTTCTGTCTGCCGCTCGCGTTAGCGAGTTCTAAACCCGCGTCGGTAGCCGTTGGATATTGGGTTAGAATTAGCCGCGGAATTCTTGTTGGTCAACGCATCCAAATCTTCAAAATTGGCCATGCCTGGCAATTGTTGGATCGCTTGATCGACAAGCGTTGGATTGAGGGGTGGCGTACTATTCTCGCCTTCGCCTGAACCGGTCGTTGTCGATGTTGGGGTCGTAACTGGAGTGAAGTTCAGGTCGGACGGTGTGGCTTGTATTCGGAAAAGAGATGAATTCCCTTCCTTGCCTCGCATAACGACTTTTGAGTCGCTGACTGGCAAGGTCGCTTGAACGTTTTGATTGGAAGGGTTGGTTGCTCGAACGGTGAGTTGGTCACCCGCACCGTTGAGAGATACCTTTACGTTGCTGAAGTTCCGCCAATCACCTTGTCCATTGTTCCAAATGGAATCCGTGTTGGGGGCCACGGCAGCGGTAATCCCGCGTCTCAGATTCTGCCCCATAAAATCTCGGATGTCGATGTACCGGGCCTCGCGCGTTCCAATGTTGAACGCAGTCGACAAGGAACTGGATGCATCGGTCGCCGAGCTCACCACCACCGACTGCTCGCCGCCGGAAATGAATGGCAGGTCTTGCAGTTTGAATCGATAGTCTCCTGGGCCAACACCGGTGATCCTCGCACCTTCCGAGGAGAATACGAGCGGCGTTGAAATGGTGTCTGCAGAGCTGCCCGCTGGTGGAATGACCTCAACGGTTATTGGCAAGCCTTGCAACCCCAACGGAATCTGAATTCCAACATCGCGAGGGGTAAAATTGCGGACGTTCAGTATTACCGTAGCTGTATCGGTTAAGCTGCTGCCATCGCCAATCGTATAGGTAAAGGTAACTGTGCCAGTAAAGTCCGTGGTCGGTGCACTGTAGAGAATCGTTCGACCATTCGGTCCGATCTGAACACTCCCTTGACCTGTCGCGGGTTGAGTCACCGCCGTGATAGTGAGTGTTTCACCCGCATCTACCGTAACGTCGTTGGCGAGTACATTCAGCGATTGATTCGGTGACGAAAGAGTGTCAAGGGAATCGTTGATGGCGTCTGGCGCATCGTTAACTCCAGTCACATTGAAGGTGACCGTTCCATTTGCGATCCCACCGTTGCTGCTGCGAACGGTGTAGACCACTAGTTCTTGTCCAGCGAAGTTCGCCTTGGGAGTGTAGTTTAAGCGTGTGCCATTGTTGGTGAAGCTGGCCGTTCCGTTTGGAGCAGTCACACTCGAAATCGTGAGTGTATCGCCGGTTTGAGCGGGCGTGTCATTCGCAAGCACATCGAAGTCGGCGGCCGCTGCATCTTCGGTAACCGTGAACGACTCACCAACCACAGTCGGTGGTGGTACGGCTGGAGAAACAGTCACGGTGACCGTGGCCGTCGAAGTCCCACCATTGCCATCGCTGATTGTGTACGTAAACGTTTCATTACCAGTGAAGCCGGACCGGGGGGTGTAAACGACACCGCTGCCCGCGGTGCCAACTCGGATCGTCCCACCCTGCGATGGTGTGCCAACCTGGGTGACGGTCAGTGTTTCGCCTGTGTCTGGACCGAGAGTGTCGTTGGTCAATACGGGAATGAATACGTCGCGATCCGTAGTCTTGACCGTCGTCAGCACATCGTTGACGGCGACTGGATTGTCGTTCACCGCGGTAAGCCCGACCGTGACGGTTGCAGTCGCAGAAACGCCGGTTTGATCCCGTACAGTATAAGTAAAGGTTTCCGAGCCATTGATGTTAGCGGCTGGAGTGTAGATGACGCGCCTGTTGTCCGAAGCGATGGAAACGGTTCCACCACGCGATGGCGAAGAGACGGACTGCAACGTCAAAACGGCACCTGAGCCAGCCACGATCGTATCGTTATCAAGCACGGATAGCGAATTGTTGGAACTATCTTCGTTGAAGTTGAACGAGTCATTGACAGCTACAAAATTCTGGCCGATTGGCAACGTGACAGTACCAAAAGTCACGCGACTGGATGGCACGATCACATCTTCTTTGAATATCGTAATTCCACGACTAGGATTCTCGGCTGGATTGGAGCTGATCAAGGCTTGGCCCGATGCTTTGACTCGCATTCGCACGGTCGCCAGCGTTTGCGGATCACGACCCGGACCAACGTTAAAGCTTGAGAATGCACCTAGCTCATCGATCAAACCAGGTGTCGTCGTAACAGGTGTGCTTCGGCCATTGCCAAACAAAGAGGCATAGGTAAGCGGACTAGTGCCGACCAATTCGAGTTTACCGGCGTCATACTCAATGTCCATGTAAGCCGAGAAGACGCCGTCCCCGTCCGCGTTTGGGCCCGTTCGTAAATCGTTGAGTAAAATCCTCACAACGAATTCGGTACCGACACTTGCCGAAGTGATGGCGTTGGTGTTGGTGGAATCAAATAATTGCAGACTGATTCTAACTTTGGCGGAGTCCGAGACGGTGATCGCCATGGTTTGCGTTTGCGAGTTTCCAGCGATATCGGTCAAACGCAAGTTTGCCGTTTGCGGGCCGACTTGCGAGGAAATCGGGCTCCAAGTCAACAGGCCGGTGGTCGCGTTGACCGATAGACCTGCGGGTGCATTTTCCAGTGAGTAACGCAATCCCTGGCCCTCTTCTGCGGCAGCGAGATCGAAGTTCAACGCGCTACCTACATTCGCCGCGGTCGGCAAACCGGACGCCGATAGGGCAACTGGGGCGGTCGAATCGTAGGTAACCGAAAGGGCTGGAGAAGCAGTGCTGGTTGTGCCGTTCTGCGTCTGCGTTGCCACGATGCTTTGTGTGCCGTTGCCAATTTGCGACACCAGAGTCGTTGTAATCGTAGTCGTGGCGCCAGTGGCAACCGCCGTTCCGACAATTTGATCGCCAACCCTTAAGTTGACGGTGGCCCCTGCTGTTGTTCCTGCTACCACGAATTGCATGGTGGCCGCATTGGTTACGTTGTCCGAGTCGCTCGTTCCGGTATCGCTGGCGGTAGCCATGTCGACACTGGTAGGAGCAGAAGTTGCCGCCGTCACATTGAATCGCAGAACTTGAGTATCAAATTTGTCGCCGGTGGTAACAGAGGTTTGATCCGTAGCTCGCACGCCAGCCGTCAGCTCAAAAGCACCGCTGAAGTTGGTCGGCGCGGTGACGCTCAATATGCCGGTCGTTGCGTTAACATTGAATTGATAGTCCACGGAGCCTCGACGCGTGGCTTCGTATACAACGGCTTGAGCCTCCGCATCCTGCGAGGACAATTGGATATTGACAGTTTGTCCTGGAGCGATCGATGGCACGACAATGTCATTGAGGAACGGTGCACCGTTGGCAGTGTCCGCAGCGGCTGTAGCGGTAAAAGTTCGCGAAAAAACATTGCCGGTCGAATCCGTCACCGTGACGGTGATCGTCGACGTACCCGTGTTTGCCAGTGCCTTCAACCGAATCAAACCGTTTTCCGTATCGTTAAAAATCTCTGCCGACTTGATCGATATTTCCGTGTCAGGACGATCGCTGGTTACCTTGGTGCGAGAAATCCCCTCCCGATTGGAATCCCCTTCGATTATCTGACCAAAAACAGAATGGTTGAAGTCGAGATGACGTTGTGGTCCTTCTGTGATGAAAAACTGTGAGTCGTTGGTGTCGTCACTCGACTTGGCATACGACAAGATACCTGTGCGATTGTGTTGCAAATCGACATCGAACTGATCGTCGAAGTTGCCAAGCGTCGAACCACCGCTGCCCGTACCCGTTGGGTCACCGGCTTGGAGCACAAAGTTATCGATCACGCGATGGAAAATAATCTTGCTCGATGCGGTTTGATTGTAAAAACCGCTATCAGTCAGCGATTCGATTCGTCCTACCGGACGAGGTGCCTCGTCCGCAAAAAATCGATAAACCATTTCGCCATAGCCATTAACCGTCAGCCTCCAAGACTTGTTGTTCGTGATCATTTCCGCAGTGATGGCGGATGGATTGCTGCTGGTGACGGTAATGGTGAGCGGACCACCGTTTGGATCATACGCATCGACAGGCACGTGCAGGGGCGAACCGTTGAGCACTGTCTGATTCGGAATGACGGTGAAGGTCGGATTGCTGCCGGTTGGAATCGCAACTCCCGAGAGCGTGGACAACTGTTGAAGGGTTTGCACCCCCGTCACGCGTTGCCCATTGCTGAATTCCCAAGTCGGATAGGTCGTTATGTTCTCGCTAATTCCAGTCGCATTTCGAGTTCGGTCCGGATTGGAGATTTCAATAAACGGCAGAAACTGAGCCCCATCCTGAAAGAGGGCCTTCTGGTCTGTACAGAATGGGCACCAATCCGCACCAAAGAAACGGACGCCGGCTTGCTGCAAGGCCTTGGCAAATTCGACCAAATTCGGAGCGTCTTCCCCCTCGCCAATCAAGCCTGCCGTGCTCATCGGAGCGGAATTGAACTGGGCCGGCGTATTCGTGATTGGAATAGACGAAGCGGCTGCCATCGAAGCAGCATCGTAAAAATCCGCCGCCATCAATTGGCGGGTCTCAAGCGGTTCGAAGTGAATTGGGCGAGCCTTGCGATTGTCCGCACCCGGAAGTACACCTTGTAATAGGGTGCGGAGCATACGTCTTGCGGTAAACTTCAAAGATTCTCGGCGTTGCATTTTCGTCATTTCGAAACCTTAAATACCCCCACTAGAGGAGGCTGTCACAAAGAAGCCGTTAGCACCAAAAGAAAAACTTATGCAGGCAATGCGGTTTTTCGGTTTGGAGGTTTGTTGTGGAAAGTTAATCATATTTGCGCAATACGACCAGGACACCAATTCAACTCAACCTATTCCTTGTTCTCGGAAGCGTTGGGTGGGGAATTTGAGGGTTAGGTCGGATTATTGGGCAACTTTAAGCACGACGCTCGTCTTGGATGCGATCCACCACCCATTTGTTCCAAAACCTAACTGCGCAAATAACCCAATTGAACTAGCCAGAAATTGATCGGTTACCCATAATACGCGCTCCTAAATGTCCAAGAACGCAGTTTTGTTGAAGGTAAGTTCGCACAAAATGGCCAAGAGCAAGAAGAAAAAGGAAACCACGTTCCTCGTTTGCCAAGAGACGGGTGATATTAATTACGTACTTTTGCGCAGGCCTGGCGGGGAGAAACTGCAGCTCAAGAAGTACAACCGTCGGCTCCGTCGGGTGACGTTGCATATCGAAAAGCGTAAGTAAACTGGCTCGGTGTTCCCACCGATTGTCGCCTTTCGCTCTGCGAAAGAGCGCCTCGCAAACGCACTTTCGCAGAGCGAAACGCGACATTAATGAAATCACGTGCTTCTACCGAAGCACAACAGCCTCAGGGCGAGTTCCAACTCGCCCTGTTGTCGTTAAGCGAATCATTATCTTCACGGTCATCATCTTCACGGAGGGCTCCTCATGGCCAAGAAATGGCTGTTTAAAGGTCACGATTCCGCTGCCATCCTTGAGCTAGCAAAGAAATCTTCGGTCGAACCGGTCGTCGCTCAACTTTTGCTCAATCGAGGTATCACGGAGCATCTTTCCATAGGCACTTTCCTCGAAGCCCGCTTCGCCGACCTGCGCGAGCCAGAACTCCTTCCGGGCGTGCAAGCTGCCTCAGAACGCATCTACTCTGCGATTCAAGCCAAGACTCCAATTACCGTTTATGGCGACTACGATGCGGACGGCATGACGGGCACCTCCATTCTTTTCAGTTGCCTTCGATTGCTCGGCGCTGAAGTGCAGTACTACGTTCCCAATCGACTTGAAGACAGCTATGGCCTAAGTTGCGATTCGATTCAAAAACTGGTCCAACGTGGACGCAAAATGATCATTAGCGTCGACTGCGGGATCGGCTCTGTCAAGGAAGCCGAGCTATGCCGTGAACTCGGTATCGACTTGATCATCACCGATCACCATCGGATGTCGGAGCAGCTTCCGGACGCTTGCGCCATCGTTCACCCTGCGCTCCCCGGCTACGACTATCCTTTCCATGGCTTATGTGGTGCAGGGGTCGCGTTCAAGCTGGCGTGGGCACTTTGCCAACATGCAAGCCAAGCCAAAAAGGTCTCGACCGCCCTTCGCGAATTCTTGTTTCAAGCAACGACTCTGGCAGCTTTAGGAACGGTCGCCGACGTGGTGCCCCTCCTCGATGAAAACCGTATCATCGTTCGCCACGCATTGAAACTGATGCAACAGTACGGCCCGCTCGGTCTCAAGGCACTCATCAAACAGACCAAGCTCGATCAAAAGAGCATCCTTACCGCCGAAGACATCGCCTTTACGCTCGCGCCCCGTTTGAACGCGGCGGGACGACTTGGTCAAGCGCAGCTCGGGATCGAACTGCTCACCACGCAAGATCCGCAACGCGCCGCTGTTTTGGCGGAGTATATCGACCGACTCAACGGCGATCGCGAATCGCTCGAACGCAGCATCGTCATTGCCGCCACCAAACAAGCCAAAGAGCAATTCGACATCGAAAACGACTCGGCCCTTGTCCTCGCAGGCTCCGGTTGGCATCTTGGCGTCATCGGGGTGGTCGCAAGTCGATTGTCCGAAAAATTCCACCGACCTGTCGTCATTATTGGGATGGACTCAACAGGACAGAAAGCCGCGACTGGCTCTGCTCGATCGCAAGGGATCATTGACCTGCATGCGACCTTGGAAAAATGCCGAGAGCACTTGGTGACCTGCGGCGGACATGCTGCTGCGGCGGGATTGCGAATCGACGAGCGCAACATCGTCTCCTTTCGCCACGCTTTTTGTGAGGAGGTTTCGACTCAGCTCAAGGGACAAAAACCGATCGCCTCGCTGAACATCGATGCGGAAGCGACCTTCAAGCAAATGAACCTTAATACGGTATCGACCATCGAAAAGCTCGCACCCTTTGGAGCGTCCAACCCGAGACCGATTTTGGTAGCAAGCAATGTCGAGCTAGTGGATGCTGCCAAAGCCATGGGGAGCGGCGATCGGCACATGAGTGTTAAGTTGGTTCAATACGGCTCTTCCATGCGAGGGGTAGCCTTCGGGCAAGCGGAATGGATCGAACCTTTGAATAACCACCGCGGTCAGATAGACGTCGCATTCCGACCCAACATCAACGAATTCAACGGGATGCGGCGAGTCGAAATACAATTGTTGGACTGGCGAGTCGCCAAAATCCCTGCCGATCCGCCGCACGCACCGCAGTCGTCTGAAATAGAAAAAGCAAACAGTGTCCGATAAAAAAGCCGATGATCTAGCGGCATCTATGCCACGAGCTTCCAACTCGTCGCAACGCATTGATTCTCAATTGGCCGAGACCATCGGGTCGGTCGACAACGCACCAACGCTGTGCATGAAGCACGATCAACTCACGATCGACGGCTACTCGCGAGCGGCGGTTCAGACCTACTGGCGTGTTGCGGAACTGAAGCTCGGGTTTGATCTCGGTGCCCAGCCTTGGGATTTCATGGCCATCCCTCGTTTTATGGTATCCCATGCCCACATCGACCATATCGCTGCCCTCCCTGCCTATGTTGCTCGCCGTCGCATGATGAAGATGGAGCGTCCAACGATTTACATGCCCGAGTCCGCCGTATCCACTGTCGATGCGCTCCTCAAATGTGTATCTCGCCTGGATCGCGGTAAGCTTCCTTGCGATTTGATTCCACTGACCGCCAACCAAGAGATCGAGCTATCGCGAGAGTTGGTCGTCACCACCAGCGCGACGCGGCATTCCATTCCGTCGCTCGGGTTTATTGTTTGGGACCGACGCAAAAAACTGCGACCGGAATTCGCACACTTAACCGGCGACCAAATCCGCGACATCAAATTGTCCGGTACCGACGTGACTCACGAAGTCCGCGTACCTTTGATCGCCTACACCGGTGACACTGCCCCCGAAGGGCTCGATGATTGCCCCGACATGTACCGAGCCAAAATCCTCATCACGGAAATGACCTTCGTCTCGCCGGAACACCGAAAAGAAAAGATCCACAAGCATGGTCACACGCACTTAGATGACATCGTGGCCCGCAGAAACGATTTCCAAAACGAAGTCGTCATCTGCGGTCACTTCAGCACACGCTACAACGACGCTCAAATTCGACGCTGGGTCAACAAGGCCCTACCAGACTACCTCGACGGTCGATTGAAGCTTTGGCTGTAAACGTTACCCAACAAGGCCGCCGAGTTTTACTCGGGGGATGTTTACCATAGCTCTACTTTAGAGCGGATGGTCTGGACCGTCTCCGTCAGTGTCGAACGGCACTCCGTGCCGTTAGTCTCGGCACGGAGTGCCGAGCGACAATTCCGATAGTCGCGCCTCGATCAATAACAACCAACAGCTCTACCAATGTGAAGACTTGAGTGCATTCTGCATTCCTTAAAATGGAAACGAAATTTGGAATTTTCCGCGCTCCCTTGATGCCCGTTCGGCTCTTACAAAATAGACAGTCTCGATTTCTTGAAAAAAACACTTCGAAAGGAACGCATGTACGATGACTAAGCAGATTCGAACTTTTTGTATCGCTCACTTATTTGTACGGTCGATGCCACCGCCGGATTATTCCATAGCTCGCTGCGCGCGTTAGCTGGAGCGACCGACATGCCCTGGGGCCTACCGGCCTACCCCTGCGCCGGACTTGAACAGGACGGTCAAAAACTTTACTCTTCAGGAGAATTTTGGTTTGCAGTTTGGATCGCAATTGACCAACGAGCACGTATTTCCTTGAGCCTTCGTTCCACAGTAGCCACTGCACAACCAAGCTTTGTTGCAATCTCTGAGTTGCTGTATCCCTCCAGTCGATAGTAAGCGATCGATTGAAGTTCCTCGTCTTGAAGTAATGCAAAGAGCTTTTGGCATTCCTCTTCCATAATCGCAAGCCACTCCGGCGATGGTGATTCTCCCTGTACTCCATCGATGCCAAGGGCAGTCCCTGAATCTGCGTTGGAGCCAAACGCTGATTCCCCACGCACGTCCCCACTTCCTGCCTTGAGAGTTTGGCTTTTCCTTTTTCGATCGATCACCTTACGAATAGTTATCCTCCTCAGAAGTCGGAACAGTCCGTCCTCAGAATCCAACATTGGAAAACGATTTCGTTGAACCGCTCTTAAAAAGCTTAGTAGCGCACTTGCCGCAACATCCTCTCCGTTGAATGCGCGTTGCTGAATGCCTATTGCTTCTAATCGTTTCTCTGCAAACTTGGCCAGAGCCGGGTAACAGCGATCCCACAAAGCTGCAATTGCCGCTTCATCGTACTTTTTGATTTCATCGAGTTGCTGAGAAATAGAATGGTTTTCAGAAGTTCTATCCATCAGTCAACCTTTCCAAAAGCAAGGAGTCGGGGGATCCGCATATCGTAACAGCTCGAAAAAATTTGAGGGGTAAAGCACCTGCATTTCGGTAAGTAGGATAGATGCATTCTAACCTTCTCGATTTCAGACGGGGAATACTGAGTGCCAAAACATCAGGGGGGATGTCCAAGGGATATTCTGTTTGATTCAAATGCTGGGCTTGCTCATAATCTCAACAGGATTGTAACGATCATGAGAGCCCTCTGCGGATGCGGAAACAAGCGATGCTAAACGATGACACGATTCAGCCGGACGTGGACTACCTTGTCTTAAAACGAATTGGTCCGATTTGCGATGCGTTTGAAGCCGAGATTCGTCGCGGTGCGGTGCCGGTTATCGAAGAGTTTTTGGTAACGGGAACGGAATCCGATCGGAGTGCATTGCTGTTTGAGTTGCTTAAGCTAGATCGTGAGTACCGAGTAGCGTTCGGCAATCCACTACCTTTTGCCGACTACTTCGCCAGATTCCCGAACGACGAGAATTGCCTTCGTTCCGTATTGATGGAAGCAGAGACGATTGCATTTGATTCTGTCGTTCAGTCAATTCCAATGAAGTTCGGTCGAGACCTGCCGAAACGACTTGGCCAATATGAACTTTTGGAGGTACTTGGGCAAGGCGGCATGGGGGTGGTATATCGAGCGGTACAATACGTGGGCGAAATTCCAATTAGAGAAGTAGCGCTCAAATTAGTTCGGACGGACCAATGGTTTGGCGTTGAGAACACGCAAAGCGGCGTGCTACTAGCTCGGTTCCGTGAGGAGACTCGCTTTGCTGCGCAACTGCAGCACGACAACATTGTACGCGTCTACGACGTTGGCCAAATCGACGGGCTCGACTATTTCTCGATGGAATTGATTGAGGGGACTGATTTGTCGTCGGTCATAAAATTGCAACAACTATCCTATTTCAAGATTGCCGAAACGCTTGTTTCTGTTGCTCGGGCGGTCTCGTTTGCTCACGCAAAAGGGATCGTGCACCGCGATTTGAAGCCGAGCAATATCTTGCTCGATTCGCAACTTAAGCCCTACATTGCGGACTTTGGTTTGGCCAAATCTACGAGTGGTAACTCGGACTTGACACAAACTGGCCAGGTATTGGGAACGGCGGGATACATGGCTCCAGAGCAAGCGGCCGGCGATTACAAAAACGTGGGGGTCTTTGCCGATATCTATGGACTGGGTGGCTTGTTGTACTTTTGCTTGACTGGCCAAGCGCCCTTTATCTCCGAGAATATTCTGGATGCACTAGTACAGGTACTTGAGAGCGAACCCATTCCGCCCAAGACTCTCAAACCGCAAATCCCGCGTTCGCTTGAACTTATTTGCATGCGATGTTTAGAAAAGAAGCCGGAAGACCGTTATGCGAATGCAAAGGAGGTGGCGGAGGATCTTGAACGGTTTCTTAAAGGGCGTCCTACCCATGCAAAGCCACCTACTCTTATCGATCGTCTTCGTCGAATTGGCCGTAGATCTCCTGTGATTTCCTCGCACTTGGGTGCGCTCGGGTTGGCGTTTATCATTGGCCAATTGCAGTTCGCTATGTCGGCCAGCCGGTGGAAGCTAAACGACCACCTTCAAGTAAGCTTCATTATGCTCGCTTGGATTGCCATCAGCGTTTTGTGTGGTTTTTTTGGGAGAAGCAAGAGGTTTGAGGCGATGGTAGCCACGTTTTGGCTATGTGCGGATTCGTTGTTTCTGACCGTCTTGATATCGATGCTATCCGATCCAATCAATCCCCCTGGAGCGATCCTCATCGGATACCCCATGCTAGTAGTAAGCGGAGGAATGTTTTTTCGAGCTCGAATGGTGGTGCTGGTCACTATTGTCACCATGCTTTCGTATCTCGTGCTGTTAGTCAGTGAGGATTACATGCGAAACAACCTCTTCCAGCACGCAATTTTTCTCGTTTTGCTGGCATGCATCGGAATTTGCAGCTTGCACCAAGTCCGTCGTTTTCGAATGCTGAGCAATTACATCGAGTCCCGTCGCGAACATTCGCTCTAGTGGTGCGTCAATGTGTAGCTTTCAAGTTGTGAGCGGCAAGGCGCCAACCGCCGGTTCCTAGAAACACCGGCGGCAAGAATCACGTCGCGGAGCGTCGTGCAAGTGCGCCTTTGAAGGCGATTGATTTGCTGGGTGAAAGTCCTAGTCAGGGTAACGTTACCGCCCTGTATCCGACAGTGGTAACTGCGTTTGCGCGAGCAAAGGTGGAGAGCAACCTGAGGAGA
>Ga0105048_10002992_pt1 | contig 27645 bp, 23 predicted proteins | sample MAT05_FD_78382 | JGI IMG/M metagenome (GOLD analysis project Ga0105048, IMG submission 78382) | Freshwater microbial communities from Lake Fryxell liftoff mats and glacier meltwater in Antarctica - MAT-05 | ecosystem: Environmental > Aquatic > Freshwater > Ice > Liftoff microbial mat | place...
CAGACGAAAAAGCTGCGGGCGGGGTGACTTGCTGGTACGTTGCCGTCCCAGGGCCTCCGGTTTTGTATGTTGATTGGCATCTCATACGTAGCCGGATCGCCCTTATTTGTCACCCAGGATTGTTGGTTTATTGAATCATTTCAATGTGTTGAAGAGGATCCGCACCCAAAGGCGGTCGCGGAATGGATAGCGCTACTCGTGCCGCAGCGCCTCGATCGGATTGAGCCGCGCTGCCTTGCGCGCCGGGAAGAACCCGAATCCGATCCCCACCGAAGCCGAGAACACCAGCGCGATCACCAGGATATCAACGGACACCGTGAAGGGGATACCGAGCGCCCGAGTCGCCGCGAAGGAGCCGCCGAGTCCGAGGATCATCCCGAAGATTCCGCCCATCGCCGAGAGCGTCACTGCTTCGATCAAGAACTGGAGCAGCACCTCGTGCCCGCGGGCGCCGATGGCGAGGCGGATACCGATCTCCCGCGTCCGCTCCGTCACCGAGACGAGCATGATGTTCATGATCCCGATGCCGCCGACGAGCAGGCTGACGCCGGCGATGGCGCCGAGCAGCGCCGTCAACGCGCCGGTGACGCTGCCGAGCGTCTTGCTGATCTCCTTCATGTCCTGCACCGAGAAGTCGTCGTTCTGCCCCGAGACGATGTGGCGGCGCTCGCGCATCAAGGCCTCGATCTGCTGCTTGGCTTTGTCGGTGGCCTTGTCGCTCACCGCGCTCACGTAGATCGAGCCCACGTCGGTGTTCCCTGCGAGGCGGCGCTGGAGGGCGGCGAGCGGCATGATCACGAAGTCGTCCTGATCTTGCCCGAAGGTGGATTGCCCTTTGGAGGCGAGCACCCCGGTGATCGTGCAGGAGACGGGGCCGACACGCACGCTCGCGCCGAGCGGATCCTGCGTGCCGAAGAGCTCGCGGCGCACCGTCGCGCCGAGGACGCAGACCGGCGTCCCGCCCTGGAGATCAGCGTCGGAGAACGTCGTCCCCGCGGACACGACGTAGCCGCGGATGGAGAAGTAGGAGTTGGTGGAGCCGGTGATCAGCGTGCTCCAGTTCTTGTTCCCGTAGACGACGAGCGCGCTCCGGTTCGCGGTCGGCGCGACGTCGGCGACCGCGCTCGCCTCGCGGGTGATCGCCCGGGCGTCGTCGAGCTTGAGCGCCGTGGCGACGACGCTGGTCGGCCCGCGGCGCTCGGCCCCGGGAGAGACGATCAGCAGGTTGGTCCCCATGTTGGCGATGTCGGCGGTGATCTTCGCCGTCGCGCCGCGGCCGAGCGTCACCATCGCGATCACCGAGGCCACACCGATGACGATGCCCAGCGTCGTCAACACCGAGCGCATCGTGTTGCGGCGGACCTCGCGGAGCGCCATCAAGATCGTCGACCAGATCACGCGTTACCTCGGATGTCTCTCTCGACGAGGCCGTCCTTGAAGTGAACGACGCGGCTCGCGAACTCGGCCATGTCCGGCTCGTGCGTGACCATGATGACGGTGATGCCGCGAGCCTGGTTGAGCTCGACGAGCAGCCGCATGATCTCGGTCTTCTTCGCGGAGTCGAGGTTGCCCGTCGGCTCGTCGGCGAGCAGCATCTGCGGCTTGGTGACGATGGCCCGAGCGATGGCGACGCGCTGCTGCTGGCCGCCGGAGAGCTCTGCCGGCGTGTGCTTTTCGCGCCCCTTGAGCCCGACGTCGGCGAGGGCCTGGAGCGCGAGCTTGCGTCGCTCTACCGACGGGACGCGCCGGTAGATCAGCGGCAGCTCGACGTTCTCGAGGGCGCTGGTGCGCGCGAGGAGGTTGAACCCCTGGAACACGAAGCCGAGGTAATGCCGGCGCAAGAGCGCGAGCTGATCCATGTCGAGCGTGCCGACGTCGACCCCGCGGAACAGGTAGGCGCCCGACGTCGGCTTATCGAGGCAGCCGAGCACGTTGAGGCAGGTGGACTTGCCCGAGCCGCTCGCGCCCATCACCGCGACGAACTCGCCGCCGTCGATCCGCAGGTTGGCGCCGGCCAGCGCTCGCACCTCGGACTCGCCCTTTCCATAGACCTTGGTGACGTCGCGAAGCTCGATCAGCGCAGGCGTTGGACGTCGTCTTCGGCTCGTTGCGCAGCGAGTAGAGCTTCGACGGGAAGGTTCGATCCGGGTAAGCGTCGACGGTGAACGTCGCGTCCAGCCCCTCGCGCACGCGGCCGATGTCGGACTCGTCGATGGCGACGTTGAGCCGCATTTGCGTGAGATCCTGCGCGAGCTTGAAGAGCACCGGCGTGGTGAACCCCGCGGTGACGGTCGCGCCCGGCTCGACGAGGCGCGAGAGGACGATCCCGTCGATGGGCGAGAGGATCGTCGTCTTGCTGAGCCTCGATTGCGCCGACTTCAGCCCGGCGTTGGCGACCGTGGCGCTGGCGGTCGCGCTCTGCAGGCTCGCCTCGGCGCGCTCGGCGGCAGCGCGCGCAGCCTCGAGATCCCTCTGCGAAATCAACTGCTCGGCGGCCTGCTGGCGCGCCCGCTCGGCGGCCAGCCCGGTCTCGGTCTTCGTGGCCTTGGCCAGGCGGATCGCCGCGCTGGCCGACATCACCTGCGCGCTCGCCTCGTCCACCGCGGCCCGAAGCTGCTCGGGATCGATCTCGGCGAGGACCTGGCCCTTCTTCACGAGATCGTTGGCGTCGACGCGGACCGTCAGCACCTTGCCCGTGACCTCGGCGCCGACCTCGACCGTGGTGACGGCCTGAAGCGTCCCGGTCGCGGTCACGGTCACCTTCACCTCGGAGCGCTTGACCTCGGCGAGCTCGAACGCCGGGCCCGCGTTGGCCGCCGCGCCCCGGCGCGCGCGGACCACGAGGAAGACGACGACCATCACCGCCGCCACCGCCGCGAGGATCCAGACCACCCGCTTCCAGCGCGGCCGAGCGGTCGCTCCGATCACTTTGCGGACGTCGTCGGGGGTCGTGGAAGGCATGGAGCTCAAGGTCGTCACAGGTCCCCGGCTCGCGTCATGCAAATCCTTTAGGACGGATGTGTGTCCTGCTGCTTAATGAATCGTGTTGAAACGTTTACGAGGTTTCGCAACTGGCATGTAGCGAGTGGCTAAGCCACCTGGTCACTCGCTCTATGCCGCTGTCCCCTGCGCAATCTTGAACCAGGTAGACGCCGCCGCCCCGTGCCCGGCCCCCGCGGAGAGCCGCGCCAGGAACAGCGCACACGCCCGCGCGCCCGGCGCATCGGCCGCGGCGCGCGCCCGCGACAACGCCTCCAGCGCCTCCAGCAACGCTCCCTCCGTCCGCCCCGACGCGGACAGCGCGACCGCGTAGGCCAGCCGCGCTCGAGCCTGTTGCGCCGGCTCCTTCACGGACTCCGTCGCGTCGCGCAGGCGCCGCAGCGCCTCGGCCGTCGCCCCGCGGCGCAGCGCCACGAGGCCGGCCATCCGCTCCGCGAGATCCCCGTGCTCGCCGGTGACGCGCAGCTTCTCCAGCAGCAGATCGAGCGCCGCCATGTTCCCTTGCAGCAGCGCTTGCCGCGCCAGCTCCGCCGTCTGATCGCCCGCGTCGGAGATCGACGAGCCGCGCGTCGAAGGAGGGCCGTTCGTCGACGAGGGCCCGAACGGGTACGACTGCTGGAGCAAGCGCGGCGGCGGCAACGAGGCCGGGCTCGCCTCGACCCTCACGGGCAGCGGCGGAGGCAACGAGTGTCGCGCCGCGGGCAGGAGCTGCCGTCGCTCTCCGCTGATGCGAAAGCCGAGACCGAGCAGCTCCGCCCCGCGCTTGTCCATGAGCTCGCTGTCGATCAGCACCTCGCCGGCGCGCGCGTCGCGCGCCAGCAGCGCCGCGGCGACGAGCGGCGCGCCCCAGCCGAGCTTGGCCATCCCGCCGCCGTCGCCGAGCACCCGCATTTCACCGGCGGCGATCCCCGCGCCGAAGCGCTCGTCCTCGGGGATGCTCTCCTGCGCCAGCGCGGCGAGGGACGCGGCCTCTTCCAGCTCGTCAGGATCGAAATCGAAGGAGAACGTCAGCGCGCTCCACGCGCAGAGCGTCGCCCCGTGGGCCTCGGCGCGCTGCTTCAACGCCAGCGCGCGCTCCAGGTACAGCGCGCCGCCGCCGGGCGGCACTATCCCACGAAAGCTGACGACGATTCGATCGGGCATGGAGTACTCGATTCCCCTCCCCGATGAGCTGCGATGAGGGCGTAGCGGGAGAGCCTATCCGATCCGGATCTTCTTCTTCAGCGCCGCGAGCTCGTCGTCGATCTCCGGGTTTTTGGCGGGCCCGCCGCTGCTGCCGTCGCGGCCCTCGAGCCGGGCGAACTTCGACTCCAGCTCCTCGGCCGTGGCGCGATCGCCGTGGATGGCGTCCTCCACCTCGCGCTGGGCCTGGACCTCGGCCGCCGCGCCGTCGATCTTCTCCTCCATCCGCCGGAACTCGGCGAAGGCGCCGCCGCCCGCCTTGGCGCCGAGCCCCTCGGCCCCGCCGCCGCCGCGCGCCTGCTTGAGCTGCGTGGCGATCGTCCCCTTCTTCGCCTGGAGCTCTTGCTGCTTTTGCTCCATCCGCTCCAGCTCGGTCTTCATGTTGAGCACGGCCGACCGCTGCTCGGCGCGGAGCGACTCGGCGCGGTCGCGGTCGCCGACGATCCGCTTTTTCTGCACCAGCGCCTCGCGCGCCAGCTTCTCGTCCTCGGCCTTCAACGCCAGCTCGGCGCGGCGCTCCCACTTTTCCGACTCTGCGTCGAGGTCGTCGACCTTCTTGCGCAGGATCTTCTCCGCGGCGACGCCCTCGACCAGCTCTTTCTTGGCGGCCCGGACCTGGTCCTTCATCTCTTCGACGATGAGGTCGATCGATTTCCTCGGATCTTCCGCCTTATCGAGGAGGGCGTTCATGTTGCTGGAGATGACCTTGCCCATGCGGTCGAAGATGCCCATGCGCCACAAGGTGCCCCTGGTGGCGCGCGACGGCAACCCCGAAGGCAAACCCACGCCCCCGGACCGCTCGAACGGTGACAGCACCCGCGGCCCCAAACAGACACTCTGTTGGGGAACGAGAGCCTGATTGGCATTCGTGAGCTCTCACCTTCCGTTCCCTTTAAGATTGCCAAGGCTCGCGAGCCCGGCGACCTTATCGCCATCGAAAGGGTGGTGGGTACATGCCTGGCGACACGTTCGTCCGTCTGCGTACTGGCAAGGATACGCTGGATATTTCGGCCAAGCTCGACGCCTCGGGCCCCGGCGCGGAGGCCGCGTTCAACAAGCTGCGCGGGGGCGACGGAGTCCACTTGCTCCTCGTCGGCGGGGACGCGAGCTACGCGTTCACCCTGCAGTTCCCGGTCACGGCTGAGGCTCGGATGCGCCTCCTGGCGCTCCGCGGCAAGTCGGTCCTCGTCGTATTTCCCGGCCGCTCCGCGGTGCGGCGCCGCCTCGCGGAGCTCTCCGTTTCGGCGGAGACCGCGCCCATCGTCCGCTCCCTCGATCTCACCGATCGCCGCCCCGGCGCCGCCCCGCTCTGGCTCTTGCCCGAGGGCACCTTCGGCGCCGCGCGCACCGACACGCCCTCCGGGATGGCCGCGCACGACGCCTTGATCAACGCCGCGCGGTGGATCTCGGCGCGCCGCACGAGCACCTTCGAGCGCCTCTTCCCGCCGAGCCCGTTCCACCCCGAAGCGCCGCTGCGCCCCGAGCGCCTCAGCGCTACGCAGGCCGGCGCGCTCCTCGATCAGCTCCGCTCCGCGCTCGCCGCCGCCGCCGTCAGCGGCGACGCCGCGAAGGCGGACGCGACCGCCGCCGCCGAGGTGCGCTCGGCGACGCTCACGATCCTCTCGCACATCCTCGCCACCGTCCTCGGCGATCCAGGCTTTCGAGCCGTCGCCGACGCCTCGGCCGCGGCGATCTTCAGCCTCATCGATCAAGAGCAAGGCAGCGAGGCCGCGCGCCCCGCGCTCCGCGCCCACGCCATCTTGCTCCTCCAGCGCCGCGGGGCCGCGCTCGCGCCGGCGGATCAAGCCCGCGCCGCCAAGCTCGTCAGGAGCTTGCTCCGCGCGGCGCCGCCCTACGCCGCGCTCACCGGGCCGTGGAATTTCGCCATGTGCTCCGCCTCCTCGTTCCACGAGGGCGAGTGCGACGTGCTCGTCGAGCAGCACCACTTCGTGAAGATCGATCTGCCCGCGGACGCGCCCGTCCTCCAGGGCCCTCGAGGCGCCCTCGTCTACACCGCGTTCGAGGCGCCCTTCAAGACGCCGAGCGGCGAGCCCGTCCGCATCTTCGCCCGCCGCGCGCGCACCGACGACGAGAACCTCGAGATGGGCGAGCCCTTCTTCATCGGCCTGCTGATCAACCGTCACGCGCAGCTCGGATCGTTTGACCTCAAAGCATTGAAGACCCAGGTGGTGCAGCGCGGCTACAAGGTGATGATGAACGCGCAGTGCGCGGGCCTCACCACGCGCTTCGCCGTCACCCGCGTCTTCCCCGACGCCGACGTCTACTCCTCGTGGGACTCCACGTATTTCCGGACCGAACAGGGCGGAGGCGAGGGCAAGGTCACCGCGTCGGAGGGCCTCGACTGCTTCGTCGCGCTGCTCCAGGGCATGAGCGCCGTCGAGAGCCACGCGCAGCTGAGCGCCCGCGTCCGCCGCGCGCAGTGGAGCCACGAGCAAGCGAAGGCCGTGCGCGACTACGTGCAGTTCATCGGCCCCGCGCACCCGCTCGTGCTCAGCCGCTTCAACGACATCGACCGCGACGGCCGCGCCGACTGCTACGACGGCTACCTCGATTTTCGCCTCGCCGAGATCGCCGAGGACATCCAGGCGTCGATGACGCCGCGCGACCCCGGCGTCGCCGCCTCGCAGATCAGCGGAGAGGCCGCGACGGGGCTCGGCTGGGCCGCGGGCAGCATGAACCGCGTCACCCAGTACTCGGACCTCTGGAGCGGCTTGCCCGGCTCCTCCGAGCTGCTCTACGTCTTCCAGGCCGGCGGCTTCTTCAGCCACCGCGAGCCCCCGGTCGACATCGCCTCCGGCGAGCTCCCCGAAGATCCGGCGACCTTGCCCGCCGTCAGCCGCTACCACGACGAAATGCGCGACGAGGCCGGCTTCCAGGTCGACGTGATGTTCCACGCCTGGCTCGCCCACGCGGGCAAAGAGCTGAAGCGCCTCCTCGTCGCGGCCGACGCGCTGTGGCGCGCGATCGACCTCGGCTACCTCGCGCTCGAGGGCCCCCTGGGGACGCCGGTCGGGCAGCGCGGCATGCTCCTCCTCACGCTCGCGGGGCTGCTCGAGTTCCCCGCCGATCAGAACTACCTCGACGGCCTCTGGTCGATGACCTTGAAGGCCCTCCGCCTGCCCGACGTCTCGCGCAGCCTCGTCCGCAACTGCATCACCGCGGAGGACCACGAGGCGTCGAACTACTACGGCTCCCGCCGCGGGCTCCGCCAGCTCCTCGGCGCGCTGGAGAAGGCCGATCCGATCGTTTACGCCCGGCTGAAATCCGACTCACCGGAGATCGGCCGCGCCGCGCCCCTGGCCCTCGCGTGAGTTGACGCCCGCGCGCTCCCCGGGTGATCTGCGCGGGTGGTCATCCTGGCGATCCTGGCCTTCTCCATCCTCGTCTATACCTACGTCGGCTACCCGATCGTCATCGGCGTCCTCGCCCGGCTCCGACCGCTCCGCGTCGCGGAGGACCCGGCGTACCTGCCCAAGGTCACCGCCTGTATCCCGGTCTACAACGCAGCCTCGTACCTCACCGCGAAGGTGGAGAGCCTGCTCGCGCTCGACTACCCCGCGGACAAGATCGAGATCCTGCTCTACTCCGACGGCTCGGACGACGACACCAACGCTGTCGCCGCGGCGATCGCCGAGCGCGATCCGCGGGTAAAGCTCCTCATCAACGAGAAGCGCGGCGGCAAGCCCAAGGGCGTCAATCGCATGCTCTCTGTCGCCACGGGCGAGGTGCTCTTGATGACCGACGTGCGCCAACCGCTCGTCCCCGGCGCCCTGCGCGCGCTCGTCACCAAGCTCGCCGATCCCAAGGTCGCCTGCGTCTCTGGCAACCTCGTCCTCCGCGGCAGCGCCGGGGCCGGCGCCTACTGGCGCTACGAGAACTGGATCCGCATGCAGGAGGCCCGCTTCCGCGGCATGGTCGGCGTCACCGGCCCGATCTACGCCATCCGCAAGGTGGATATGCGCCCGCTGCCCGAGGGGGTGATCCTCGACGACATGTGGGTGCCGCTGCGCCTCCGCCTCGCCGGTCGTCACATCCTCTTTGCCGAGGGCGCGATCGCCTACGACGATGCCTTTAGCGACAAGCGTGAATATGGCCGCAAGGTCCGCACGCTCGCCGGCAACTATCAGCTCTTCGCGCTGCTGCCGGCGCTGCTGGTGCCCTTTCGCAACCCGTCCTGGTTCGAGACGGTGTCCCACAAGCTGCTGCGGCTCGTCTGCCCGTGGGCTCTCCTGGGCCTGCTGGCCGCCTCGGGGCTGGGCGCGATCACCAAGGCAGAGCCCACGCCGATCATTCTCTATGGATTGCGGCCGCTCCTCGGCGGGCAGATGGCGTTTTATCTGTTCGCGGTGCTCGGAGAGTGGGGCGGGCGGATTGGCTCGCTTTGCCGGACGTTCGTGGTGCTGAACAGCGCGGCGGTGGTGGGTTTGTGGCGTTTCGTGACGGGGGCGCAGAAGGTCACCTGGTGATCGCGCGTTGCTGAGGCGAGCCACCGAGTCCAGCAAGGATAACTCTGGAGGCCAGCGGAGTAACCCCGCGCCTCGGGCCGGCATCCAACGCGGGGCGTGGATACGGCCAACCAGCGGAAAGCAGGCAGAGTCGTCGCGGCCGGGTGGGCGGTCGCGGCGATGACTCTTCTCCTCCCCGACGCGGCCAAGGCCGTTACCTACGCGGTCGGACCCGGCCGCGCTCTCTGTGATCTCCAGTCCGTCGCTCGCCTGCTTCAGCCGGGCGACGTGGTCCTCGTCGACGGCGACGCCACCTATCCAGGCGATCTGATCCTCCGCAACGACGGCACCTCCGAGAAGAAGATCACGATTCGAGGCCGCCGCGTCGGGGGCAAGCGCCCCATCCTCGCCGGCGGGCGGACAACCATCGAGGTGCGCGGCAACCACTATCAGATTGAAGGCTTCGAGATCACCGGCGGCGCCGCGCGGTGCGTCTTCCACCACGCCGACGACGTGACCCTCGCCGACGCGATCGTCCACGATTGCCCGCGCCATGGCCTCCTCGGCGCCGACGACGACACTGGCTCGCTCACCCTCGACTACGTCGAGCTCTACGGCTGCGGCGCGGGCGACTCGGCCCACCCGATCTACATGGCGACCGACGAGCGCGCCCACCCCGGCGCGGTGTTCCGCATGGAGCATTGCTATCTTCACGATCAGAACGGGGGCAACAACGTCAAGTCCCGCGCCGAGCGCAACGAGCTTCATTACAACTGGATCGAAGGCGCAAAGTATCATGAAATCGAGCTGATCGGCCCCGACGGCGGCGAGCACCACGGCCGCGAGGACTCCGACGTGGTCGCCAACGTGATCAAGAAGCTCCGCCCAGGCTACGTGGTGCGCGTCGGCGGCGACGGCAGCGGCGAGAGCAACGGTCGTTATCGCTTCATGAACAACACTGTCGTCATCGGCCCGGAGACGCGCGCCGTCTTCCGCCTCTTCAACGGGCTCGAGAGCATCGAGATGCACAACAACGCCTTCTTCCGCGAGGGCGGCGGCGGCGTGCGGATCCTGATCGAGCAAGACGTCCGCTGGGCCGAAGGGCATCCACTCATGGCCGGGACGCACAACTGGCTCCCGCGCGGCTCGACCGCGATCCCGGATCAGTGGGATCACACCTTGATCGGCGTCGATCCCGGCTTCGTCTCGGAGCGCGATCTCCGCCCCGCCGCGGGGAGCCCGCTGATCGACGCGGGCTCCGACGTGCTCCCGAGCCCGCCGCGCTGCGCATTCCCCTCGCCGCTCATCGAGGCGCGGTCCAGCCCCCCGATCAGCCGCGTTGGGGCGCCGCTCTCTGCCGCCCCGCGCGGGCGCGTCGGCGCGATCGACATCGGCGCCTTCGAATACAGCGCGCCCGGCCCCGGCGCGCTCCCCGATCAACCCGAGCCTCCGCGGCCCGGCCCTCCGCCGCCCGCACCGCTCCCGATCCCGCATTTTCCCCGGATCCCCCGCGGCGGGTGCGGCTGCGACTGCGGCGCCGGCGGCCCCAATGATCGCCGCGCGTCGACCGCCGCCCTCCTCGTCGGCCTCGTCGCCCTCACCCGAAGGCGCTGGAGGCGCTCCCGGCGTTGACCCGTAAGGCGCGGCGCAGTACGTAGGATGTCCGCCCGGAGCGCGGCCCGCCTATGTACGCACTTGTCGGCATCGTCGGCCTCATGATTTCGATCTACATGAGGCCCTTCGAGTGGAACGAAAGCCTCTCGAAGCTACCGTTCCTCCAGGTGTGCTGTGCGCTCGCGATAGGCGGGTTGGCCCTCGACGTGGCGACGAAGCGCACGCGCATCGTCAGCAACCCGCTCCTGCCTCTCTGCTGCTTCTTCGCCTTCTGGTGCACCGTCAGCCTGGCCCTCGTCAGCGTGTCCCTGGTGGGGCGGGTGTTCCAGCTGATGATCTCGTTCCTGCTCTACTTGCTGATCTCTCACAGCGTCCAGACGGTCAAAGCCTTCACCCGGCTCGTCATGACGATCTTCGCGCTGGGCCTCTTCGTCGCGTACGTGGGCGCCGACCAGGGATTCAACCCTCACGGCTGCTTCATCCTTCCCGCCGAGGAAGATGGGACGAAGCCCCTGTTCGACGGCCAAAACTGCGACGCCACCGGGGAGCTGAAGCAAGAAGACGCGGTGGAGCTCTGTTACGAGGGCGCCGACGACAAAGAGGTCACGTACATGTGCGAGCGACAAGGCTTGTTCAAGACGTCCTCCATCGAGGGACGGGTCCGCTACCTCGGCGTGCTCACCGATCCCAACGAGCTCGCGCTCGCGACGTCGCTCGCCCTCCCGATCGCGTTTGCCTTCTTCGAGATCAAGAAGACAACCTTCCGCCTGCTCTTGCTCCTCTTCGCCTTGGGCCTGATCGCGCTCGAGATCGTGTTCACCCAGTCACGCGGTGGGCAGCTGGTCTTCGGCACCGTACTCGGCTCCTACTTCGTGCGAAAATTCGGCCTCGCGCGCGGCGTCATGGTCGCCGCGATGATGGTCCTCCCCCTCCTCCTCATGGGGGGTCGCTCGGGAGAAGCCGCCGATCAATCCTCCATCGACAGGCTCGAGGCAGCCTCCGCGGCGATCCACCTCCTGATGGCGTTCCCCATCAAAGGAGGCGGACACACCCAGTTCACCGAGCACCATCATCTCACCGCGCACAACGCCTATCTGCTGGCCGCAGGCGAGCTGGGGATGCCCGGAATGCTCACCTTCGGCTGCATGATGTACCTTTGCGTCAAGATAACAGCCAACGTCCTCACGTTTGAGTTCGCCCCCGACGACACCGAAGGTCCCGCTGTTCAATCGCTGGCCATGGCCATGCTGGCGGCCTTCGCGGGCCTCATCATCGGGATCTTCTTCCTCTCGTGGACCTATCACTACGTCCTGTGGATCCACTTCGGCCTGATCGGCTCGCTGTACGCCGTGATGAAGACGAAATACCCACACTTTCGCGTCGAGCTGACCAGGAAAGAGGTCGGCGCCGTGTTCGTCGGGATCCTCGTGTTCCTCGTCGTGTGGACGTTCCACATCAAGCGCAAAGGCTGCTGGTGATCGAGAGCGCGCCGAGGCGCTCCCGAAGCGCCTTGGCGCGTCGCTCAGCGCGCCGAGCGACTCAGCGGCCGAGGCCGAGCGCCATCACCAAGGGGGTCTTGAAGATGACCGTGAACTCGGTGCGGAGGAAGGTCGGCAGGCTCTCCAGCGCGGCGGCATAGGCGAGGTCGAAGAGGAGCTTCATGCGCATGTCGTCGGCCTCCGCGCCCTCGGCCTCTTCGAGCTCGAAGGGGTTCGTCAGCGTGGCGGCGAAGGCGGCGATCTCGCTGTCTTCGGGAGCCTTGCCCGAGTAGCCGAGCGATATCTGCGCGAGGCCGGTGACGCCAGGCTTGATGTCGCGCATCCGCTCCTCGAAAAAGGGAATCGCCATCGCGAGGTTGACCAGGAGCTCGGGGCGTTCGGGGCGGGGGCCGACGAGGCTCATCTCGCCCACGAACACGTTCCAGAGCTGGGGCAGCTCGTCGAGCCTGGTCTTGCGCAGGAACTTCCCGACGCGGGTGACGCGCGGATCGTTTTCCTGCGCCAGGATGGCGCCGGTGAGCTTCTCGGCGTCGAGGCGCATGGAACGAAACTTGCGCATGTCGAACTCGACGAACTGGGGTCGGGGGACACCGTCGATGACCTCCAGCCCCTTCAGCATCCCCGCGCGACGCTGCTTGTAAAAGATCGGCCCTGGCGATTCAGCGTAAATAGCTGCGCCAATCAGCGGATAAAGAGGAAGCGTCAGCGCCAGCCCGATGCCCGAGGTCAGGAGGTCGATGGCGCGCTTGGTCGCACGAACGGCGGGGGTCACGGTAACCTTGTAGCTCATTTAGAACGAACCGTGGTAGGGTTGCCGTCAGGAGGTAGGCGTGATTCTGCTGCGCGTTCCAGGGACGCTCGAGTATAGAAACCTCGTGTTGCGCGCCGTCTCCGAGGCGTGCCGAATCGCCCAGCACGACGAGTGGGAGGGCGCCTCCCTCGAAGCCCAGACGGTCTCCGCTCTGGGCGAGGCGTTCAACAACATCGCGATCCACGGCTACGCCGACGGTCCGCCGGGCGAAGTCGTCGTGGAAATCAGCTGGACCCACAACGAGATCGTCATGCAAATCACCGACACCGGGCTGAGCTTCGATCCGGAGCAGGTTGAGCTGCCCGACCTCGACGCGCTGCCCGAGGGCGGGATGGGTCTCTTCATCATCCGCTCGTTCATGGACGAGGTGGACTACCAGTCCGGCCCGCCGAACGTGCTCCGGCTGGTGAAGCTCCGCACGCTCCGCACTGAGGGCGAGGTGTCACCTCCATCGTCCCGAGGCAACCCTCGCGCGGAGACCCGCACCAAGGGCCCGTCATCGAGCCGCTCCGGCTCGATTGCGCAGCTCACCCGGATCGAGGCGAAGCCTGTCGCGAGCACGGATCGAGAGCCAACGGCGTCGCAGAGCGACTGGCGGCTGAAGGCGGTGGACGCGGGCGCAGAAGAGCGCCGGCGCATTACGGGGAGCGCAGGGCGAAAATGAAGCATTCTCGAACCGACAACGGCAACGACACCGTCCTCAAGATCGAAGGGACGCTCGACGCAGTGACGGCGTCGGAGCTCCGGTCCGTCATCGACGATCTCGTCAACGAGAGCCGCAAAGAAGTGACGCTCGACCTCGAGGCCTTGCGGTTGATCGACAGCTCGGGCGTCGGCGTCATCGTCTCGCTGTTCAAGCGGGTGCGCGCCCATGGGGGCCAGGTTCGCATCACCGGCCTGCGGGACCAGCCGCGCGCCATCTTCCGTCTGCTGCGCCTCGATCGCGTTTTTCCTGTGTAAACCCAGCGCTTCGCTCGCGGGGGGGACGGCGCGGGGCCAGGGACTGGAAATGTAGGCGCTTGGTCGTCAGAGGTGGCGCGCCCAGCAGCATCATTCTACGGTAAAGTGATGTCTCTTCCTCATCTGGACGGGGCACCGCTGAAAACGAGCGAGATCGAACCGAGCCAACATCAGACGTGGCGATGGACAAGAACACAAACCCGACGAACACGGTGATCACCACCGTCACGCGTGCCGCTGCTGCCGGCGCTGGTAAAAGTCCGGCGGGTGCGCCTGGCGCGGCAGCCGCGCCGCCGCCGGCAGCGGGGCTGCCGAACTTCGCCGTGCTCGCGCGCCGCGTCTTCGGGAACTGGCCGATCATCGTCGTCGCCGCGCTCATCGGCGTGCCTGTCAGCCTCAAGGTTTCGAAGTCGAAGAAGCCCGTTTTCAGGTCCGAGGGGACGATCATCTTCCGCGGCGGCATCAACGGCGATCCGTCGATGGAAGCGATGAAGATGTTCGGCAACCGGATCAAGGAGTCCTCGGTCGCCAGCTCGACGCTGAAGCGGGTGGTCGACGACCTCAACCTCGCGCCCCAGGCGATCGAGACGGGCGACTACGAGGGCGCCATCTCCAGCCTGCGGGGGCAGATCGAGACCAAGCCCAAGGGCCCGGACACCTTCACCATCAGCTTCAACGGCCCCTCGGCGGACGAGGCGCAGCGGATCACCCAGCGGCTCTGCGATGTGATCATCGACGAGGGCATGAAGAGCCGGCAGGAGCGCGCGAAGGACTCGTTCACCTTCCTCGAGTCCGAGAAGAAGCGCGCGGACGACGATCTCGAAAAGGCCGAAAAAGCCCGCACGATCTTCATGTCCGAGCACCCGGAGTTCGCCACCGACGACAAGGGCGGAGCGACGATCCGGGCCGAGCAGAAGGCCAACGCGAACCAGACGAAGAAGCTCGCGGCGGCCGGTCTGCAGGGGCGTCGCGTGGCGGCGAGCACCGGCCAAAACGCTCCGGCGGCGGCCTCCGACCCGACGGCTCCCGCGATCGACCCCGTGCTCGTGGCCGCGCGAACCCAGGCCCGGAGCGAGCTTTCGTCGGCGAGGAAATCGCTCGCCGATAAGTCCATCAGCCTCACCGAGCAGCACCCGGACGTGCGGTCGGCGGCGGCTCGCGTCGCCGCCGCCGAGACGGCGATGGCCCAGGCAGAAGCCAGCGTCGCCGCAGCCCAGGCCAGCCTGCCTACGCCTGCGCCTGTGCCCGTCGCCATGGCGGGCGATCCGTACGAAGACCCTGCCGCGAAGCGCGCCGCTCCTCCCGCGACCGGCGGCGCTGTCGCGATCGAGAAGCCCAAGGCCAAGCCGCGGCTGACCGAGAAGGGCGAGCCGATCGCCGTCGAGATCGAGGCCGAATGGTCCAAGATCAACCGCGACGCCGGAGAGGCGAAGACCCGCCGTAACCAGCTCGATACACGGTTGTTCCAGGCCGAAATGACGGCGAACTCCGAGGTGAGCGGCTACGGCACGCAGATGGTGATGCCCGAGCCCGTGACCCGGGCGGGGGGCCCGAGCGGCCTCAACCCCAAGCTCCTCGGCGTGGCCGGCATGGTGGTCTCGGTCATCCTCGGCTTCGTGATCGCCGCGGTCCGCGGCGTCCTCCTGGACGACCGGCTCTTCGACGCCAGCGAAGTGGAAAGCCTCGGCCTCGTCCCTCTCCTCGGCTCAGTCCCCAAGGGGAAGACCGAAAAGAAGAAGACGTCGTGGCTGAGGAGGCTCCGTGGTTAGAGCCGCCGGCAGCGGCAGCCCGGCAACGATGTTGTCCTTCGCCTCGCTCGAACGCACGCTCGAACGCACGATCGAGAGCTTGATGAAGGGAGAGTCCTCCTCGGAGAGCCGGGCGTTGCTGATCGAGGCGCGGAGGCTGCGCAGCGTCGTCGCCAACTGGCGCTCGATCCCGCCTCCTTCCGATGTCTACGACGAGATGCTCGATCGGGTGCTGCACCTGTCGACCTCGGCCGGCGCGTCGATCTACGAGCCTACGCCTGACTCGCTCCGCACCGAGTTCGATCCGATCCTGCGCACGGATTTCGAGACGAGGTCGCGCAGCGACTTCGAGCCCGACCCACGCACCGAACGCGATCCGGGGCTGGGCAGGGCGATGAACGCGTCCTCTCGTGCCGCCCCGCCGAGCGAGGACGACGGGCCGACGGTCGTGCAGCAGGACTACTCCGCCATCGTCCGTGCGGCGGCGATACCGGTCGCCTCCTACTCCACTGTCCAGCCCACAGCGAAGCGCAAGCTCGAGCCGCCTCCGGGGAACGCGCCAGAAGACGATGGGCTCACGTTGCGCAACGACGCGGCCAGGATCCTGGCGCAGGAGATAGCGCCGCCGCCGCCGGTTCGGGCGGCCATGGCGTCCACCACCGGGCTGCGCCCCGCAGAGCCGCTGCGATCGAGCTCGAACACGTCGGCGCGAGGACGAACCCTGACACGGGCGCCCATGCCCTCGGAACCGACGCCGCGCGCCTTGCCGCTCAATGACGATCCGCCCTCGTACCCGGCCTTCGATTCGCCGGCCTACCCGGACGACGAAGCGCCCTCGTACCCGGCCTACAGCCTGAACGAGGCCACGCGGCACCTGGCCACCGACGGGATCAAGGCTCGCTACAACGCCGAGCTGCAGACTCCGCGCGCTGCTTCGTATCCGCCGCCGGCGCGCGAGGTCTCGCCTCCACCGCAGCGCGGGACGCCCTCGTACCCGCCGGCTCGGAAGGCGTCGGACCCCGCGCTGGGGCGGCCAGTGTCCCCGACGCCGATCACCGGGGATCGCCTGCGCGCGCAGTCGTCGCCCGAGATGACGCTCGACGCGCCCGTCGCCGACGACGCGCCGCTCGCGCCGCTCACGTCGGTCACCGTCCATGTCGTCCAGCTTGGCGAGAAGATCGACGCGCACATCGTCATGATCGCGGACGCGTACTCGGATCGCGCCGACGCCTACCGCGCCCTCCGCCGCAAGCTCGCCTCCTCGGGCAACCCGCAGGTGATTGCGATCACCAGCCCCAACATCGGCGAAGGAAAGACGACGTGCGCGGTCAACCTCGCGCTCGCGATGCGCGAGACGTCGCGCGGCAAGGTGCTGCTGATCGAGGCCAACGGGCGCTCACCGGCGCTCGCCAAGCTGCTCGGCTTCGAGACGCCCGAGTGCTTCGGCGAACAGCTCCTCCGCCGCCGAGAAGATCCGCGCAAGCCCTGGGTCGCGGTCGAGCCGATGCCCAAGCTCCACATCATGGCGATGGACCCGACGCTCAAGCGCGCCCCGCAGCTCGATCCGTTGGCCTTCAGCAACGGGATGGAGCGGCTCAAGCTCGCCGGCTACGAGTACATCCTCCTCGACACGCCGCCTGTGCTCGGCACGTTCGAGGTCAACATGATCGCGGACAACGCCGACGGCGTGCTCTTCACCGCGATCACGATGAAGTCGAAGCGGAGCCACCTGCGCAAGGCGATCGAGCAGATCATGCCCGCGCCGATCCTCGGGGTGATGGTCCTCGACTCGTAGGAGCCGAGGGCTCGGGCGGCGCCTACACGCGCCGCCCGAAGCGATCACGCGCCTGCAGCCGGGGGCGGCGCGAGGACGTGGTCGCGGTACTGCGCGGGGTTGCCTTCGCGCCCTTCCATCGCCGCCATGGCGATGTTGAACATCTCGCGGGCGCTCACGTAGTGGAGGATCCACGCGCGGCCGTCGTTGTACTGACGGAGCGCGTTGTGGAGCTTGCGACCGCCGTCGCCGAGCACGCCCGCCGCCTGGATCTCCGGCGCGCCGTGGGTGTGCACCTTGACGAACACCCACTCCGGGCGCCCCGCGATGTGGATGTTCTGATTGACCCAGCTCTGCGCGCGCCGCGCGGTACCGGGCTCGTGCGCGGTGATCGACGAGTTCTCGATCCACACCGGCATCTTGTTCCGGCGCGTCGCCAGCGTCAGCGGGCCTTCGATCATCAGGATGCGATCGCGCTTCACCTCGCCGACGCGGGCGCGCTCGCCCTGCTCGTAGGCGCGCCGCTTCGCCAGATCCCCCACCGGCCAGTAGATCTGGTTGACGATGTTGGGCTGGCTCTCGTTCGGCGCGGCGGGGAAGGTGAAATCGGCGTAGCAGCCCGTCTCGAAGAGCAGCGGGATCTCGTCGTCGACGCCGCAGTACGTCCCGTCTTTGCGGGCGTTGGCGAGGCACCAGTTGCCGTGAATGAACGCATAGCGCAGGCGCCCGTCCAGGTCGCGCGCGAGGTGGCCGTGGCTCGCGAGCTCGCCCAGGAAGCGCAGCAGGTCCTCCTTGAGCTTGGGCCGCGTGTCGCCGTCGTGATGCAAGTGGAGCTCGACCTCCCCGATGCCGCGCCGGGTGAAGTCCGCGAGCGTGTCGAGCCAGTGCGGCCGGTACTGCTCGCCGGGGAAGAAGAACGAGTGCTTCGGCGAGCGCCCCTCCGAGTCCGTGAACTCGGACGCGAGCTTGGGATAGTGATCTGCCCAGTAGGCGACGCGCGCGTCGGCGACGCGGTCATCGACCTGGTTCCAGAGCGGCTCCCAGTGGTCGCAGTAGCAGAAGAGCAGGTGACGAGGACCGCTCACGCGAGGCGTCCGCCTCGACGCGAGGAGGTGCCGCGCCCATCCGCCCATCCAGGTCTCGAGGTGCTTGTTTTTGAGGTAGGCGAGCACAGGGTTCACGGTTCGGGACTCTACACGAGGGGGCCGTCGCGCGCGACGCGGCCGAGCACTTCCTGACGACGGCGAGGCGCCGCCGCGGCGCGGGCACGCTGTGTGGTAGGGTTCGGCCGGGATGTCTGTACGTCTCCGCCTTGCGATGCTGTCCTTCGCCGGGGTCGCGTCGTGGAGCGGCCTCGCCCGAGCGCAGTACTTCCGCGCCGATCCGACGGTGCGCGTCCTCGCCGGGTACAGCGTCACCAAGGTCGTCTCCGACGATTCGACCATGCCTCCCGTCGTCTCCAACGGGCCGATGGTGACGATCGCGCCGTCCCTCGCGCTCACCTACGCCACCCCGCGGGTGACGAACCTGCTGACGCTCGGGAGCACGATCGGGCTGCCGATCACGAAGAACTTTGCGTTCGACGACCAGCCGCCGACGTTCAACCTCCGGCTCAACTACGCGGGCGATATTCCGCTCAACGAGCGCACCCGGCTCAGCCTCACTGGCGCCGCGACGGCCTCGCCGCTCAACAGCTTCTCCACGCTGCCGGACGCGTCGCTCACGCCGACTGACGCGCCGCCTTCCGACTTCTCCTACAGCTTCGCCCTCACGGGGACAGAGACGCTCGTGCGCGAGCTGACGCCGGACGCGAACCTCACCGAAGCGACGACCGTCCTCTACAATTTTCCCTTCAACACCGACCCCAACACCTCCCGTCCAACGACGTTGACGGTGACGAACTCGCTCGCCTACGCCCGCAGGTGGACGCTGGACACGGTCTCGCTCACGGGATCCTCGGCGGTCGCTCGCTTCGGCGAGGGCAAGCCGGGCCTGGCCAGCGGAGCGCAAGTCGTGACCAGCTCGCGCGTCGAGATCCTCAACAACCTCTCGGTCATGTGGGGGCGCCCGATCACGGAGTCGCTCTCCGGCTCGCTCAATGTCGGCGTCGGCCAGACGATCAGCCCCGGGTCGACGGAGGGGCAGATCTGGCAACCCACGGGCGGGGCGCAGCTCTCCTACAACCTGACGCCGGCGGCGATCGGGCTGACCTACAGCTACACGGCGGTGGTCAACGTCTACACGGCGACGACGAACCTGACGAACCAGATCTCGCTGCGAGTGCTCGTGCCGCTCGCCGGCACGGGGCTCTCGCTGGCCGCCTCGACCGGCTTCGTGCACGCCGTCCCCATCGGCGACGTCGGCGTCGGGCTCGACTCATTCGCGACCGACGTCTCCCTCACGTACTCGCCGATCCCGGTGCCCATGCTCTCGTTCAACTTGCGCGGGATCTACGCGCGTCAGATCCCGATCAAAACGGACATCGAACCGCTGCTCGAGGGCAGCACGCGCTACGGCCTGGCCTTGAACGTGGGGTTCGCGTACCCGAGCGGGCGCGCGGCCGAGGCGATGGAGCACGTGTCGCCGGCCTACATGCCTGCAGCAGCCCTCGAAGGCGAAGGGGTTGTCGATCAAGAAGGCTCTGCGCCCGAGCCGGGGGAAAGTGCGCCCGAGCCCGAGCCTTAGCCGCGGCTCACCGCCGACGGAGGAGCAGGAACGCGCGATCGTCTTCCGGGAGCTGATCGCCGCGGAACGCCTCGAGGAGCAAGCGCAGCCCTGACGAGAGCGCGCTCACGCCCTTGGCACCGTCCTCCATACAGATGCGGAGGAAGCCCTCGCCGAGGCGCTCTTGCCCGAGCATCTCCTTCGACATGTTGCGCAGCTCGGTCAGCCCGTCGGTGTAGAGCAGCACCGTGTCGCCCGGCGCGAGCGTGCCGCGCTGCGACTCCATCGTCGTCGTCATGATGCCGAGGGCCGGGTTGATCGCCGACTGGAGGAACCGCAGCGCCCCCGAGCTGCTCACCGCGATCGGCGGCGGGTGCCCAGCGTTGACGCACTCGGTCTCGCCCGTCACCGGATCCACCGCGATGGCGACCATCGTCACGAACGAGTGCGCCGGCAGCCACTCGCAGAGGTGCTTGTTCACCCGCTCCATCAGCTCCGGCAGGCTGCGGCCGCCGTCGGTCGTGGCGCGGACCATGGTGTGCACGCTCGACGTCACCAGCGCGGCTTGCAGACCCTTGCCGCACACGTCCGCGACCGCGAAGAGCATCCGCCCGTCGGGCATCGGCACGACGTCGACGTAGTCGCCGCCGACCCACTTGCAGGGCTCGAAGGCGATGGCGACGTCGAAGCCCGGGAAATCATGCCGCTTCGGCACCAGACCGCGCTGGATCTGGCGCGCCGTATCCAGCTCGCGCTCGATCGCCGCGTGGGCCTGCGCATGACGCCGCGCCGTCCACGCGAACTCGCTCTGCTGGTAGACCTCGGCCGCGAGGGCGATCAGGCTCAGCCACTCCACGCTGCCGAGATCGGGCGGGAGCGTCACGTAGAGGACGTCCATCTCTTCGTCCTGGATCGCCAGCGGGCAGGCCACGACCCAGAGCGCCATCACCTCGCGCGACATCGTCAGCTCGACCGAGGGCGGGCCGCCGGGGCCGTGGCTGATCAGGTTCCCCGCGAGCACCGGCTCGCGCGTCTCCTGCACCTTGCTGATCACCCGACGCGAGATGTACGGGTTCCCGTCGGCCTGGTGCGACGACGGCCGGAAGGGCCGCGACAGCATCGTCGGCGTGCCCCCGCGGATGCGCAGCGCGACGGCGAGGCTCGCGTGGAACTCTTTGCCGATCATCAGTTGACAGAGCTGGGCGAGGCGCTCCTGCGGGTCCTCGACGCTGATCAAGCGGCGGCTGAACTCCATCAAGTTGCGGAGGTGCTCGGCCGCGATCCGCGGAGGATCGAAGTCCATCAGCGTGCGGATCGCCGTGGGCTTGTCGTCGTCGAGCGCGATCGGGCCGCGCGCAGAGCGCGTCTCGGCCTTCGGCTCGAGGCAGAAGCCGAGCATGAAGTCGCCGATGGCGATCTTGTCGGACGGCTGGAGGACCTTCTCCGTCACCGACTCGTCGTTGACGAGCGTCCCGTTGGTGCTCCCGAGATCGCGGATCCACCAGCGACCGAAGGGGTCGCAGAACATCTCGGCGTGGCGGCGCGAGACGGTGTGGTGATCGAGCAGGAGCTGCACGCCGGGGACGCGCCCGATCACGACGTGGGATTCGGAGAGGATGCGGCGCGTGGCGTTGCCCCCGTTGAGCCGGATCTCGAGGTAGCCCTTCCACGGCGAGCTCGACGGCGTCTGCGAGCTCAGCGTGTCCGGCTCCACCGACACACGCTGACCCCCGCCTGGCATCAGGGCGGCATCTCCCGGAAGTCGGACGAATGAGGCGGGGAGGGTACGCGTACTCGACATCAGCGAAGGGTCCTCAGCATGCCCGGTCGGGCCAAGCATGATCGGGGCAGGACGGCCTCGCGTCAACGAAAGCCCTGGCCGCCCGACTCGGATCTTTACATCAGGCGCTCCGGCCGGCGATTGGCCCCGAGCATGCGCGAGGATGCGCGCCCATGCACCTGGAGATGCGCCGCCTCGTACTATTGCAGGGTTGCAACGAATCGGTCGCCGGGCTTCGACCTGCCCACGACACAGCGCCCGGAGGCGACGTCACGCCTTCACGACATTCGCCCGCGGCTCGCGGTAAATGCCCCGCGTATCCACCACCAGCGAGGCATGGGCGGCCACCAGCTCGTAATCGACGGCGCTGTGATCCGTCACGATCAGGACGGCATCCTGCGCCGCGAGCAGCGCCGGCGTCAGCGGCTCCGACGTCATCTCGGGCAGGTTCGGCCAGTGGCGCATCTTCGGCGCCCTGGGCACGTGCGGATCGTGGTAGCCGATCGTGGCGCCGAGCTTCTGGATCAGCTCGATCAGCTCGAAGGCCGGGCTCTCGCGCGGATCATCGATGTCCTTCTTGTAGGCGAGCCCAAGGATCAGCACCCTGGATCCCTTGACCGCGCGCCCGCGATCGTTGAGCGCGAGCAGGAGCTTCTGCACCACGTAGTGCGGCATCTCCACGTTCACTTCGCCGGCGAGCTCGATGAACTTGGTCGAGCGCCCGAACTCACGCGCCTTCCACGCCAGGTAGAACGGATCGAGCGGGATGCAGTGCCCGCCCCAGCCCGGGCCGGGGTTGAAGCGCATGAACCCGAAGGGCTTCGTCGCCGCCGCGTCGAGCACCTCCCACACGTCGATCCCCATCGCGTCGTAGACGACCTTGAGCTCGTTCACGAGCGCGATGTTCACAGCGCGGAAGATGTTCTCCGTCAGCTTCGCGGCCTCGGCCGCGCGCGCTGAGGAGACGCGCACCGTGCTGCTGATCACCTGGTCATAGAGCGCCTGCGCGAGGTCGCCCGAGTCCTCGTCGACGCCGCCGACGACCTTGGGGATGTTGGCGGTGCGGAAGGTCGGGTTACCCGGATCCTCACGCTCGGGGGAGAACGCGAGGTAGAAGTCGCGCCCCACGGTAAGCCCCGTCTTCTCGAGGATGCCGCGCACCAGCTCGTCGGTGGTGCCGGGGTAGGTCGTGGACTCGAGCACCACGAGCTGCCCGGGCCGCAGCCGCTCCTTCACCGCGCGCGTCGTGTCGACCACGTAGCTCATGTCCGGCTCGCGCTGCGGCGTCAGCGGCGTGGGCACGCAGATCAAGATCGCGTCCGCCTCGCCGAGGCGGCTGAAGTCCGTCGTCGCCTGCAGCGTCCCCGCCTTTGCGGCGGCGGCCACGCGCGCGGTGTCGAGGTGCTTGATGTAGCTCTCCCCGCGAGAGAGCGAGGAGACCTTCTTCGGATCCACGTCGAACCCGAGGACCTTGAAGCCCTTCTCCGCGAAGGTGAGCCCGAGAGGCAGGCCGACATAGCCGAGCCCGATGATCCCGATCAGCGCCTCCCGCGCCTGGATTCGAGCGAGGAGGCGGGCCTTGTCTGCGGTGTTCGACATGATGGCGCGCCACGTTCTCCCAAGGCGGGGAGATGTCAAGCGCTACTGCATGACCACGCTGTCCCCAGAGACGATGGCGATGTCCATGTCCGGGCGCTTGCCCGACATGATGGTCTTGAAGCTGACGGGGATCTCGCGCATGTGCCCGTCCTTGTCCGGGCGGTAGATGACGATCTGATCGGTGGCGAACTTGTTCGGACCGCCCGCCATCGCCATCGCCTCGGAGACGGTGATGAAGAACTTCTGCGTGAACGAGCCCGACTTGTTGACCGCGCCGGAGACGATGAAGCGGTAGCTGTTGAAGCCCGTCACCGTGACGTTGACGCTGGCCTCTTTCACGAACTCGCTGAAGCGCGCCTTCAGCTCGTCGCGCACCTGACTCGGCGGCTTGCCAGCGACGATCACGTCGCCCACGAGCGGCACCGTCACCACCCCGTCGGGCCGCACCACCGCGCCTCCGAGCGAGAGATCAGGGGCTTTGTAGACCTGGATCGAGATCACGTCCGTCACCCCGATCACGTACTCGTGCTTCCGCGGGTCGTACTCTTTCCCGTAGGAATAGGTCTCGTAGATGCTGGGCCCGCACCCCAGGAGCAGGAACGAAAGGAGCAGCGCCGGAACGACCTTCTTCACCGTGATCTCCCGCATGTGGAACGACGAGCCTTCGTCGCGCGCCCAGCATACACCACCGGGTGCCTGACCTAATCCGTCGGCGCGAGGATCCGACTGTCGGTCACGATCAACGACAGCGTGACGTCCCCTGGCGTATCGGGGACCTCGGCCACGAGCTGGAAATCGAAGGCCACGCCGACGCTGCGCGCGGGCGGCGCAAAGCGTGGCAGCGCGCGATCGTAGAAGCCCGCCCCGTAGCCGATCCGGTGCCCGCGCCCGTCGATCTGCAGCGCCGGGACGATGACGACGTCGAGCGACGTCGCCTCTTCGGCCTCGGGCGCAGGCTCGCAGAAGCCGAGCCCCCGCTCCTCCATCGCTCGAGGATCATCGACGAAGCGGAACGTCATCACCCGCGTGTCGGGATCGATCGACGGGTACGCGACGCGGACTCCGCGCGCGCGGAGGCGGTCGCCGAGGTCGGTCAGGTCCACCTCGTTGCGGCCTTCGATCGGGTGGAAGAGCGCCATGTGCTTCGCTGCTTGAACGAAGTCGAGCGACTCGATCCGCTTGGCAATCAAAGCCGATCGCGCGAGCGCGGCCTCCCGTGGGATCGCGTTGCGCAGCGCCCGCGCGCGCTTGCGCAGCGCCGCCTTGGCGCGGTAGCGCAGCTCTTGCTCGGCGGCGTGATCGATCTCCATCGGCGCGGGACGCTACCCGACGTCGCACTCTGACGCACGCGCCCCTCGAAGGGAGACGAGCCTCGCACGACAGAATCCGGCCTGGCCTGAAAATCCAGGGACCGACTCCCGTCGCCATGGTACCAGCGAAAAGACCTATGAACGCTTGCGCTATCATCCCGGCGTACGACGCCGAGCAGACCGTGGGCGACGTGGTCAGCACCTTGATCGAGCGCTGGCCGCACGCCGCGACGAGCGCGCCGACGATCCTCGTCGTCGACGACGGCTCGCGCGACCGCACCGCTCAGGTCGCGCGCGACGCGGGCGCGCGCGTGCTCTCGCACCCGCAAAATCGTGGCAAAGGCGCAGCGCTCCGCACCGGCATGGCCGCGGCCCTCGGCGCCGGGTTCGACGTCGCGATCACCGTCGACGCCGACGGCCAGCACCCCGCCGACGACGCGGTTCGCCTCCTCGACGCGTGCGACGACGCGAGCGCCCTGGTCCTCGGCGTCCGCGATCTCGACGGCGCGGGCGCCCCGCGCTCCAACCGCATCTCCAACCGCATCTCCAACTTCTTCCTCTCGCTCTTCACCGGACGACCGCTGCTCGACACGCAGTGCGGCCTCCGTCGCTACCCCCTCGCTCGCACGCTCGAGCTCGGTGGCCTGGGCGAAGGCTACGCATTCGAAGCGGAGATCATCCTCCGCGCCGTCGCCGCGGGCGTTCGCGTGGTCGAGATACCGATTCGCGTCATCTACCCGCCCGAGCACGAGCGCGTCACGCACTTCCACAGCGTGCGCGATCCGGCGCGGATCATCGCCCGCGTTATCCAGACGCTCGTGGTGACGCAGGGCATGCGGCGCGCTCCGGAGCGCGTCGTCACGCCCGAGCCGGTGGCCGTCGAGATCGCCCGCAAATCACGCCCGGATCGCGAACGCACCTCGGCCTCGCCCCCCGGCGTGAGCCCGTCCTGATCACGAGGGCACAGCCCATGCCCCTACCCCGCTGGATCGCTCGCCGCCCGAAGAAGCTCGCCGCGTTGGCGACGCTCCTCCTCGGCCCTCTCCTCGCCCACGCGTACATCGCGCAGACGACGGGGATGACGCCGCCCCCGATCCCTGCGCTCGCCGGGGAGGCCGTGAAATCACCTGCGGATCCTGACCTGCGCGTCCTCGGCGAATCCTACGCTCGCCACCGCGGCAAGATCCTCGAGGTGAGGTTGACGGGCACCCCCGAGCAGATTGGCCACGATCACGGCCGCCTGCTCTACCCCGAGATGGTCGAGAACGAGGGCACGCTCTACGCCCAGTTCAACCACTACGTGCCGATCGCCCCGGCGCGCTGGCTGCTCATGGACGTCTCGCGCCTCCAGTTTCGCGGCGTTGATCAGCGCATGCCGGAGGACCGGCGCCGCGAGATCGCCGCGCAGGCCCAGGCCTTCTCGCCCGATCCGTACGACGGCGTCCTGCCCACGTACCAGCGCCTCGTCTTCCTCCAGTCGCTCTACGACATCGCGCTCTCGTTCGAGCACTCACCCCTGCTCGGCTGCACCAGCTTCGCCCTCACCGGCGACGCGGCGGAGGACGGGCACGTGCTCCTCGCGCGCAACTTCGACTTCGAGGCGGGGCCGATCTTCGACGAGAAAAAGGCCGTCTTCCTGATCCGCGAAGCGGGCAAGATCCCCTACGCCTCGATCGCCTGGCCGGGCCTCGTCGGCACCGTGACGGGGATGAACGCCGAGGGCCTCGCGCTCGTGGTCCACGGCGGCCGCGCGCGCGAGCCGCGCCCCGAGGGCGAGCCCGTCGTCCACACGATGCGCGAGCTGCTCGGCCGCGCCCGCACCACGAAGGAGGCCCTCGCGATCCTCGCGACCAAGGAGCCGATGGTCTCGCACCTGGTGATGCTCGCGGATCCCTCGGGCGACGTGGCCATCGCCGAGCGCGCGCCCGGCGAGCCACTTTTCGTCCGCCGAGGCCAGGGAAAAGTGCCGCTCACCAACCATTTCGAGGGCCCGTTCGCCACCGATCCGGCCAACGTCCGCGTCGAGACCGTCACCTCGACGCGCCCCCGAAGAATTCGCCTCGACGAGCTCCTGGCGAATCTCCCGAAGGCGGCGTCCGTCGAACGCGTGGTGGGCGTGCTCCGGGACAAGAAAGCCATCGGCGGCGGCGACGCTCCCCTCGGCGACCGGAAGACGCTCGACGCCCTCATCGCCACCCACTCGGTCGTGATGGACACGACCGCCAGAGCCCTCTGGGTGAGCGAGGGCCCGCACCTCGCCGGCCGCTACCTCCGCTTCGACCTCGCCCGGCTGCTCGATCCGGCCTTCACCCCGAAGTCCGACGATCCGATAAGCTCCCTCCCCGAAGACGACATCATGAAAGACGGCCGCTACGACGCCTGGGTCCGCCAGGGCTCCTCGCACAAGGGAGAGCTGTGATGGATCGGCGCCAGCTCCTCGCCTCACTCACCACCTTCGCCGCCTTCGGCACCACCCTCTTTGCCAGCCACCCCGCGCGCGCCGACGAGGTCTCCGAGGCGCTCGCCAGCATCGCCAAAGCCCGCGCCTCGCTCAAGACGCTGATTGTCCCCTTCACCCAGGAGCGCACGATTGGCCTCCTCGCCAGCACCGTGAAGAGCGAAGGTGAGCTCACCATGGTGCGTCCCTTTCACCTGCGCTGGGAGCTCAAGCCGCCGGACGCGATCACCTACTGGATCACCCCTGAAGGCTTCTCCTACGCCAGCGCCTCGGGCGGCGCCTCGGTCGGCAAGGCCGGCGCAGCGCGCTTTGCGGCCGTCCTGGGGGACCTCACCGCGCTGGTCGGCGGAGACCTCGAGTCCCTCCGCAAGCGCTACGATCTCGCCGTCCCCAGCAAGAGCGACGGTATCGTTCTGGTCGCCTCGCCGAAGGCGGATGACATCAAGAAGCACGTCAAATCGCTGGAGCTGGTGACCACGCCTGATCTCTCGGGCCTGCGGCGGATCACCATCGAAGAGAAGAACGGTGATCGCAGCGTGATCACCTTCGGCAAGGCCGTTCGCGACGCTGCGATCGATCCGGCGAAGATGGCGCCCCCCCCGAAGTAACGCCCGCTCCCGGCGTAGCCGGCCTTCAGTGGACCAGGGTGGTCACGACCTGGCTCCACTCGTCGGTGCCCTTGAGGGTGGTCGTGCTGACCCGGAAGCCGACCCTCGTCAGCGGCGGGAGACTCGCTATCGTGGCCTTCGCGTAGGGCGTCGTGGGCACGCTGGTGAACGA
>Ga0105048_10002993_pt1 | contig 27641 bp, 17 predicted proteins | sample MAT05_FD_78382 | JGI IMG/M metagenome (GOLD analysis project Ga0105048, IMG submission 78382) | Freshwater microbial communities from Lake Fryxell liftoff mats and glacier meltwater in Antarctica - MAT-05 | ecosystem: Environmental > Aquatic > Freshwater > Ice > Liftoff microbial mat | place...
CCGCATCGATGTGCGTATGCCGGCGAGGTCATGGCGACCATGGCAGCACGTCTCGGCGCGGTCGGAATGGTGACCGATGGTGGGTATCGAGATGTGAACGAAGTCCATGCGCTGGGACTCCACTACTTCGCCGCCTACCACGTGGTCTCACACGGCAACTTCGAAATCGTGGATGTCGGGGTCCCGGTCACCCTGGATGGCGAAACGATCAACACTGGCGATGTTCTCCACGGTGATATCAACGGCATCGTCGTTGTACCCGTCTCAGTGCTCGACGGTCTGCAGGCAGCGGTCGAGAAGATTCAGGATCGTGAACGCAAATTCATGACCTTCATCAAAAGCGACCGGTTCAATCTCGCCGACGCAAAAGCAGGCACTGGGTACTAGTTGACCGGTAGCCCAAGTTCGAAATTGAGCCCGCACAATGTGCATCGGAACAGCCGCGGTCGCTTGAGATCGTACAATTCTTCACAAAGTCTGGTCCTTGTTGGTAGACTTCACTGGTTGTCGTGCGTCCTGCCCAACTCTTGTGGGCTTGCAAAGGACGCTGATTGTGTTCGGGTGAGCCGAGACGGTCCACCTCTGGAGGATGCTCCGCATGCGGTCGAACATTCAGTCCCGGTTCGTCGCACTCTCGATGCTCTTGCTCGCCCTCATTTTGGCTCCAATGCTGGCGGTCGGACCTTCATCGGTTCGTGCGCAGGAAGCCACTCCCATCTCCTGCGAGCCAGCTCGCGCCGCACCTGCTGTCGCCGCGACCCCGGCTGCCGATCCGGTTGCGATTCTTCCCGAAGACGCCACCAAGATAACGATGGGATACGTCCCGGCATCGGTCTTCGCTCCCGTCTTCGTGGCAAAGGAAAAGGGCTACTTCGCCGAGCAGGGTCTCGACGTCACCCTGGAACCCCTTCCAGGCGGTTCTGACATGGTCGCCCTGACCGCAACCGGCGATTTCGATGCCGGCATCGGCGGCGCCGGTCCAGCCTTCTGGAATGCCATCGCCCTCGGTTTGCCAATTACAGTCATCGCCCCGGGTCATGCCGAAGGCAACCCGGTTGCGACTCCGCTGATGATCTCCAAGGCCAACTGCGAATCCGGCGCGATCAAATCCGTGGCCGATCTCAAAGGCAAAAAGGTTTCGGTCAACGCCCGCGGCGCAACCGAGTACTGGTTGAGCCAGGCACTGGCCACCGGTGGTCTGACCCTGAATGACATCGAACTATTGACCCTTCCGTTCCCGGATGCGGTTGCGGGTCTTGCCTCTGGTGCGGTCGATGCGGCCATGGTCGGTGAGCCTCTTGCTACCGCGGCCGAGCAACAGGGGATCGCAATCCGTCTGAGCACAGATTTCCCGGTTCAGGACGTTCAGCCGACGATCGTTTTTGCAAACTCGGACTTCCTGGGGAAAAACCCGGAAGCGGCAACCGGTCTCGTCACCGCTTACATCAAAGCGTGTCGCGATCTCGCCAATGACGGATTCGCCGACCCCGGAATACTTGCCAGCATTGAGCAATACACCGGTGTTCCGGCCGCGCTTATTTCGACCGCAGTCCGACCCGTCTACGCGGTTGATGGCACAATCAACATTGCCGGACTCGGCAAGTTGCAGGCCTTCTTCCGGGAGCGCGGTCAACTCGAGTACGAAATCGATATCGATCCGGCAACCTTTGTCGATACCCAGTACGTCGATGCCGCTCTGGCGAAACTCGGTCCCTCCTGACGGACTGAGAAGGAGCTCATTCTGAATATCTCCGGCACGATGGTTCCAGCAACCAGTCGAGCCATCGGGCTTCCAAAAAGTGATGCGAGTCGAGAGGTCGCCGCGGCACAAGCGGCGAGTTCTCTTCCTCTCATTCAAGTTAAGAACCTTGGCCGGAGATTTGAAACCCAGAACGGTTGGGTTGACGCGATTCAGGATGTCGATCTCGACGTCAAAGCCGGTGAGTTCTGTGTAATCGTCGGCCCTTCCGGATGCGGCAAAACCACGCTCCTTCGCATCCTCGCCGGACTGGAGCGATCCACATCCGGTTCGCTCTCCCTGATCGACGCTGCGGGCGCAGCACCAACGAACGCAATGGTCTTTCAGGGTCGCTCTGTCTTCCCCTGGCTCACCGTTTCGCAGAATGTCAGCTATGGTCTGAAACTAGATGGCGTTCCGCGCAAGGAGCGTTCGAACAGGGCAGCTGAACTACTCAACCTGGTTGGTCTGAGTAAGTTCTCCAGCTCCTTCCCGCATCAGCTCTCCGAGGGCATGCGCCAACGGGTTTCCATAGCCAGGGCGCTGGCAGTCGATCCGGATCTCCTCCTGATGGACGAGCCATTCGGCGCACTCGATGAGCAAACCAGATTCCTTCTCCAGGAGGAAGTCCTCCGTATTTGGGAAGAGACAAGAAAAACCGTGGTTTTCGTCACGCACTCGATCGATGAGGCGATGACCATGGCGGACCGGATCGTGGTGATGTCTGCCCAACCCGGCACGGTGCTCCGGATCTTCGAAGTGCCTTTCAAGCGGCCACGGGAACTTACGTCAGTGCGTTCTGATCCCCACTTCGCCGAACTTTTTTCGGAGATCTGGGAATTGCTGAGGGTCGAGGTGACCAGGGCACGGGCTTCGCAGGAAGGAGCTCGGTCGTGAGTCGTCGTACACGGCGCAGAATTTACGAGATCACGCTCACGATAAGCGCACCGCTCGTACTGCTGGCAATCTGGGAGATGCTCTCGCGGACCGAACGGATCGACCCTATCTTCTGGCCCCCTCCCTCGAGTCTCTGGGATACGTTCACAAAGATGGTGCGTGAAGGCAGCCTGATCGACGACGTCCGAGTCAGCACTATCCGTATCATCGCCGGATTCGCAATCGGTGCAATCCCGGGAATCGCGCTTGGGTTGGCGATGGGACTCTTCTGGCCGATTCGGGTCTTCCTTATGCCGATCGCCTCCGCAGTCTATGCAATTCCAAAGATCGCGATCCTTCCACTCGTTATCATCGCCTTCGGTACCGGGGAAGAATCGAAACTCGCGATCATCGCGCTGTCGATCTTCTTCCTGGTCGTGCTCAACACTATGAGTGGTGTACTCACAATTGATCCGTCATACAAGGATGTCGCTCGAAACTTTGGCGCCAATCGATTCGAACTCTTCTACACAGTCGCATTCCCGGGAGCGCTCCCTGCCATTTTCACCGGTCTCAGATTGGCGCTGGGATTTGCGTTGATCGTCATTGTGGGAACCGAATTCGTTTCCCAAACCAGTGGAATTGGTCGCCTCGTGTGGGAGAGCTGGCAGACCCTGGCGATCAAAAAGATGTACGTTGGACTGATTGTGATCGCATTAATGGGGTATGTTCTGACACTGGGACTTGATCTTCTGGAACGACTCGTGCTGCCTTGGCGTCCGACGAACTGAGCTGCCCACACAAGTGAAAATGGAAACTCTATGAGCGATTTGACCGCGACACCGATTCAACCGATGCTCCCCTCCCGGCCGCGTCCCGGGAAACTGAAAATTTGGTTTCAGGCCGTTCGCTTTTTCTCGTTCACAGCGTCGGTCATCCCGGTTCTGGTCGGTTCTGCCTTGGCGCTGATCGATCGCGAGTTCAATCCATTGCTCTTCGTGCTCATGCTGATTGCCTCGGTCTCCTGCCACGCCGGAGCCAACCTGGCCAACGATTACTTCGACCACGTGAAGGGAATCGATACTGTCGAATCCCTCGGTCCCAGCAAAGTCATTCAACAGGAACTCCTGACCCCGGCTCAGGTCAAACGCGGGATGCTTATCGCCTTTGGATTTGCCACGGTTCTTGGACTGATCATCGTCGCCCAGACTGGATGGGTGATCCTGCTACTTGCCTTGCTGAGTCTCGGGGCTGCCTTTCTTTACACCGGTGGACCTAAACCGCTCGGTTACATCGCGCTCGGTGAAATCACCGTCTTTATCTTCATGGGCCCCGTCATGATCGGCGGAGCGTATTATGTCCACGCGGGGAACGTGACCTGGGAGGTCATCGTCGCCTCGCTCGCGGTTGCATCCCTGGTTGCAGAAATTCTTCACGCCAACAATATCCGGGATATCGATCTCGACCGCCGCGCCGGCAAAGTTACGCTTGCTACGATTTTTGGACGACGCGGCGCCGGAATCGAATACATTCTCTTGGTCGCAGTCGCGTTCGGCGCGATCATCGCACTGGTCATCGGAAATCCTTCGTTCTGGCCGGCGCTCCTGGTCGCGGCAACGGTACCGACTGCCTTCGAGCTCAGCCGAATTGCTGTCGCAGCGACCGACGCGCTTGCTTTGAACCTGCTCCTTCGCAGAACTGCCGGCCTGCATCTGCGCTTCGGCTCGCTGCTCACACTTGGACTACTCGCCCGTGTCATCCTCGATCGGATCTGACCCTCGTGTCGAACCAGACATTTCACATCAATCGCGGCCGACGATGAGCCGCCGCTCCTTTCTGCATGGCGGTCTTCTCGGTGGCGCAGCTGCCGGCGGGCTTACGCTCTTCGAGGCCTACCAGGCGCGTTACGTCAATCCGTACCGACCGAAACTCGAGCAGGTTTCCATATCGGCGCCCACCAATCACCCGGGTCTCGCCGGCATGAAGATTGGCTTCATTACGGACACCCATGTCGGACCATTCATTTCCCCCGACGATCTCGCCCGTGCGACGAAGCTGGTGGCCGATGAACACCCGGATCTCATCCTGCTCGGCGGCGACTATGTTTCTGAGTCCCCGAGATACACCTCTTCCGCAGTCGAAGTGATCTGGGAACTTGTGCGCGAAACGCCGCTCGGCGGATACGCGGTGCTCGGCAATCACGATCTCAGCGTCTCGCGGACCCGGGTGGCGGAAGTACTGACCGCAACCGGAATTCCGGTCCTGCGTAACCAGTCATTGCCAATTGCCTACGGAAATGACGAACTCTGGATCGGCGGAATAGACGAAACCCTGCTTGGCGACGCCCGCCCGGCCGATACCTTCGCCCAAATCCCTGCCGGAGCAGCTTCGATCGCACTCTGGCACGAACCTGAGTTCGCGGAACGTGCCTCCGACCAGGGAGCGTTTCTGCAACTCTCCGGGCATACCCACGGTGGCCAGATTCGCGTGCCAGGGGTCGGCCCCGTCGGTCTCCCCATTCACGGCAAGCGTTATGTGATGGGGTTGAATCAGGTAAACGACATGCTCATTTACACCGCTCGCGGTGTCGGGGTGTATCGACCGCCGATGCGCTTCAACTGCCCGCCTGAAGTCACCATCATCACGCTGGTTGCGCCTGATTCACCCTCCGATTCCCGCGTGAGGCCGGCGAGCGTTACATCCTGAAGGATGTCGAGGGAGTGGTCATCTGGAAGGACCAGATCGAAGTTGGTGATCTGGGTCTGGCTCGTGCCTGGAATCGATCGTCTCATCCTCGAAGAACTCACCGAGGAAGCCTTCCTGATCTTACTGGATGTGCAAATACTCCCTGGAGCGATGACCGAGATCAGTGTCCTGACCGCGACGTAAGCCTTCTCCTTGAAGGGAATCGTCACTCATGCCATGCTCGTCTGCGCGATTCGCGACACGATCGCGGCATTGGGATCGATTGACCGGGCGGTCGGAAAGGCATAGACGAGCACATGACTGAACCACAAGTGAAGGTCGGCATTATTGGATGTGGCATCGCCACATACCATGTTTCCGGATATGCGGTCGAACCACGGACAAAAATGGTCGCGATCGCAGGATTGGATACCGAACGCTGCAGGGCTCTCGCTTCCAAACACGACATTCCCGAAATCTACTCCAGCTATGAAGAGTTGCTCGCAAATGCCGACGTCGATCTCGTTAGCGTCGCCGTTCCAAACTTCCTCCATTTGCCCGTTGCCCTGGCCGCGATCAAAGCCGGCAAGCATGTGCTGATGGAAAAACCGCTCGCGCGTAACAGCGCCGAAGGCGCGCAGATGGTCGCGGCCGCAACGGAGGCCGGTGTCATCCTCGCAATGGCATTCAACCGTCGCGCCCGCCCTGACATGACCGTGCTCAAACAGCACATCGATGGCGGAAACCTTGGCAAGATCTACTATGCCAAGGCCTTCTGGATGCGCCGCTCGGGTATCCCTGGACTCGGCAGCTGGTTCACAAGCAAGGAACTGGCCGGCGGCGGTCCACTGATCGATCTCGGTGTCCACGTGCTCGACATGGCGCTCTGGTTGATGGGTAACCCGAAGGTAATTTCGGTCTCGGCATCGACCTATTCCGAACTTGGTCCGAAGGCAAAGGGACAATGGAACGAGAATCGCTTTACGGTCTCCGCCGAGCGTTCCTTTGAGGTCGAAGATTTTGCAACCGCCTTCATTCGCCTGGAAGATGGCGCGACCCTCCAACTCGAAACCTCCTGGGCCGGCTATTCGGGACACACCGATGAGTTCGGCGTCTACCTCATGGGTGATACCGGCGGAGCTGAATTGCACGTAAAAGACTACGCCTCAACTGGCACCCTGAAGATCTTCGGCGAAGTCGGTGGTGCCAATGCCGACACGACGCCCCGTCTTCAGACCAAAGAGGTCTGGGATGGCCACGCCCAAATCATCAAAACGGTCGTCGATGGCATTCTCCACGGCACGCCGGTCACCCCGGACGGTCAGGAAGGACTCGAACGGGCGCAGTTGATCGATGCGATTTACGAGTCCGCGGCACTCGGGCGGGAAGTCCGGCTGGACTGATTCGCACCCGTCACTCACGACGCGTTGCTGTTTTTCACCGGCAATGCATGGGTGCCTGCGGTACGATTCTGTGGGAATGCGGTCACCGGTCACGCTGTGACCGATTGAGTTCCGCAAGGCATCCGAAGGGAAGCACTATGACAATTCGCGTAACAGTCTGGAACGAGTTTCGCCATGAGAAGGCAAACCCTGTCGTCGCGGAGATCTACCCGGACGGAATTCACGGCGCGCTCGCAAAGTCACTTGCCACACGATCCGGTGTTGACGTTCGGACAGCCACACTCGATGAACCGGATCACGGGCTGACTCAGGAAGTCCTCGATGAAACCGATGTGCTGATCTGGTGGGGCCACAAGGCTCACCAGGAAGTTCGCGATGAAATCGTCGACCGCGTACAGAAGCGAGTGCTCGATGGCATGGGAATGGTCGTCCTGCACTCCGGTCACCATTCCAAAATTTTCAAGCGATTGACCGGCACAACCTGCAATCTGAAGTGGCGGGAAGAAAACGACAAGGAGCGTCTCTGGGTCGTGGCGCCTGGCCACCCGATCGTCGATGGCGTCGGTGAGTACATCGAAATTGAAGAAGAAGAAATGTACGGGGAGCATTTCGATATTCCCCAGCCGGATGTGCTCGTCTTCGTGAGTTGGTTCACCGGCGGCGAAATTTTCCGTAGCGGATGCTGTTTCTATCGCGGCCGCGGCAAGATCTTCTACTTCCGACCGGGCCACGAAACCTACCCGACTTACTACAATCAGGAAGTGCTGCATGTTATTGGAAATGGTGTCGCCTGGGCAGCTCCGGTCAATGGGCCTGCTCCCGCGTATGGACTGACCGGCCCGAACGCGCCGCTCGAACAACTGCCACCACCGAAAAAAGGAGCGCAGCGATCTGAAAAACGTCAGTACCAGACCAGTCAGGAAGGCTAGTCCTCATGGCGCACTACTCCACGATCGTACTCGGCGGCGGAACAATGGGTACCGCCGCAGGATGGCAACTCGGACTGCGCGGTGAAAAGGCGCTCGTGCTCGAGCAGTTCAGCCATGTCCACTCGTTGGGCGCCCACTCGGGTCAAACACGCGTCTTTCGCCACGCCTATGCCGAAGGTGCGGACTATGTGCCATTCGTGTTGCGCGCAGACAAACTCTGGATGGACCTGGAGGCAGAAACCGGCTGTAAAACACTTCACCGTGTCGGTACGCTCGAATTCGATACCGGTATGGATAGCGTCAGCGCGAAGCGAGCACGTGAAACGGCAATCGCCCATGGTGTCGCCTACGACTGGTTGAGTGCTGAAGAAATTCGACATCGCTGGCCGCAGTTCCAAATTGAAGATCACTGGGAAGCTGGGTACGGCGTCAACGCCGGGTTCCTCGATGTCGAACCTGCTCTCCACGCGATGGGAAATTCAGCCCGAGCGCATAACGTCGAGATTCGCGAAAACGAGGCCGCGCTCACCTGGGGAGCAAGCGATAGCGGTGTCTGGGTCGAGACCGCCCAAGGTAAGCACACGGGTGACCGCCTGATCATCACCGCGGGTCCCTGGGCCTGGAAAGTGCTCGCTCAAGTTGGAATCTCCTACCACGTATTGCGAAAGACACTCTGGTGGATGGAGATCAACAACCCGGAAAACTACACCTCGGATCGCATCCCGGTGTATATGGCGGATCGTCCCGGTATGGGACTCTACGGCTTCCCGGTCTTCAGCCAGCCTGGATTGAAGTACGCCAACCATCAGGGTGGCACCGAGACGGATCCGGACAGTGTGGTCAGAACCACGACAGCGGAAGAAGCGCAGCCATTGATCGATGGTGGCAAGTGGCTTTTTGGCGACAATGCCATTACCGGCAAAGTGTTGAAGAGCGCGGTCTGCATGTATGCGATGAGTCCGGATGGCCACTTCATCATCGACCGACTGCCGGGATTCAACAATGTCGTGATCGGCTGTGGATTCTCCGGACACGGCTTCAAATTCACCTCGGCCGTGGGTGAGCACCTCGTCAAGCTCGCATACGACTCCTCTGTCAGACCGCTCGGCATTTTCGAAATCGACCGGTTTGCGGTAGCCGAAGTCTGATCGGACTTGTTCACAGCATGCGGCCGGGACACGGGTAGGGCTGGGGCCTACACCCGATCGTCGACCCGCAAGTCGACCGAAGCTGTTCCAGATTGCCTGCGAGATTCGTAAACATCGGCCCGAAACGAAGCGCGCCGGCCCGAATTCGGACCGGCGCGCTTTTCATTTCTGGGGTTTGCTTACCGACGTTTTCGTGCCTGGTCCGGTGGAACAATCGTCGGACGAGCATCTTCGGCGTTGATCGAACCAAGTGATGTCGTCGCGTCTCGCGGATCAGATCCGCGCGGCCAATCGCCATTGGCGGCGCGCCATTCACCGACGACATTGTGCAAAAGCTGGTCGCTCATGATGAACCCGGAAGCCGACGTCTTCCTCGCACTCCCACTATCCTGGAGAATCGTCAGGGCCTCACGCAGATCGCGCATGAACGCACGTCGCCGTGCTTCATCGAACCCTGCAGTGAAGGGAAAGAGCGACGGATCTTTCGTCTGGAGATAAACCACGATCCGATCGACAAGCTTGTGATCGTACGCCGGATCCGGGCTCAGTTGCATGACTTTCGCTCCAATTCATTCCAACCCAATTTTGGACGGCCGTCGTGCGATCATCCTCTTCGCTCTCTCCATTGTAGCGGTCAATGGCAGGTGCGCGGAATCCTTCCACGAGCAAAATCCGGCATTCCCGACCGAACTCTACCGCTACCTAGAATGGCGCTAACTCAATCCAGCGATTCAGCAGGTAAATCGTCACTTCCAGGTTGCCACTCACTTCATCAAGTGAAATCGAATATCCCGAACCGGCTGATCCCTCGACCGAGATCGATCGCGGTATGAAAAAGGTCATCGACGAATCGGGCAGTCCAACGCTTTCAAGCAGGTAGGTTTCGTAGGGTAGTTCCGCCCACCAGAATCCGACTCCGGCGCGCATCGCGTCTCTCAGTGTTAGATCGATGTCGTGTTGACGGGATGTCAGGCGGAAACCGAAACCGCTCGAAATCTGACCGCACTCGGACGGGACGAGATCGTCGATCCCCATTCCCGGTGGACAATCCGCCACCTTGATCGTCAACGACACGACCGGGACCTCAGTGGGCTTCGGGATGGCTGTCGGCTGAGGAGTGTTGGTCGGCTTGGGAGTATTCGTGAGCGCTGGTGTATTTTCGGGTCGCGGCGTATTCGTTGGCTGCGCCGTGTTCGTCGGCCGGGGTGCAGTGGTCGGCGCAACTGTTGCCCCGGTAACTGGGGTTACTGTCGGAGTCTGACTCGAAACCGCGGCGATCGTCGACGTTGGAGTTGCAGTCAGTGTTTTGGTCACTGTTGGTGTTGCCGTCGGTGGTTCCACGGTCGCTCTCAAATAGAGCGGGATCGCGACGACATTGATCCAACTGCCATCCTTGGCAGACGCCTCGTAGACGATGAGCGTGCCTCGACCGGTTTCGTTCAACTCATAATCGATAGTTTCGTTGAACCGGCCGCGCGTACCTGTTCCCGAAGTCGCGGTGACGAAATTTTCCGCCAGTAAATTATCGTTTTCGTCATAGAGTGCGTAATTGAACGTCGCCTCGAAGGTGTTCGCCGTTCCTCGAATCCGAATGGGCGACCGTACCGTCGTCAGGAGCTCCGGTGCTTCGACGAAAATCGCCGGAGTCACCGCCTCATAGTCCGAGCGTTTTGCCGCCCTGTCGAGCGTGTTGCTTTCCCCATCCAGGATCGGGACATCCGCTCCATCGACGGTGATTAGAACTCCATCGATCTCACCGAACTGGGTGAGGGTGAATACAACCTGCGCCATTCCCAGTATGCGAATTCGGTCCGTCAACTCGGTGAAATCCGCGCTGAAATCGACGGTGGCAATACTGGTCTCTTCGTCATACTCGACCGAAGCGGTTGGAGTGGCGAACTCGTTGAATGCGGTCGATAGTCCGGCAGCACGCTCGTCAGCCCGAGGTCCGCGCAAGAGTGCGATCAAGCTGCCATTAAAAATCGAAATGTCTTGCGAAGTCTTTGCTCGCCGCGCTGACGCTATGCGACCGTCCCGAATGAAAAAGACCCGCACGGATGTTCCGCCGCTCTGCGCGCTCGCGCTGCCGGGCGAACTCAACGCAGGGGTGATCACCATCGCGGCCAACATGACTAGAATGAGAACCCAACGAACTGGACGTTCGATTCGCTTCATGACATGTGCTCCGGGAACGTAGGGAGTATTGACTCCATTCGGCAGATTCGACTCTCTTTGTTGTGCGCTCCAAGTATGGAGCGTCACATGCCAGGCGGCCAACAGGTCATGTAGCCCATTCCCAATTGATTCTCGTACCCTTACTTTTACCTCCCCCTTCCGGGAGTCACGCAATGAAAGGAACGGCACGCGTGTCCTCATCAGCCAAAACAATCGACCGAACACTTTCAAACGGTTTACGAGTGATCCTGCGCGAGTCCCATGATGCACCGGTCGCCTCGTTCTGGGTTTGGTATCGCGTCGGTGCGCGTAATGAAACACCCGGATTGACGGGTATCTCGCATTGGGTTGAGCACATGCAATTTAAAGGAACTCAAACGCTCGGCAAGGGCGAGATATTTCGCGAGATCTCGCGAAATGGCGGGTACAACAACGCCATGACGTCGAACGACTGGACTGCCTACTACGAAACTCTTCCCTCCGATCGACTCAATCTTGCGATCTCAATTGAAGCTGATCGTATGAGTAATTCGATCTTCGATCCCGAAGAGACCGAATCCGAACGAACCGTCATCTTGTCGGAACAACAGGGCGCCGAAAACAGCCCTTCCTATCAGTTGTACAAGGAGGTGGTGGGAACCGCCTTCCGCAATCACCCCTACGGCAAGATGGTGATCGGGTACGAACACGATCTCAAAACGATCACCCGGGACGATCTCTTCAACCACTACCGGCAGTCGTACGTGCCAAACAACGCATATGTCGTCGTTGCCGGTGATTTCGCCGCAGAGGAAGTCGCACAGAAGATCGAAAACGCCTTCGGCGCGATCCCGATCGGTCAGGCGATGCCTCCAGTTCGCGCGATCGAACCAGAACAGATCGGTGAACGCCGTGTCACCATCCACAAATCAGCGCCCAATGCATTTCTGCGGGTCGGTTTTCGAACACCCTCCGGTGAACACCCTGATACTGCGGCACTACTGGTTGCCGATGCCGTCCTCTCCGGCGCGAAAGGAATGGGCATCGCTGGCGGTGGCCCCATGGGGCGTTCTTCGCGACTCTACCGTGCACTGGTCGCAACGGGTCTCGCTCGCTCTGCCGGATCGGACTTTGACTTCTTCGTCGATCCCTATTTGCTGATGATCGGCATCGCTGCACTGCCGGGTGTGGAGCCGGAATCAATTGAAACCGCACTTGATGCCGAACTCTCCCGCTTGGCCACCGAATCGGTGCCCGTCGATGAATTTGCACGAGCGGTCAAGCAGGTCAAAGCGCAATATGTCTATTCGGGAGAAGGGGTTACCAACCAGGCATTCTGGCTCGGTCAAATGGAACTCATTGGGGACTACACTCGCGCGGACTCGTTCATCGCGGAAATCGAGACCGTGTCGCCTGAAGATATTCTCCGCATCGCACAAACGTACTTCCGGAAGGAGAACCGGACCACAGGGTGGTTGCTGCCGGAAGAAGTTGGCAGCGGTTCGGCACAGCCGTTGTCAGATTTGCCAGGCGCGGTAGCGAGGTGGGGCATCAACGGCAACGGGGGGAAAGCCAGCAAATCACTCCGCCCGTTCGAACGCGCGGACCTCACAGGCGGCAAAGTCCTGCTTGGTCAGGCCCAACCCGACGACCCATCTGTCTCGCTGCGATTCAGGGTTTCCGCAGGTTCAATGCATGATCCCGCAGATAAATCCGGACTCGCCGCGCTGATTGCCCGCTCATTGTCGCGTGGGACGTCCAGCCGCACGTTCGAAGCGATCAACCAACTGACTGACGGGTTGGGCGCTTCCATCTCTCTGGAGCCATCTCACCACTCCATCGACCTTCGCGTCAGGGCGTTGAGTGAAGATCTGGCAACAGTTATCGAGCTCGCTTCCGACATCCTTCGCAATCCCGTCTTTCCCGAGTTAGAGGTAGAAAAGGTACGCGCGGAGATTCTGGCTGGAATCAAAGAGCAGGAAAACGACACCCGAGCCACTTCCGACCGTTCAATGCGGGAACTCCTCTATCCAATCGGTCACCCACTCAGGCATCGGGTGTCCGGTGATCGCGGATCAATCGATTCGATAACTCGGCAGGACCTCGTTGCCCATCATGACCGATACTTCGGTCCGGGCAACCTGAAAGTCTCCGCGGTCGGTGGTTTCGACGCGGTTTCCGATGTGGCCGAGCTGATCGAGAACAACTTCTCGGGTTGGCGGGCCATCGGCATACAACCGCACCTCGATCTCACCGTCGCCCGTCCGACTTCGAGTCAGCGAGCAGAACGATCTATTCCTGGCAAGAGTCAGGCAGACGTCGTGATTGGCTTTCCGGTGCTTTCACGATTGGACCCCGGCTTTCAGCCATTTGATATGGCGAACCTGATTCTTGGTCGCCTTGGGCTCATGGGTCGACTCGGCGCGAACGTCCGTGACAGGCAAGGGCTCGCCTACTACGCGGTCAGTATGGTGGAACCGGGCCGAGCAGGCAGTGTCTGGCTCGCTCGCGCTGGCGTCGACCCCAAAAACATCGATCGGGCAATTGCGGGAACCATCGACGAAATTCGCCGCTTGATCAGCGAACCAGTCCCTGCTGACGAACTTGATGACGCGAAAAGCTACCTGACGGGTGTGCTGCCTTTGGCGCTGGAAACAAACGATGGAATCGCTTCCCTCTTGCTGAGCATCGAACACTTCGAGCTTGGTCTCGACTATATCGAGCGTTACCCGGGGATCATTCGGGCAATCGATTCCGATTCGTTGCTGCAAGCGGCAACACAGAATCTCGATCCAGATCGCCTCCTGATCGGAGTTGCGAGCCCAGTCTGACACGCTGGTCGGATGTTGTTGTTTTCAGCAACGACATCCGGCCAACTTTATTCATGTTGTCCTCGGGCGATTGCGATCAGCCCGAGCAACTCCAGCCCGAGACGTGCTGCGAGCAGGGAAGTGATGCCGGCCGAGTCATACGCCGGTGCCACTTCCACCACATCCGCTCCGATAATCTGCGCACCTCCAAGTGCCTGCAGGAACATCGTTGCCTGCAAACTGGTTGGTCCGCCGACCTCCGGCGTACCAGTTCCTGGCGCAAACGCTGGATCGACCCCATCGATGTCGAAAGTTACGTAAATTGGTCGTTTTCCCGCCCGCTCAAGTGCGATTTCGGCCGCCAGGGTAGGGGCCAGCTCTTCCGCCAACACGGCCCGCAGACCCCAGTTGCGCGAACGCTCGATATCATCCTCGCCGAACAGCATTCCGCGAATGCCAACTTGAGTGGAAGCCGCCGGATCGATCAGCCCCTCTTCGATCGCCCGAATTGCGAACGATCCATGGGTGTAGCGCGAACCGAAATAGGTCGACCAGGTATCGAGATGGCTATCGAACTGAATCATCGCGATCGGACCGTGTGTGGCTGCGGCCGCTCGCAGAATTGGCAACGTGATGGAATGATCGCCACCAAAGGAGAGCGGGTTCTGACCCGCCGCGAAGATCGGTCGGAAATACTCGTCGATCGTCGTCAAAGCCGCCATCGGATCGTACGGCGAGACGGTGAGATCCCCGGTGTCATCGATCCTCATGGCTTCATACGGGTCAATTTCCAGAATCCGGTTGTATGGTCGGAGAAGACTGCTCGCCTCGCGAATGGATCTCGGTCCGAACCGGGCTCCAACCCTGAAAGACGCCCCTGAGTCGTACGGCACGCCTACGATCGGTGCATCCAGGTCTCCGATCTCGCTTGTACCGGGCAGGCGATAGAACGTCGTCGGGCCTGCAAATCGCGGGGTGATCTGGGCGCTCAGCGGCTTCGGGTGATCCATTGGATTTCAACCTTTCAACATTCGCTGGTACTTTCGCTTCGGGAGCGGAAGCGGTCAGTCCGGCATCGAATTGTTCGCCAGACGGCTTTCGCAGCCACGTTTCACCAGTTCGTTCCAACCAAACCGATTAATTGGGTTGTCTTCTGCCCGTTCGTATATAGCCATTGTATGTACATGGTACTTCCGGGGCACCCCTCCCGGATGGAGAAGTATCGATTCCTGCTACGGACGTACCCGCCTCCTTCTACCACGCTGGGCTATGTCTGAACAGCCATCTGGAGCAGAGACTGAGAATGGTCTCTACGCGCCCGTGTTCGGGTGCATGTCTCTATTCGTGCGGGTACCGCGTTGCCCCTGTTGGAACGGATTGCTTCTATGAAGCGGCTTGTCATTGTTTTCGCGATGCTCTTCTCGCTCTTGCCGATCGTGCACTCGGAGGCGGCCTCGCTCTCTGCGGTAAGCGTCAGCCCCTCCTCTGTCGCCGGAGGAGTCGCGTCGACGGGCACAGTGCGTCTGGCGTCCGTTGCGCCATCCGGCGGCCACGTGATCTCACTGTCGAGTTCCAACACGGCAGCAGCGACAGTTCCTTCTTCGGTCACGATCGCAGCCGGGAAGAACACTGCTACATTTTCGATCAAGACGTTTCCAACGACTTCCAATAAAATAACGAGCATCTACGCCACCCTTGGCAGCGTTACCAAGTCGGTCGTGCTGACGGTCACCCCCGCCAAACTCTCTTCGCTCGCCATTTCCCCCACGACCATCATCAACGAGCGAACCGGTGTCGCCACCGTCAAGATCTCCGGGCCTGCACCAACCGGCGGAATCGAGATCGGTCTTTCGTCGAATAACGCGGCCGCATCGGTTCCGGTCTCCGTCTCCATACCTTCTGGCGCAACCAGTAAAACATTCAGTATCACCGCCGGAACTCCTTCGGCAAAAACAAGTGTCGCCATCACCGCCACCCTGGGAAGTGCTTCTAAAACAGCAGCAATTTCAGTGACTCCCCTCCTCCTGAGTTCCTACACGATCGGAAGCACAATCGTCGGTGGCAAAACACTGACGGGAACCGTCACCCTTAATGGAACTGCCCCAACCGCTGGCGCATCGGTCGTGCTCTCCTCAGACAACGCGGCCGGCACGGTGCCGGCTTCTGTGTTGGTCAAATCCGGCGCGTCTTCTGCAACTTTCAGTCTGATCACGAAGCAGGTCACTTCTCCCGCGACAGTTAATGTCACTGCCACTTTCAACGGCATAAGCAAATCCACGGCAACAACAGTTTCAGTGATCACGATCACCTCGATGACATTGGCCCCGACATCGCTTACCGGTGGACTTAGCTCAACCGGATCGATCACGATCTCCGGCCCCGCACCGGTCGGCGGCGCTGTTATCGCCCTGACTTCTGCCAACCCGGACGTTATCTCTGTTCCGACCAGCGTTTCGATAGCGGCCGGCGCTACCACCGCTGCATTCAAGGTCAATGCAGCCCATGTGGTTGCCCTCGTCCAGAGTTCGGTCTTAGCCTCCTATCTCGGTTCGACCAAAACGGTTGCTCTCCAGGTTCAACCCATCAAACTTGCGTCGATCTCTCTCAGCCCATCCAGCACAGTCGGCGGCCAGTCAGCCGTCACCGGCTTCGTAACCCTCTCTGGCCCGGCCCCAGCGGGTGGGATCGTCGTGCCGCTGACCAGCAACAATGAAACGGTGATTCCTTATACGCAGACAACGGTTCAGGAGGGGGCAACGATGGCCTCCTTCGGTATGACAACCGTGACCATCGAATCAGCAATCTCGGCGGTCATCACCGCCCAGTACGGCGGAGTGACAAAATCGGCGACGCTCTCCGTCAACCCGCTTGCAATCAACAGCATCACGGTTTCGCCGGGCTTCACCGGCGGCAACTCCACCAAATGGCGTGTCACCATGAATGGCGTTGCGCCGGCCGGTGGCACGATCATGACCCTGACCTCATCGAACCCCGCAGTAATTACACTCCCGGCCACGGTCACCATTCCGGCGGGCAAAAACACAATTGAAATGACGATCGTGCCTGCAGTTGTCTCGTCAGATACGAATGTCACCTTGACCGCCAAAGTCGGCCTGGTCAGCAAATCCGCCACGGTGACGGTCAAAGCATCGCGGCTGTACAGCATCGGATTGAACTCGGGTATCACGATCGGTGGTCTGAAAGCCACGGGCACTATTACCTTGACCGGCCCCGCGCCAACGGGTGGCCTCGCGGTTTCGCTCTCGATCAACAGCGTACTCGGGCAGATGCCCGCAACGGTCACCGTTCCGGCTGGCAGCCGCACCATCAACTTCACGATCAATACAACCCCAACGCTTACTGCAAAGATCACGACGATCACTGGAACCGCGGCGGGCGTCAGCACTATCACCAAACTGACGATCAATCCGCCAAGCCTGCGCGACGTTCTCCCCAGCCCGATTTCGATTGTCTCCGGCGGCACCACTCCAGTGACACTACGACTCACCGGTCCGGCCCCAGCCGGCGGAATGGTCGTCAATCTGGCCAGTAGTCTGATCGCGTATGCGAATGTCCCGGCGACGGTGACCGTTCCGGCGGGAGCACGCTCCGTGCAATTCCTGGTCACGAGCACCGAAGGTGCTCCCATCGGTACGACAATGACCATGACTGCAACCCTCCAGGGCAAGAGCAAATCCGCCCTGATTCAAATCACTGCCGTCCAGCTCGAAACGTTCACGGTAACTCCAACATCGATCGTCGGCGGCGGAACGGTCAGCGGCAAAATCACGATCAGCGGCGCGGCGCCGCTGAATGGCGCCTCGATTGCTCTCCAAACCGTCGATTCCTCGGTAGAAGTGCCAGACACCGTCACCGTGATCAAGAACACGACATCGGTCACCTTCACTATTGCGACACTCAATGTGACGACATCCAAGATTGTCACCATTTACGCGACCTTCAACTCCAATACCGTAACCGTCGACCTGACGCTGCTCCCATTGAAGCCGTCGACCTTGACGATCGAACCGGATTCAATCGAAGGAACCGAGACTGCGACAGCGACCCTGCAAATGAATGGCTTCGTTCCGGCTAACGGGGCTGGCGTGACAGTTCAACTGAGCAGCAGTGACACCGATGAAGCGACCGTTCCATCGACAATCGTTGTGCCTGCTGGGGCCAGTTCAGTCACCTTCCCCGTCACCGGTGTCCCGGTTGCGACCGCACAAACGGTCACAATTTCGGCAACCTACAACGGCACGACTGTCAACAACACCCTGACGATCAATCCACCGAGGATCAGCACTCTCACACTCGACGATGTCGAAGTGGTCGGCAGCCTGACGCGAATCGGCACCGTCACGCTCACCAGCGCCGCGCCTTCAGGCGGATGGCAGGTCAGCCTGGGTAGCAACTCAAACAAGGCAAGTGTGCCGGCAACTGTCACCGTTCCTGCCGGCTCGACCAGTGCCACCTTTACGATCAACACGACAGCGGTGCCTTCGCAGGTGTCAGCTCGGCTCAACGCCAGCCGCTCCTCGCAGAATGCCGAGGCTGACCTGACCGTCCTGCCGCCGAACCTGATCAACTTCACCCTCGACAAGTCCATCGTGCTCGGCGGCAACGCCAACGCAACCGGTACCGTGACAATTGATGTCCCAGCTCCGACGGGTGGCTATGCCATCAATCTTTCAAGCTCGAACACGGGCATTGCGACGGTCCCGTCGACGGTAACGATCAGTTCCGGTCAAACGAGCGCGACCTTCACGGTCACGTCGAAACTGACACCGACGACTCTCAGTGCCACTATCACCGCCAGCAAGAACGCGGCGACCTTCACTCGCGATCTGCAGGTCCTGACACTGACGGTCACCGAGATCTCGTTGACACAATTGACGGTCATCGGCGGTGTCGGTACGACGGCCACGGTCACCTTGAACACTGGCGCACCGGTTGGTGGAGCCACTATCACCCTGGCCAGCGGTAACGCTGCCGCCACGGTTCCGGCGACACTGGTATTCGCAGCCGGTTCGACTTCGCAGACATTCGCAATCAGCACATCCGCCGTCCAGGCTGACACCTCCGCCACGATCACCGCATCGTTTGGGTTGACCTCAGCGTCGGCTTCGCTCGCCATCAAAGCGCCTCGACCAACCACCCTGACGATTGCTCCGTCGTCTGTGGTCGGTAGCGTGAACAATGCAACCGGTACAGTTACGCTCGACGGTATCGCCCCGACCGGCGGCGCGGTTGTGACACTCGTCAAAACAGGAACGGGCGCAACAGTTCCAGCGAACGTGTCGGTGGCCGCGGGTCAAACCTCAGCCACCTTCACCATCACCTCGCAACTGGTTTCGTCCGATCAGAATGTCGACATCTCGGCCACATTTGCCGGAACTACCAAATCCGCGTCGGTGACCATTCAGCCGCTGATCGTCTCGTCGCTGACGCTCTCCCCGACGACGGTGATCGGTGCAGTCGGCAACTCGACCGGCACCGTCACACTCAACGCTGCCGCGCCGGCAGGAGGCGTGGCCGTCAACCTCTCCAGCAACCTGACCTCCGGCGCTACAGTCGGTTCGACGGTCACGGTGCTGGCGGGACAATCCAGCGCCACCTTCCAGGTCACCAGCGTGCTCGTCTCCGCCATCAAGTCGCCGGTGATCACAGCCTCCTTCAACGGGTCGTCCCAGACGGCTTCACTCGACGTCACGCCGCTGACCGTCAGCTCGGTCACGCTCTCGCCGTCAGCAGTTCTCGGCGGCAGTGTCAACTCGACTGGAACCGTGACTATCAACGGCGCTGCCCCAGCGGGCGGTGTCACTGTGACCCTGACCAGCGGTAACACATCGGCCGCCACGGTTCCGGCAAGCGTCGTGATCGCCCAGGACGCGACCACCGCGACCTTCACGGTCACCTCCCTGGTCGTCACCTCGACCACGCCGGTCGTCATCACCGGCTCCTACAACGGCTCGTCCGCGAATGGAACGTTGACGGTCAACTCCTTCTCCGTCGCGAGCCTGTCACTCAGCCCAAGCACGGTGGTCGGAGGTATCGCCAACTCGACAGGCACCGTAACGATCGGTGCTCCTGCGCCAGCGGGTGGTCTCACCGTGACACTCACGAGTGGCACGACATCCGCGGCAACGGTTCCGGCGTCCGTGGTCGTCGCCCAGGGACAGACCTCGGCAACCTTCACAGTCACGTCACTCAATACGTCGACTACCAAAACGTCGGTCATCACTGCGGCGTCTGGCTCGAGCGCGACGGCGACTCTGACCGTCAACCCGATCACGGTGAGTGCTGTCACCGTGAATCCGACTTCGATCGTCGGCGGAACCGGCTCAGTAACCGCTACGGTAACGTTGAACGTTGCAGCGCCGATCGGTGGCGTCACGGTCGCACTCTCCAGCAGCAACCCGCTTGCCGCTTCAATGGGCGCAAATGTTGTGGTCACCGCCGGCCAAACCTCGGCGAACTTCACGATCTCGACGTCGAGTGTCTCGACCGTCAATACCGTGATCATCACCGCGGCCTACCAGGGGTCAAAGGCGGCAACGCTGACGGTCAACACAACCTCGATCAACTCACTTTCGATCAGTCCGTCAACGGTCGTTGGTGGAGTCGCAAACGCCACGGGGACGATAACGCTCTCCCAGGCTGCGCCGGGCAGCGGTGCAGTCATCACCTTGAGCTCCAGCAACACCTCAGCGGTGACCGTTCCGGTGAGCATCACGATCCCGTCCGGTCAAACCACGGGTACATTCACCGCGACCTCCTTGCTAGTCGGAAGTCAGGCGACGGTTACATTGACCGCCACCTACAACGGCAGCAAAACCGGCACCATCACCGTCAATCCGATCGTGCTCAACTCGATCTCGATCGGTCCTTCATCTGTCTACGGGCTGGTGGCGAATGCCACCGGAACGGTCACACTCAGCAGCGCGGCACCAACTGGCGGAATTGCGGTTTCGCTCAGCAGCAGTGATACCAATGCGGCAACTGTGGGTTCGACGGTGACCGTTGCCGCAGGTCAGACCACAGCCACCTTCACGATCACATCCAAAACCGTTTCGGCGGTCTCGGTTGTGACGATCACCGGATCACTGAACGCGACCAGGACGGCAACGTTGACGGTCAATCCGCTCATCATCAATAGCGTCTCGGTAAGTCCGTCCAGTCTGATTGGAGGCACGGTCAACGCCACCGGAACGGTCACGATCAATTCGGCGGCCCCGACCGGTGGAACCGTGGTCTCACTGTCGAGCAATCTCGGTGCCGCCAGCGTGCCTTCGACCGTAACAGTGGCCGCCGGGCAAACGACCGCAACCTTCACCGTGACAACAACCTCGGTGGCGGCACAGGGAAGCGCGACGATCACCGCAACACTGAACGGAAGCGCAACTGCTTCTCTGACGGTCGCTCCACCGGCATTCAGTTCGCTCTCAATCGCGAATTCCTCGGTCACAGGTGGAACGTCGACGAGTGTGACAGCAACCATCAGCACCGCGGCGCCGAACGGTGGCCTTAACATCTCGCTCTCGAGCAGCAGTGGTTCAGCTCAGGTTCCTGCAGCGCTGACGATCGCTGCCGGTCAAACCACCGGCACGGCAACCGTCACGACGAGTGCAGTCTCCAGTAACACGTCAGTAACGATCACCGGTAGCTTCAACGGGACGAACCTGACACCCTCGTTCACGATCAACCGCCCGGTACTGACGGATCTGAGCGTGAACCCGCAGCAATTCAAGGGCGGAAATGGTGCCACGGGTACGGTGACGCTCTCGGGCCCTGCACCGTCGGGTGGAATGGTCGTTTCGCTCGCTGACAACAGCAGCAAGCTCGGAACTCCTGGCTCGGTCACGGTGGCAGCCGGCAACACCACGGCGAACTTCACCCTCACATCGAGCGACGTCAACAGCAACACGTGGGTTACCGTCAGCGCGTCGCTCAACGGCGTGACGAAGACCTACGACGTGAAGTTGAAGGACTGACCGGGCAATTGAAAGTCAGACGAAAAAAGACCGGTCCACTTTGGACCGGTCTTTTTTCGTCTGACTGAATTCGGGAGCCGTCCGAGTTGATCACCGGGCGGACTACTCGGCAATTGGGGCCGATGTCTCAAAAAAACGGACATCCTTTGCATTCTCGACGGCATACCGGAGGTCCCAGGAAGTCGAGAAGAGGATCACCGGATCGCCGTCGCGATCCTCTGCCCGGAGTCTGCCCCGGCCTGTGCCAAGCGCGGCAATCTCATCGCCGTCACCTCCGACCCAGCGTACTGCCGAATAGGTCAACGGCTCAATGATCGTCTCCACGTTGTACTCGGCTTCCAGGCGGAACTGAACGACGTCGAACTGCAGCGCGCCGACCGCAGCCAGAATTGGCTCGCGCCGGCCACTGGAAACCGGGTAGAAGAGTTGGATCGCACCCTCCTCCTCGATCTGGGTCAATCCCTTGAGAAACTGCTTGTAACGGTCCGCCTGAGAGGATCGCAATTGCGCAAAGTGCTCTGGCTGAAATCGAGGCAACGGGGGAAAGACACCTAGATCTCTTTCGCTGACGGTATCCCCGATGGCGAAAACGCCCGGATTGATGACACCAACCACGTCACCCGCATAGGCCTCCTCAAGAACCTCGCGATCCTGACCAAAGAGCCGGAGCGGCGGAGCCAACCGTACTTTCCGCTTGAGCCGCGGGTGCCACACTTCCATTTCGCGAGCGAACCGACCGGAGCAGACCCGCAGGAAAGCCACGCGGTCCCGGTGTCGGGGATCCATGTTCGCCTGAATCTTGAACACGAATCCGGAAAACTGAGCCGCATCCGGCGCAATCGTCGCCCCCGACGTTTCACGAACGCCAGGCGCCGGGGCGATTCGCACGAAGTTCTCGAGGAAAACTTCAACCCCGAAATTCGTCAATGCGCTGCCAAAACTGACAGGCGAGAGCTCGCCGGCCAGCACTGCGTCACGATCGAACGGCGTGCCCGCCATTTCGATCAATTCCACCTCTTCGCGCAATCGTTCCGCCCGCTCTTTTCCGATCAATCCGTCGAGCGCGGGATCGCCGAGAGCAGACAGTGTCACCGGCGCTCGCTTAGCCCCGTGCTCCGTTCGTTGAAAGAGATGAACAGTTTGAGTGGAGAGGTCGTAGATCCCGCGGAAATCGACCCCATCACCGATCGGCCAGTTGAGCGGGCACGTCTTCATTCCAAGTACACGTTCGATTTCGTCCAGTAGGTCGATTGGACTTCGCGACGGCCGGTCCAGTTTGTTGATAAATGTGAAGATCGGCGTCTTCCGAAGTTTGCAAACCTCGAACAGCTTCAAGGTCTGCGGTTCGATTCCACGCGCCGCGTCGAGCACCATGACCGCGCTATCGACGGCGGTTAACGTCCGGTACGTATCCTCGGAAAAATCCTGGTGACCGGGGGTATCGAGCAAATTGACCTGATAACCCATATAAGGAAAGGCGAGCACGGTGGATGAAATGGAAATCCCGCGCTCTCGTTCGAGCTCCATCCAGTCGGAAGCAGCGTGCCGCTGCGTTCGCCGCGCGGTGACCGAGCCCGCAAGTTGCACGGCTCCACCATAGAGCAGCAACTTCTCGGTCAACGTCGTTTTGCCTGCGTCAGGATGGGAAATGATGGCGAAGGTGCGTCTCCTGGCGGATTCGCGGGCGAGATCTGCCACACCCTCACCTGCAGTCTGCTTTGGTTCGACTGAAACCGATTCAAAGATGGTCACTTCTGTCCCTTTGTGATTGGTCGGGAGAGGGCGCTCTGCGCGGGGCACAATGAAAACGGCCTGCGCGGCCGTTGCCGGCAAGTATAGGCTGCCTTCTCCCGACGATTCGATACGACGAAATTTATGAGGCCGGGGATCGCTAAGGATTCATCATGGAAAGCGGGGAGGGATCTGCTCCCGGAAGTGGCTTCAAATAAATCAGGTACTCATTCAATCCAACCCGTAGCACTCTGCTCACCGTGTATCGCGTTTGATTCACACTATCCTTGTAGATTCCACCTGCATGGTACCGGCCAAGTTTCATTTCACGCGCGGTTTTGGCAACAAGCTCGTAGGTAACCTTGGAGCAGGAATTGCAGGTGAAGTACTGGTTGACTTCGTCAGTCGGCCCCGTGTAACCACGTTGAACCAACTGGATGTCGGAGCTTCCACACCACGGGCAGAGCCGATCAGATTGAAATGGTGGCATCGCCGTCATTGGCGTCCGGCCCTTCCGTGCACGTACCTCATGCCTCTTATATGGAAGCCTCAAGTCCAAATTGTACCAGCGATATGCACGAAGCGCACCGTGCTCTGGGAAAGGATTATGCTCATCAACCGAGAAAATCAACCTTCATGCGGGCCTCATATCGGCCATAATAGCCATGTGCGCCACGTGCAACACTTGGAATCCCGGCATCGACTCTTACAAGCAGTTCGTTTGCAGTTCGACACCGGAGGGCGAATCGTCAGCCCAAATCTGGTCAGGGGGAAATGACAATGACAAAATTAAATATCCAGACGGATGATCCTCCAGAACCAGCCGATGACATCGATTCGATCCTGGGGGGGCGGGCGCTGATCGTAGCCTCGAACCGCGGACCGGTCTCTTTCACCCATGAAGGTGACGGCAAGTTTTCATCCCGCAGAGGCAGTGGCGGTGTCGTCACCGCAGTCAGTTCGATCGCTCGCGAGCGCCAGCCGATCTGGGTTGCCGCTGCGATGACCGAAGGCGATCGTCTCCGCGCTGAACTCGCCGAGAAAAACGGCGAAACGTTTATCAGTCCTCCCGGTGCGCGACCGGAATTTCGCCTCCGTTTCGTGGTTCCGGAACCGCTCGAATACCATCGTTATTACAACGAAATCAGCAATCCCCTGCTCTGGTTTCTCCAGCACTACCTTTGGGATACGCCGCGCTCTCCCGATATCACCGCAGAGACCTGGACAGCCTGGAATGATGGTTATGTGGTCGTCAATCGCCTCTTTGCCGAAGAAATTCTGAAGGCAACGGAAGAGTGCGTCGACGAACCGATCATGATGCTCCAGGATTACCATCTCTATCTAACGCCTGGATTCATTCGAGATCGTCGGCCCACCGCCATCATCCAGCTCTTCGTCCACATTCCCTGGCCGGATCCGGACTACTGGCGCCTGTTACCCGTCAAGATTCGAAGGCAGATCTGCGAAGGCATGCTCGGGTGCGATGTGCTGGGGTTCCAGACGCGCGATCACGCCCGAAGTTTTATGTATACCTGCGAGGCGTACGTCCCGGGTGCCGTCATCGACTACAGCGGCCGTGGCGTCCTTTGGAATGGTCGACGTATCGAAGTGCGCGCGTACCCGATTTCCATCGATGTCGAAGCGGTTCGCAAGGTCGCGCACAGCAAGGAAGCGCGTTCGTATGACCGCTATCTTCCGAATTATCTGAACGAGTACACCCTTCTCCGGGTGGATCGCGCTGAACCGAGCAAAAACATCATTCGCGGATTTCAGGCATTCGGCCGATTCCTTGACGCCCATCCGGAATTCCTCGGCCGGGTCAACTTCATGGCGATCATGGTTCCATCCCGCATGGATGTCGAGGAATACCAGGATTACCTGGACGATGTGAGTGCAATCGTAGGTCGCATCAATGCGCGGTATGCCAATGTCGAAACCGGTTGGCAACCCATTCATCTAATCATGGGTGAAAACTATCCACGCGCGCTCGCGGCGATGCGCTGGTATGACGCGCTCATGGTCAATCCGATTATCGACGGAATGAATCTCGTCGCCAAAGAAGGGTGCTTGCTGAACGAGCGCAACGGTGTCCTGATCCTCTCCGAAGGTGCAGGTGCCGCGATTCAGCTCGGTGACGACGCCCTGATCATCTCCCCGGCCGATGTCGAGGGCACAGCCGACGCAATCTACCAGGCGCTTACCATGCCGCAATCGGAGCGCCGCCGCCGAGCGGAAAATCTCCGCCGGACAGTGGAAGCGGACGATGTCGCCAAGTGGTTTCGCGAGCAACTCTGGGATATCGCCCGTTATGCGATCAATGGCGAACGCGATCCTGGTGCTGTCCTGCCTGATGGAACCATGGTCGCGGGCAACGGGGTGAGCAGCCAGGAACCGCATTCCCGGTTTCAGGTCGTCGTCTCTGCACTCAAACCCGGCGCCTGAGCCTCCTCAAGTTAACTCAATGAAATGGTTGGATCGGATACCGTCTTCACGTCTGCGCAACGGTATCCGATCATCTTTTGCCTTGATGTCTGTGTACGTACACTTTAGAATGAGAATGAAAACGCGCTCTTCTCTTTTCTCGCCGACTGATGACCCTCGCAGCGCACCCAGGTCGGCTCACGGAGGATCATCCCGGTGTCGGAATCCGAAACTCTCGTTCAATCGAGGGAAAACACCCCATCAAATGTCCAACAAAGTCGAAAATTGGGGCGCCGAGCACTTTTCACCGGAATCGTCGCGCTCGCAGTGCCGGCAGTCGCGCTCGAACTCGAGCGCCAAATCCAGGGCGGAGTCGCTGCACAAACATCAACTGAAGCCACCGCGACTGTGGGAACTCCTGCCTCTGGAGCCAGCCCGGTCGCCATCACTGGCACTCCGGTTCCTTCTGCCTCTCCCGTCGCAACTCCGGCGCTTGGTCAGCTGACACTGGTTGAGGATCAGCGTCCCACGTATCCAGGTCTTCCGCAGCCGGGAGGCGAACTTCGACTCCTGCTCGGCGCGGGGGATAACAGCAACTTCAGTCCGACATCATTCCGCCAGGACTTCCAGATCATGGCAAGCTACCTCGATCCCCTGATCTGGATCGACGAAGTCACCATGGATCCCCTACCCTGGCTCGCCGAGTCGTGGAAATGGTCCCAGGGAGGCACACGCCTCTCTCTCAAGCTGCGAACAGATGTGCTCTGGCACAACGGCGATAAGTTCACAGCCGAGGATGTCGTCTTTTCCTTCATCGCCTATCGCGATGACTTCGACAGTGCGGTGCGAAACATCTTCAGCCCACTGCTAAGTGTCGAGGCGTCGGATGACTACACCGTCGTCGCTATCCTTTCGAATCCCGACGGCAATTTCATCAGGAATGCCTGCAGCCAGTTCATGATGCAGGAGAGCCACTTCCGACGCCACTGGAACTCCCGCGATGTAGGTCAGCGCACACTTTCGGATTTCAACTGGTCGAAATCGACACCAATCGGCACCGGTCCATGGAAGGTCGCAAAGCGCGAGAAAAACGAAATCTCGTTTTCCCGGAACGAAGACTATTGGAACGAAGCCCCATACACTGAATCCCTGACCCTTAACGTTATCGAAGATCCTTCCGAGCGAATTCGGCAGTGGATTTCGGGAGACGTTGATGTCATCTGGCCGTTCAGCCCCGGCGATCTGCCGTCAGTCACCGGTTCACCGGGCACACTGTACGCCGCCGACACCGCATCAGTCATGTTCGCGGCGTTCAACTTCAACAACCCGAATCGTATCGATCCGTTTCTCTTCAAAGACATCAATCTTCGCCGCGCACTCTCGCTCGCGATCGACCGCAACCGGTACGCGCGGGAAGTCTTCGCCGGATTCACCGTCCCGGACGCCGCTGGCACCATCGCCCAGCCATGGGCACACGAATCCACCATTTCGAATCCACCACTTGATCTTGATGCCGCCAGGAAACTGCTCGTTGATGGCGGATACAGGGATTTGAATGGTGACGGCATTCTCGAGAGCCCGAGTGGAGAGACCCTCAAATTCCGCTTGATCGTGCGCAACACAGCGCGACCGGATCTTATTGCGCTGCTCAAGAGCATCGTCGCTGATCTGGCCGAGGTTGGTATCGAATTGAATGTTCGCGAGCTCAGTCCTACCCGGTTCGATGGTGAGTGGATCGATACCCACAACTTC
>Ga0105048_10002994_pt1 | contig 27638 bp, 20 predicted proteins | sample MAT05_FD_78382 | JGI IMG/M metagenome (GOLD analysis project Ga0105048, IMG submission 78382) | Freshwater microbial communities from Lake Fryxell liftoff mats and glacier meltwater in Antarctica - MAT-05 | ecosystem: Environmental > Aquatic > Freshwater > Ice > Liftoff microbial mat | place...
GAACAGAGACTGCGTGCGCTTGGATTCACGGTCAGCAGCCGCCAACAGCGCGCGTACCCGTTCTTCTTCTGCGGCGAGCCGCGTCAGTGAGGACCGGGCTGCTGCGACGCCCGTCTTCGCCACACGAAGATCGGCGTCGGACTGATTCGTTTCTAGTCGGGCAAGCTCCTGTCCCAGAGTGACGCGAGCGCCCTCGTCGACCAGCACGCTGCTCAGCCGGCCGACCATGTCGAAGCCCACTGCGGCCTCGCGCTCGCTCTCGATCGTCCCGCGGCCGAAGGCCTCCTGGACCACGGTCCCGCGCTCGACGAGCGCCACATGCACGCCGACTGGCGCCCACATGCGCATGTAGGCGACCACTCCCGCGACGCCCAGCAGCAGAACGGGCCAGAGGAGCTTGCGCGCCACACTCAGGGCTTTGCCGACCCAAGCCATTATCGAAGCTCCTTTGAGAGGTCGGGTCGTTGGCTAGCCACTGGCTGGCGTCGACGCCGGACGCGAGACATTGACGGAGACCTCGATGCCTTCGCGCACGCTTTGCGTGACCACGCAAAAGTCTTCGAACACCTTCAGGCACTCGTCGAGCGCCTCTTCGGGGATCGGGTCACGCGGGTGAATCGAGACGTCGACTCGACCGACCCGCAAGCGCTTGCTCTCATTCCGGACGAGCGCGACCTTCACCTCGGACCGGAGCCCGACGACCGCTACGCCGCGCCGTTTCAAGCAAAAGACCAGGCTCGCGGACAGACAATCACCGATCGCAGCAGCGAGCATGCGAGCGGGGTTGGGCGCGCTGTCGCGCCCCAGCGGAGCTGGCTCGTCCATCGTCAGCTCTGCGTGCTCTTGCTTGTCGAAGCGAACGCGAAACTCGAAACCGTCGACCTGATCGATGTGGAGCGTGAACTCGCCGGCAGGATCCATGAGCCGCTTCGTTTGCACGTAGCAGGCCAACGTCCCGCACAGGACGGCGTGAAGGTGGAGCATCTTGCTCCGGGTCCTCCGAACGCCGTGAGCTCAGCGACCTGGTTCGCGATCAGCTGCGGTGCGCTCATCAACGGCAGGGCGTGCATCGCGCGTGCCGGATGCTCATCGAGGTCTAGCGGCGCAGCGCGCTCAGCGAAGCGCACGCATTGCGCGAGAGTGCAATTGTGGCGCGGATCACCTTGCGCTGAACAATAGCGCGCCGGCGAGCGCAGGGGCGCGGGTCATGCAGGGTGCACGCGACATTGATAGCTGTCTACGACACCGATGTCCCCGGTCGGTCACGGCGAACAGGAAGGTCTCACCCGCTTGCATGTGAGCGCGATCTCATTCTCGCTGAGCGCACCAATGGTGCGAGCGCGTCTGCGTGTCGCACCGAGGCGTGGTGAACACAGAAGCGCCGCGGAGCTTTCCCATCAGCCCGACCATTGCGTCGACGACGCGCTCGGGGAGCCCCATGACGAAGCGACCGAGCAAACGCTGCGGCAGCTCGGGAACCTGCAGGTACCGGATCCTGCGACCCGCGACGGCGGACAGCGTGCCCACGATCTCCCGCATAATGGCGCGTGAGCGGCCCCCGCGCAGTTGGCACGCTGAAACCGGAAGATCGGGCTCCGAGCGCTGCGCCGGTGCGGCCGCCAAGTAGGCGCTGGCCTCGCAGCCATAGGGGCACTCACGGTCGCTCCCGCGGAGCGACCTCGCAGGTGACCGGGGTTCGGTGTCCCTTCGCGTCCTCGATCTCGGAGCGCCCCTGGATGAAGTCGGTGACGAGCAGCTCGATCCCGCTCGACTTGCTGGACTGGCTCACCATCGCCGCGAGGCCGAGGCAGGCGGAGGTGCCGTCCGACACCAGATCGTAGGCGATGCCGTTCAGCTCGAGCCGCTTACCGTCCACGCTTGCGCCGGTGGAGATCGGGTTTTCGCCTTCGCGGCGCAGGCGGATGGCAGCGCTGGCTCCCTTCGCACAGGGACGGATCGCGGTGAGCACCTCGTTGTTGAGGGCTACGGACTGCCAGCCGTCGATCGGCAGGACACCGCTGGCCGCCAGCTTCGAGCCGTTGAAGGGCAGCGTTCGCGCAACGCCGTACCCGGCAAACGTGAGGACCATGGGCGCGCCGAGGCTGGATGGCGTGCCGTACTCCACGCGGCCGACGCTCATTCCGACACGCTGTACGATCTCGAACGCAGCACCGCCGGGGCCGAGGCCGTACGTGGTCCGCTGATCGTCGTAGATGGCGCTTCCGTCCGGGCCCAGCGCCACGCCATAGAGCGCGGGCGCGGACGGCCACACGCGCACGTTCTTGCCTTTCACGCTCACGGCGAAGCTCTTTCCTCCGGATCCGAGCTCGACCAGCGCTGCGTCTCCCCGTGCGACGACGCCACGAATGTGTAGATCGTCCGGATCGTCCAACGGCGGGGCCTCGAGCCTCACGGGCACGCGCACGGGGCGCGCGCCGATCGTGGTGCGGTCCAGGAACTGCAGCGTGATCTCGCGCACCAGAGCCGACGTGCTCTTCACCTCGACGGCTGCCTCGTACAGGCCGCGCCTGTCCGGGAAAGTTACCAAAGACTCGCCGCGCCGCCGGGCGCGTGGCTGCGGGCTGCCCTGTGAGGCCGCGCCCGTGGTCGTCGCACAGCGAAGGGAGAACGGAGGCTCGCGCGCGACGAAGCGATGCTGGGTGGTGTCTCCGGGCGGCGGGGAGAATTCGCTGTCCTCGACGCCGACGCGCACCCAGCGCTTGAGCGCGATCCCGAGCTCGCCCGGCATCACCTCGCTCGCCCAGCCGAACACGCGCGGCGGCGTCGGAACCACGCGCCAGGTTCGGCCGCCATCGCTGGACAGCTCAAGCTGGTCCGGCCTGTCTTTCGTCTCTCCGGTCCAGAGTGCGGCGACACCGGCGCGGAGGGCGCCGTTCCGAGCGTCGCGCGGGACGACGCGCGCGGGCCCATTTCTCGGCTGCTCGATCAACACCGAGCCTCGGCTGGAGTCGAGCAGCGCAACCAATCGGCCCTGGGCGTCCTCCTCGATGGTGCCGCGCGGGCTGTGCTTCATGGGCGGCAGCGGTTCGAGCGGCGTCCGGGCCTTCGCGCTGGCCACGACCAGGCGCAGCGGGTCGGCAGCCGTACCCTCGCCGTCGAAGAAAGCGGCGGAGCCGTCCGCCAGCGGCGCGAGCCCGCGCAGAGGGCCCGACACCGGTACGTCGACGAACGACTCGTCCGGCTGCATCACGCAGACGGTGGTCTTGCTGGCGGACGCGCACGCCGACCGGAGCAACAGCCCGCCCGAGAACGTCGCCACGAGCGGCGCACGGCCCGGAGCGTCGAAGATCTGCTGCGACTGCAGCACGCCGCCCAGCGTTCGCACGCGGTGCACCCGCGCGCCACCGCTCAGCTCGCAGCCCACGTAGAACGTGGCGCCGCGCCGCGTCGTCCGGCAGCGCTTCGGTCGCGCTCCCATGCCCTCGAGCACCACGCTGCGCACGACCATCCCGGTCGTGACGTCGATCTCCACGAGCTGCCCTGCCAGCGGGACCATCAGCGTGCGCGGGCCGCTCTTCAGGCCCTCTCGCATCGCCAGCTGCAGCGGGTCGGCGAGGGTGCTGAAGGCGAGCCGAAGCGTCGCGTCGGGCGCTGCCTCCGTGTGCGGCACCTGACGCAGCGACGCGGGATGCAGCTCGAGCACGGACGCGTCGGCGCAGTCCCCAAGAAGACCCTTGCCGACCTTGCGCAGCCCGTCGATCCGGGCCCCCACGTGAAGGAGCTGGGTCCAGGTGGCGCCGCCGTCGGAGGTGGCTGCGTGGCCGGCGCCATAGAACAGCGCGACACCGTGGCCTCGCGCGTCCATCTCCATCCCGCCGACGGGAAGCGCGGGTAAACCAGCGGGCGCTGCAGCCTCGGTTCCGGTCCACGGATCGATGAAGGTTGGCCGCGCTTCCGCCTGCCACGCCAGCACCAAGTCGCGCGCGGAGCCGATGCGCTTGGCCGCGCCGATCACAACGCCCGCGCCCAGCGGGTCGTCGAACCGGAGCACGTTGCCGCCCGCGACCCCCACCAAGATCTCGCCCTTGCCGGTCGCAATGGTCGTGAGCTGCGTGATGGGCGCCCCGACCGAGACCGCCTCGACCTCGAGCACGCCCGCGTCGTTCGACCGGTAGCGCCGGCCGCCCACGACGGCCATCGTGCCCCGCTCGACGGCCGGCCCAGCTATCCAGCCGCCCTCGCTGGGGACCCAGCCGTGCAGGCGGGCCACGGGGCGTGCAGGCTTCGAGCTCGCAGCGTCGCCGGTCGGCGCCGTCGGCGTGCGAGGCAGGACAGGCGGCTCCTCGCGTGAGCAGCCGGCGGCGACAACGGTGGCCGTGATCGCGACGCGCATGACGAGGCCGGGGACGCTCACCCGCGGATGCTAGCGCCGATCGCGCGTGCGCGGTCGAGGCTCAGTCGGCGATCGTGAGCTTGTAGACGTTGGACTCGACCGGCGAGCCTCGTAGGCGTGGGCCATCACGAACGCGCTGAGGCGCCGATCTGCGCCCGCTGCGCGCCGCTCGGCTACTCGTTACTGCTGGCTCTCGAACTCCCGGAAGTTGTGCTCGAGCCTCCACTGCAACGTGGCGCGCTCGCTCTCCGCCAAGAATGCCTCGCACGTGGCATCGGGAGGGTCGCCCACGCCCATCGTGTCGTTCGAAGCGCACGCCGCCACCGGCTCGGCGTCGCCGATCGAGGTCCACAGGCTGTTGCCCGGGACGAACGCGTGCTCGAGACTGTTGCGAGCGATCAGCTTCAATTGACGGTAGCTGAGGCCTTGATCAAGAGCGGCGCGGAGGTACTCCCCGGCCATGCTCGAGCGAGAGACGCCCTGATCGTCGGTGGCCAGCGCCACCGGTACCTGGTTGTCGAGGTAGGTGGCCAGCGGATGGTCGCTCCCGCTCACCAGCAAAATTTGAACGTTCGAGCTGAGGCAGACCTCGACCAGCACCCCCTGATCACGCATTTCGTCCATCAGGGCCTGCGGGTTGGCGTCGGACAAGAGCGACAGGCCATGGCCGATGCGCTCTGCGTGCGCAATCTCGACTGCTTTGCGAATGTTGCCAGCCAGTGCCGCTGGCGTTCCATACGTGTCCGTGAGCTCGCCGGCGTGAAGCGTGACCCGGAGGGGGCTCACCCCGGTCTCGGTGTACTGCTGGTGAAGGAAGTCGAGCATCGCCATCTGAAGGTCGTAGCTGGCCGCGCTCACTTCATCCTCGGGTGAGGAGAGGTTCACCCCCACGATGGCGTCCGTCTGGGCTGCCATTTCGAAGGCGCCCAGCAACTGACCGAAGACCGTGGCACGGGAGCCGGTCCGTGAAACCTGCGCGATGAAGCGGACCTCGACGTCGCAGGCGGCGGGGGGGCTGGCGCCCGCGCACCCCAGTGCGGTGCGATAGCCCGTGCGCGCCTGGTCCACCGAATTCACGTCCTGCTGCAGCTCGGCATCGAAGCTTGGGTCGTTGATCGCCAAATCGTAGGCCGCTTGCAGATCGCTTTCGTTGAGCGTGCCAGACCAGTTGTCGTCCGTCAGCCCGCCGACGTTCTGACCCATGTTGAACATCGTCTCGACGTAGACCTGGTTCTCGCTGGCGGCGCGAATGGCGACGTCGGCGATGCTGTCGAAGCGGTGGGCTCCGGCGATCGCTCCGAACTTGCCGAAGGTGTCGAAGAAGTGGTCATGGCCCGTTTCGGCGCCGCCCCGCACGAAGCCTTCCATCGACCAGGCGCCGATGATGTCGTCGTAGAAAGCACCGCTGGTGGGCACCGCCTGCGTCGCGCCACCGCAGCTACCAGACGCCGAGGCCGCGAACGTCGAGCTGTTGATGCAGAAATTTTCGGTCTCTGCCCAGTCGAGGTAGGTCTCGGCGTACACGGCGCCACTCAAATGGTTGTGCAGGTCGCCGCCCTTCGGCACCGCCGTCAAGAACGCCTCGAGCTGATCTTGCGGGCCGCCGACCAACATGTCGAAGCGATCGGAGGCGTTCTCTTCCCACAGTGCGGCGCATTCGGCCGGCGTTCCGTCACACGTGGGGGGGGCGCCGCCTCCGCCGCCTTCGCCGCCGGCCCCTCCCTGCACGCCACCCGCGCCACCGACGATCGGGTCGCCGCCCGCACCGCCCGCGCCGCCCACCACGGGGCTACCGCCGACCGGAATGTTGCCTCCGGTTTGGGTGCCGGTCGAGTCGGTCTCGTCGGTCTCGCTGGAGTCGCACGCCGAAGCCAGCGCGAGGACGAAGAGGCAGCCCAAAGGAAGGATTCTGCGCATGGTGGCGGACCCTAGCGGAGGTCGCTTGCCGCCACCACGGGCGTCGCTCACTTCGATTGCGATTCGTTCGACAGCACCTTGAGGTCGACTCGGCGCGCGGCGCGGGAGATCACGAACAAGCTGACATCGCACTCGTCGATGGCTTCCAGGCGCCACGGCATTCGCCGCGAGCCCAAAAGAGTTGCCCGCAAGTCCGATGTTCGCCGGCGTACCCCGACGGCATGCATCACGCAGCGGATCGGCGCACGAGCAAGGTACGATCACAAACAAAACCTCTTGGGCTTGATTCGCACGCGTGCCTCGAGCAGCGCCGATCTCAAAACCTTGGAGGCAAGTGCGAATCAACCAGGGGGAGCTGCGGCAACCGCTGGCAGCCGTTTTGCTGTCTCGGGCGAATGGACGTCCCCAAGCGCAACTGGCGGCTGGTCGCTTCTTCGGATCGTCGGAAAGCAGTCTCTCGGCGTGGTCAACTTCCCGAGCAAAGCCGCGCTTCGACCCGTAGCGATGCGTTCATGGCGGTCAGAGCGGAACAGCCGGCGGCAGCGGAGCAGGCACCGGCCGCGGGATCACGCCGGGCGGCAGCGGCGGGGTCGGAGGTGCCGGCGCCTTCGGAAGCTTGGGGTCGGGCACGCGCGGCGGTGAGTATGTCGGCGCGGGAAGAGGTGGCGGCTGCGGGGGGGCGTTGGCGGACGGCTGCGCGGCGGGCTCGGGCGGCGGGGTGGCGCTGACCGAGCCCGCCGCTGCGGGCTGCGAGGACGCTTCGGAGCTGCTCGGCCTCGCCGTCGTTACGGTCTCAGGCGTGTGCGCGCTCGCCGAGGGACGCGATGCGGGCCGCGCTGTGGGTCGCGGTGCGGCGGCTGGCGTTCTTGAGCGCTCGGCTCCGAGCGCGGGAGGCTCGGCGCCGGCGCCGGGGTGATCGCACCCGCCGCCGAGCACGAGGAGGCTGACACTCGTTGCCAACATGAAAAGACTGGGCCAGCTCTTTGCGTGCGGTCGCATGCGCCACCTGTGGCATGCGGCGCGCCAAGTCAGTTCGCCGCGAAATTCTCGATCACGGCTGTGCGAAGTCGCCCAATTTCAGGCGCCGTGTGGCGCTCTGCCACGCTCGGCCTCCTCCGACGGACACCCCGCTGCGCATCAAAGACCCATTGGCGGACTGCTTCGGCAATGACCTGCTCGGCCAGGTGCAGCGCCGTGCCATGGTTCAGTCAGGGCGAGGGACTGCTGGCGCTGCCGGGTGACTTCGACTTTTGCACCATGAAGCTGACGTTGGGGTAGCCAGCTGACATTGCCGTTTGCACGATTCGCTTGATCGTGCGGAAGGACGTCTGCTCCTCAGCCTGGAGGATGACGTCGCCGGGGAATGGGTCGCTGGGCGCAATCGCGATGCGCTTGGCTCGGCGGGCGCGCAGCGTCTCGAGGAGCTTCTCGAAGATCGTCGTTATCCCCGGCGGTTCTTCCGCGGCGGCCGGCTCGATCAGCCTCCCGTCGACATACACCGCGCCGCGCTTCACCTCGATGATGGGTGCGGCGCGCAAGTCTCCTGTCACGTAGGCGGGCGGCGGCTCGATGGAAGCCTGGGCCGCCACCACTTCTGATGCGGAGCTGCTCAGCCGAGTGGACTCGCTCGCGCGAGGCTCGGACGAAGGCTCCGCGCCACAGGCGAGCAGCAGCCCGCATGACATGAGCCATGAAACCGGCTGCATTGATGCAGATCATAGTCGCGCGCCGCGCACGCTGTAAGTCACTAGCGAGACGAATGGCGCAGCACGGCACAGCAAGCGCCGAATTGCAGGCTGAACGACATCGGCGAAGGGCTCGCCACCACGCCGGCAAACCTAGCGCGGCCCAAACACGCGACTTTTACTCGGCGGCGCGGCGCACGACTGGATCGTCGTGGGTGAGGCCGGCGGCAACGGCGCATTCGGCGTCAGCCCGATCGGCCGCGCTGGTGGCGCCCGACGCGAGACGCGTCTTCGCAACAGCGACTGCGTTTCTGGCCAGGCCCGCACGCGTCGCGCGGAACAGCGGGCTGCCGGTGGTGAAGACGCGAAACTCTGCTTCATCGAAGCGCACGACGTCGTTGAGCGACTTGCCAGCAAAGGCCGGCAGCGGCTCGAAGCTTCCGGTACGGCCGCTGCGGACCTCACCGCGGTTGTACGGGCACACGCTCTGGCAGTCGTCGCAGCCGAACAAGTGTTCGCCCGAGCGCGGACGCGAGGCGTCTTCGGAAAGCGGATCCTCGATCGTGAGGTAAGCGATACAGCGCCGCGGATCGAGCGCAAATGGCGCGCTGAAGGCCTGCGTCGGACAAACATCGAGACAGCGTGTGCAGCTGCCGCAGCGCTCCTCCATCGGTGTGTCCGCTGGCAGCTCGAGCGTGGTGACGACCTCACCGAGCAGCACGAAGCTGCCTTGTCCGGGCACGATCACGAGGCCGTTCTTGCCGACGAAACCGAGCCCTGCGCGGGCCGCCCACGCGCGCTCGAGCACCGGCTCTTCATCTAGCAACGGCCGCGCGGCGATGTTCGGCCCCAGTGTCTTCACGAACCTCGCCAGCGCGCGCAGCTTTTTGCGCAGATGGTTGTGGTAGTCGTGACCCCGCGCGTAGCTGGCGCAGAGCTTCGCGAGCGGCGGGTCGCTGGCTTCTGCTTCGGAAGAACGTCGATAGCTGCGGGCCAGGCAAATGACGCTCTTCGCGCCCGGCAAGATCGCCTCCGAATCGAGCGATCGGCGAGCCTCGCGATTTTCAGCGAGGTAGCCCATGTTGCCGTGTTTTTCGGCCGCGATGAAGGCGAGGTAGCGGTCATGCTCCACGCCGAGCGGCTGGTCGGCTCGGGCCACGCCGACAGCGTCGAACCCAAGGGTTCTGGCGCAATCAATGATGCGCTGCTTCCAGGGCACCCCGGCTGCGTCATCGCGTCGAGAAAGATTCATGGGGTCCAAAAAGAAGCGCTCTCGATCTTGTCGCTAGCCCGCACTCGAGGCAATTGTACGGGATGGATCTGGCTTCGCTCACCTTCAGGCGTATCGCATCGTCTTTGGCCGTTCTATCGCTCGCGGCCGCAGCCGTTGGGCAGACGGGTTGCGGAGACTCGGGAACCGGCGGAAGCGGCGGTGGCGGCTCGGCATGCCCCGACAACCTCGTGCCGGCGACCAACTCAGAGTTCTGCGCAGGGACGACCGTCGAGCCCGACTGCACGATCGTCGACCTGTCGGCCACGCACCAGGTCTGCGGTGTGGCGCTGGTCGATCCGCCAGGTGAGCTCACCAGAAGCTCCAACGTGATCGAAAACTCGGGCGACGGGCCGCCCGACATCGCCTGTCTCACGCCCGATGGGTACCCGGCTGCGCCAGGCGTATCCGAAGACGTCGAAGTCACCGGCTTTGCGCGTATCTTCTCGAGCGGCTGCGACTCTCACGGTTTGAAGATCACCTTCTTCAGGGTGCAGGCCGACGGTCAGCTCGGCGAGCAGGTCGGCACACCGGTCGAAACCCCCGAGACGTGCGTCGACATCGGCGACCTGACCGACGTCGAAGATTGCGGCGACCGCTGGGAGTGCGCGTACACCTACGTGGGCGTGCCAACGGAGACCGAGCTCGCGATTCGAACTGAAAACGCCGACGGCTCCGAGCTCTGGGCGCCACTCGTCCAATACAACATCTACATCCCCGCCGCGGAGGTCGACGCTGGCGGTTGGGAGCACGACGTGCGTGCCCTTGCCGAGCCCGACTACTCCGTGATCCCGGGAACGGCGATCGGCTCGCCGATCACCCCGGGCAACGGCGCTGTCGCTGGTGAGGTTCACGACTGCGGCGACGTGCGGCTGTCCAACGCCGTAGCGGACATCGATAAGTCGCGACGGCTGACGACCTACTTCACGAGCAACGAGGACAGCCCCCTGCCCGACTCTGCCGCAGAGGGCACCAGCGTGCTCGGCCTGTACGCCGCGCTCGACGTCCCCGAAGGACCCGTGACAGTGGCTGCCGGCGGCTTCGTCAACGGAGAGTTCGTCGCGCTCGGCCAACACCGTGTCTGGGTCTACCCGGACACCGTCACGTCGGTCACCTTCAAGGGCCTGCGCCCCTACCAGCTGCCGGCAGAGTGACGTCAGAGCGAATACGAAAGAGTCTGACACTGCCGCGGCGGGCAGCCCTGTTCAACTGGGCTGCCACCGCGGGCGGTGCCGAAGGAGGGAATCGAACCCCCGACCCGGCGCGTATGAAACGCCTGCTCTAGCCGACTGAGCTACTTCGGCGTGTGCGCAGGAAACAGAATACCCGGCGCCACGGCGGCGCACTATGGAGGGTAGAGGCCTTTCTTGTCAACGTCGGTCAAGAGCGCGGAGCGACTCGTCGCCATTGCCCAGGTCGCGCGCCCACACGGCGTGCTGGGCGAGCTGCGGCTGAAGCTCTACAACCCGGACACGGACCTGTTGGGTCGGGGGCGAGCCGTCACCCTGAAGCCCGCCGAGGGGCCGGCGCGAGCGGCGCGCGTCGCCCGCGTGCGCGAGACAGAAGGGGCGCTCCTGGTGATGCTCGACGGCGTGAGCGACCGCAACGCCGCTGACGCATTGAGAGGCGCTGAAATCTTGATCAAGCGCGCTGAGTTTCCCGAGCTCGCGGAGGGCGAGTTCTACGCATGTGACGTCGAAGGCGCCCGCGTCGAGCTCAGCGACGGCGCTCTAGTCGGCATCGTCAAGCGGCTCGCCAGCTACCCCACTTGTGATGTGCTCGTGATCACCAAGCTCGATGGGCAGGAGGTCGAGCTGCCGCTGGTCGACGGCGTCGTCGAAGAGGTCGACAGCGAACGCGGCGTGGTGCACATATCTTCGCTCGACACGCTCTGATGCTCATCACCGTCGTTACCTTGTTTCCCGAGCTGTTCGAGCCGTTTCTGGCGACCAGCATGGTCGGGCGCGCAGTCGAGAGCGGCGCCCTACGGGTCGACCGCGTGCAATTGCGCGACTTCGGGCTGGGTCGGCACAAGAGCGTCGACGACACTCCCTACGGCGGCGGCAGCGGCATGGTGCTCAGAGTGGAACCGATCGCCCAAGCGCTCGGCTCGATCGACGAACGCGCCCGCGAAGAAGGCAGACCCACCGCGCACCGCGTGCTGCTCACGCCGCAGGGAGATCCGTTTCGGCAAACAAAGGCTCACTCGTTCAGGAGCGAGGCGCATATCGCGCTGATCTGTGGCCGCTACGAAGGCTTCGACGAGCGCGTGCGCTGCCTGGTGCACGAAGAGATCTCGCTGGGCGACTTCGTGATGACCGGCGGCGAGATCGCGGCGATGGCCATCATCGAAGCAACCAGCCGCCTGCTCGAGGGCGTGCTCGGCAACGAGAGCTCCGCGCTGGCGGAGTCGCATAGTGAGGCCTTGGGCGGCAGCCTGGAGTACCCGCAGTACACGCGACCACCGGTGTTCGAGGGCGCCGAGGTGCCCGCGGTTCTCGTGTCCGGTGACCACGCCAAGATCGCAGCCTGGCGAAAGCTCGAATCACAAAAGAGAACGCGTGAACGCCGGCCGGACCTGCTCTCGCCGCCGAAAGCAAAGGCGAGCGAATGACTCGAACGATAGCGATCGCCCTGCTCCATCACCCGGTGCTCGATCGCGCAGGCCAGGTCGTCACCACGTCGATGACGAACATGGATCTTCACGACATGGCCCGCAGCGCCAAGAGCTACGGCCTCGCGTCGATGTTCGTGGTGCATCCAATCGAAGCGCAGCGCGAGCTCGTGCGGCGCATTCGTGAACATTGGGTAGCTGGCTCCGGCAAGAATCGCATCCCTGATCGCGCGCTCGCCCTCGAGCTGATCCGCTGCGTGGTGACGCTCGATGAAGTGCTCGCCGAGCTGGGACCGGACACCGAAATTTGGACGACTGCAGCAGAGGCTCGTGGCGCCGATGTCGTGCGCTACGCCGACGCGAAGACGCGACTCGCAGCAGGCACCTCACCCGTGCTGCTGGTGTTCGGCACCGGCTGGGGTCTCGCCCCGAGCGTGATCGACCAGGCAGCGCTGCGCCTCGAGCCGATCGCTGCAGGCGTGCCGACTGGCTACAACCACCTCAGTGTTCGCGCGGCCTGCGCCATCACGTTGGATCGATTGCTCGGCTGAGAACGGATCAGTCGACAGGACCGTTGCTCGGATCTTTCGGACGAACAGCGGGGTTCACGGCAGTAAACGTGAGCGACAGCGAGAGTTTGGGACGCAGGCCCGGAGGCAACGGTCCGTAGGGAGCCCCGCGCAACACTGCCTTGCGGACGTTTTCATCGAACTCCGGGACGCCGCTCTTGCGGCTGATCGAGACGCCCGAGACGCCGCCGTTCGCGTCGATCGTGAAGCTGACGATGGCCGTGCCACCGCGCCCTTCGAGGATCGCCTGTCGCGGAAAGGCGTTGGCCCAAAGCGGGTGGACCTTGGACTGGACCCCACGAATGTAGCCGAGGCGCTCGACATCGCCGGGGCCGCTACCGCCCGCGCCGAGCTTTTTGGCTTGCTGGCCTGCGCCCTTGTCGCCACCGGCGCCAGGGTTACCCCCGCCCCCTTCGCCGCCGCGCCCTTTACCGGGGGCGCCGCCCAAGGTGCTCGCGTGAATGATCGACTGCATTCGACTGGCCACCGCTTGCTCGCTCTCGACTGTGTCGCTCGGTCGCCCCTCTTCGACGGAGGGGATCGACGGGGCGCCTTGTGTGACGCTCGGCCTTGCGCGCGCGTTGCGTAGAGCCGCGCTCTCGGCGCCCATAGGCCCCCCGCCAGTGACGCCGACGCCGAGCGAACGGCGCATGGAGCCGACCCGATCGCTGCCGCTCTGGAGCACGGCAAGCCCCTGCCCTGGCGCTCGCTCTGCGGCGCCCAGGGCCGCGCCGAGCTCGCTTCGCTGCTGCGACGAAAGGAGCCCGGCGGCAGGATCGATGGGCGCCTCTTTGCGCCGCTCACGCGCGACGCCGCGAACGCCCATCGCCACGAACGTGAGCTCCATCGGGTCGCGGCTCGAGCGGATGTTTTCGAACGAGCGGCGCAGCGCGCCCGCCGCGATGCGTGGCAGCTGGCTCGCCGTCAGCGCTGACATCGGGCTCTGGTCTCGGGTCAGGCCGTCGTCTTGGTCGGCAAAGTTGAGCGCCTGTTCGCTGACCTTGCCGTCGCCGCCCCGGCCCGACCGCTGTTGATCCGCGCGGGCAGTGCGGTCGCCACCGAGTGGCACGGTCATCGCAGCGGTCACCGCCTCTTCGTGGGCAAGCAGCGGCGAATGTTCGTAGATCTCCGGAAGCTCGACCTCGATCAAGTCGGCGGGCGACTCGATCTGGGTGCGAGGGGGCTTGGCCGCCGGCTCGGCGTGATCGAAGAGGCGCGCCAGCTGGATCAGGGCGACGATCGCGAAGGCGAAGCAGGCGTGCCCCGCCAGCGACACTGCTCCTGCGGTGCCGAGATCGAGCGGTCGCAAGGGCGAACCCAAGCCTCCATCGTGACCGCGATCGGTCGGTCTTTCAAGCCACCGCGGCGATCAACTCCGCCGCGAGTCAACTCAGACGAAGGCGTCGTTTCGTATTCAGCACGGTTTCGCGGTCGACGTCTTCGACGCTGACGCCGCGGAGCGCTGCCACCTTGGCGGCCGTGTGGACCAACATGGCTGGCTCGCACGGCCTTCCCCGAAACGGGAGGGGCGCGAGATAGGGGCTGTCGGTCTCGATCAGCACCCGATCGAAGGGCGCCCACGCCGCCACTTCTTGCACGGCACGCGCATTCTTGAAGGTGACGATGCCCGAAAACGAGAGGTCGAAATCGATGTCCAGCGCCCGCCGGGCAAACGCCAAATCTTCGCTGAAACAATGGATGATCCCGCCTACCTCGCGCGCCCCCTCTTCTTCGAGGATGGCCAAGGTGTCCTCGGCCGCTTCGCGCGTGTGCACCACGATGGGCAGCTTGCGTTGCTTCCCAAGCTCGATCATCCGGCGAAACACCTCACGCTGCGTCTCGCGCGGGGAGTTGTCGTAGTGATAGTCGAGCCCAATCTCGCCGATCGCCACCACCCGCGGCCGCTCCGAGAGCAGCTTGAGCTCGCTCGCCATGGCGTCGCTGAGCTTTTGCGCGTCGTGCGGGTGAAGGCCCACTGTCGCCCACACGTCGGGGTAGCGGGCGGCCAGCTCGACTGCCTCACGTGCCTCAGACAGCGCCTCGCCGACGCCGATCACCACGAAGCCATCGACGCCGGCGGCGCGGGCGCGGCCCAAGATGGTGTCGGGATCGCCCCCGCGACAGTTCTGCTCGTCGAGGTGGCAGTGAGAGTCGATCATCGGCAGCTCAGCTCACACCAGCTCGGCGAAGCGGGCGCGCAAGATGGCTGTGGCTGCATCGAGAGCGCTCTCTTTGGTGTAGCCCATCGTTTTCAGGCGCTCCAGCATCTCTGCGACCTCACGGCGGCGACCGTCGCCCAAATCTTTGAGCTCTTTGTCGGAGGCAGTGTCTTCTGTCGCGTCCTTCTGCGTCCGAAGAATGCGCGTCAGGTCGCGCACGAGCAGCGCGACTGGCTTCTTCTTGTCGGCGAATACGGCCTCCTTCAGGCGCTTCTGCAGATCCGGAAACACCGCCGCGTACAAGAGCTTCTGCCCTGGGTGATCGATCGACCACGCAGCGATGTACGAGATCAGGCTTCGTCTGTGCTCTTCGTTCTTGGTGGTGACGCCGAGCAGCGTCTCGACCTCGCGCATCACGCGTTCGTCCGCCTTCTCGTGCTCGCCGGTGTGGGGGTTACGGGTCGTCTCGCCCTTCGTCCACACCGAAACATGGCCGACGTAGCGATCGAACAGCTCGCGGTAGCGAGTCTCGTCGACCAGGCCGGTCGCGACGCGCATTTCTTCCTCGATGCGGTCGAGCAGACGGCGACGAACCGACGTGCGCATCTCTTTGGTGTCGTGGTAGCCGCCAGCCTGCGGCTTGCTGCGTAGCCAGTCGTGATCGCTCGTCTGCTTGCAGATCTCGTCCAGGCCCGAGAGCACCGCGAACGGTGACAGGCACTCGTACTCGGGGTGTTGCGCGGCGTTGAGCAGCACCGTGCGCATCGTGCGCGGGCTCGCGCCCTCTTTGCCTTCGTAATCCACGGAGGCTTCGAACTCGCGATAGATGGCGGACAGGCCGGCGCGCAGGATCTTCTTCGCGTCGCCTTCGAGCAGCTCGGGCACCAGACCAGAGGCGTACAGATCCATTTTCTGTTCCACCGTCAGCTCTTTCACGATCTTGCCGAGATCGGTGGAGTAGCGGTCGGGGCTCGGTTTCGCGAGCCGCGTCATCACAGCGAACTCGGCGGCAACGGTGGTGGCGTGCGGAGCGACATGGCGACCGGTGTAGGGCGCGATCTGATCGTCGTAGATCACGCGCTCGTCGACGTAGCTCTTCAAATAAGGCGCTGGCACGAGCTCGAAACGACCGCGGAAGCTGGGAAACTCCGGGTGCTCTCGGAACGCCGACAGGTGAATCTCGTTCGCGCTGCCGATCATCACCACGTTGGTCTGGATGTTTTGATGCGGCAGGGCAATTTCGCCCGTCTCCAGCGTGAGCTGCAAATAGCGAAACGCGTCGATCGGGCGCTTCAAGAGATCACTGAACTCGAGCACGCCGCCGGCAGCTTCGATGAGCTCGCCGTGCGCTTCGAACAGTGTGGTGGCTTGCAGCGCAGTCGGCAGCGCCGTGAGCGAGCGGTCCGCGGTGATTTGCCGTTCGCCCGCGTCGACCGATAGCTCCGGACCGAGCGTGACGGCGCCTTGGCGATACTTGCGCGAGATGAGCCAGCGCTCGACTTGAACATGCCGCAGGACGCGCGACAGCACCCCTTGCTCTGCCATCAAGAGAGCCTGGAAGACCTGCTGACTCTTGTGGGAGAGCAGACCGGTCAGCAAAAACGGCGGCGGGCTCGCGTCACCGTACAGGCGCGTCAAGAGCTGACGGCGCTCGCGCAGCGGCAGCAAAAACAGCGGATGATCCCGAATTTCCATCACCAAGCGGGCGTCGATCTCGTCGTCGCCGAGGTGCGCGAAGCTGTCGTCCCAGCTCTCCGACTTCGCCGCAGCGCCGCCATCGCCGAAGCCGATCGACCCGCGCGTCGTCTTGCGGCTCGGGAACACCCAGTGAAAGCGGTAGAGGGCGCCTTCGTCGAGCGTGGAGTAGTGCTCGAGCGCGCGCAGCACGCACGCTGCGGTTGTGCTCTTCGAGCTCCCGTTTGGGCCATGCATCAGCACCAGCTTGTTCGCGCGGCCATCGTTCACGAAGTTCGCGAAGAACTTGTAGAGCGTGCCTTGCAGCTCTTCTTGTCCAACCAGGGCCGCGTCGCGTCCGATGGTCGCGCCGGCGAGTCGATCACCCGTGCGGGCCTCCCAAGGCATGTCGAACAGCTTGAAACGCGTTACTTTACCCCACGGTTTCTCGACCACGGCGGTGCCGTAGTGGTCGAACATGTCGCGCACGTAGGTCGCCGCGTCGCGCCCGAAGCGCGGAGGATTGTCAGCGAACAGCTCGAGATATTCCTTGAACGACAGAACGATCTTGGAAGCTGCAAAGCGCTCCTTCAGGCCGTCCGCAATGGCAGCCAGCTCGACCAGCGCCGTGTCTCGATTTTTGGTTTGGTCAGCCACGAGGGGGCGGAGCGTAGCCCAACTTCATCTCGTGAGCAGGAACGCGAGCAAAGCAACGACGAACAGCGCGCCGCCACCGATCGCCGGCCAGAACCAAGTCGGTCGCTCCGGCGGCAATCCCATTACCACGAGATCGTCCGGCAAGGTCGCGGACGCGCGGGAAGGGCGCTGAGCCGTGAGCGCATGACCGGACCCCGGAGCGCCTGACGCTGGCGCCGCGACCGCGGCATCCAACTCGGGAAACGCGCCTGCGGCCTTGGCCTGATGCGCTTCCAATTTCCTTGGTAGGTTTTCCGCGACCAAACGGGTGAGCTCGGCCTCCGGCGTGCTGGCCCATGCGTGGTGGTCGCCAGGCAACCCGTAGGCGTGCCCCAACGCGTCGGCGAAGGCCCCGATCGACGGCTGACGAATCTCGTGATTCTTCGCGAGGGCGACTTCGATGACCTCGTCCAGCGTCGGCGGCACGCCTTGCTCTTTGCCCGCCTCGCTGATCGGCGGCGGATCTTGCGTCAAGATCGCCAACAAGATCGCCGGACCAGTCGAGCCCGCGAATGGGACTTTGCCGGTGAGGCACTCGTACACGATTGCTGCGAGCGACCAGATGTCGGCGCGATGATCGAGGGACGGCAAGCCCTGCGCCTGCTCTGGCGGCATGTAAAAAGGCGAGCCGATCGTGGTGCCCATCACGGTGAGCTTCTTCGCGTTCTCCGAGTTGTCCCGCACGGAACCAAAATCCAAAATCTTCGTGATGTCGCCATCCTGCGTGTGACAGAGAAAGAGGTTGTCTGGCTTCAGATCGCGATGCACCTGGCGGCGCTCGTGGGCCGCAGTGAGCCCGGCGGCGACTTGGGACACCATGCGAATGACACGCTCCGGGCGCAGCGTCTTGTCGCGCTTCAAGAGCATGCGAAGCTCCTCGCCCTCGAGGTACTCCATGATCAGCGCGTACGACGCGTCCTCCGTTCGCTCGAAGCCGATCACATCGACGATGTGCGGGTGTTTGAGGCTGGTCGATACCTCGAACTCTCGCTTGAAGCGCTCGACCGAGACAGCGTCTTGCGCCACCTCCGGGTGGAGGATCTTCAGCGCGACGCTGCGCTCGGCCTGATCGTCGAGGGCCTGATAGACGCGGCCCATGCCGCCGTCCGCGACGCGCCTGAAGAGCACGTAGCGGTTGCAGGTGCGCTTCCCGATTCGCTTGTCTTCAGGGTCTTTGGGGAATGCTAGCGGGCTGACGGGATCGAGCTTCGTTCCGTCAACGGGACAAAAACCCGAAGTATCGTCGAAAAGCCGGTGGCAGCCCCCACAGGCTTTCACGTGTCCGCGCCGCCGCCTGCCGGCGCCTCGCGCGCCACGTAGTAGAGGATGCGCTTGCAGTTGGGGCACTGCTCGAACACCTCTTGCTCCAGCATCTTCTGGAACATCATGGGCGGCACTGCGATGTGACAGCCGTTGCAGGTGCCGTCGTGCGTCTTGGCGATCGCCTTCGGCCGACGCGTGCGGATCGTCTCGTAGCGCCGATACAGCACCGGAGGCAGCGACTTCACGGCAACATCACGGTCGGTCGCCAGCTCTGCACGCTCTTTTTCGCGGTCTGCGAGCGCTTTGGCGACACCCTCGGCGTCGCCCTCCAGCTCTTTCTTGAGTTCAGCGAGGCGCGTCTCCGAGTCGCTCATGGAGCTGCGTGCGCGGTCGGCGAGACCATCGACCTTTTGGATCTCGTCCTCGCGATCGCGCAAGAGCTTGCGCAGCTCTTCCATCTCGCGCTGAGCCGCGAGGCTCTCGCGTTCGTTGCGAGAGCGCGCGAGCTTCTCGCGCGATTTCTCGATTTGATTGTTCATTTGACGGACTTCAACGCTCAGGTCTGAGCGCGTTTTTTCCATCGAAGTGATCGACTCACGGCTCGTCGTCACGCGCCGCTCGAGGTCTTCGACTTCGGCGCGGAGGTCCTTCAGCCCCCCTTTACGGAGGCCGAGATCTTCGTCGACGATTCGAATGCGGTCGTCGAGCGCCGCAAGCGCTTCCAGCAAAGGGATCTGTGATCGGATGCTCACGGGGTCTCGTCACCTCTCGCGTAGGAGCAAGAAAAAGAGGGATGCCACTCGGCTGGGGGTCTGGGGGGTTCCCCCAGATTGCCTGGGGGTCTGGGGGGTTCCCCCAGATTGCCTGGGGGTCTGGGGGGTTCCCCCAGATTGCCTGGGGGTCTGGGGGGTTCCCCCAGATCAGCGGAGGGCCGGCGGAGTTGCACGGATGGTAGGCCCACCTGGGTTCGAACCAGGAACAGCCCGGTTATGAGCCGGGGGCTCTGACCGATTGAGCTATGGGCCCGAGCGGGGCGGAGCAACTCCTTGCGGAGCTGATCGAGGGGGAACAGTTGTGGCGGGCAAGTCGTCCAGGGCAACGCGCGTCACGCTAGTCCAACGGCGCCGGTCATGGAAGCCCCAGGGGGCTGCCCGTCACGATGGGGCGAAAGCCTGCCCTCGTTTGCCGGCGTGGTTTTCGCATGAAAATACCCGTTTCTGCGGGGAGAGAAGGCTCCGAGCAACAGCGAAAGCCCAACATGGCAGCGCGATGCGGAGGCGGATGGGCATCATCGCGCGCGCGACAAATATTCGGGCCCCTGCCCCAGTCGCCGCCGGCGATGACCGATCCGAACGGATCGCGGGTCTTGCTGAGCACTGGATCGTTCGTCCACTCGGCAACGTTGCCCCCCATATCGAAGACGCCGAACGGGCTCTGGCACGCCGCGGCTGCGCCCGATGGTGCGCGCCGATCTTGCGAACCGAGCCGAGCCGCGACGGTCGGGCCTCGTGACGGGGTGACGTGCGCCTCTGCACCGATGTCCCAATGACACGCACCCGAGCTGCGCTCGAGGCCGGTGGGGTACGGCAGCAGGCTCTCGCCTTCGCAGGCAAAAGACCATTCGCGAAATGTGCACAGCCGCTTTTCATCGACGGCACAGACGCGTTCGGCCTCCTCGAAGCTGACCAGCACAGCTGGAACGACTCCTTTCCGATTCGGGTACTCGAACTTATCGATGCAGAAGCGGAGCTCTTCCAGACCGCCTTCACAGAGCACCTGATTCTTGTACTTTTCGCAGACCTCCGGCTCGCCCGGTGCGCGCGCCTTGCGAGTCTTTTCGCACTTGTGCGCGACGAACGGGCAGTATGTGCCTGCGGCCAACAGCATGTCGTCCGGGCAGGCGCCATGTTGCGGCGGCGAGACCCGCGGAGGCTTCACGACCGCGGCCGACAGCGGCGCCAACGATACTGACGGAACGAGCGCCTCAGTACCATCGTGCATCGGCCCATCGTCCATCGGGCCAGCGTGCATCGGGCCAGCGTGCATCGGGCCAGCGTCAGCGCTGCGCGCGTCGACTGGCTGCGGCGGTTCGCCGCGCGTTCTGTCGAGCGCGATGAGCGCCACCGCTGCCGCAACCGACAGAACCATCGCGATCGCGATGACTGCGCTCGCCCAGCGTCGACTCCCTACCGCTTGCCGTACCAGAAGCGGCACCAGAAAAGGCGGTACCACACCCTCGGTACGCCGTGCTACGTGATTACGTTCGATGAGTCGACTGGTCGTGCGGGGCGCCCGTCAGCACAACCTGAAGAACGTTGACTGCGCCATCCCGCGCAACAGCCTGGTGGTGATCACTGGGCCGAGCGGCTCCGGCAAATCTTCGCTCGCCTTCGACACCATCTACGCCGAGGGGCAGCGCCGCTACGTCGAGAGCCTGTCGGCGTATGCCAGGCAGTTCCTGGAGCAGCTCGCGAAGCCGGTCGTCGAGTCGATCACGGGCCTGTCACCGGCGATCGCCATCGAGCAGCGCGCGCTCGCAAAAAGCCCGCGCTCCACCGTCGGCACCGTGACCGAGATCGCCGACTACTTGCGGCTCCTGTTCGCGCGCGTCGGCTCGCCGCATTGCCCGAGCTGTGCCCGCCCGATCGAGGCCCAGACAGTCCAACAGATCGTCGACACCATCCTCGCCTTCGAAGAAGGCGCCCGCGTGACGCTGATGGCCCCGATCGCGCGCGGCCGCAAAGGCGAGCTTCGTCTCGAGCTCGAGCGGCTTCGGCGCGAGGGTTTCGTGCGCGTGCGCATCGACGGCGCGATCGTCGATCTAGGCGACGAGATCGTCCTCGATGGCAAACGGCCCCACGATCTCGATGTCGTCGTCGATCGCTTGGTGGTGAAAGAGGGCATGAAGGGCCGCGTAACAGACTCGGTCGAGCTCTCGCTCAAGCTCGGCGAGGGCCGGCTGCTGGTCGATCGCGGCGCGGGCACGGAGCCCACCTTCCTGAGCGAGCGCTTTGCGTGTGTTCACTGCGGGTTGTCGCTGCCGCCCATCGAGCCGCGCATGTTTTCCTTCAACGGCCCGCACGGAGCCTGCCCGAAGTGTGACGGCATCGGCAGCCGCACGCGCGTCGATCCTGAGCGCGTCGTCCCCGATCAAAAGCGCACGCTGCGCGAGGGTGCCGTGCTCGCTTGGGGGCGTCGCGGCTCGGTCGAGCTCGCGCTCGAGGTCGAGCGTGCGGTGCGTCAGCTCGGCGTGGCCCCGGATGTCGCGTGGGCCAAGATGCCCGAAGCGGGCCGGCATGCGATCTTGTTCGGCACAGCGCCGCGGACCGAAGGCGCAACCAAGAAGAAGCGGGCCGACGGCTACGAAGGCATCGTGCCTCGCTTGGAGCGCGCGCTCGACACTGGCGCGCTCGTGCGCGAGCTCGCCGAAGAAGACGCGGACGACGCGTCGGTCGACGAGGAGCTCGGACGGTTCGTCGTCACGCGCACATGCGAGGGCTGCAACGGCAAGCGCCTGCGCCCAGAGGCGCTCGCGGTGTTGCTCGGCGGCAGAACGATCGCCGATCTCGGCGCGATGCCGCTCTCCGAGCTGGCACGACACCTCGAGCGCCTCGGCAACCTCAATCTCGGTGCTGGCACCTCCGCAGGCGAGCCTTTGGTCGGTGTCGCCGAGCTCACGCCCCGGGCACGAACCATCGCCGAGCCGCTCCTGCGCGCAGTGGTCGCCCGCCTCGGCTTCTTGATCAACGTCGGGCTCCACTACCTCTCGCTCGACCGCTCGGCTGCGACCCTCTCGGGCGGCGAGGGTCAACGTATCCGGCTCGCGACGCAGATCGGCTCGGCGTTGGTCGGCGTGCTCTATGTGCTGGACGAGCCGAGCGTCGGTCTTCATACGCGCGACAACGTGCGCTTGCTCGAGGCGTTGCGTCGCCTCGTCGATCTGGGCAACAGCGTGCTGGTGGTGGAGCACGACCGCGACACGATCATGGCAGCCGATCACGTGATCGACATGGGTCCCGGTGCAGGCGTGCTCGGCGGCACCATCGTCGCCGAAGGCACGGCCACCGAGCTGATGCAGAACCCGAAGAGCGTCACGGGCCCGTACCTGTCGGGGGCGCGCTCGGTGTTCACGCCGCAAAAGCGCCGCCGCGCGGATGGCCGCTCACTGGTGCTGCGCGGCGTGAAGCGGCACAACTTGAAGAACGTCACCTGCGAGATCCCGGTCGGGCTGCTCACCGCCATCACCGGCGTGAGTGGCTCCGGCAAGAGCAGCCTCATCATCGACACACTGTTGCCCGCCGCTCGGCAGCGCCTGTACCGCGCGGCGGTGTCTCAAAATCTGTGCGACGCCATCGAAGGGCTCGATCAATTCGACAAGGTCGTCAGCATCGACCAAGCGCCGATCGGTCGCACCCCGCGCTCCAATCCAGCGACGTACACTGGCGCGTTTGCGCTCTTGCGGGAGCTGTTCTGCGGCTTGCCGGAGGCCCGCGCACGTGGCTACAAGCCGGGGCGCTTCTCGTTCAACGTGAAGGGCGGCCGCTGCGAAGCGTGCCAGGGCGACGGCGTGCTCCGCGTCGAGATGCACTTCTTGCCTGACATCTTCGTGGAGTGCGAGACGTGCCTCGGCAAGCGCTACAACCGCGAGACGCTCGAGGTCAAGTATCGCGGGCTCTCGATCGCCGACGTGCTCGCGCTCACCGTCGACGAAGCCCACGCGGAGCTCGACGCCATCCCGCGGATCCGCGAGCAGCTGGCAGCGCTACGGCGAGTCGGGCTCGGCTACATCAAGCTCGGCCAGCCCGCGACCACGCTTTCCGGTGGTGAAGCCCAACGCGTGAAGCTCGCGCGAGAGCTGGCGCGACGGGCGACCGGCCAAACCCTGTACGTGCTCGACGAGCCCACGACAGGGCTTCACTTTTCGGACGTCGAGCTCTTGTTGGTGTCCTTGGTCGGCCTCTGCGATGCCGGCAACACGGTCATCGTCATCGAGCACAACATGGAGGTTGTCGCCAGCGCCGACTGGGTGATCGATCTGGGCCCAGAGGGCGGCGAGCGTGGCGGCGAGATCATCGCAGCAGGCCCGCCCGAGGTCGTCGCCCAGGTCGAGCGCTCTCACACGGCGGCGTTTCTCCGCGCGGTGCTGGAATCGGTCGGCGGCCCACACGTCACCGCGGCCCTTCGCGGGGCGCAGGCCAAACGCAAGCCAGCGGCCGACCCCGTGAAGAAGCCAGCCGCCGCCAAGCCGCTATCGAACAAACGGGCTCAGCCGAAGTCGCGCTCAGCGCGCTCTTGATCCTCTTTGCAGCGGATGCAGAGCGTGGTCTCGGGCCGGGCCTCGAGCCGCTTGATCTGGATTTCTTCTTCACACTCTTCGCAATTGCCGAACGTGCCCTCTTCGATCTTCTGAAGAGCTCGCTCGATCTTGTCGAGGAAGCTCTTTTCACGGCCGCGCAAGCGGAACGTGAACGACTGCAAGTACTCGCTCGAAGCCAGATCCATCTCGTCAGGCAGATCGTTCGTGTCGAGCGACATGTCGTCGTTCAGAGTCTGCTTCGCCTTCTTTAGGATCTCGTCGCGCTTCGACTCGAGGAGTCCCTTGAACTTCTTGAGTTGGACCTTGGTCACTGGCGGCTCCTCATGGCAGGCATTCGCTACATACGGAGCCTCGAAAAAGGCGCCGTACCCCGAAAGGGGCGCGGGATAATAAGACCTCGACCGCGATCGTCAATCATGGACCGGCACCGAGGTAAAAATCGCTGAGCGGGTGTACCTTTCAGCCCTCCCTAATCTAGGGAGAACCCCCAGACCCCCATGTCCGATGCCAAGAACGACCTCGGTTTGAGCTTTGAGGCTGGACAGCGCCCGCCGGAGCCCAGTTTGGCCGCCACCGTGCTCGTGCTGCGCGAGCACGCAGGCGGGCTCGAGGTGTACTGCATCTTACGGCACCCGAAGTCCGGCTTCCTGGGTGGCGCGGCTGCGTTCCCCGGCGGAAAGGTCGACGAAGCCGACAACAACGCCGAGTGGCAACGACACGTGCACGGCCAGCCCCTTCGCTCGGAGCTGGTCGCCAGTGACAGCATCGCAGTTCGGGCACTCGGCATCGCGGCGGCGCGAGAGACACTGGAAGAGGCTGGGCTATTCCCCGCGCCCATCGATGAAGGTCAAGTGGCGAGACTGCGCGCCGAAATCGCGACGGGCACGCCGCTCCGCTCGGCAGTTACCGGCGTCTGCCACGTCGAGCTCGCTCGTTTCGTGACGTTCGCTCGCTGGGTGACGCCCGAAGCCGAGCCGAAGCGTTTCGACGCCGTCTTCTTCTTGCTCGAGCTGCCCCATGGTCAGGTCGCCAGCGCCGACGAGCACGAGGTCACCGGCGGCTTCTGGGCCACGCCCGCCGACGCCCTCGCGCGCTTCGAGCGCGGTGAAATCATGCTCGCGCCGCCCACCACCCGCTGCCTCGAGCTGCTCAAAGACGCGCACACCGTCGCCGACGCCTTCGCGATCGCAGCCGAGCAATCATTGCTGCCGATCTGCCCCCTGTTCGTCCCGGGCGACCCACCGCTGCTCTCGCTCCCCGGCGACCCGACCCACTCGATCCCCGAACGGCGCGTCGCCGGGCCCACGCGCTTCGCCCTGCGCGACGGCAAATTCATCAGCGAAGACCCGTGATCAGAGAGCAGATATTTACCGCCAAGTAGCACATCTGTATCGGGCGTACGGCGCACTGCCAAAACCCCTCTCGGAGATTTTGTGTGCTTCGTATGACGGTGCGAATCGCGTTGGCGGTTGTTGGGCTGGGCGTGGGTGCGTGACCGGCGGGCTCCGCTGCGAGCACCGTTCGGTCCCACCATCAAAAAATCCCAAGTCGCCTTTGGCAGTGAGCAGAGCTCCCACCACACCCGGACTCCTTGGCGGCAAATATCTCTGCTTGCCCAACAGCTCGACCGGCATCGACAGCGACCGTTCGCCCCGATGAGCGCTATTTACCGTCGCGGTAGGCTTTGATGGCGTTGACGATGCCGTCGGCGAGCTTTTGTTTGTAGTCGGCCTTGGCCAAGCGGCTTTCGTCGTCGGGGTTGGAGATGAACGATGTCTCGAACAAGACGGCCGGCATCTCGGCGCCTGCCAGCACGTAAAAACCAGCTGATTTGAGGCCGTGATCCGTCGTGTTCGGGTAGCGCTCGGAGAGCGAGGCGAGCGTGGCTTTACCGAGCAAGACACCGAGCTTGCGTGACGAGGCGGCGATCTCGCCGCTGCCGAGTCGCTGCGCGATGCTGGCCATCTCGGCGTCGATCGCCCCCGCGTCGAGCGATTTGCCGAGGCCGTTCTCCATCGCGGCGATGCGCGCCGTTGCGCGGCTGGTGTCTTTCAGCTCGTCCAGGATGAACACTTCGATGCCGCGCGCTTCACCCGTTTCGGACGCGTTGCAGTGGATCGAAACAAACAGGTCCGCGTGGAACGCATTCGCGCGCGCGGTCCGCTCATCGAGCGCGACGAAGGTGTCGCTGTCGCGCGTGAGCAAGGTCTCGATGCCGAGCTCGGATGCCAGCACCGGCGCCACCAAGTGCGCGATGGCGAGCGTGACTTCCTTTTCTTTCAAGCCGGTCGGTCCGACGGCGCCCGCGTCGGTGCCCCCGTGGCCGGGGTCGATCGCCACGCGCTTGATCTTGCGCGGCCCGCTCGCCGCACCACTCGGCGCGGCCTCTGGATTGCGCGAAGAGACGTCGATCACGATGCGAAACGGCTCCGGCAGGTAGAAGACCTTCTTGTGTAGGTCGGCTGCCAGATCGAGCACGATTCGGGAGCCACCTTCGCGCGGCGCTGTGCGCACGCGCTTGATGCCGCCACCGACCTCGATATCGCGCGGCACGCCTTTCACGCTGGCTCGATCGATGTCGACGTAAATGCGTGGGTCTTTGCCTGCCTCAGCAACCAGTGAGCCCACCTGGAAGCTGGTGGGTCCACTGACGAAGACGACCACGCGACCGCCGCCTTCTGCGCCGTATTTCTCGATCTTGGTCACCTTCACAGGCTCCTTGGAAGGGGCCAGCGCAGCAGGTGCCACCACGATGTCGCGTGGGGTCGCTGGACTCGCGGCTGCGGATGCGCCACCTGCGACATCGGCCGGCTCGCGTCTCGCAGTCTGTTCGGCGCGGTCGCCGTCGCGTTCGAGCGCGGCGAGCTCGGCGCCGGAGGGTCGATACGCGATCGACAAAGACAGCTCGCGGTCGATGGCTTGCAAGCAGTCACTCGCCTTTCCGGCCCCGAGCTCGGCGTTGCGGCGGCGCGCCAGATAGAGCTCGCGCTGCGAGATGGCTGCGTCACGGGCGAACTCGCCAGCGAGGCGAGCTCGCACCCGATCTGCCTCACACGCAGCCTCTTTGCCGCGCGCAGCGCGGGTCACGGCCTGGTAGAGTTCCGCCGCTTCGCGGGCATCGGCTTCTGCGCGGTCGAAGCGAAAGCTCTTGACGCGCAGATCGGCAGCCACGCGGTAGAGCCTCGCCTGCTCTTCCAGACTGGCCTCTTTGGCGGCCGCAACGGAGATGGCATCGGCCAGCGCCACGACCTCGGGTCGGGTGGGCCACGCCGCCGAATCCGACAGCAACACGCTGGCTCTTTCGACGTCCGATGCCGCAGCGGTGCCAGCGTCGTTTCCCGGGGGGATCGATTGTCCGCAGGCGACCCACGCAACCATACACGGCGCCACACGCCGGGCGAGGTAGCCGAGCGCAGTGGAGAACTGACTGTGCGGAAGCACGGAGGACACGATGTTGGCGATCGATTCGGTTGATTGGCCGAAGTGATGCTGGATGGTAGCCTTCGCAGAGGGCGTGCGCGAGTCTCGCGCGCTCCCTCGAGGCAGCCATGACCACGCAAGACTCGGGCGCACCGCCGATCGACGCCAACGAAGCCGAGCGGCTTGCATCCATGATTCGTCCCGCCTGGGAGGTCGATGAGGTCGATAACGATGAGCCTGTCGCAGTGCAGGCAAAGAGCATCCGCGAAGCCACCCAGGGAATTTCCCCGCAAGAGGCAAGCGAGCTCGCGGCCAAGCTGAGCGGCAGCACGGACCCGGGCGCAGCACCGCCGCGCGACACCGTGATCGACGGCGCGCCGATGGTCGGTGTCGGCCACACGGATCCGGGACCGGAAGCCACTCCCGAGCCGCGTCCCATCGTCGACTCGACACCGCCGCGCCCCGCCGGTCCCACCAAGATGGGGCTCGGCGAAGACGTCGCCGACGCGCTCGCGCAGGTCGATGGCGCTCGATCTGGCTCTACGTCGGCAGAGGCCGGCTCTACGTCGGCAGAGGCCGGCTCTACGTCGGCAGAGGCCGGCTCTACTCCGGCAGAGGCCGGCTCTACGTCGGCAGAGGCCGGCTCTACTCCGGCAGAGGCCGGCTCTACTCCGGCAGAGGCCGGCTCTACTCCGGCAGA
>Ga0105048_10002995_pt1 | contig 27633 bp, 28 predicted proteins | sample MAT05_FD_78382 | JGI IMG/M metagenome (GOLD analysis project Ga0105048, IMG submission 78382) | Freshwater microbial communities from Lake Fryxell liftoff mats and glacier meltwater in Antarctica - MAT-05 | ecosystem: Environmental > Aquatic > Freshwater > Ice > Liftoff microbial mat | place...
GGCATTTTGGCTACTATTGTCGTCAGGGAAGTGAAGGCTTCGCTCATGGCGTGGTTGGTTTAGGATGTCAGATACCCAAAACTACCACGCCTTTGTTATGGCCCCAAAATCACCGAACTATTGGACTGACATAGGAATACCTCAAGGGTCGCCGATGAGTGCAGTTTTATCAAACATATACATGATTGATTTTGATAAACGTCTGAACCAATTAGCAATTCAAAAAGGGTTTCTTTATAAGCGGTATTGTGACGATATATTAATTGTATGCGCCCAAGAAGTATCCATAGAAGTAAAACAGGTTGCTTATGAAGCTATTGAGGAGTGTAAACTTATCATTCAGCCTGAAAAAGAAGAAGAAATTCGTTTCGGGCTTGACTTCAAAGGGAGATTAAGAGCCTATAATGCTAAAGAAATAGAAAAGAAACCCCATAAATTTTTGCCACGACGTGAACACTATTTTTACAAACCCTTGCAATATTTAGGCTTTGAATTTAATGGTCAAGATTCTTTAATAAGGAATTCCAGCATTTGTCGTTTTCATAAGAAGATGCAACGACGTGTCTCGAAAAGTGTAAAAATGGCTTACAGCGATAGAGGCTTGGGTGACAAAGTATTTACTCGAACTACTTACTATAGATACTCTCATTTAGGGAAAAGAAATTTTATAACTTATGCTCACCGATGTGCCGCTGAGGGGTACAAAAATAATAAAGGTGATACAAAATTAGGCATGAATTCGCCTAAGATAAGAAGCCAAATATCGCACCATATGCAATTGATAAGTAGATCATTGTCTCGTAAAAACAGGAAGAGGTATGAACAAAAGTATCTACGAGGGAAGGGGGTAATCTTTAAGCGTATATAATGAATTCGAGAACTTTTAAGTCCGCAAAATACTGACAGACCGCCTTTTAATAATCCTACAACTGCATTTGGAGAAAGCGAAGAAATAGAAAATTACATTGCAACAATTAATTAGACAATGCATCCGACGGAAGTACAATCAATCGCACGGGCCACGGTTTGTTTTTCAATCAGTAGCGGTTCCGGGCGGACGATTTTTAAATTCCCCAACATCACCAGGTCTTGTTCGTAATGGGCAAGTTTTAAAAAAAAGACGGAATTTACAGATAATAGAACTACTAAAGGAAAACTTGGATAGTTTTTAAAATTTATTTCGTAATATTGACAAAACATAGTAGAGACCAGAACCTACTTTAAAAAAAACGGGGCGTATTCTGAAAAGCCTGATGAGTAAGAGAAAAATTACCTTCAAAAATGTTTAAAAAATTTAATTTAACGGACAGGTTGCTATTCATAGCTGCGTTACTTTCGCTTATTTATTCTGAAGTTTTATTTTTTAATGGTAACTCAGACCAAGCGATTTTTATCGGACTTTGGGTTCCTTCAATACTATGTTTTGGAATATACTTACACCTAGTAAATAAAAATAAAAATGATTGATTTTATACCATATTTCGCAGGACTCGTTACTTTATTATTTTCGGCTGCTTTTAGTTACGCTATAACTGATGGCTGGAACTTTAAAGGTAAACGAAGGGATTAGTTTTCAATTGTATTCGTAACCCAAACCAGCCCATAACAGCGGTTTGGCAAAAGTGGCGGTTTTATGCCCCGCAGAGACATTTGTGGTGAATCAAACATTGGTGGTGAAAATCTCCCACTTCGGCAAGCCCTGCCGTTAAACCACATTTCCCCGGTACTCACGTGTCCAGAACCAAGCCCCTTGCAGGGCAATAAAGCAAAAAACAAAATACTCGGCCGCAACCAGTTTTACGTCTTTTACATAATACACATACGTCAGCACTACATCGACCAGCAGCCAGACATACCAGCACTCAACCCGCTTCTGAATCATCATATACGTAGCCACAATGCTCATGGTGGTTGTGAATGAATCCACATAGGGGAAGGCGCTCGGCTTGCTGAAAGCCATGGGAAACAGGGTGTGTAGGTTGCTGGCAAACGACCCCAGCAGCCCCGTTGCCAACACGCCCCCCACCGACCAGATGGCAAGTTGACGGGGCAGTATCCGGCTGATTTTAAGCTGGTTCTGGAGATTTCCTTCGCTGGGTTTTGGGTGGGTCCAGCGCCACCAGCCCTGTAGGTTGGTCACGAAGAAAAACACCTGCAAAAACATATCGGGGTAGAGCTGAATCTGGTAAAACAGGAAAAAGAAAAGCACCACACTAGCCGCGCCAATGGGCCAACTCCAGACATTAGCCCGCGCCGAAAGCCACACCGCCACTGCTCCACTCACGACCCCGAAAAATTCGAGGTAGCTCATGGCGTACCCCCAAACGGTAAAGAAAATACTATTGATGTCAAAAAGATCGGGCATAAGTAGTAGTAATGGGTCGGTTATTGGTCTTTTAGTGATGCGAAATTACACAAACGACTTATGCAAAAAATTGCCATGCTAGGGGGCGGCTTCATTGGCCGCTTCTATGCAGAATCGCTCCATGGTCAGCGGAGCCGCGATCAGGTGGTGGCTATCTACGCCCGCCGGGAAGAAACTGCTCAGAAATTTGCCAGCGATTATGGCTGCTCATTCTGGGCCACCGATATGGAAGAAGTTATTGCTCACCCCGACGTCACTATGGTGTGCATTGCCTTGCCCAACAACCTTCATGCCCCTGCCGTTGAGCTGTGCGCCAAACACAAGAAGAACGTAATCTGTACCAAACCACTGGGTCGTACGGCGGCAGAAGCCCTGCACATGATGCAACTGGTAGAAGAAGCGGGTATTTTCGGCGGTTATCTCGAAGATCTCTGCTATTCGCCCAAATTCCTGAAAGCCCTCGAAACAGTAAAAAATGGCGCACTGGGCCGTATTTTGTGGGCCAAATCGCGGGAAACTCACCCCGGACCACATTCCAACTGGTTTTGGGACAAAGAGCAGGCAGGGGGCGGCTGTATGCTCGATTTAGGTTGCCATTGCGTTGAAATTGCCCGAAATTTTATCGGAAAAGATGTTCGCCCGGTGGAGGTGATGTGCTGGGCAGCCACTCAGGTAAAACCCATCGACGCCGAAGATCACGCTATTGCCCTGGTGAAATACGAAAACGGAGCCATTGGGCAGTTTGAAGTAAGCTGGACGTTCCGGGGGGGCATGGACCTCCGCGACGAGGTGATGGGCACCGAAGGCACCATCTGGATTAACAACTTCCTGCGTACCGGCTTCGAAATGTTTACAACGGGCAAAGCTTCCGACTACGTGGCCGAAAAAGCCGAATCCAACGCAGGTTGGCTGTTCCCGGTTGGCGATGAGGTAAATGATCTGGGTTATAACCACATGTTTACCGACATGTTCAAAGCCGTAGAGTCGGGACGCGAAGCCGCTGAAACATTCTACGATGGTTACGTGGTGAACGCGATCTTAGACGCGGCCTACAAATCGGCCGAAACCAAGCAGTGGGAGCCGGTACAATTACCCGTCTGGCGTGGTAAAGAAGGGTTATCGCTCGAGCAAACACTTACGGAATACGATGCTGACCACTACCTTATCAAAGAGGAAGTTACCCACGACGGGCGGCATAAAGTGATTCTGAAAGAAAAGGCAAGCGGGAAAATCGTGGAACGCGATCTGTTATAAAACGTGACAAGGAACCGCTGATATAGAAGAGCATCAGCGGTTCCATTACTTTACGCTTCTCCCTTACTCCGCCGTTTCTCCACGGTTAATAAAAAGGCGGGTAACAAAATCAAGTTCGAGGCCATACCCATCAGGAGCGTAATCGAGACCAAAATCCCCAGCGCAACAGTTCCCTGGAAGGTAGAAGCTGTGAAGATGGCGAAGCCCGCAAACAGGATAATAGCCGTGTAGAACATACTCAGGCCCGTGAATCGGATGGTGCGGCTCACAGCCTCGGCAATGCTTATGCTGGGGTTGCGAAGTTCATCGCGGTATTTGGTAATGAAATAAATGGTACCATCGGACGACAGGCCAAAAGCAATGCTGAAAATCAGGATGGTAGATGGTTTTAGGTTGATACCGAAGTAGCCCATCAGACCCGCCGTAACAATCAATGGCACAATACTCGGCAGAATAGCAATCAGGCTCAGGCGTACATCGCGGAGCAAAATAATCATGATGCCGCATACCAGCAAAATCGCCAAAGCCGTACTCTCGGCAAGGTTTGTCAGCAGGTAGTCATTGCCTCGGGTAAACACGACGCTATTTCCGGTGATTCGCACGTCGAACTGTTCTTCGGGAGCTACACGCTGACCGGTGCTGACATCCACGTTAAAGATCGAATCAGCCTTAGGTTGCAAATCGGCAATGAGTTGCTTGATGCGAACGGTACCAATGTCGGCCATCTGAAAACTGACGCGAGTATACCGTCGGGTACTATCCAGAAAGCCTTTAAAGCGATTCTCTGAACCCTTCAGCTGCGGAGCATAACTGGCTAGCTTGTTCAGCTCAAGCGCGGGTGGCAAAATGTAATATTTTGGATCACCTCCCCGGTAGCCCTGATAGAAAAATTTGAGCGCTTCAACAATGGAGATCGGTTTGGTAAACTCCGGGTGTTTGGCCACTTCGCGTTGTAACAAGCGAATTTTGGTTAGCGTTTGGGGATTCAATACACGGCCCGCCTGCTTTGTGTCGATGTTGACCTCGAAGGGTAAAACCCCCCGAAAATGCTGCTCAAAAAATTTCAGGTCAGTGTAAATTGGGTCGTTTTTGGGGAGATCGTCCACCACGAACCCAATGGCTTTCACCCGCAACATACCCACCACGCCAAACACCACGGCGCCGGCAATAAACCAGTAAATAACGGTCCGGCGATGGGCTACAATATCATTCACCCACGACAAAAAGCCTGTAATCCGTCGGCGGTCCATATGGCCGCGTTTTTTTTCTGATGGAACGGGTAAATAGCTGAAAATAATGGGAATCAGGATGAGTGAAACCAGATACGTACTCATGATTCCCAATGACGCTACCAATCCAAACTCCAGCAGTAAAGGGCTATTTGTGAAATAGAAAACGAAAAAGCCAATACTCGTTGTGACATTGGCGAAAAACGTGGTTTCCCCCACTTTCTCCACAGCAATCGAGAGAGCTTCGAGTTGTCTCCGCCCCTTGTTGAGTTCTTCGTGGTACCGATTGAGCAGGAAAATGGCGTTGGGAATGCCAATAACAATAATGAGGGGGGGAATCAAACCCGTTAGTAGCGTGATTTTGTAGCCCAGCAGCACAATATAGCCGGTAGCCCAGACCACCCCCACACTTACAACGACAATAGCCGCTACCACAACCGTTATTGAGCGGAAGAAATACAACAAAATCAAAGCCGTTACCAGAAACGCCAGCCCCATAAACAGGATCATCTCGTTGCTGACTTTGGCCGTAAACTCGGTACGGATGTAGGGCATTCCTGACAGATGCACGGGGAGGCCCTGGTCTTTCTCAAACGTCCGTGCTTCTTCATGAATCTGCCGCACAATATCAATCCGGCTTTGGGAGTTCAGATCGGACTGATCGAACGTAATGGCCATCAGGTGCGCCCCTTTTCCGGTAGCCTCAGCGGCACTGTCCTGCACAAACCCCTGATAAAATGGTAACGATGCGATCGTAGCTCGTAAACTGTCGACGGTTTGCTGGCTCGTAGGCTTACGCGGTACCAGCGCCACAAACCGGAACTTCTCCGTACTGTCGTCGCGGATGACGTTGTATAGGTTGGCATTCGAGACCACGTCTTTAATGCCTTTAATAGCCTTTATTCGCTGGTTGAGATCATACCATTTGTTGAAAAAATTCAGTTGGTACATCTTGTCCGTTTCCACTCCCAATACCATCACATTCCCATCCTCACCATAGCGGGCCTTGAACCCCTCATAAAGTTGAAAATCAGGATCGCTTTTGGGAAGAATCTTGGCTAGCTCGTAAGAAAGCTGAATTCGGCTGGCCTGATAGCCCATAAAGGCAGTGCCAAGTAGCACGGCCAGGACCAGAAGAATTCTATTTTTGAGGATGAAAACGGAAATTTTGTGCCAGAACATGCCAGAGCAAGGGGTCAATTTAGGCTTGCAAGTTAACTCATGCACCCCACATGACCACGCCAGGATTTGATGAGCGGTTCTCTCCTCTCCTGAATTCAGGGGAGGGCAGGGCCATCATACTGGCAGGGGGCGGAAACTTTTCATCTTGTTTTACTTGTCTGTGTAGCAACGTACTTCTCCTACCGATTATGTCTCGCGCCGAAAAACTCCTACTATTCGTACTGGCTTGTCTCAACTTTACCCACATCATGGATTTCATGATTATGATGCCGATGGGGCCACAGTTGATGCGTTTTTTCAGCCTTAGTCCGCAGCAGTTCAGTTTTATCGTATCGGCGTATAGCCTGAGTGCAGGCATTTCGGGCTTTCTGTTTTCGTTCTGGGCCGACCGTTTTCCGCGAAAATATATCCTGCTGGTAGCCTATTCCGGGTTTGTGATCGGCACCATTGCCTGCGGTTTGGCACCCACGTTCACAATGCTGGTGATTGCCCGCACAGCGGCTGGTATGTTTGGGGGCGTTATTGGCGCGCAGGTATTGTCGATTGTGAGCGACACGTTTGCCTATGAGCGTCGGGCAAAGGCCATGTCTATTGTCATGACGGCCTTTTCGGTAGCCTCGGTCATTGGTGTACCCGTGGGTTTGTATTTAGCCACGGAAATTAGCTGGCACGCGCCGTTTCTGGTTGTGGGAGGCCTGAGTTTGGGCGTAATTGGCCTTGTTATCCGCTATGTGCCCTTGCTTGATGGGCATCTACGGGGAGAGCAACGCCCCAGCCTGACGCGGCCCGGCCCCTTTGCAGTAGTGACGAATATCTGGAAAAACCCAAACCAGATGCGTGCTCTCTGGCTTACCAGCACCATCATGCTGGGCCATTTCAGTATTATTCCGTTTATCTCGCCGTATTTGGTTGCCAATGTCGGCTTCGGCGAAAACCATCTGTACCTGATTTATGCGGTGGGCGGTGCTTTAACTATTTTTTCGGCACCGTTAGTAGGCAAACTCGCCGACCAACGAGGCAAGTTGCCCGTTTTTACGGTTTTTGCGGTGCTATCGCTCCTGCCAATCTACCTGATTACAACCATGCCTCCGGCTCCACTGCCCTATGTATTGTTTGTAGCAGGCTTGTTTTTTATCTTCTCCAATGGTCGCCTGATTCCAACTCAGGCCATGACATCCTCCGTGGTAGCACCCCAGCAGCGGGGCGGCTATATGAGCATCAATCAGTCGCTGCAATTGCTGATGCAATCCGTTGCTACCTACGGCGCTGGTTTGATAATTCAGAAAACACCGTCTGGCCAACTCGAAAACTACTCCATCGTTGGGTTTCTGGCCATGGCCGCCATTTTTGGCAGCATCTTTATCGCCCGCACCGTGAAGCCAGTCGACGTAACCTCACAGAGCGTCGGCCCGGCCCCTTCCCCTCTCCTTCGCAAAGAGAGTGGAGACACAAATGTCATTCTACTAAATGATTAGTCAACTTTAACAGATTCAAGGTTGTCTGGTAAAATACCCCTCTCCTTCGCAAGGAGAGGGGCAGGGGTGAGGTTAAAATTATTATGCTTGCATACTATCGTAGATTGTTCGTAGTTTTGTACAATGACCGCGACACGATGAGCACGAGTATGAAAAAGGAGAAAACGGTTGATTTCCACATCAAATGGAGCTGGCATGCCATCTCGCGCATGTACAACGCCTACGCGGCCAAGTACGACATGACGATGGCCATTGGCTATGTATTGCTAAACATCGATTCTGAAACCGGCACCCCGGCTACCAAAATTGGGCCAGCCTTAGGTATGGAGCCCCGCAGTCTCGTCAGAATGTTGAAAAGCCTGGAAGAGAGGGGGTGGGTTCGGCGGGAGATCGACGACAACGACAAACGCTTTGTGCGTATTATCCTGACGGAAGAAGGTCGCCGTCGTCGGGAGCTGGCTCGGGAAGGTGTTATCCAATTCAATCAAATGATTCGTGAGCGTATTCCACTGGATAAGCTCGTGCTGTTTTTTGAGGTAATCAAAGATATCAACCGCTTAGTTGAAGAAGAAAGCCAGAAAATCAAAACCAACGAAGCCGAAGAGTTAACGCTGGAATAAACCTCATTTATGCTGACGCTCAGAGACCATACAACTACTACCAACCTGATGCAGTTTGTCAGGTTAATGGAAGTCGTCAATAGTCTTTGGAATGCTAATTCAACCAATCCAGCCAAACGAATGGATATCAGCCGCGACGATGTACAGACGCTTTTCGAGAGCCTGAATCGCAATGAGGTTCGTTATTTATTAGTAGGCGGGCTAGCTGGAGTTGTTCACGGCCACGTTCGGGCAACACAAGACCTTAACTTGTGGATTCAGGTAGGTGCTGAAAACAAAGACCGCTTGATTTTAGCCTTACAGGAAAATGAGGTGGCCGGGGCTGAATTGCTAAAAAATACGCCTTTAGTATTCGGATGGACAAGCGTCAACACGGGCAAATACGGCCTTACCCTCGATATGGGTTATGCGCTGAAGGCATTCAGTGAACTTGACTTTGATACTTGTTACGAACGCGCACTACTAGCCTCGTTCGATGGTACACCGTTTCGAGTTATTCATCTGAATGATTTGATTCATGAAAAACAAGCTACTGGTCGGTTGAAAGACCTAGCTGATGTAGAAGAATTACAGAAAATACAAAAAGGTAGGGACTCAGCTTAAACCACTCCCCTATCACAACGAACCATGGAAGCAACCCTGCAAAAACCAGCTACCCAAACGAAAAACCGTATGATCCGGCGCGTCGCCGTGCTAGGGTCGGGCATTATGGGCTCGCGCATTGCCGCGCACTTCGCCAACATCGGCCTCGATGTGCTGCTTTTAGACATCGTCCCGAACGCACTGAACCCTGCCGAAGAAGCCAAAAAGCTGACTCTCGAAGTCCCGGCGGTACGTAACCGGATCGTGAACGATGCGTTTCAGAACATGCTCAAAGGCTCGCCAGCGGCTTTGTACAGCCCAAAGTTTGCCGACCGGATAAAGCTTGGCAACTTCGACGATAACCTCAAAGAACTGGCCAGTCAGGATTGGATCATTGAGGCTGTTGTAGAGCGCTTAGACATTAAACGGTCGCTGTATGAGCGCGTAGAGGCCGTTCGGAAGCCAGGGACGCTGATCACGTCGAACACGTCGGGGATTCCGATGCACCTACTGTCGGAAGGGCGGTCAGACGATTTTCGGCGGCATTTCTGCGGGACTCACTTCTTTAACCCACCGCGCTATTTGCGGTTGCTGGAAATTATTCCCGGCCCTGATACCGACCCTGCCATCATTGAGTTCCTGATGAAATACGGCGACTTGTACCTCGGCAAAACAACTGTTTTGTGTAAAGACACGCCGGGTTTTATTGCGAATCGTCTTGGTATTCAGTCGCTTGTGCAAACCATCCGCGTAGCCGAAGACCTCGGCCTGACCGTAGAAGAGGTTGACAAGCTAACGGGGCCTGTGGTAGGTCGCCCGAAATCGGGAACGTTCCGCCTGTCGGATGTGGTGGGTTTGGATACCACCGTAAACGTGGCCAATAACCTTGCTAAGGTGGAGCACGACGAATCTCGCGAGAGCTTCCAGTTGACGCCATCGATGCAAAAGTTGATGGAGAACAAGTGGCTCGGCGACAAAACAGGACAAGGTTATTACAAGAAGACCAAAGACGCGAACGGCAAAACGGAGATTCTGGCGCTCGACCTGAAAACGTTCGAGTATAAGCCATCAGCTAAGGCAACGGGGGCGACCATCCGCTTTGCGACGCTGGAAGCGACTAAAGCGATCGACAACCTCCGCAAACGGTTCTCGGTGCTACTAGCAGGTAAAGACAATGCCGGCGAGTTTTATCGCCGGACGTTTGCCGATGGGTTTGCCTACGCGACCCACCGCATTCCCGAAATCGCCGACGAACTATACCGGATCGACGCGGCCATTACCACCGGTTTCGGCTGGCAGATGGGTTTATTCGAAACCTGGGACGCCCTCGGTGTTCGCAAAGGACTGGAACTGATTGAGTCGCAGGGCAAAAAGCCCGCACAATGGGTCTATGAGATGCTAGATGCTGGTTTCGGGAGTTTCTACAAAACCGAAGGCGGCACCAAAAAATACTACGACATCCCGACGAAGAGCTACAAGTCGATTCCCGGAACGGAGACGTTCGTGATTCTCGAAAACCGGAGCAACGATATTGTTTGGAAAAACGCCGGAGCAGCTCTCTACGACATTGGTGACGGAATCCTGAACCTCGAATTCCGGTCGAAAATGAATACGTTCGGAGCAGAGGTGATCGAAGGGATCCAGAAAGCAATCAGCACGGCCGAAAAAGATTTCCGGGGCCTGGTGATTGGTAACGAATCGGCGGAGGCCTTCTCAGCCGGGGCCAACCTTGCTACCCTGTTCATGTTCGCTATCGAGCAGGAGTTTGACGAGGTCAACCTGATGATCGCGCAATTCCAGCAGACGATCATGCGGGTTCGATACTCATCAATTCCGGTTGTGGGGGCTCCTCACACGTTGGCATTGGGCGGTGGCTGCGAAATCAACCTGCACGCCGACCGGGTGGTGGCACACTCCGAAACCTATATGGGCCTGGTGGAAGTGGGCGTTGGCCTGATTCCGGCGGGTGGTGGTACCAAAGAAATGGCCGCCCGCGCCAGCGATCTTTACCAATCTGGCGACCCCGAATTGAACATCCTGCAAAGCGCGTTTATGAACATTGCTACGGCCAAAGTTTCGACTTCGGCCCAGGAAGCACGTGAAATGAACTACTTGCTTCCATCGGCACAGATTGTGCTGAATCGGAGCCGCCTGATTGCCGAAGCCAAACAAGCCGCCATTGAACTAGCCGAAAATGGCTACGTGCAACCCAAGCCACGTACCGACATCAAGGTACAGGGGAAAACTGGGATAGCATTATTCAAAGCAGGTATCGCAGCCATGCACATGGGCCGCTATATCTCCGACCACGACCTGAAAATTGCTGACAAACTGGCCTACGTGATCTGTGGTGGCGATTTGAGCGCTCCACAAAACGTATCGGAGCAATACCTGCTTGATCTGGAGCGCGAGGCATTCCTGTCGCTTTGTGGCGAAAAGAAAACGCTGGAGCGAATTCAGAGCCTGTTGCAGGGCGGCAAGCCGTTGCGGAATTAAGGGTATTGTTATCTTTACCTAAAACACGCTCGTTTATGGAAACTATTTTGCTCGAAGAGATTGCTACTGATGTGCGTCTGCCCATTACTAAAGAGCAGTTTTTGAATTGGTCTCCTGATAATGGACTACTTTTTGAGTTTGATAACGGCTTTGCCGAACCCACCACCGGGATGAGAAAGGAAGAGCGGTATCTCGTCCGAAATATTCAGCGGGGATTCCGAAAAACGGTTTCTTTTGCGCAAGATGCCATGTTACTTGAAGAGAGCGATGTATGGCTAACTAATCACCAAAAACGTATTCCTGACATAGCTTTTTTCACAAACAGACAGATCAACGATTCGGCCACAGGTAGTGATGAGCCCGTTCCGATGTTTGTTGTAGAGATCATTTCTCCAACCGACAAGACGGATAAAGTGGAAAGGAAAGTGCTGGAATACTTTCAGGCTGGTGTTCAGATCATTTGGCACATCTATCCGGCACTCAATATGGTGCGGGTCATTTCGTCGCCCCGGCTGGCTAGCAGTTTTTTTGACGATGATGCGTTTTCGGCGGCACCAGTTCTGCCAGACCTGCAACTGACCGTTTCGGAGTTGTTCAGGGTCGAATAGTCCCGGAAGAAGCGTTCTACATATTGTGCAAAGACGGTTGTGTAAACGACCGTCTTTTTTGTTGTTACTTTAGCGTATCATTTTTGAGCAAGCATAACGATGGATCATTTCATTGACCATATCGAAATTCAAAACTTCAAGTCCATTCGTCATTTAGAGGTAGGTGGTTTGAAACGAATCAACTTGTTACTGGGGCGGCCCAATGTGGGAAAGTTGAATTTGCTGGAGGCTTTGTCGCTGTTTGCATTGTCGTATGTTTGGGAAGGGTTGAAGAAGTTGACGGATTTAGTGCGGCTAACAAATTCACGGGAGTTATTTTATGATGGTAATTTTGGCCAAGAAATATTACTTACCTCAAATCCAAACCCTATCAGGCCGACCTGACCCATCTGCAACAGGAAACGGCGAAGCTTATCGTGTAGAGCCGTACCAATTTAAGCGCGAGAAGGCCCTATTTTTGCTCCATGATTGACCTGCTCCGAAAACATCGCTTCTTCTTTATTCCGTACGCGATACTGTTTTTAGCCGTGGGCATTCTGCAATTGATTTACTCTCAGGAGCAACTTATTCGCTGGGTCAATGAGCACAATACGATAGAAGCAGATTATTTTTTCCGCAATGCTACCTACCTCGGCGATGGGGCTTTTTTTGTTCTGCTCGTCATTATTCTGTTTATCCGCTCCAAACAATTCGGGGTTCTGGCCTTTACCAGCTTCGCAGTTTCGTCGCTCACGTCAATTTTTCTGAAACAGGTTGTTTTTCACGGGCGCCCGCGGCCAGCTATGGTTTTTGCCGAGTCGAAGTGGGCATACCATGTCATTAAAGGCTTGGATATAGCAACAATCAACAGTTTTCCGTCGGGCCACACCATCTCAACCTTTGCAGTGTTCACGCTGTTGGCCCTGCTCGATGAGCGCAAAGCACGGGGGTGGGCCTTACTCATTCCGGCTGTTCTGGTGGGCTACTCGCGGATATATCTATTCCAGCACTTCACGGTCGATGTATTTGCCGGGAGCCTGATTGGAGTGCTTTCGTCAGTAGGCGTCTACTGGATTTGGGAGAATAACAAAAAGAAAAAAGAGTCAGAAAGTGCAAACTAGGGAAACCTCTTTTGCACTTTCTGACTCTTCCCGTAAGCTCCTACCCTACCGAAACCGCTCCGATTCGCGAACCTTACGCTCATCGCGACGGATAGCCCGGTTGGCTAAGGTGTTCATAACCAGCGCAGCAATGATTGAATAAAAACCAAACAGAAAGGTACCCTGATCCGATGAACTACCGAAGTCTTTGCCTTTGTAAAGAGTCATGTAAAGCGTGACACCCATAACCCCGGTCAGCAACATGGAATTAATGGCACATAAGAGTGTTTGGCGAAGCCGCTTACGGTACTGCATAATCGCGAAAATAGCGATCACGACCACAGCCAGAATCAACAAACCCAGGTACCACACGGGAGTAATTGCCGTTGAAACACCCGTTTTCTGAGAATATTCAAGCGCTGTCAGTCGGGCCATGTCAGACGGATTGACGCCTGATTTTTCCCAGATCGGATTGACTAAAGCGACTCCCATAGCCACAGCCATGAGAAACAAAAAGATGGATTGGACGCGTTGAAGCATTGACGTAAGTTAAAACGGAGTAGTACTCCGTTGTTCGTGATGCAAAATTACCCAAAACCGACGATTATAGAAACTGCAAGCCGATTGGTCTTAACCGCCGATGGCTCCCACTCCATTTACAATACTCAGATTGGGCAACACTATCATTCTGTATATGGTGTCCGGCAGGAAGCGGAGCGTATTTATATTGACTTAGGGTTTCAGGCTGCTTTTGAGCGATTTACGGATGAGCCCCTTCGGGTATTTGACATGGGGTTTGGAACGGGCTTAAACGCCTTATTGACTCTGCGGGAATCGGAAAGACGCCAGCGTTTTGTTGAGTACGAAACGGTAGAACCGCACCCTTTACCTATTGAAGAAGCCCATCAGTTGAATTATGACGCCTTGTTGGGAACCTCGACTCTAATGGTTTTGCACTAGGCTCCATGGAGTGTTAAAACGGCGATATTACCCCTATTTACATTGACCAAACATGAAGCAAGGGTTCAGGATTTTCGCACTACAGACTTATTTCACCTAATTTATTACGATGCCTTTTCGCCGAAAGGGCAGCCTGAACTCTGGGAAGCCGACATTATGTGTCTTACCAATATAATCGATTCTCCTTTAATCGTCTCTTCGCAGTAAAATCCGTTATTTCGCGACTTAAACTCTTAAAAGCCTTATGTACTTACTCGGATTCGATCTTGGTAGCTCATCCGTCAAAGCCTGTTTGATCGACGCGGATACTGGTGTAGCTGTGGCATCCGCCTTTTATCCAGAAACCGAAATGGCCATTGAGGCCCCACAATCAGGTTTCGCGGAGCAAGACCCAAACCGCTGGTGGGATAACGCCTGCCTGGCTTCGCGCAGGGTGATGCAATTAGCTAACGCCCGCCCCAGCGACGTAAAAGCCATTGGCATTTCCTACCAGATGCACGGACTGGTGGTGGTCGATAAGCAGTTCAATGTTTTGCGTCCGTCGATTATCTGGTGCGACAGTCGGGCCGTTCCCTACGGTAATGCAGCATTCAACGCTCTTGGTGCCGACCGGACCATGCACCACTTGCTTAACTCACCGGGTAACTTTACAGGTGCCAAGCTGGCCTGGGTGAAGGCCAACGAACCCGATATTTTTGCCCAAATCGACAAGTTCATGCTCCCCGGCGATTATTTAGCCGCCCGCATGACCGGCGATATTGTTACAACAGCATCAGGTCTTTCGGAGGGCACACTCTGGGATTTTCAGAGCGAGAAACCCGCCGAATTTCTGATGGATTATTTTGGTTTCGATCAGTCATTGCTGCCCCAAATCAAGCCTACGTTTGCTCCTCAGGGCGAACTATCCGGTCCAGCGGCTGCTGAGCTGGGCTTGGCGGCTGGCACGCCAGTTGCCTACCGGGCAGGCGATCAACCCAACAATGCGCTGTCATTAAATGTGGTGGAGCCGGGGCAGATTGCGGCCACTGCCGGTACATCGGGCGTAGTGTATGGCGTGAGCGATCAGGCCCGATACGATGCTCAATCAAGAGTGAACACATTTCTGCACGTTAGCCATACACCAGAAGCGCCACGGTATGGTGTATTGATGTGTGTAAATGGTACGGGCATTCTAAATAGCTGGCTTCGTAACACAATGTTACAAAATAGCTTAAGCTACAACCAGATGAATGAATTAGCCCAAAAATCGCCCGTTGGCGCCGATGGCCTAAGTTGTTTACCATTTGGCAACGGCGCCGAACGGATACTCGAAAACCGCGACCTTGGAGCGTCGTTTCACGGTCTGCAACTGAATCGACATGGCTTGCCCCATATGCTACGGGCGGCACAGGAGGGCATTGTTTTCGCTCTGTATTATGGTATGGAAATAATGATGCAGGTAGGTGTAGGACTCCGTACCATTCGGGCGGGGGAGGCAAACATGATGCTTAGTCCACTTTTCCGCAATACGCTGGCCAACCTCAGTGGTTGCACTATTGAGCTTTATAACACCGATGGCGCACAGGGAGCAGCCCGTGGGGCGGGTTTGGGTCTGGGGTACTACAAAAATTACACAGAAGCCTTTGCAGGCTTAAACGTAACCAAAACCGTTGAGCCCGATGCCCGCGCCCATCAAGCGTATCGTGAAGGCTACGAGCAATGGTTAAGCGCGTTGAAGAAACAATAGATAACTTCGTTGTGTATCTTCATCAAAAAAAGAAAAACGTCATGGTTGACTATCGAGCTATTATCACGATTGAACCCGGAAAGCGCGGAGGCAAACCCTGCATTCGGGGAATATGTATCACGGTTGGTGATATACTTGGCTGGTTAGCTGCTGGGATGACTATAGAAGAAATAATTAGCGACTTCCCTGAGTTGACTACCGATGATATTTATGCCAGTCTGGCATTTGCTGCAAGCAAGGAAAAAAGACATAAACGATTAATTTTAGGGCCTGAAAATAATTGATCTGTTTGCCGGTATCGGTGATATACGCCTGGCTTTTGAAAAAAATGGATGCGAGTGTGTATTCGCTTCGGAATGGGATTTAAATGCACAAGACATGTACAAGGCTAATTTTGGAGAAAGGCCACATGGCGACATCACCCAAATAGATCCTAATAGTATTCCAGATCATTATATACTATTAGGAGGATTTCCGTGTCAGCCTTTTAGTATGATCGGTAAATCTCTTGGCTTTGCTGATACAAGAGGAACATTGTTCTTTAACATTGAAGAAATTTTAAGGGTTAAACAACCCTACGCCTTTTGTCTTGAAAACGTTAAACGTTTACGTGTTAGGTAAAGAGATAGTCTATCTATTGGTTACTAAAGGATTAGCGGTTTTGGAGGGGCCTGAGCGGGAACGAATTTTTGCGCTGGCTATCAATGCTCAATGGAAACCTTCGAATGTTGGACTGGATGATGTTGTTTTGGGGAATACGGCTTGGGGCGCAAAAACAGTAAAAGCTACCCGGCCAGCTACTGTTAATAAAGTTCGCTTGATTTCGGGGCGAAATGCTCCAAGTTTTTCATACGGAAACGATATTTCATCCCAACACGAACCTAACGGGGTAGGCGAGCAGATATTGGATATATGGAATGCACGAGTGTCGTCAATCCAAGAAAAATACCAACATTTAAGAACGGTAGTGCTGATTAAATCAAATGATTTGTCAGGGGTTGCATTGTTTGAACACGATACTATTAGGTATGAGCCTAAACTTTTCAAGTGGGACTGTGTGAGTAGTAACCGTTATCGGAGAGTTCATGGGTTTACCGAAGCTCCTCCAACTCACGCATCATTTCTGCCAGTGGCATAACGGTTACGTCCCTGGCAATGGGGTAGCGTTCAGTGCCGGGATACACCAGAAACCGTTTGGTAGCACCAATGTCAGCGCAGCCTGCATAAAACCCTTTGGAAAGGGTTGGTGCCGAGGATCGTTTAATTTCGATGGCATATTTTTGCTGAGTATTTTGCTCAATGACCAGGTCAATTTCGGCACCAGCAGCGGTCCGATAAAACCAAGGAGTCATGCCAATGGGCAGGCACGACAACAGGTTTTCGATCACGAACCCTTCCCAACTAGCCCCTACAACTGGATGCCCCAACAGATCGTCCAGGGTTGTCAGGTTAAGCAATGCGTGGGTTAGGCCGCTGTCGCGGATATACACTTTGGGTGCTTTGACCAGCCGTTTGCTCACATTGCCCGACCACGGACGGAGCATACGGACTAGTAATAAATCACCTAAAAGTTCAACGTAACGTTTAACTGTGGGTACTGAAAGGTCCAGGTTATTACCCAACTGCGCCATGTTAAGTTGACCGCCCTGATTGTGAGCGAGCATTGTCCACAATGCCCGTAATGTTATTGCTGGTATGCGCGGCCCCAATTGCGGCACATCCCGTTCTAGGTAGGTACTGATGAAATTCAGCCGCCATCGTAAACTGGCTACATCTGTTTGGGCTAAAAAACTATCCGGGAATCCTCCTCTGGACCAAAGTTTGTTTTGGTCTGCGGGATCATTGATTTCCAGCATGGTCAGGCCCGTTAGTTCCTGATAGGCAATTCGCCCGGCCAATGATTCGGAGGATTGTTTCAATAAATCGAGCGAGGCTGATCCGAGAATCAGAAATTGCCCGGTTTTTTGGCCTTGCCTCCGACGCCGGTCTATAACACCCCTAAGAATGGCGAAGAGTTCGGGAACTCGTTGAATTTCGTCCAGTACAATAAGTTTGCCGGTATGAAGTTCAAAATAGGCTTCGGGATCGCTCAGTTTCGCCTGATCGGTTGGGCTTTCTAAGTTAAGGAAAAGTGGGGTTGGATGTACCGAATCGGCAATGGTTTCGGCTAGGGTAGTTTTGCCGACCTGCCGGGGCCCCAGAACACCAACGGCCGAAAACTCGTCCAATAACTGGCGTACTTGTTGTTGTGCTTTCCGTTCAATCATCCTTGCAAATCTAACATTCTGTGTTATATTTGCAAGGATACTTTTTTGTTGTATTTGAATAAAGGTTGGGAGTAAGGGCTAAGCTTTCGGTTTCACGAACCTCAAAGCCCGCTTTCTGGCTCGGTATAACTCACAAACCGAAGCGGAAACTCAGGATACGCTTCCGTGACTTTCTGGTAGGATTTCGGGCGAACCTGGGTGGCGGCCAATTTAACCTCCATAGCCTGACCGCCTGTTGGCTCCTCGGCAACCACAAAATCGACTTCGTTCCCATCGGAGGTACGCCATTAGTGGATCTGGTTGGGGGGGTAATCGCCGATAGACATAATTTTCAACGAGACTGCCCCGGTCGGTTGGGCAGACAAAACTATGTCGGTGGGAGCGCGTCGAAGAGGTCTCTATTTACCAAACATCCGATATTTTTACGATTGATTTTAAAAATATCGGATATTTATTCATTTTCAAACCCTTTTCAGTGCTATCTATATTTCTCCGTTCTTTGCAGTCGTTAACAATACCAAACAACTCCCAACTTTTTATCAATGCCTTCATTGACATGGCTTTCGGGCCTTACTACCCTCTCCGGGAACCTACTCTCTCTGTCGCTTCTGGCCCAAACACCGGCCACCGAACGCGCCCCGGCTTCCCCGACAAAATACGCCCAAACCATCACCGCCGATGATCTCCGCAAGCACTTGACCATTTTGGCCGCCGACGATATGGAAGGCCGTGAAACGGGGATGCCCGGTCAGCAAAAGGCCGCTGCCTACATTGTCAGTCAGCTTACGGCCGATGGGCTGAAACCCATTGTACCCGGTGCCGATGGCAAATCGGGCTACCTGCAACCGTTCACGCTCTACAAAAAAACGTGGGGTGAATTTTACGTGAAGGCAGCAGGAAAACAGTTTGCTTACCTGAAAGACTTCCTGACCAACGGCTTGCTCAACCTGCCCCAGGAAACAAACTACGAGACCGTGTTTGTGAACTACGGTATCGTGGATGATAAGTTTAACGATTATGTGAACCTCGACGTGAAGGGCAAAGCCGTAGTCATGCTCGACGGCGAGCCGAAAAACGCAGATGGCTCGTCGGCGGTGACGGGGGCCAAAGACCCCTCGAAATGGGCGAAGCCGGATAGCTGGCGTTTGCGGGCCCAAGTGGCCAAAGACAAGGGCGCGGCCCAGGTTTTTATCATTTCTGCCGCCAATGTCGATGAGTTTAGGAAGCTGCTGACTGAGCGGGGAGCATTGCAACAACGGTTCAACCGGCTGAGTCTGAAACCGGGGCAAGAGAACGTCGGGACGGTGGGGACGTTTATGATTTCGTCGGATATGGCGGCCGCCTTACTGGGTAAAAAGCCGGAGCCGATGACGAAGGCCATTGAGCAAATCCGCACGAAAGGCACGAGTACAGTGGGTAAACTGGCTGGTACTGTATCGGTGAAAGCTGAGCGGAAAGACGAGAATGTACAGACCGAAAACGTGATGGGCTACGTAGAAGGCTCCGACAAGAAAGACGAAGTGGTGATTGTTTCGAGCCATTACGACCACATCGGCATCAGCCCCGATGGACAGATTAATAACGGGGCCAACGACGATGGCTCGGGCACAGTTTCGGTATTGGAACTGGCTCAGGCTTTTGCCAAAGCCAAAGCGGAGGGCAACGGTCCTCGCCGGTCAATGTTATTTTTGACAGTGGTAGGGGAGGAGAAGGGCCTGCTTGGGTCGGAATATTACGCCGATATTAGCCCGGTGCTGCCCCTAACCAACACGGTTTGTGATCTCAACATCGACATGGTGGGACGCGTGGACGACCTGCACCAGAACAAAACGCCCAAAGACAATTACATCTACGCGATTGGTTCGGATAAACTCTCGTCGGACCTGCACCGGATTAGCGAGAACGCCAACACTCAGTACAGTCAAATGGAACTGGACTACAAATACAACGAACCCAGCGACCCGGAGCGAATCTACTATCGTTCGGATCATTACAACTTCGCAAAGCACAAGATCCCGGTTATTTTCTACTTCAATGGTCTCCACGCTGACTATCACCGGCCAACGGACGACATTGAGAAGATCGACTTCAACTTAGCCGAAAAAACCGCCCGTTTAGTGTTCTATACGGCCTGGGAAATTGCCAACCGCGAGGAACGGTTGAAAGTGGATAGTAATAAACCTTAAAGCCCTACCCTCAAAACTCCACTTGCCCCCAGCGATACCCGCCCGCCTGATTCGTACCGAATTTGGCGGGCGGTTGCCGTTTGAGGGGTACTGATGGTAACGAGATGTTTGACCGTAGCCTGATCGGTGGTGGCGGGCACGCGCCCGCACGACCATGTGGCGGCATCGTGCCAACTACCAGCCTGAACGGTCTGGCAATCGCCGAGGTAGTTGATTCTGTAAAGCGCACCGGCGGCATAGCTTAGGTAGTACAGATAGCCATTGGGGGCAAGCGTGATGCTCAAATCCTGACCCGGCGTTCCAATGGCAAACGACGAGCGCACAGCCGCTGGCCCCGACAAATCGAGGACATTGATCCAGCCATTGCAAAAGTCCTGGAAGAAATAATTACCGGAGAAGGAAGTGGGGTAAGTCAGCGTGGCCGGGTTATAGAACGTTCCACCCGTGATGGCGCAGCCCCGCCCGTCGCCCCCGCCGTGTTCATAGGCATACACAGGATTGGTTAGCGCCGTGTTGCTACTCGGCCCTTCGGCAATGGGCCAGCCAAAGTTGAGGCCACCCGTACTGGCATCGTTGATTTCCTCAAACGTGCTTTGTCCCACATCATTTACAAACAAACGCCCGGTGCCGGGTTGCACGGCAAGGGTGTAGGGGTTTCGCAGACCATAGGCCCAGATACGACGTTGCGAAGCCGAACCCGCTGGAAAGGGATTATCCGTTGGGGTTGTGCCATCGGGGTTAATGCGGAGTACTTTGCCGAGGTGATTGTTGAGCGTTTGAGCATTTCCAGGGTTGGCATTATCGCCAACGGCAACATACAGTTTTCCATCGGGCCGGAACGCCATTGACCCACCATTGTGGTTATTAGCTCCACTGAGGGGGTCTAAATCGAGCAAGATCAACTCGCTACCTGGCACAACCTCATCTCCATTAGCGGTAAACCGACTGACCCGGTTATGAACGGTTGTGGTGCCGCTGGTCGGGACGGTATAATAAACATAGAGGTATTGGTTAGCCTCGAACGCCGGGTCGAAGGTGAGCCCAATCAAGCCCCGTTCCCCAGTGGCATCAACGGTCAGCTGTAGGAAGGGCGTAGGGAGCAGGCCCCCGCTTTTTACGACCCGCAGGCTTCCGTTTTGCTGGCAGATAAACAGTCGGCCATCGGGAGCAGGTGTTACAACTGTTGGCCCCGACAGGCCCGAAGCGACAAGGGTTTGGCTGAAACCAGCCGGATAGGTTTGGGCTTGTGTTGGACTGGTGAACAGGCCACCAAGAAGCACGACAAGGTAAATGTTGAGGAGACGCATGGCAGCAAGGTTTTCAATGATTATTACTCTTTCCCTCCCCCTGCCTTGGCTGGTTTCATGGGCATCCCTGGCTGGCTGATTTCGAAGTTTTCTTTCTTTTTGGCTTCAGAAACCATTACGCGCACGTCGGCCAACAGTTTTTTGGCATCGTACACCACACCATCTTTCACCGTGTACGTTACGCCCCCAACGCGTTCGACCTCGTTTTTGTTGTTGAGGTGAATGGCTCCGGTGCCGTACAGGGTTTTGAGATTGGCCAGTGGATTTTCTTTTACGATTACAAAATCGGCCAGTTTCCCTATTTCAACCGAGCCAATCTGATCAGCCATGCCGAGGGCTTCGGCTCCTTTGATGGTAGCGGCCCGGACCACTTCGAGCGGGTGGAAACCCGCTTCGCGGAGCAGTTCTAACTCACGGATATAGGCGAACCCGTAAAGCTGGTAAATGAACCCCGAATCAGAGCCTGTGGTAACGCGCCCACCCCGGTTTTTGTATTCGTTGATGAACTCCATCCAAAGTTGGTAATTCTTTTTCCAGGCTACCTCCTGCTCAGTACCCCAATCGTGCCAGTATGACCCGTGCGAAATTCGGCTTGGTCCGTAGAACCGCCATAGGCTAGGCATGGTGTAGTCGTCGTGCCACTCGGCCCGGCGGGCCAGCATTAGTTCGCGATTGGCTTCGTAGATGTTGAAGGTGGGGTCGAGCGTGAAGTCCATGCGGATGAGCGAGTCCATCACAGTATTCCATTTGGGGGTGCCGGGTTTGGCGGCCTGTTGCCAGAGGTTGCCCGCTTCGGTAAAGCGATCCTGCTCGTTGTTGTAATTATAATTGGCAGGGTAGTTTTGCACGGTGCGGTCGGCGAACAGAGCTTCGGGCAGGCCATACCAGTGTTCCATGGTGGTCAGGCCCGCTTTGGCGGTAGCCAGCACATTCATCCGGGCAACCTCCAACTGGGCGTGGTGGCAAGCCGAACGCAGGCCTAGTTTTTTGTTTTCTTCCAGCGCGGCCCTGAAAACGGCCGGTTCGGCCCCGAAAAATTTGATACCATCGGCTCCCCGTTTGGCGTTTTGTTGTACCCAGGCGCGGGCTTGTTCGGGCGTGGTGATAGGGTCTTTGGCCCCCTGCCCAAACACGGTGTAAGCCAGAATCCGGGGTGCTACGATCTCGTTGCGGGTGCTTTTGGCCCTATGTTCCAGCACCCAGTCGAGGCCGTTACCTGCCGACGGGTCACGGATGGTGGTGATGCCATGACCGAGCCAGAGTTTGAATACATATTCGGCGTTGGCACCCTGGGCCTGCCCGCCAATATGCCCGTGCATATCAATGAAACCCGGCATCAGATACATACCCTCGCAGTTAAGCTCTTTATCGCCGGGCCTGGCTTGCGGGCGGCTTTTGGCATCAATTGGCACACCAGGATAACCCACCTGCCGGATCTGGGCAATGCGGTTCTTTTCTACCACAATATCAACAGGGCCAATCGGGGGTGCACCAGTAGAGTTTATTAGCGTCACTCCTCGTATAATGAGTCGGTCGTAGGGACCGTCGCCTTCGCCCGACTTACGGGCGGGAGCTTTCTCAATGGTTGAAGCCTGGGCAAACAGGCGTTGGCTGCTGACCGTGAGTAATAAGCAGAAAGTAAGGAAGAAGTAGACAGGTCGCATAAGTAGACAGGTCGCAAGATGATGGTTTCTAGCACAAGATAAGGGGAATGCCTGTAACTTTGACGTCAGATACGAAGTTGTCTGCTGAAAGATTTCCATATTCCAACCCTAGGCAAAAGCCATGAAACAACGCATCACTAACAATTTTCTTCTCATCACGGTGCTGCTGGCAGTCGTGTTTGCGGTAGCTATGAGGGCAACCATATTTCAGAAGCCATCGGCTCCTTTTGTTATGGGCAATACTGTTCCCAAACAGTTTTCTGATTATTGGTTTGCGGGTAAGGCCGAACTAAACAGCTATCAGCTCGAACAAGCCCAGTACGGCGCCTTGAATCCCGGTACGGCCGTGTTGATTTTTGTAACGGAAGATTTTCGAACCGATACCCAAGTAAAATCTGAGTCAGAAGCCAGCCGCGACAAATCGATACCCGTACTGAAAACCAATCTGGTGCGTAAGTTCACGACTGGCATTTATGACTACTCGGTATTTACATCCGTATTTACACCTATTTATAACGAAAAATTTCCGAATACCCTGAAAGTCAGCTCATCGGTACAAGAGTGGTGCGGGCATAGTTACGTACAACTGAATCTGAAAAACAATGGCTACTCAGTAAGCAGCCGTTCCTACTTTGAGCAGGAAGCGAGCGAAGACTACCGCGTAGACAAAGTACTACTCGAAGATGAACTCTGGAACCGAATTCGGCTAGCCCCCGACAAACTTCCAACCGGCGAGGTAATGTTCATTCCCAGCTCAGTTTCAGGGCGTATCCGACATAAGAAATTAGACCCAGTTAAAGCCAGTGCCCAGCAAGGCCCATACGCGGGAAACGCATTCAAAGGCGACAGTTTGCAGGCATACATGGTTGATTACGCTACCGACAAACGCAAATTCATGATCGTTTACGAAGCCAAATTCCCGTACCGTATCATGGGTTGGGAAGATACGTTTCCATCTAAAGATAAATTGATGACGTCAAGGGCTGTGTTGCAGAAAACTATCCAGTCCGACTATTGGAAGCACAATGCACTGGTAGACAGTACATTGAGAAAATCGCTAAATCTGTAATGGAAACACCTTGCAGGTATGATAAACCCAAACCTATGCGAAGCAGCCTATTCGTTTTATCGCTGTTTTTTTTACTCAGTTGCTCCGCTGATAAAGACAAACCTGCCCGCCCTGATGAGCCAGTCCACACCCTGATTTTCATGGACAAGAGCCTGAGTTTACATCCCAATCAAGCCTATGTATCCGAGAAATATAATCAGGTGCTGGCTGACGTCGTAACCAACAACATTCGCACTTCAGGGGACCGAATTACCGTTTACTTCGTCCACGAAAACACCGCTAAAGCCCGCGCCTTGTCGCTAACAGTCCGCTCCAAAATGGACGACGTGAACAACGCCAGCCCTACCGATGTTGAAGCGGCTGAAGTAGGGTTCGACTTGTCGTTGCAACGGGAGAAAAGCCGATTTCGACAGCAACTTCAAGCTAAATTGGCTCAGCTAAATAAAAGTTTGTCAAACCAGCGCACGGATATTTTAGCGAGTATTCCACTCATTGCCAATGCCGGGGCCGAAGGGCAGACAGTAAAGGTTTATTATCTTAGCGACATGGTTGAGAGTATGCCAGCCCGAACAGGTAATGCTGATCAACAACGGGACTTTCATAAAACCCCGCCTGCTACTGAAGATCAGGCCGACGAATGGGCCAAAGCCGATGCAAAACGGTTCGGTGCGATTGCTTTCGGTTCGCCTGATATTCAACTAATTTTACCTTTTGATCCAACAGCCTCACGCAAAGTCAATAACCCAACCATTACCCGATACTGGCAAACACTGTTCGACGAGTTGGGTGCTGGAAATGTGGAGGAATTGTAACGAGCAAAGGTTGTGTTTTTCGCGTCTGCTAGTCAAATTCTTACAAGGGTCTTGAAGCACGGGCAACGGTACAGCTGGTATTCAGTGGCAATCTGGATTGGAAACCCGAAAACACCACCCAAATCGATGCTTTGGCCGAAGTTTTGGAGATTAAGTTGACCGAAAAACTACGCTAAGAAGAAAGGGGCGTTTATACACCAGGAGCCAGCGGTTCCTGTAGCAAGTTCCCCGCCCAATGGTACACGTTCCGAATTGGCTTCGGCTATCCACCCGAAAATGTGGATAAACTCCTCGGCAAAACACTCGATATTATTAATGAGATCCGTCAAAAAGGGGCCGATCAAAAAGATATTGACAAGTTTAAGGCCGAGAGCCGCCGTGAAACTGAGATTCAATTGAAAGACAATAATTTTTGGCTTGGCTACCTGACGAATCAATATTTCAATCAGGATGACCCCGCCGAAGTACTTCGCGAAGCTGAACAATTAAATAAAGTAACGGTTGAAAGTACAAAAGCAGCAGCTAACAACTATTTATCAGGCCAAAACCTGATTCGGTTTGTACTGATGCCAGAGCGAAAGCAGTAGTCGCTAACTAAACGTTCAGATTACTTCTGTACAAGTAGAAACCGCGCTTGCCTTACCTTTTGCTCCCATAACAACAATTCATCAAACGTCCACTTCATGAAACCATACGCTACATATGCCGCTGAGGAATTAGCCCTCGACGATATGTTTATGCGGTGGATTCAACACCCAGACGATGATGAAATTGATTTATTTTGGCAAAATTTCTCACGCCAATACCCTCATCACCAACCTACTATATCAGAGGCACGGCGTTTGGTTCTAGAATGCTCTGTACCAATGCCAGGCACGTTGACCCACGATGATATGTCGAATGTGTGGCAACGTATTCGGGTATCGTTACAGGGACTGGACGAAATCAGACCGCTTCAACCTAATGTCAGAACGGTAGTGGGCTGGTGGTATTTTGGCCGAACGGTAGCCGCTGCTCTGGGATTGCTTCTTTTTGTGGGATGGGGGTTTTGGATGCACCAAAGCGAACACTTAAAAACAATTCGGTCGGGCAGCGCAGAAGGGCGAGTAGTCCGTTTGCCTGATGGGTCGCAGGCGCAATTGCAACCAAATAGCCAACTTGAATTTGCCCAACAGTGGGGCAACGAAATCCCTCATGCTGTCTGGCTTCAGGGCGAAGCCCGGTTCTCGGTAGTTCGGCGGCCGCAAACAACTACGTTTCGAGTGCATACCTCCGATGTAACGGTAGAGGCTACAGGGACTGAGTTTTGGGTAGGTCAACAAGCCGAAGGAACCCGCATTGGATTACAAGCCGGAAGCCTGACGTTGCTGCTTAACGACGATGAACGTCGGGTTACAATGAACCCCGGCGATTCACTTGAAGTTCGGGGAAAACTGGTATTTCCGCTGAAATTAGCTGTAAGTCAGCTGAATAAATCGGTTAAAAGATAGAGTAACAGCACCGTTCGGTAGAAAGTGGGGTATTACTGCTTTTTTTAATGTCATTTTTCTGACAAAGTTTATACATTTAACCCAGCAGTTGTCGCTGCAGTGCCCCTAAGCACAGAAACGGCACTGACTATTCCCGAATCCATTATGAAGGAGTCCGTACTGAACAGACGGCAGTTCCTCCAGTCGCTCGGCCTGTCGGCTCTGGCAATTTCTGCCGGGGCCGACCCGCTAACGACTCATCTCCCCCTCAAAAAATCTGGTCTACAGATTGGTTACTCTGCGATCACCTGGGGTGGCAACGATGCACAAGCCATCAAAGACATTTCGGCGCTTGGCTATCGAGGCATTCAACTACGGGCTAATGCGTTTGGCCCCTACCGAGCCAGGCCGTCTGAGTTAAAAGCCTTGCTTGACGAAGTAAAGCTGCAACTGTGCATGTTTTCGAGCGGCAACGTCGACATTGACCCCGCCAAAGAGCAGAGTACCATTGACCAGCATGTGGCACACGCCAGTTTTGTAAAAGCGCTCGGAGGATCGTCTATTCAACTCACCAATAGTGCCCGGCCCAAAGACCGTTTGCCAACTACGGAGGAGCTGAAAAGACTGGCTGAGGTGATGAACAAAATTGGGCAGCAGACTGCCGATCTGGGTGTTCAGGCGATGTATCACAACCATATGAATCAGCTAGGAGAAACGCCCGAAGAGGTAGAGGTGATTGTGCAAACGATGAACCCTAAGTACATGCGGCTCCTGCTCGACATTGCTCACTATCGTCAGGGTGGAGGCCAACCGGAAAAGGCCGTTCTTCAATACCGTGATATGTTGTCGGCTCTGCATCTGAAAGACACCATGTCGCCCCTTGCCGACAAACCGAACGATCCCAAAGCGTATAAATTTGTTGAACTGGGGCGCGGTAATGTGAATGTTCCAGCGGTATTTAAAGCCCTGGATACCATCAATTTTAAAGGCTGGGGCATTGTAGAGCTTGATGGAGTTCCCGAAAAAGATAAATCGGCCGCCCAATGCGCATCCATCAGTAAAGAATACATTACAAAAACGTTGAAGTTTCCATTGTAATTGGGGCATTATGGTAATTGAGTAAATAGCCAGTTATCTATTTACTCATATTACCATAATGCCCACCCCTCATTTACTAACTAATGCAAGTTGCGTAGTGTGTAAGGTGTAAAACCCTCCAAATCAGGATAATTTTGGTCGCTAAACTAAAAAACACCCTGCAATGGAAGATTTTACAATTGCAA
>Ga0105048_10002996_pt1 | contig 27627 bp, 22 predicted proteins | sample MAT05_FD_78382 | JGI IMG/M metagenome (GOLD analysis project Ga0105048, IMG submission 78382) | Freshwater microbial communities from Lake Fryxell liftoff mats and glacier meltwater in Antarctica - MAT-05 | ecosystem: Environmental > Aquatic > Freshwater > Ice > Liftoff microbial mat | place...
CACGAGGGTCCCTGTCTCGCAGTGCGCGCGAACGATCGCCTCGATTTCTTCGGCACGACAGTCAACGTCGCGGCGCGACTCCAAGCGCAGGCCCGCGGCTGCGAGCTGGTCGTCACGCAAGACATCGCGGCGACGCTCGGTGACGTCCTCGGAGATCGTGCAACACGTCGCTTTCGTGCGGCGCTCAAGGGCATCGCAGCAGAACAGGAGTTGGTCGGCTTCGACCTCGCCGCACCCTCGACTGCCGCTGCGCGTGCCAGCGGCGCCGGCACCTGATAGCATCTCGGAGGTCGCACCCCCGTGCGATGTCCCCCGAAATGCCGCAGCTCGACGAGACCAAGCTCCAACGCATGCTCGCCCGGTTTCCCTGGCGACGCCGCAAGCCGCGGACGGGCGTACTCGGTGTGCCGCCGGTCGCACTGCGCACCCGCGAGGGCGATCAGCTCTGGGCCGATCCGGTCGAGCTCGCCGAGTTCTCCGCTCCCGGCCCGGCGCTGCTGTGCGTCGCGCTCAGCGGCGACACGACGAGTCGTGCACTGGTCCGCATCCTCGTCGAGCATCACGCACGTCTGCGCGGCGTCGATCTGCCCGTGGTCATCCCGGCCCGCACGCGCGCGGGCGTCGAGGTGATCGACGCGCTCATCAGCGAGGCTGGGCTCGATCCGATGGCAGAGATCGGTGCCCACCCGCTGCGCGAGCTCGTGACGGCGACGTGGGCGATCGCCGCGGCCGAGCGCGTGCTCGCGGCGTAATCCTCACCCTGCCTGCCGTGTTGCTGCGCAGCGGCGCGAGGTGATCGGGCGCGAAGTTCCGCAAAGGTCGATGATGATTCGGTGAGGATCGTCTAGGTACGGCTGCGCGAACCGTGACCGATGCGCCGTGTGTCGATGACGGCATTGCCCGAGCGTGCGCATCACAGTTGATCGTGAACGGAGTGCCCACGCACATGACACGATCGATTCTCATCGCGATTCTCGCTCTTGCCGTCCCCTCGCTCGCCTGTGAGCAAGAGAAGGCCGACACCGCCCAAACCGGAAAAACCGACAAGGACAAGGCGAAGCCCGGCGAAAAGCCCGGCGACACCAAGGGCGGCGAGCCGAAGCCCGCCGACACCAAGGGCGGCGAGCCGAAGCCCGCTGATGCGGCGAAGCCCGCCGACGGTGCGACTGCGGCCGATCCGGCCAAGCCCGCCGATCCGGCGAAGCCCGCCGATCCGGCCAAGCCCGCCGACGGCGCGACCCCTGCGGATCCGGCGAAGGCCGAGCCCGCGAAGGCCGAAGGCGCCAAGTAGTTGCGAAGCGGCGTCGCGGCGGTCGAACCGGCCGCCGCGGCGCGCGTCAGTCGGGCGACCAGGTGCACGGCGATGCACACGCGCCGAGCATCAGCTCCCCTTCACCTGGCGAGCAGGTCGATTTCCTGCCAGTCCTCCGCAATCTCGGCCATGTCGGCGTCGCTCGCCTGATCTGGAAGCTCGATCGCGAGCGCTTCGTCGCCATCGAACACGCCTGCGAGCGCGGGCACGTCCTGCACGAGATCCTCGATCGACTCGCTCACGTTCTTGGGATCGATGATCCAGTCCTTGCGGCTGTACATCGTGACGCTGCGCTTGTCGTTGCCGAGCTCGAGACACAGCTCGAACGGCTTCGGTGCCTCGCCCGCGCACTCCCACGTGCGAACGCGGAGCTGCGCCTTGCGCTGATCCTGCGGCAAGAACACGCTGAGCTTCTCGCCCTCGAGCCCCCACATGAACAGCTCGAAGAAGTGTCGCCACTGCGACGACTTGCCGACCGCGCCGATCCGCCCCTCGGGGTGACGGACGAGCACGAAGTGATTGATCTGGTCCCGCGCATCGGACGGCATACGCTCGATCCACACTTGGTTCACTGCGTGCTTCGCCTTCGCAGCATCGGCGTCGTCGCCGAACACCGCTGCGCCGAGCTTCCACGCACCCACTGCCGCCGCGCCGACGAGCGCGAGGGTCACGATTGTCTTGCCGGATTTCGACATGGCCGACCGTACCAGGTTGTGTCGGGCGCTATTCCGGCAAATAGGGATCCGCGGGCGATGACCCGAACCCCGGTTTGGAGCATGCTCTGCGCGCCAGGATCATTGGGGCATGGCAAACCTCGCGCCGCCCTCGGCCCGTGCTGCGCTCGACGAGCTGGTCCATCAGTTCGCGGACCCGTACGCATTCGTCCGCGAGCTGGTCCAGAACGCGATCGACGCCGGTAGCGCCGAGGTCGAGGTCGACGTCCGCCACGAAGTGTCCGCAATCGGCCAGGGCGTGGTGTCGGTCCACGTCGACGACTGGGGCGAGGGCATGACGCGCGAGATCATCGAGAAGAAGCTGACGCGCCTCTTTTCGTCGTCGAAGGCCGGTGACCGCACGAAGATCGGGAAGTTCGGGATCGGTTTCGTGTCGGTGTTCTCGCTCGATCCCGATGCGGTGTGCATCGACACGTCGCGCGATGGGCAGTCGTGGCGCGTGCTGTTCAAGAAGGATCGCACGTTCGAGCTGCTCACGTTGGCCACGCCCGTCGACGGCACGAAGGTCCGCGTGCTCAAGCACGGTGATGCGACGCTGTTCGACGAGGTCCGTGCCCGGTGCGAGCGCTCGTTGCGGTTCTGGTGTCGGCATGTCGATGCCGACGTGCGCTTCGCAGGCACGCCGATCCGCGAGCCGTTCGCGCTGCCCGACGCGCCGTACTTCGTCCAGTCGAACGATGGCCTGACGCACCTGGTCGCCGGTCACGGCAACGACGGCGCGACGTTCCGCGGCTACTACAACCACGGGCTCACGCTCTTCGAAGCGGAGGTATCGGCGAACGAGTATCCGCTCGACGGCATCGCGTTCAAGGCTTCGTCTCCTCGGCTCGAGCACACGCTCACACGCGATGCGGTGATCGAAGACCAAGGATTCGCGGGCGTGATGCGCGAGGTCGTCGCGTTGGTCGATGGCCCGCTCGCGGAAGCCGTGTTCGAGCGACTCGATGCCGAGGCGGACGGCAAGTGCTCGACGTACACACTGCAGGCGGCGATGTGTCACGTCGCGCGCGGGCGGTTCTCGCCGACGATGCTGCGCCGACGCATCGCTGTCGCCCCGTCGGGCGCACCGATCACCGTCGAGACGATTCGGCGCGGTGCGAAGGGAGGTCGCGCGCTGCTCGCCACGACCCGCACACCGCTGACAGACGAGCTCGAGCAGTGCGGCCATCTCGTGCTTCGGTTGGCCGCCGATGATCCACGCATGGCACTGCTGCAGAAGCTCGCACCAGCGCGGGCGGGCGACGATCTCGATCTCGATCTCGATCTCGATCTCGATCTCGATCTCGATCTCGAGGTGTGTGCCGTGGGTCGCCATTGGTGCATGCCGTTACTCGTCGGCGAGACCGATGCGCCGCGCGGCTGGCCGGCGCTACGCGTGCACCTCGACAAGGGGTTGCGCGTGCTCGGGGCGAAGCTCGCGGACATCGTCGCCGGCGACTTCGACTACCCAGAGTCGTCGATCGCAGACCGCATCGCGGTGACGCAGGTGGTCCCTGGCACTGTGCTCGGCACCGACGAGCTCGAGAACCTCGCGCCCGGGGTCTTCTCGCGCAAGCACGCGCTCGTCGTGAACACCGCGCATCCGAGCGTGCGCAGCTTCGCGGCGCTCGCCGAGCGCGAGCCGGCGGTCGCCGCATACCTGTGCATCAAGGCATTCCGACTCGGGCGTGGACTCGACGACGACATGGACACGAAGCTAGTCGAGCACGTGATGGATGAGCGATGGCCGACGCCGACGCACTGATCGCGAGCTTACGCGCCGCCGGCGAGAGCGCGACAAGTGGCGTGTTCACGCTCGATCCGGTGAAGGCGAGGGAGAAGCTGCGCGAGTTCCAGCTCGCCGATCCGCATCGCTACGTGCTCCTGCTCGTGCAAGCGTTCGTGCTGCGTGGAGCGACCAGGGTCGACGTCGTCGTCGACACCGACGATCTGCGCATGAGCAGCGACGCGCGGCCGTTCAGCTTCGAGGAGATCACCGATCTGTATGAGTTGCTCTTCGCGGAGGACGGTGCGCGCGCCGGGCTCCGCGAGCTCGCGCTCGCGCTCAATGCCGTGATGGCGACCGATCCGCGGTGGCTGCGATTCGAGTGCGCGGGGCCAGACAGCGCCGACGGCCTGCGCCTCGAGCAACGCAACGATCAGCCCGACAAGGTCGAGCGCGTCGACGGCCTCGAGCCCGGCGTACGGATCCACGTGCGCGAGCGTTTCGGACTCGGGCTCGTGCGGCGGTTCTTCGCGACCGGCAGCGACGTCGTGCGCGAGCAGGTGCTCTTGCGTCGGCACTGCGGCTTTGCGGGCATCGAGGTCACACTCGGCGGCAAACCGATCGAGAAGCGCACCGCCGCGTCCGACGTCCAATCGTGGCACGAGGTGGTGCTCGGCGATCGCGAGATCGGAGCCGTCGGTCTCTCGCCCGTCGGCGACAAGGGTCGACTCGAGCTCGTACGCCACCATGTCTGGCTCGCGTCGCACACGTTCGAGGCGCCGCTGCTCGCCGGCATCCGCGGCACGGTCGACGTCTCGCACTTGCGCACCGATGCCTCGCTCGCCGATGTGGTGCGCGACGACGCGTACGACGCGATGATCGCCGCAGTCCACGTCGCCCGTGATGCGGCCCTCGCCGCCGCATCACGCATGTTCCGCGCGGGCGATGGTGTGTTCGTCGGGCCGGTCCGCGAAGTGCTGTGTCGCTGCATCGGCCTCCATCTCGCGCGGGCCGACGCCGATCGCACGATCGAGCCCCTGCGTGACTACCTCGGGGTCGCGCTGTGGCACACGATCGGCAACGCGCGAGTCACCTCGATCGAGCTGCTGCAGTCGAAGGGTGCGCGGTACTCGACGGTCGATGCCCAGCCGCCGCCGAACGAGGTCGCCGACATCGTCTTCGCGAACGGTCGGGCGGCGGAGCTGTTTCGCGCGGCATTCGGCGAGCTCGCGCAGGACTGCAGCGCAGAGGTCGCGCGAGCCCGCCTGCGCGACGCGAATCGCCGCGCGTTCGCCGAGCGCTTGCACACCGTCATCCTGCCCGAGGGCACCAAGTACGATCGCAAACTGACGTTCGAGGACGAGCACACCCGCGGCGTGATCGGGTGGGCGCCGAACGCAGGTCCGTCGTGGATGCGCTTTGTCGTCGGTCACCGTCTACTCGTCGAGCTGCCATTTCAGCCGGAGCTCGGCAGCATCCACATCGTCGTCGCGGCGGCGTTCACCCCGACCGATCTCGTCGACGACGTCGCGCGCGACGACGTGTTCGGGCGGGCACTCCACGCGTGCATCGCGGCGTACGCCCGCCTCGTGCACCAGGTGTGTACGAGGCTCGTGGACGCACCGAAGCTTCCCACGCACGTTGCCGAGGGCCTGCTGCGCTGGGTGCTCGAGGTTACCGACGGCACGCACGCGCGCAAGTGGCTGGCGGGGCTCGGCCTCGCCGCCTCGACCGCCGACGAGCTGTGCCGGCGTCTCGGCCAGCCGTGGCGCGACGCGCTGCAGCGCGACGAGCACGGCGAGATGAATCATCCGTTCGCGACGCTTCGCGTCTTCGACGACGCGAGCAGCGCTCCGATCGATCTGCGGCGCATCATCCAGGCCCATCGCGAAGATCGCGTCGTTCGGATCGTCACCGCAGGCCGACCGTTCCTGCGCTCGGCGCCCTTTCTCGTCGTGCGCGTCGGCGAGCTGCGCCTCAGCCTGCTGCATGCGCTGTTCGGCAAGCCGAACGTTCGGCGGGTCGGGCGCGAGTACGAGGGCTGGCTCGCACGCGAGCGGTTCATCGACACTATCCCGGTGCGTCCGCTGCAGCTCGACGAGGCGTGTGTGCTCGGTCCGGTGGAGTTCGTGCACGACGGCGAGCGTGGCGTGATCGGAATGGTCAGCGACGGTGCGGGCGGTGCAACGAGCGAACAGACCCCGGTCACGCCGTTCGTGGAGTCGCGGCCGATCGCGACCCAGCAGCTCGGCCCCACGCTGCGTGGGTTGGTCGCCGCGGTTTCGCTGCCCGAGCGCTCGCTCAACGACGCATGCAACGGTCTCGATCCGCTCGGCGTCGCCCAGGCGACCCGCATTCTCGCGACCGGGCTCGGTACGTTCATCGACCACGTGGTCGACCGCAAGGCATGGGAGCAGCCGCTCGTGCGGCGCGTCGTGCTCGACGCGATCACGCTCGCATGCCCGGCTCCGACATACATGCTCGCGTGGATGCGACTCGCCACCCAAGATCCCGCCGAGCAGGTCGAGCTGTACCTCGCTCTGCTCGCGATCGCGGACGAGCGCGACCCTGCGGCGCTACACAACGCGATCTCGTCGATGATCGCGGGCAACGAATCGATCGATCCGCAGGCGGTCCGGGCCGGCCTCGCGAACGCGACCGACAAACGATCGACGTGGAGCATCACGCGTTCCCCAGTCGTGCGCCGGCTGCCGCGGCTCCTCGGGCTGCCGCTGTTCGCGACCGGCGGTGGCCTGCCGTCGACGTTGAACGACGTGATCGCTGCGATCGAAGCGCACGGTCACCTCGGGTACCTGCCGCCCGTCGCCGATGTACCGCCGCAGCTCGCCGACGTGGTGCAGCTCGACGAGGAGTCGATCAAAACCCTGCGCTCCGTGTTCGGCGCCTCGAAGCTGCGCGATCGAGCTCCCGAGATCGCGCTCGCGCGGCAGCGACTCGCCTTCGAGAGCCGCACGCCGCTCGCGGATCTCACGTTGCCCGAGGGCTCGACATTGATCTCGATCGTCGTCGAGATCGCAGGGATCCGTGGCACCATCGGCGCGACCAAACGCGATCCGACCGCGGGCCCCGGCAAGGTCACGATCACCCACGGACGCCGACCGATCATCGACGTCGATCCGACCCCCCCGACCGCGTGGCTCGGCGTCATCGACGGCGACGCATTCGGCGAGGAGTCCGACTTCGAGGGCCTGACGGACCGCGAGCGCGAGCGCATCACCGAGATCTTCGCGAGCCATCGCGCGATCGTGGTGTCGGCATTGTGCGCGGCCGGCTTCGCCGATGGCGACGCGGATCTGCGACGCTGCTGGGTGCAGCACCTCGCGCAGGCGCTGCTCCCCCTCGCGGGCTTCGGGCAGGCGTCGCTCCAGCGGGCGGAGATCGCAGAGATCGCGGATGCACCGCTGTTCATCGATGCGCAGGGCGAGGCACTCACGCTCGCGACCCTCGGCACCGCGCACGAGCGCTACGGCAACCTCGCGATCGTCCGGCGTGCTGGGCTGCGGATCGATCGCACGCTCGTGCTCGTGCGCGACGACATCGAGCTCGCGCTGCTGCGGCACCTGTTCGGTTCGCTCGTCGACGCGGAGCCGCTCGCGATGCGCCGCCTGGAGTTCGAGGCGAGGCGCGAGGACGCCGTCGCGTTGCCGACGCCGCCCGCCGACGCAATCGCGATCGACGTGATCGACAGCCGTGGCCTCACCGGTGCGCTGTGGCTGTCGTCGGTACCCGCGCCGACGGTCGCGCTCGGGCTCGACGGCCGCACGCTCTCGCACTGGCCGGGCTCGCGGATGTTCCCGTGCGCCGGAGCGATCACCGGCGAAGGCGTCACGATCGCGGACGACTACACCGGCTGCGCACTCTCGCGATCGCGCGAGGACTACCTCAAGTCACGAGCCGCGCTGCTGTACGTCCGACTCACCGCGTCGATTCGCGATGCGTGTCCCCCTGTCGACGATCCGCGCTCGTTCCTGCTGCGCGAGCTACTGCTGCGACTGCACGAGATCGCTCGGAGCGGACGCAAGTGGCCGAGCCACGACATGCGTAGGCTGTACCGCGATCTGCAGGATGCACCGCTGTTGCCGCTCGCGAACGGGCGCGCCGTGTCGCTGCGTGCGGCGATGGCATCGCGCCCTGCGGAGCTCGAGGACCTGCTCGACGGCGACCAGACGGCGCGCGAAGAACCGGTCGACGACGGCGGCGAGCCGGCGCTGCCGAGCGAACCCGCGCCGCCGAGCGAGCCCGCGCCTACGCTGCACCGACCGCCGTCGCACGCCGTCGTGCTCGAGCCGCCGACGCTCGCGCCGCTGCCTGCGCCCCCGCCACCGCCCCACCCGCACGAAGTGCTGCGCGACGCGATTCGTGCCGAGCTCCGCCTGCTGCATCGCCGCGACATGACGCTCGTCACCGAGCCACATCTCGATCGCATCGGCGTGGACGAGCTCGACGGCCGCCGCGTCGCGACCCGAGCGGGACCGCGGATCATCGTCGATGCCTTCCACCCGATCGTCTCGCGTGCCTGCGAGCCCGGTGCGGATGCGCTGCTCGTCAGCATCATCGCTTCGGCCGCGCTGACGGCGCTCAACTTCGCGTTCGAGGACGTCAGCGATGCCGACGAAGCGCGGCTCTTGCGAATGCACGCCGAGCATCTGCTCACCGCTCGAGCACCGGACCCACGCGCCCCGAGCTGACGCGTGTTATCGTCGCGCACTCCGATGCTGCGGATCTTCGTGCCGACCGCCCTGATGCTCGCCTCGCTCGCGTGCACAGTGCAGGCGCAAGACGACGACCAGCCCGCGATGTGCACTCCTGGTCTCGTGTTCGCGTGCAACTGCACGGACGGATCGCCGGGTGCCGCGACCTGTGGCTTCGACGGCGTGCCGAGTCTGTGCATGTGCAGCGGTACCACCGATCCCACGGGCGGCAGCGAGACCTCCGTCGATCCGTCGACGACGATGACCACGGCCGACGCGAGCGACGACGCGTGCACGACCGAGTGCGGCGACACGACGGCATCGGCCGCATCGTCGGAGACCGGCCCGTGCTCGACGATCTACGCGGGCAAGGTCGACAGCGTGATGGTGCCGTGGAGCTTCATGGGCCCGATAGGCCTCATGGGTGGCGAGGCGATGTGCGAGAGCATTGGGGCCGATCATGTCTGCGACTACCTCGAGGTCGTCGACGCGGCGCAGGCCGGCGAGCTCGATGCCCTCGGCAACATCACGGTGTGGATCCACCGCACGACGATCGAGCCGGTCGACGGCGTCCCTTCGGCACCGGGGCCCGGTGGTCGCTGCGTCGACTGGGCGGACGGCACCAGCACGCTAGCCGACGGCGAGTGGGCCGAGCTCACCGCAGACGGTGTCGTGTTCAATCTCGATCCCGACACGTTCTACGACGGGCTCGACAGCAGCCACACGGATCCCATCGCGTTCCCCTGCATGGGGATCTCGCGCGCGATCCTGTGCTGTCATCCCACTTGCTGATGCTGGGCGCCCTGCTGAGGTGCAGGGCGAGCCGTCGTCGGCTCACAGCGGCAGCGAGCAAGCGCCGACGTGATCGTATCCTGGGGGCGCCTCGCCCTCTTCGTACCACGCGACGCACTCTTGGCCGGCGCCGAGCGAGCAGAATGAGCTCGGATCCGGCGCGGTCAGATCGCAGAATGCAGAGCAGCAGCCGGTGCCCTCGCAGTCGGGCACCGACGCCGCGTCGGCGCAGAACATGCCCGGATCGCACGCGTTGATGAACTCGCAGGCATCGCCGGGCGCACCAGCCTCGCCCGACGCGTCGATGATGCACGTGAAGAACTGGCTACCGGCGGCGGGCAAGCACGCCGCGATCTCGAGGCAGTCCTGCAGCAGCGGATCGCACTCGGGACGGCACAGCGTGAGCACGCCGTCGTTCGCGATCGTGCACACGAAGCCGGGGTCGCAGATCGGATTGGCCTCGGAGCCCTGACAGAACGAGACGCACTGACCGAGGTTGGTCTCGGCGTCGACGTAGTAGCACATCATGTCGATGTCGCAGGAGTCGATGCCGCTGACGCCGCTGCCCTCGACGGTGCATTCGTCGCCGACCTGACCGGGGTTGTCGTCGACCGGCGAGCAGCGCGTCGCGTTCCAGGCGTTGCCGCCGTCGTTCGCCCACGGCATGCACTTCTCGCCTTGCGGGCAGTCCTGCGCCCACACGTCGCACTCGACCGCGACGCCGCCACCGTCGGGCTGCATGATGAATCCGACGGGACCGTCGGTCGTGTCACCGCCGGTGTCGGCGGGGCCGGTGTCGTCGGTGCTCGGATCGGTCGTCATCGACGCCGAGCCGTCGGAGCTCTCGGCGTCGTCGGCGTCGTCATTGTTCTCGTCGTCGTTCTCGTCGCCCGCGTCGGAGCTCTCGGGCTGCATCTCCTCGTCGTTGGTGTCGGCACCGACATCCTCGGATTTTTTGCCGCACGCACCGATGGCGAGCGCGAACGAGGTCAACGTGAGCGAGGTACGAATCAAGGAGGAACGAAACATCGATGGAACTCCCGTGCTGCGAAGGCCGGAGTATGAGCACAGCCTTTGTAGCGTGTCGAGCGGCCGGGGACTCCAGCCGCACGTTCGGCCGCACGTTCGGCTGGCGGCCCCGGCGTCCACCTGCGCGCTACTCCATCAACGTGTACCGGCGCTCTTGGGCCGCCTCGATCTCGTCGCGCCGGAACAGCAGCGTCTGGGCGCCGCCGTTGAGCCAATCCGATTGCATGTCGTCCCAGTGCGGACTGTCCGGTTCGGCGACATTGCCGAGCGGAAACGAGAACCGCAGCCGCGGCGTGCCGTCGTCGTCGAACTCGCCGAGCACCCGGAAGATCGGCCCGTGGGGCGATACCCATTGATCGAGGACCTCGCCGTTCGCAGCGAAGAACGTGCTGTCCGCCGAGACGTTGATCGAGCTCTCACCACCGTCGGTCGGCACGAGCCCGCGATCGATCCCGGTGCCGGTCGCACCCGCGAGCGTCGTGACCTTCGCATCGCCGAGGCGATAGCCCGCCGGATCGACGGAGCCGTAGCGCGCCTCGAGCAGGTCGGCGACATCACCGAGCGCCGCGAGCAGCAGCCAGTCGCGCCCCTCGGTCATCACCTCGTCGCCGCGCTCGTAGTCGCCGCGCAGGGCCATCGTCGCGATCTTGATGATGAACGACGGCTGCAGCGACAGCGCCTCGAAGAAGAGCAGCGGCAGATCGTCCTCGAGCACCCGACGCGCGATGAAGTAGGAGTACGCGTGCATCACCAGGGCTGCTGGCGAGTCGCGCTTCATCTGTCGATCCCAGTCGCCGAGCAGGCCGACGAGTGTGCCGATCGCGGGACGATCCACGAATTCGGCGAGCGCCGGATCGGTCGCGACCTTCGCGTGTGCGGCCACGAGCAGCGGCACGAGATCGTCGGCGAGCGCGCTGTGGACCTCGTGCTGCAGCGTCTGCATGGCATCGCCGTCGATCCCGCCCGCGGCGGTGAGCTCGGTCAGTCGCTGCTCGATCCGGCCCGCGCGCCACCCCGGATCGAAGTATGCGCCGAAGTACCACGGGTCGTTGTCGATGCGACCGTCGGCGGCGAAGCCGAACGGATCGTTGTTCGCGGTCGCGACCCAGCCGCGCCCTTCGCCTCGACTGCGCGGGAGCTGCTCGGGCGGCAGGCGGGCGTCGGTCCACAGCGAGCCGACATCGTCACCGTCGAGTACGAGGTGCGGCGCGCGGCCGCCGGAAAGATCACGAACGGGCACCTTCGTGCCGACGCGATACGTGATACCGCCGGCATCCGCCGCGACGAAGTTGAAGTTGCCGCTCCAGCCGTCGACCGCGGTCTCGAACTCGTCGATCGACTCGGCCTTGTTGAAGTCGAGCAGGCCGTTGAACGCGTTCGGCGTAAAGCCGGTCCAGTTCAGCAGCAGGCGATCGCCGGGCTCACCGAGCGGGAGCGGCACGAGATCGACGGGCAACAGGATGCCGTAGCCGGGCACGTCGACGATGTCGAGCGAGCGCATCATCCCCTCGCCGACCGGATCGCCTTCGCCGCGTACGACGATGATCTCCTCGCGGTGCACCGCCGTCACGACCTGCCCGCCGATCGATATGTGATCGGGATCCGGCACTGCGACCGTCCACACGTCCATGACGTCGGCGAATGCCGTCGTCGGCGACCACACGATGCGATCGGTCTGACCGACCGAGATGCCCGGCGTGCCGACGAACGAGAAGCCGGCCGCGTCGATCGTGCCGCCCGCGTCCTTGCTGTTGATGTGCTGCGCGTAGAAGATGCCTGGCGGATCGAAGCCCTGGTGCGGATCGCCGGCGACGATCGGTCGACCGTTCGCGGTGTGCTCGCCGGATACCGCCCAGTTGTTGCTGCCGAGACCGCGCAGCTTCGACATGCGGCGCAGGCCCTTCATCGCGCGATCGACATCGGCTGTCGCGAACGCGCCGAGCGGCAGCGGATCGGGGCTGTGCGAAGGCTGTGTCTCGCCACTGCGCACCATCGCGGGACCGCCGGTCGTGGTGACCTCGCGGATCGGCCGCAGCAGCTCGACCGCCTCCATCGCATCCGCGGCGAGCTTGTACGCGATGGTCGCGAATACCTCGCGATCGAACGAGAGGTCGTTGCCGAAGCCCGTCATCGTCGCGATCGTCACCACGTCCTCGGGATGCCAGTCGTCCGGCACGAAGTCGTAGAGGTCGGCACCGAATCCGTGGGGCAGCGGTGCGTCGCCGCTGCGCACCTCGGCGAGCCGCGCATTCACGCCGCGTGTCCACGCGTCGATCACCGCATACGTGGTCGCATTGTCCGACTGCATGAGCGCAGCGTGTTGCGCCGCCCAGCCCGACCAATCGAACACGCGCGCGAGCTCGTCGTCCTCGACCGCGGCGGCACCGATCACCTCGGCGGCGCGCCCGTGTGCGCGTCGCCGGGTCATCTCCATGTGGAACAGGCGATCGCTCGCCATCTGGTAGCCAGCGCCGAAGAACGCGTCTTCATCCGTCGCGCCATAGACGTGGGGGATGCCGCGATCGTCGATGATGATCTCGAGTCGTGGCCGCAGCTGCTCGTCGTCGGCGCTGCATGCCACGAGCCCCAGCAGTGCCGCGATCGTCGTCCGTCGTATCATCGTCATCGGGTCGGCCCCCGCTCGGGATGATGGAGCGATCGAGGACGATGCGCCAACGATATTCGCCGCACACGACGACGTGCGATCGCGATCCGTGCAGCTTGCTCAACGTTGAGCAAGTTGCTCAGCGCGTCACCTGGAGGCACGACGCGAGCGGCATCGCGATCGAGCGCCAGGACCTGCGGTGCTTCGCTCGCGACGCGCGTTGGCACGCGGAGTGCTCAGTCGTCATTGCATGCGCAACACAGGGTTCATCTGTCTCGCCGCGTTCGGACTCGGTTGTTCTTCGGAGCCCGACGACGCGAGCGCCACCATCGGCACGACCGTCGCGTCGATGCCGAGTACGTCGGTCGGATCGAACGACGACACCGGGGACCCCGGCGAGACCGACGATCCGTCCGACGACGCCGAGGCCGACAGCAACCCCGACCCGACCGACGATCCGAGCGCCGACTCGGCGGACTCCGACGATCCGACCGGCAGCGCCGGCACCTGCGACTTCGACATGACGGCGGCGATTCGCCTGTCGGTCGACGTCACGTGGGCGGGCGGCATCGCGGTGCTCGAGGGCGCCGGCGCGATCGACATCTGGTTGCTCGGAGAGCTCGATGCCGAAGGTGGCGACGTCGCGCTGTCGGGACGCGTGTGCCGCATCGCGCTGCCGGACTTCGCGACCGGCCTGCTCGCCGGCAACGAGACGTACGGCACGACGTTCCCCGATGCGGTGTGGTCGAGCCCGACGATGCCGACCATCGATGCGACCGCGACGATCAGCACACCCGATCCCGGCGCGAGCCTGCACCTCGAGCGCGGCGCGGTCGTGCTCGGCGCGACGATGGCCGATCCGCTGAACGACCCGTGGCCAGCCGACTGGCATCAGCTCGCGGCGACCGATCACGACGGCGACGGATCGCCCGGCGTCACCGCGGCGGCGAAGACCGGGGTCGGCTACGCGTACCCGCGCATCGATATCCTGAACAGCGAGGCGCGTGCCTCCGAGATCTTCCTGGTCTCGCGCACGACGATGGAGTTCGACGGCACGGTCGACACCTGCGACTCGGCCCTCGGCGAGGCGACGATCACGATGGAGAACCACAGTGTCGGGTGCGCGACGGTGGCCGGGGCCGACACCCAGGGACAATGTAGCGATGGCCAGACGACGACGCTCGACAACAACATGCCCCAGTTCGTGGTGATGGGCGGCGACTTCGAGCTGGTACGGCTGGCCGACGGGGCCGCGTGCGATGCGGTGTTCGCCGCGCTGCCGTGATCGAGTACGGTAACCGGTGATGGGCGCAGTCCTCGATCTCGCGGAGAAGATGTGGAACGGCATCGGGCCCGGCGAGCACGTGATGCGTCACGCGCACTCGCTCGTGAGCGGCTTCGTCGGCATCGACGAGGTCGCCCGCGGGGTCGCGTTCGTCGGCAGCTTCGCGAACGTCACGGTGATCGACACCGGCGATGGCCTCGTGCTCGTCGACGTCGGCAGCCCGCTGCTCGCACCGCGCGTGCGTGAGGCGGTGCGGAGCTGGAGCGGCCTGCCGGTCACCACGGCGATCTACACGCACGGCCACGTCGATCACGTGTTCGGGTTCGGCGCGTACGAAGCGGAGTCGGCCGAGCGCGGCTGGGCCGCGCCGTTCGTGCTCGCCCACGAGGGTGTGGCGCGGCGCTTCGATCGCTATCGCCTCACCGCAGGCTACAACGGCCACATCAACATGCGGCAGTTCCGGCTGCCGGCGCCGATGTTCCCGACGCAGTTCCGTTATCCGGATCAGACGTTCACCGATCGCCACACGCTCGAGGTCGGCGGCGAGACGATCGAGGTCGTTCATGCGCGCGGCGAGACCGACGATCACGCGTACGTGTGGTTGCCGCAGCGGCGCGTGCTCGCGACCGGTGATCTCTTCATCTGGGCGGCGCCGAACTGCGGCAACCCGCAGAAGGTCCAGCGCTATCCGATCGAGTGGGCGAAGGCGCTGCGCGAGATGGCTGCGCTGCGACCCGAGGTGCTGTGCCCCGGGCACGGGCCGCCGATCCTCGGCGTCGAGCGAACGACCGCGGCGCTCGGCGATGCGGCGGAGCTGCTCGAGAGCCTGCACGCGCAGACGCTCGCGCTGATGAACCAGGGTGCACGCCTCGACGAGGTGCTCGCGGGCGTCGTCGCGCCGGCGCACCTGCTCGCGCGCCCGTATCTGCGGCCGGTGTACGACCAGCCGGAGTTCATCGTGCGCAACCTGTGGCGCCTGTATGGCGGCTGGTATGACGGCAATCCCGCGCACCTGCAGCCGCCCCGCGAGCGCGAGCTGGCGCGCGAGATCGCCGAGCTCGCCGGTGGTGCGAGCCGGCTTTGCGATCGTGCGCTCGCCCTCGCCGAGCAAGGCGAGCTCGCGCTCGCATGCGAGCTCGTCGAGTCCGCCGCGCTCGCTGCCCCCGACGACACCGGCATCCGCGACGCGAGAGGCCGGATCTATCGCCGCCGCGCCGAGGCGAGCGAGAGCCTCATCGCGCACGGCATCTTCGATGCGGCCGCACGCGACAGTGGTGGTTGAGAGCGTTGCAGCGACGGATCACGCGAGCCCGAGCTTGCGGATCTCGTACTCCATCGTCTCGACGATGCCGTCTTCGAGCCCGCGCGCGATCCAGCCGAGCTCGCGCTCCGCCTTCGCACTGCTCGCGATCGACGTCGTGCCGGCGACCGATCGCAGCGACTCCGCGCGATACGCCGCGGGCAGCCACGGCACCATGCGTTCGAGCGCGCCGGTGACCGTCGCGAGCTTGCGCAGCGTGTCGCCACCGAGGCGCATGCGCGGCGCCGGCCGGTTCGTGCGCGCGGCCGCGATCTCGAACACCCGCGCCATCTCGCAGACCGGCCCCGCGACGATGTACGCCTCGCCGATGCGCCCTCGCTCCATCGCGAGGATGTGGGCCCGCACGGTGTCGTCGACGTGCCCCCAGCAGTAGGTCGTGCCGCGCGGCAGCACCGGTAGCTTGCGCTGCAAGAACAGCACGAACGAGTCGCGCATCGGGCTCTGATCGCCGGGCCCGTAGACCACGCCCGGCATCACGACGACGAGCGGCAGCCCCTCGGCGATCATCGGCAGCGCGACGTCGCGATGCGCGGCCGCCTTCGTCGCCTCGTACACGCTGTTGTACGGCCCGTCGTAGCTCGTCTCTTCGTCGACGGTGCGACCGTGCGTGTCGGAGTAGATCGCGATCGAGCTGGTGTACACGCCCTTTTTCACCCCGAGCTCGCGCATCGTCTCGAGCACGTTGCGCGTGCCGTCGACATTGATCTCGCGAGCCTCGGTCGTGTCGCTGCTGCCGATCCGGTACCACGCGGCGACGTGGTAGAGCTGTTCGGCACCCTGCATCGCCGCGCGCACACTCGCGCGGTCGCGGATGTCGCCGCGATGCACCTCGATGCCGGCCGCCGCGAGATCGGTGGCCTTGCCGGGGTCGCGCACCAGCGCGCGCACCGTGTGCCCGGCCGCCCTCAGCTCGCGGGCGAGGCGGCCGCCGATGAAGCCGGTCGCGCCGGTGAGAAAGATGTTCATGCGCGGGGAAGCTACCACCCAACCGCGCCTGACGACGGGCTCTCGCGGCCCGACGAGCAGCCGACAAGGAACACTGGCAGCCCGCGCGTGATTGTGGCATCGCTGGTGCCGGCCATGGCCGCGGAATCGAACAACCTCGTCGTGCTCGGGCGTGCGCGCACCGATGCGCGTCTTCGCCTCGGCGAGGGCTATGCGACCGATCTAATCGATACCGACGAGCTCGATCGCCGGCTCGAGGCGCTCGAGCATGCGGCGACCGCGTCCGAGATCGCGGCGCTCATCGATGATCTCGCGGCGCCGATCGCCGTGAGCGACGTGCCGGGTGCCGAGTCGGTCGCGCTGGTCCCGATCGAGAACGTCGCGCTCACCGGCTCGATCCGCGCCATCTTCGCGGAGACCAAGCGCGCCGGGGCGTGGACGCCGGCGCGCTCGAATGCGGTGAGCACGGTGTTCGCGAGTGTGCGGCTCGACCTGCGCGAAGCGCAGCTCGCCGCCGGCGTCACCGTGTTCGAGGTCAACGTCCTGGTCGGCGAGCTCGAGGTCATCGTGCCGCCGGGCCTCTCCGTCGACGTCGAGTGCAACACGCTGTTCGGCGAGGTCGATCAGGACGAGAGTCTCGCCGGTGCGCCACCGATGGGCCACGCACGGATCCGCATCACCGGTCGTGTGTGGTTCGGCTCGGTGACGATCCGCGAGCAGCTCGTCGGTGAGAGCAAGTCCGAGGCTCGCAAGCGGCGCAAGGCCGAGCGCAAGCGGCTCGCCGGCAGCGGCCGCCGCAACAAGATGATCGGCCCTGCGCCGTAGACAGGCGTCAGAGCTCGGGATTTGCTAGGCTCGCGCTCGGGCGACCGAGTGCGCGGCTCGCTTCCCGATGCTGTTCAACTCCTGGGTCTTCCTCGCTTTCTTCTGCATCGTGCTGGCGCTGTATGTGCTGACGCAGCGACGGCTATCGTGGCAAAACGCGATGCTGCTCATCGCGAGCTACGTGTTCTACGGCTGGTGGGACTGGCGATTTCTCGGCCTGGTGCTGCTCTCGACCGTGATCGACTACGTCGCGGCGATCCGCATCGACAGCGCACCGAATCCCGTCGCACGCAAGCGCTGGCTGATGGTGTCGATGGTGAGCAACCTCGGCGTGCTCGCGGGATTCAAGTACTTCGGCTTCTTCGTCGACAGTCTCGACGCGCTGCTGCACGCGGTCGGCATCGACGGCGCGCTGCCGACCGTGTCGATCGTGCTGCCGGTCGGAATCTCGTTCTACACGTTCCAGACGATGAGCTACACGATCGACGTGTACCGCCGTGAGCTGCCGGCGTGCACGAGCTTCCGCGATTTCGCGCTGTACGTGACGTTCTTTCCCCAGCTCGTCGCCGGCCCGATCGAGCGCAGCGTGCACTTGCTGCCGCAGACCCAGCGGCCGCGGATCATGACCGCCGAAGGCATCGAGGCGGGCATGTTCCTGTGCCTGTGGGGGCTGTTCAAGAAGGTGGTCGTGGCCGACAACGCAGCGACGATCGCCAACGCGATCTTCGCTGATCCATCAGCGCACTCGGGCAGCGCACTGCTACTCGGTGCACTGGCCTTCACCGCGCAGATCTACGGCGACTTCTCCGGCTACTCGGACATCGCGCGCGGGCTCGCGAAGATCATGGGCTTCGAGCTGATGATCAACTTCAAGCTGCCGTACTTCGCGGTGAGTCCGAGCGACTTCTGGCGGCGCTGGCATGTGTCGCTATCGAGCTGGCTGCGCGACTACCTGTACATCCCGCTGGGTGGCAACCGTGGCGGTCGCTGGGCCACCGATCGCAACCTGATGCTGACGATGACGCTGGGCGGCCTATGGCACGGCGCGGCATGGAATTTCGTGATCTGGGGCGTCTACCACGGTCTGTTGCTGATCCTCTATCGCGCGGTCGGCTCGCTGCCGGGGCCGCGCCTGCCAACCGCGGTGTGGTGGGCCGACCTGCTGCGCGTCGCCGTCATGTTCCCGCTGACGGTCGTCGGCTGGATCATCTTCCGCGTGGGCTCGCTGGCGGACCTGGGCGCGTTCGCCTCGGGCATCGGAGTGCCGAGCGCTGCCGATCACGAGCTGCAGTGGGCCGCGCTCGGGGCCGTGTGGCTGCCAGTGCTGCTGATGCAGCTCGCCCAGCTCGCGCGCAACGACCTGCTCTGCGCGCTACGCCTGCCGGCCTTGTTGCGCGGCATACTCTATGGCTTGCTCCTCGCCGCGACGGTCGCGCTGTCGACCGGTGAGAGCAACGAGTTCATCTACTTCCAGTTCTGACGCACGATGCTCGAACGCGGATACGAAGAGTCGATCGACCACGTCACCAGGGCGCGAGCCATCGTGCTCGCGGTGGTGATTGCGATCGCGACGGTCATCGGCGTGGAGCTAGCGGTCGGCGCGTGGCTCGATCGCCACGGCACCAACCTCGGCTACCGCTACATCGCCCACAAGTGGCGCGTGCTCGGCGAGCTCGACGGGCCGGTCGATTGGCTGGTACTCGGCGATTCGTCGGTGGCGCAGGCCTTCGACCCCGAGGTACTCGCCACCGAGCGGGGCAAGACATCCGTGAACCTCGGGACCATCGGCAACTTCGGCGCGACCGGTGATCTGTGGATGCTCGAGGAGTATCTCGAGCGCTTCGGTGCACCCGAGCGCGTGGTGCTCGTGCACGCCTACGACGTGTGGCACCGGCCGCTCGATCGTGCGTTGATCGGTCGGGTCCCACGCACGTGGGCGACGAGCGCCCGCATCCGCGAGCAGTACGAGATCGAGGGCGACGAGCTGATCGAGCTGGTGACCAATCGCTGGGTGCGCATCTACGCGGAGCGCACGTCGATCCGCAAGGCGCTGGAGCTGGCGTGGTGGAAGCTGGTCAAGGACGACGACGAGCTCGCCGCGATCCGTGCGGCCGACCGCGAGCTGCCGCGGACCGAACCGACGCTCGAGCCGAACGGCTTCGTGCGGATGTGCGACCCGATCCCCGGGCAGGTCGCCGGCGACACCCGCGGCCACCGCAAATTCCTCGCGAAGAACCGCTTCCGCCTCTCGCGCGACAACCAGGACGCACTGGTGAGGATCGCCGAGTTGGCGGCGCTGCACGGGTTCCCCGTCGACATCGTACCTGGCCCGCTGTATCGACGCCTCGCGGTCGAGGACGACCTCGAGCGATACCTCGACGCCGCGGTCGAGCGCCAGCGCAGACTGCTCGAGCCCTACGCGGGCGTCACAGTCCACCGCGAGCTGCGGGCCTTCGATAGCGGTCAGATGCAGAACGCCGACCACATCACCTGCGACGCAGCGCCGGACTACACCCGATGGCTCAGCGAACGCGTCGACCCCGGTTGAGCCGGCGAGGCCTCGGCCGCGCATTCGCAGCGATCGCCCTCGCCGCGTCGTGCGGCAACCCGGCCTCGCGGCGGGAGACCGACGCCACCGACCGCTCGGCGAAGTCCGAGTCCGAGTCCGCCGCGGCGCTCGAGGCCGAGGCCGTCGTGTCGATCGATTGCGGCTTCACGACGGAACACTGCCGGCCGACGCCGGCCGACTCGAAGGCTGCGGCTCAGCTTCCGGGTGCGTTCACGCTCGTCACCGAGGTGCGGCTCGACGGCCGCCCCCACGAACGCGCGCCAACGCTCACGCGGTGGCAAGACACCCACGACAACCTCGCGTGGGAGCTCGGTATCGACGAGGCCCAGCGGCCGTACCTCTTGTTGTCCGACGACGGCAAGCTGACGCGCAGTCTCGCGACGTCGATCCACGCGACCCAGCAGCTGCGGCTCGGCAAGACCTACGATCTCGCGGCAGTGGTGGTGCCGGGCACCGAGGTCGTGTTCTACCTCGACGGCATCGAGATCCACCGCCAGACGGAAGTGGTCGCGAGCATCCACGTCGGCAGTGCGAAGCTCGGCATTCGCCGTCGCAAGCGCGACGAGAATCCGTCGACCGCTGTCATCGTCGGGCGCGCTCGCATCTTCTCGCGCGCGCTGTCGACCGAGGACGTCGTCGCACTCGCGACCGCGCACGGGCGGCGCTCGACGCTGCCGACGCGACCGACGATCCGGCCCCTCACCAGCGGTCCGCGCTTTCATTGGTTTGGTTACTACGACAAACACGAGCTCGATCCCACGGATCGCTACGTCTTGGGCATGGCCGTCGACTTCGAGAACCGCCGGGTGACGCCGGTCGACGCCATCGAGATCGGCATGGTCGATCTGCACGCCGGCGACGAGTGGGTGCGGCTGGGCGAGTCGCGGGCGTGGAACTGGCAGCAGGGCTGCATGCTGCAGTGGATCCCCCACACCGACGACGAGATCATCTGGAACGATCGCATCGGTGAGGGCAAGGGCGCCCGCTTCGTCGCGCGGATCCTCGACGTCGGCGCGCGCACCGAACGGCTGCTGCCGCGGCCGATCTACACGATCACGCCGGACGGCACGCGCGCACTCGGCATCGACTTCGCGCGGCTCGGTCGCTGGCGCCCGACTTACGGCTACGTCGGCGCGCCCGACCCCACCGAGGGCGTGCCGGCCCCAACCGACGCGGGCATCTACTCGATGGACTTGGCCACCGGCGAGTCCGAGCAGATCGTGTCCATCGCCGAGGTGTTCGCAACGAAGCGCCGCGCTGGTGCGGTGGCCGAGCACGAGCACTTCATCGAGATGCTGCAGATCAACGATGCGGGCACCAGGTTCCTGTTCTACGAGCGCTGGGTCCTGGGCCGCACCAACCTCGAGCACCGCGTGTTCACGGCCGACCTCGACGGCAGCGATCTGTTCATGCTCAGCCAAAAAGGCATGCTCAGCCACGTCGACTGGTTCGACGATCGGCACATCGTCATCTTCTCGGACGCCTACGACGGCTATGCGCTGTTCGAAGACAAGGTCGGCTACGTCTCGACGATGCTGCCCACGCGCGCCGACGGCCACCAGACCTTCTTCAAGGGCGGCGATTGGATGCTCGCGGACACCTATGCCGATCGCTACCGGCTGCAGCATCCGTTCTTGTTCCACCTCCCGACCGACGAGATCTTCGCGCTCGCCGACCTGCTGTCGCCACCGGAGTACAAGGGCATCTTCCGAGCCGACACCCACCCACGCCTGAGCCGCGACGAGCGTCGTGTGGTCCTCGACTCGCCGCACCTCGGTGGCCGGCAGATGTACATGATCGAGATCGGCGAGATTCTCGACGCAGTTGCGGCCGGCGAGACGATTTCGAAAGGCCAGTGATCGAAACGGGTTGCGTCGGGCCTCGCGAGCCGACGCGGGGTGCCGCACGCAGTAGATGCGCGTGCGGACCTCGACTAAGCTCCCACGGTCGGTCGTCGCGGGGCGACGATCCACGGAGACAGCATGACGATCATCGCAAGAGTTCGAGAGTTCATGACGACCTGTCCCGAAACGATCGAGGTCGACGCCCGCGTGTCGGATGCACGAACGCGGATGGCCGAGCTGAAGATCCGGCACCTTCCGGTCGTGCGCGCGGGCCGGCTCGTCGGCATCGTCACTGACCGGGACGTGAACCTGACGGAGTCGCTGCTGGTCGACGAGCCGCCGCGGGCGAAGCCGCCGACCGTCGAGGACGCGATGACCGAGGTCGTGTTCACGTGCGGTCCAGACGCGCATCTGCATGCCGTCGCCGCCGCGATGGCCAGCGACAAGCACGGCAGTGCGGTCGTCGTCGATCCCGAGCACCCGCAGCGGATCCTCGGGGTCTTCACGACGACCGACGCGCTGCTTGCCCTGTCTCGGTTCGCGCCGCAGGAGTGAGTACGCGCAACTTCAGCGTCGGACACGCCGGCGCCGCGCGCAACGAGCGGGTGGCCGACGAGCGCGCAGGGGCCATCCTGGGCCTGAGATGAGCACCGATCAAGAGAGCATCATCGAGAACATCCGGCGCCACGCGGACGAGATTCGCGTGCGCGTCCACCTCGCGGGCATGGACGCGCGCGACGCATGGGCAGCGCTCCAGCCCAAGCTGCAAAAGGTCGAGCACATGTTCGATCAGGCCACCGCGGCGGCCTCCGACGACATGAACGAGCTCGCCGCCACCGTCCAGGCCGAGCTGCACAAGCTGCGTGAGCGGGTCTTCGCCGACCACCCACCGACCGCAAAGTGAGCCCGTGAGCGAGACGCTGGCGTCCCGTGCGCGACATTTCGATCGCCGTCCCCTACGCGCAAACGGCATTCCACCTCAGCGAGACAACCGCGCCATTTGAAGAACCTCGCGCACCTTTCTTGCCATCGTGGTGGGCGTGAACGGCTTCTGGAGAAACGCGACGCCGGAGTTGATGATGCCGTGCTGCAAGATCGCATCGTCGGTGTAGCCAGACATGTAGAGCACCTTCATGGTCGGCCGTGACGGCACAAGGCGTTCGGCCAACAAGCGCCCACTCATCCGAGGAAGCACCACATCGGTCAACAGGAGATCGATATTGCCCGGGTGCTGCTCACAGATGAGAAGAGCCTCCCCACCGTTGGGCGCCTCCAAGACGACGTAGCCCCGCCTTCGCAGGATGTTGCGAGCGAGAAGCCTCACTTGGTCGTCGTCTTCGACGAGGAGGATCGTGCCGCTTTCGGTCTCGGGTTCGAGCACCGGGAGCGCCGAAGGCCGAGCCTCGATCGCGCCGCCGACCCTGGGGAAGAACATCTTGAACGTCGTGCCAGTCTCAGGCTCGCTATAGACGAAGATGTGACCGCCACTGTGCTTGACGCACCCGAAGACCATCGCAAGCCCGAGCCCTGTTCCTTTCCCCCTCTCCTTGGTCGTGAAGAAGGGCTCGAAGATCCGCTTCGAGGTCTCCGCATCCATCCCGGCGCCATTGTCGGTCACAGCCAGCATCACGTACGCGCCCGGTTGCACGTCGAGGTGCAGGCCGGCGTAGGCCTCATCCAACTCGACGTTCGCGGTCTCGATGGTCAGCTTGCCTCCCTGAGGCATCGCGTCACGGGCATTGACCGCGAGGTTCATGATGATCTGCTCGACTTGACTGGGGTCGGCCTTCACGTTTCCGGGAGCGAGGGCCGGGAGTATGGTCAGCTCGATGTCCGAGCCGAGAAGGCGTCGGAGCATCTTCTCCATTCCGACGATGCACTTTGTCAGGCTGAGTACCCTGGTCTCGACCACTTGCTGTCGGCTGAACGTAAGGAGCTGCTTGGTCAGTTCCGCAGCACCCAATGCGGCCTTTTGGATGGCCGCGAGGTCGGTTTGCACCGGATCATCGGGACTGATGTCGCTGCCAGCGAGCTCTGCATAGCTCAAGATCACCGACAACAGGTTGTTGAAGTCGTGCGCCACGCCCCCCGCAAGCCTACCGACAGCCTCCATCCTCTGAGCCTGACTGAGTTGAGCTTCCAACTTCCTCCGAGCCGTCACGTCGGACTGCACTCCGACGAAGTGCGTCACTATGCCTTTAGCATCCTTGATCGGCGAGAGGGAGATGCTGTTCCAGAATTCCGTGCCGTCTTTGCGGTAGTTGAGGAGCTCCTCCGTACAAGAGTCTCCTCGCTGTATTGCCTGCCGTAACCGAGCGACGGGCTCCTCTTGGGTGCCTACGCCCTGCATGAAGCGGCAGTTGCGCCCCACGACATCTTCGCCCGCGTAGCCGGTGATTCGAGTGAAGCCGAGGCTCGCGTAGATGATGGGCTCATCCTCTTGGAGGGCGTCGGTGATGACGATGCCCTGCGCAACGGCATCGATGGCGCGATCCCGCAGGCGCAGCGCTTCAGCGGCCAGCTTGCGCTCCGAGATCTCGCGAATGTTGCACTGAATCACATCTTTGCCGTCGACGAGATAGACGTTGCTGATGAACTCGACAGGAACCTCGCGTCCATCTCGCGTCCGCAGTGGCATGTCTTCGTATCGGACGTGACCGTGGGCTTTCAGCGCGGCAAACTGTTCCTTGGACGCGGCGGTGTCGAAGACGGGGCCGATGTTCCAAAGGAGCGTGCCCACCAGCTCAGCGCGAGCGCGGCCGGTCAATGTGGTCATGAACGGATTGGCCTCGACGATTCGCCCCGTCTGGGGCTCGACGATCAGGATGCCATCGTGGGCAGTCTCGAACAGGCGTCGATACCGCTCTTCCGAGTGTCGCAACGCGTGCTCGCGCTGCTTGCGCTCGGTGATGTCGAGAAAGTACTTCGTGAGCTCCGGGCCTCCGGCGCGGTCGAGCTGAAGCGTGTACGTGATACTGAACCAGACGTAGCGTCCGTCCTTCGCGCACAGTCGCTTCTCGACCTCGACGCTGTTGGGTCTGTCCTCGAGTAGGCGCTGCTTGGCGTCGTGGGTCTTCGCGAGATCATCGGGGTGGGTCAGGGTCACGAGCGACGTGGCCGTCAGCTCCTCGACGGAATACCCGAGCATCCCAGCGAGCATCGTGTTGGCGCGACGGCATGAGCCGTCCACAGCGGTCACGGCGATGCCGATCGGCGCATCTTCGAAGAAGAGCCGGCTCACTCGATCTGCCAGCTCTTCGGCGGTCAACTCTTGCATCGTCCCCTCCGTTCCCGACCAGCCTAGCGCACTAGCGCTGATCAAGCGCGGAAAAAGCGCGCTTCGGGTGGGGTTTCCCCGAAGGGTCGCGCGCACGGGCGAACCTCGACCACCTGCGCCGCGGAGCTGCGGGCGATCGCCACGAATCACGCCACGCCGAGGCGCCGGCACGGTGTGGACAAGCATGCTCTGACGGCTTCGGCGATCTCCGAGGGTCGCACCGGCTTGGCGAGCGAGCCGTGCGCGCCGACGCGCGTGGCGAGCTGCCGCAGCTCGTCGGCCGGCGTGCCGCTGTGCAGCAGCACGCGCGTCTCGAGCCGGTAGTTGGGATTGAGGCCCGCAGCGGCCTCGAGCGAGCGGGTACCGCTGAGCCCCGGCATGTTCACGTCCAGCACGACCACGTCGGGCCTGAAGCGATGCACCGCGACGGCGAGTCCGAAACCCGAGTCGTGCATGTGTACGACGTGACCGACGCGCGTCAGCGTCGCGGCGACGACCTGGGCGATGATCGGGTCGTCATCGACAACGAGGATGGTGGCCACGCATGGTGGTTCGACCGCCCAGCCGCGTTACTTTAGCGCAGCTCGAGCTGAGGCGGTCGTGGACGGTGGCATCTTCGCGAACCATCGCCTGATCAGCCTTGTCCCCAGCGCAGCTGGAACTCGAGCTCTTCGTCGCCGTCCATCGCTTCGTGCTCGATCGACAGCTTCGCGTCGGCTGGCACCACGAAGCGCTTGCCAGCGACTTGGATGCGGAAGGCTTCGCCCTTCTCGAGGGCGTCGGCGAGGCGGCGCAGGCTGTCGACGAAGGTGGCGGTGGTGCAGTCGCGCTCGACGTCACGGTCGGACATGACGGCGAGATTACTCCGATCGTGAGCACCGCGGATCGCCGCGGCGGTGGAATTCCCACGAAGCCGGCGGACTACGGTGGAGCGTCACCACCGACGCTTTCCGAACGCGAGCCCACCGACGACGGCGATCACGGCGAGTACCAGGAAGCAGTAGAAGATGATCTTGGCGATGGACGCTGCGCCGGCGGCGATGCCCGTGAAGCCGAAGACGGCTGCGATGAACGCGATGATGAAGAGGACGATGGCTGCGCGTAACATGGTCGGTCGATTCTCCGAGACCAGATTGCGAGCACGCCGCCGCGGCGCAAGGCGCAGATCGGACGGCGTCGGGCCCGAGGGCCCGCAGCGATTGCGCCGCCTCTGGCTGACCTCGGCGAAAGGAGGAGCTGGCGGATCGGCCGAGCCTCGCTGTCGATCGACGGATCTCCGACTCAGGTGGCCGCCCCGAACGCAGCCCCGATGGCCATCGTGAGGCCCATGGCGAGCAGACCGCCGATCACCACGCGGATCACCGCGCGCAGCATCGGCGCGCCGCCCAAACGCGCCGACCAGGCCCCGAGTCCGCCCAGCGCGAGCGTGGCCGCCGTCAGCGTGATCGGCGTGCGCACTGCGATCGGCACCGCGATCATCGCCACCAGCGGCAGCGCGGCGCCGATCGAGAACGACAGCGCACTCGACCACGCGGCCTGGATCGGACGCGCGAGCTCGTTGATGTCGATGTTCAGCTCCTCACGTGCGTGCGCGGCCAGGCCGTCGGTCGCGGTCAAGGCACGGGCGACCTCGCGGGCGAGCTCGGGTGCGAGCCCTTTCGCCGCGTAGATCGCCGTCAGCTCGTCGAGCTCGCGCTCGGGCACGGTGCGCAGCTCTTCGGTCTCGCGGGCGAGGTCGGCCTTCTCGACGTCCTTCTGCGAGCTCACCGAGACGAACTCACCGGCGGCCATCGACAGTCCGCCGCCGACCAGGCCCGCGAGCCCGGCGACGAGCACCACGCTCGGCGACGCATCGGCGGCGGCCACTCCGAGCACGAGGCTCGCCGTGCTGACGATGCCATCGTTGGCGCCGAGCACTGCGGCCCGCAGCCATGCGCCGCGGTGAGATCGATGTCGTTCGACGTGAGCCATGAAGCATCAACCCCGGGAGCTCCGGGCGACATCGGGCGGACGGGAGGTCGCCATCACAAGGTCGCGATGTGCTCCGCGATCGCGGTGACCTCGTCGTTGTCGAGTCGGTCGCTGGCGACACTCGGCATGTACTGCAAGCGCGCGCCGTAGTTGCTGCCGCCTTCGCCCTCGCGCACCTTCTCGAGCATGTCGTTCACGCCTTCGTACTCGATCGGCTTCTCGACGACGCCGCCGCGCGCGTCGGCACCGTGGCAGTTGCCGCAGTAGTCGAGGTACAGCGCCTCACCGGTCGTCGGTTGCTCGAAGCCGTCGAGCCAGTCGAGGATCGCGTCGACCGCCGCGTCGTCGAGCAGCGCCTCGGGATACGCCGCCATCTCGGATCCCGGGAACTCGCCGCCGCTACGACCATTGCGGATCACCCAGCGCGCGTACTCGTGCGAAGGGTGACGGATCTCGTACGCGAGAGTGGAGCCCTCGGCGGCGGGCCCGTGGCACGAGGCGCAGAACGTCGCGAACAGCTCTTCGCCGGATTGCGGCACGGTGCCCGACTCGCCCGACGAGTCGCTGCTGTCGCTGCCGTCGCTCGAGGAACTCGACGTACTCGTCTCGGCCGAGGTGCCGCTGTCGTCGCCCGAGCCGGCGTCGGTGCACGCGATCATCAGGCCCGTCAGGCCGAGCGCGAAGCGAAGCGCGAAGCGAAG
>Ga0105048_10002997_pt1 | contig 27619 bp, 26 predicted proteins | sample MAT05_FD_78382 | JGI IMG/M metagenome (GOLD analysis project Ga0105048, IMG submission 78382) | Freshwater microbial communities from Lake Fryxell liftoff mats and glacier meltwater in Antarctica - MAT-05 | ecosystem: Environmental > Aquatic > Freshwater > Ice > Liftoff microbial mat | place...
CGCACCCACGTCGCAGCGGTTGGTGACAGTACCAAGCCAGGTGGGACGATGCTCGTTGCCCCACGCCTGTTCGGAACGCTCGCGGCCAAGCACGTAGCCTTCCTTCAGGTCGTTGATGCGACCGTTGAGTGGTGTCGCGATGTCGTTCAGGTCAGTGATGGTGTTCGCGTTGATCGGCGTGCTGGCCCGCGCATCCATCTGCGCGATCTCCTCGGCGAACTGAAACTTCATGCCGATGAAGTCGAGGCGGCGTGCGCCGACCTCCATCGCCTCCAGCGCCGCCTGTTCGCGCAGGTCGGGCTGCGCAGCGCGTGCGAGGGCGATCAGCACCAGTGCCGACTCCGCCTGGATGCGCAGCTGCCTGAGCCCCGGACGGATTTTCGCCCAAACCACCTGACCCTCGGCTCACCAGGGATCCAGCCAGTAGAGCTCATTGCGGCCATCGCCCTGATTGGTCTGCACCAGTGCGGCGTGCGCGGCGGTGAGCTTCCGCTGTGCCTCGTCGATGCGCCCCGTCGATGTCCTTCACGAACTGCAGGTAGACCTTGCCGAGCCCCTCGGCCTGCACGCGTTCCCGGGTCTGCCCGCGGCACGGGCCACCAGCTCGCGCACCTCGTCGCGGGTCATCGCGCCGCGCGGCGGTGCGACGAGGGGGGCGGAGGCGTACGCGAGCGTGTGTTCGTCGTACGGCGAATACACGTTGAGCTCGTGCGCCGCGAAGCGACGGATCTGCGACTTCTGAGAGGCCAGCGTCGGCAGCGGCCCGCGAGACAGGTCGTCATGAAAGCCGCGATACTTCATCGCCGGGCAGTCGCGGATCGTCGCCGCCTGCAGTGTGGCGCCGGCGCCCGCGCCGATGACGGCCTTCACGCGGCGCTCACCGAAGTTTTCGGCACGGTCGAGTGCAGCGAATGCGTCGGCGGCGTGGCCGGCGTGGCTGATCGCGACGCCACGCATGAGCGGGACGCGCGCGCCACGCACGACTTCGCGCGGCAACGGAATCAACGGGATGGGCGCAGCCTGCGCCGCGAGGTGCACGGCGGCAACGGCCGAGCAGAGAATCTGGAGAGGAAGGCGCATCCGTCATTCTGCCGGGCCACGCTTGCCGTGGTGAACATCGGCGGCCGCGATGTGACGCAGATAGCTTGGACCATGACCCTCGACATCCCCGACCGTCCATTCGGTGCGTACCTGTTCGACCTCGACGGCACGCTGGTGAACTCGATGCCCGTGCACCTGAAGGCATGGGCGGAAGCGATGGCGCGCGCGGGGCTCACGGTGCCATTTGCCGCAGACTACTTCTACTCGCTGGGCGGCGTCCCGACGTTCGAGTCGGCGGTGATCTATGGTGAGCACTACGGACTCACGTTCGACCCGCATCGGGTGGTCGAGGAGAAGGAGCTGCTGTATCTCGACATGCTCGGCGAGGTGCAGCTGATCGAGCCGGTGGCGGCATTTGCGCGGACGGTCGCCGCGTCACACCCGGTGGCGATCGTGACCGGCGGCGGGCCGGAGATCGCGTATCCAACGCTCGATGCCACCGGATTGCGCTCGCTCTTCAGTGTCGTGATCACGCCGCAGGATGTGCCTCCCGGTCGCGGCAAGCCGCACCCGGACATGTTTCTGCTCGCGGCCGAGCGACTGGGTGTACCGCCGGCGGAGTGTTTGGTGTTCGAGGACGCGCAGCCGGGCGTGGTGGCAGCGCAGACGGCGGGCATGCAGGTGGTGCTGGTGCCGCGGCAGTAGCGCGCGGCTGCCGCTCACATCGCCTGCGCGGCGGCGCCGTGACGCACGCTGGCGACGTAGTCTGCACGCAGCTGTTGCGTGATGGGTCCGGGCACGCCACCGCCGACCGTCGCGCCATCGACGGTCACGATCGGCATCACGAACGCCGTGGCGGCGGTGAGGAACAGTTCATCGGCACCGGCCAGCTCACCTGTATGGATGCGCCGTTCGACGATCGGGATGCCGCGCGACTGCGCCAGCGCGAACACCCGCTCGCGCGTGATACCCGGCAGCACCTCGGTCCCCAGCGGGTGCGTGACGAGTGCGCCCTGCTCGACCATGAACACCGTCGCGGCACCGCCTTCCGTGAGATGGTCGTCGTGCGTCATCAGTGCCTCGAAGGCGCCGGCCGCACGCGCTGCCTGCTTGGCCAGCACCTGCGGCAGCAGCGCGATGCTCTTGATGTCACGCCGCGCCCAGCGCTGGTCGGGCACCGTCACCACTGCCACTCCGGCGGCAGCCCGTGGGTGCTCCACCACCGGCACCGGCCGGGCCCACGCCACGAAGGTCGGCTGCTCGACCGCCGGAAAGGCGAAGTCGCGCTCGGCCACTCCGCGCGTCACCTGCAGATACACGAGTCCTTCCGCCAGCGCGTTCCGCTCGACCAGCGTGTGCAGCGTGGCGTGCAGCGACGCGCGTGGCATCGGTGGCGCCAGCTGGATCTCGCGCAGCGACCGGTCCAGCCGGTCGAGATGCGGGCCATCGTCCACGAATCGGCCGTCCACCACCGCGATCACCTCGTACACGCCATCACCGAAGACGAAGCCGCGGTCGAAGATCGACACGGTGGCGTCTGCCTCGGGAATGAACAGCCCGTTGACGCAAGCGATGCGAGTCATGCCGGCAAGGTACAACCGGGACGCGGTGGTACTGGTAGGTTGTGTCATGCCCCGTTCCTGGTCCGCCGCGTGGGCGGCCGTCGAGCGCTTCGCGCATGCGCGCGGTGCGATCCCCGCAACGTTCGCCTGGAACCTCGCTCAGGGCGCCGTGGTGCCGGGCCCGTCCGACCTGCTGATCATACCGCTCGGCATCGCCGATCCGCCACGCGCGTGGTATCTGGCCATCGCGGCCACGGCCGGATCGGTGCTGGGCGGCATGATCGCGTGGTGGCTCGGCGCCGCGGCGTTCGAGACGATCGGACGGCCCCTGCTGCTCACCATCGGCGTCTCCCCCGCGACGCTGGCGCGCGCGATGTCGCTCATGCAGGAGTACGGCTGGCTGTTCGTCGCCGGCAGTACACTCACCCCCATCAGCGCCAAGGTCGTCTGCATTGCCGCCGGCGCAACCGGCATGCCGCTCGGCGCCTTCGCCGGTGCACTCGCGCTTGGCCGCAGCCTGCGCTACAGCCTGATCGCGATCCTCGTGCGGGAGACGTCCGGGCCGCTGCACCGATTCGCACAGCGGCTCCACCGCCGCTGATCACGGGCCGATGGGCGCTGATCAGGCGCTCGTTCAGGCGCTCGTTCAGGCGCTCGTTCAGAAGGTGCCGGTCACGACGCCGTCCTGCACGCGCAGCTGAAGACTGCCGTCCAGCGCCGCTTCGTGAAGGTCATGCGTCACCAGCATGGTCGTCACGCCTCGCGACGCCGCCCACTGCAGAACGGTGGCACGCACTGCGGCGCGAAGGGTGCTGTCCATCGCGGCAAACGGCTCATCGAGCAGCAGCGTGCGCGGTGCACGCGCCATGGCCCGCGCGAGCGCCACCAGCTGGCGCTCACCGCCACTCAACATCGCGACCGGCTTCGAAAGCAGCGGCGCGATGTGCAGCAGCTCGATGAGTGCCGTCGCGAGCGTTGCATCCGCCGAGCCGTAGCAGACGTTGCCGCGCACGTCGAGATGCGGAAAGAGCCATCCCGCCTGGTAGACGAGTCCGACGTGGCGCTCTTCCGGTGCCAGCGCGGTGACGTCGCGGCCATCCAGTCTGACGCTGCCCGATGCGGCATGGCGAACGCCGGCGATGGTCTCGAGCAGCGTCGTCTTTCCGGCCCCCGTGGGCCCCGTCACGACGCACACGGCGCCGGCGGGCACGCTGAACGTGGCGCTGGAGAGCGTGAACCCGGGAACGCGCACGCCGAGGCCGCGCACCTCGATCATGTGTGACCCTCGCGTCGCGTCACCCGCACCAGCACCAGCACGGCCAGTGCCACGCACACGAGCGCCGCCGCCACCGGGAGCGCGGTGCGCAGGCCATAAGTCACGTAGCGATCGTAGGCGAGCACGCTGGCGACGCGCGGATGATACGCGACCAGGACGATCGCCCCGAACTCGCTGGTGGCGCGAGCCCACATGATGGTTCCCGCCGTCACGATGCCGTTCCGTGCCATTGGCAGCGTCACGCGCCGCACCGCAGACCAGCGGTCGTCGCCCAGCGTGCGCGCCACCCCTTCCAGCCGCGCATCGACCCGTGCGATCGACTCACGGGCACCGAGAATGAAGAGCGGGGCGCTCACCACGAGCATCGCCATCACGATGCCGAGCGGCGAGTTCACGATCGCGAGTCCGACGGGTGCGATGGCACGGCCGACGGCGCTCTCGCGCCCCATGGAGAGCAGCAGCGCCATGCCGATCACGGGATGTGGAATCACCAGTGGCAGTTCGAGCAACCCCTCCACCACCGCACGTCCGCGGAACGGCACCCGCGCCAGCAGATACGCCACCGGCAGCCCGCCGATCACGGCCAGCAGCGTGGCCGCCGTCGCCGTGAGCACGGTCAATCCGATCGCGCCAAGCACCTCCCGGTCGCCGAAGGCGCCGAGCAGGCCGGCGGGTCCCGCCTCGGCGACGAGCGTGCCGGTCGGGAGCACCAGGGCCAGGACCAGCACGGAGCCGAGTACCCCTGCGACCCCGCCGAGGAGGGCCCGCGGCGCGGGCCTCACGGCACCGGGATGTTCAGTTTCCTGGCGGCAGTCGTCACGATCGGCGCGTCGAGCATGTCGAGGCCGGCGCGACGCATGACGCGCCGGCTGGTGGAATTCAGCAGGCGCTCGCGCAGCACCGACGCACCCACGGGGTCGAGGCCGCGATTGACCACGGCGATGCCGTAGCGGATCGGCGAACCGCGGACGGGGATCGAGTCGCCGGGCTCGGCGCCGGAGATCAGCACCGAGGCGCGGCGATACCCGATGGAGTCGGCCGGCGAGCCAAGATCGATCGCGTCGCCGAGGATCACGTACCGGAGCTTCATGGCGCGGGCGAGCGACTCGTAGCACCACGCCGCATCGGCATCGCCCGACTCCAGCAACGCCGCAAGGTCGGCCTCGTTGCCGCGCACGAGTGCGGCCGGTGCAGCCGTCGCCAGCTTCTGCGCCAGGCCTGGGCGCTGCTGCTCGAACTCGGTGAGCTGCCAGACATGCTGCGTGCGATAACCGAGCGGTGCACGGCCCGGATCGGCACGACCGACGCGCAGCGCACCGCTCGCGACGACGCCGGACCAGTTCGCGGCGGTGATGGTGTCGGCACCGGGCGCCCTGGGTCCGAGCGCGAGCACGACGCGGTTGCGCGCGAACGTCATGCTGCTGGCGACGAACGACGGGATGAGGAGACGCTCCATCTCGTCGGCGTCGGCGGTGACGATCAGATCCGGCGACCGGCCCAGACTCATCACGGCGCGCAGCATCTCGCGCGATCCCATGATCTCGAGCACGACCGGCGGTCCGCCGTTGGCCTCGATCGTGTCGAGCACTGCACGCAGCGGCCGCGCGAGGCTGCCGGCCGCGAACACGACCAGCGGGGTGTCACTGCGCCTCGGCTCCGACCCGCAGCCGGCGCCGAGGCCGAGGGTGCCGAGCAGGAAGACGAGGCGGCGGGCACGTCGAGCAAACATTGAAGGCATCCAGTGGGTCACCGGGACGGTCCGCAGGCGCAGTCCGATCATGCGTGAAGATATCCGCCGCAGACTGAAACAGCGGGCGGGGCCGCACGTAGATTCCATCGAGCGGCGGTCCGACGCGATCGCCGCAGTTCCCCAAGTCCAGAACCTCATGTCCGAACTCGCGATCGACATCCGGGGGGTCACCAAGCGCTATGCGGAGCATGTCGCGGTGCATGACCTCTCGCTGCAGGTGCCGCGCGGCGCGGTGTACGGCCTGCTCGGCCCCAACGGCGCCGGCAAGACGAGCACCATCCGCATGATCCTCGACATCATCGCCCCCGATCAGGGCACGATCACGCTCTTCGGGCAAAAGCATACCGATGCCGGCGTGCTGGATCGTGTCGGGTATCTGCCGGAAGAGCGCGGGCTGTACAAGAAAATGAAGGTGCGCGACGTGCTCAAGTTCCTCGCGGAGCTGAAGGGCGTGCCGGGCGCCGATGCCGAGCTGCGCATCGACGTGTGGATGGACCGCATGTCGCTGAAGACGGCCGACAAGGACTGGGGCGAGTCGAAGGTGGATGAGCTCAGCCGCGGCATGCAGCAGAAGGTGCAGTTCATCGGCACGCTGCTCCACGATCCCGACCTGGTGATCCTCGACGAGCCGTTCAGCGGTCTCGATCCGATCAATGCCCAGGCGCTGAAGGACACCGTCGTGGAGTTGAAGGGGCGCGGCAAGACGGTGATCTTCAGCACGCACATCATGGACAACGCCGAGAAGTTGTGCGACTCGGTGTGCATCATCGCGCATGGGGAGAAGGTGCTGGATGGTGCGGTGTCCGACGTGAAGGCGGCGCATGCCGGCCGCACGGTGGCGGTCTCGTTCGACGGCGCGCCGTCGACGGCGGTGGAGGCGGTGCTGCGCGACCGGACGCTGATCTCCAGCCTGGATGACCAGAACCGCTTCCTCGAGCTCGAGCTGGCCGACGGTGCGACCAGCGGCGAGCTGCTCCGCCAGCTCGTCGCGGCGGGCGCGTCACTGCAGCGATTCGAGCGGGTGCAGCCGTCGCTGCACCGCATCTTCCTCGAGAAAGTCGGGGCCACGGGTGTCGAGGCGGGGATGAGCGGCCATGGGTAAGCTGATTGCGATCATCAAGCGGGAGTACATCGAGCGCGTCCGGACCAAGTGGTTCGCGATCGCGACGCTGCTCGGCCCGATCATGTTCCTCGCGCTGACGGTGCTGCCGATCCTGTTCGTGTCGCGCACGGTTGCCACGTCCGCGTCGTCGAACATCACGATCATCGACGCCACCGGTGCCGGCCTTGGTGCGCGGGTGGTCGCAGAGATGAAGGACACGTCTGCCACGCCGCCGCTCGTGACGGTGGTGGCTGCATCGCAGGTGGCGGCGGCCGAGTCGCTCGCGACGACGGCGATCATGGGCGAACAGCGCCAGGGCTACCTCGTGCTCGATTCGGCCACGATGGGCGGCACGCAGGCCCGCTACACCGGGCGCAACACCTCCACCGTGCCCGACATGCGGCGCATCGGCATCGCCGTCGAACGGGCGGTGCTGGCTGGGCGCCTCGAACGCGAGGGGGTGACCGCAGCCCGCATCGACTCGCTCACGAACGTGGACATCCGCCTCGAGAAGACGCAGCTGAGCAGCAAGGGGCGCGAGAAGTCCGGCGTCGGCACGTCGATCGTGGGATTGATGATGTCATTCCTCCTCTACATGGTGCTGCTGCTGTACGGGCAGACGGTGCTGCGCAGCGTGATCGAGGAGAAGACCACACGCGTGGCAGAAGTGGTGATCAGCAGCGTGCGCGCGGAGATCCTGATGGCCGGCAAGATCATCGGCATCGGTGCGGTGGCCATGACGCAGCTCCTGGTCTGGATCGCCAGTTCGGCGTGGATCGCCACGACGCTGGTTCCGAAGCTCGTGTCGCGCAACGCGGCGTCCGGTGCGACCGACGCGCAGAACGCCGCCCGCTCGAGCGAACTGCTCGCCAGCCTGCCAAGCTTTTCGATCGGCGCGATCGTCGCCATCCTCCTGTTCTTCGTCCTCGGCTACGTCTTCTACGCCTCGCTGTACGCGGCGGTCGGCAGCACGGTGAACAGCGAATCGGAAGCGCAGCAGGCGTCAACGCCGGTGGCGATGTTCCTGATCGTGAGCGCGGTCTTCATCCAGCCCGTCGCCCTCGCCCCGCAGAGCACCCTCGCGGTGGCGATGTCGATGCTGCCGTTCTCGGCACCGATCATGATGCCGATGCGCATGAGCATGATTGCCGTGCCGGGCTGGCAGATCGGCGTCAGCCTGCTCGGGATGGCAGCGGCATGCGTCGGCGCCGTCTGGCTCTCCGCCCGCATCTACCGCGTGGGCCTGCTGATGTACGGCAAGCGCCCAACCCTCCGAGAACTCGTCAAGTGGCTTCGCTACGCGTGAGGCTACGGCAACAGCGATAGGAGACGGCAACTGCGTATTGCCGAACTGCTCAGCCGCAAGCCTGCCTGAACAGGAACGGCACAGCCGCCGGACGAAATGATGAAGGGGGTGCCCGCTCGGACGTCCGAGCGGGCACCCCCAAAATCCATGTGCTTCAGCGGCTGTTCCGTGCGTGGTGATCCGTGCGTCGTGATCCGTGCGTCGTGATCCGTGCGTCGTGATCCGTTCTGCCGCTGTGCAGTGCTGCGCTGTACCGTTCGCTGCTGCCGTGAGCGGTGTGCGGTGCCGTTACGCGCAATAGGTGTCGAATGCGCCTACGAGGTCGTGCGAGATCTCGTCGGCCGAGCGCCCCTCGATCTGGTGACGCTCCAGCATGAACACCACCTTGCCGTCCTTCATGAGCGCGATGCTCGGGCTGCTGGGCCGGTAGCCGGTGAAGTAGCTCCGCGCTGCCTGTGTGGGCTCCGGGTCCTGGCCGGCGAACACCGACACCGACTTGTCGGGCGTGGCCGCATGCTCGAGCGCCGTCTTCACGGCCGGACGCGCGTTGCGGGCGGCACAGCCGCACATGCTGTTCACGACCACCAGCGTCGTGCCCTCGGTGCCCTTGAGCGCCGCATCGACTTCAGCAGCGGACTTCAGTTCGTGCACGCCGAGCTGCGTGAGTTCGGCCCGCATGGGGGCAATGAAACGTTCATCGTACATCGTGAAGCTCCTGCTGAAAGTTGAAACGTCCGGGCGGCATGCGACTAGAAGAGCACGTCGTCGGCCACGTTCGTATCGCGGACGAGCGCCAGGATGGCTGCCTGCGGCACCACCAGATATCGCTCGTTCTCGAAAGTGATTTCCACGCTCGCCTTGCGGAAGAACAGGGCGTAGTCGCCGGCGCGGGCCTGCATCGGGACGTGACGCGTACCCGAGGTGGCGCCGGACTGCACCGTCTTCCACGGCTCGTCGCTGTCCTGCGACGCGAGGTCGGGCATCGGCAGCCCCGGCCCCGTCGCGACGATCCGCCCACCCTGCACCGCCTGGTTATCGACGGCCGTCGGCGGCAGGTACAGCCCCACCTTCGTGCGCTCCTCGCCATCCTCGATGGTCACGAGCACCCGGTCGCCGACGACGATCAGTTCCTTGTTCTTCTTCCGCATGGGGCCCCGTCGATCCCGGCCGGCAGCACATCCACCGGCCACACATCCTGAAAGCTATCGCACTCCGCCCCGTGCCGACGCTACCGGCGCCCGGCGGCCGCGACTCCGGGCTTCACGAGGTGAAAGCGCACCTGCCGCTGATACCCCCACCGCACCACACCGGCACCATCCAGGATCACGTCCTCCTCCTGCCCAACCCGCACCCGCTGACCATTCCACTCCGGCACCGGGCTCGTCGCCTGCAGTTCGATGGAATACCACGTCGCCGGAAGCAGTACGTGTTCACCGCGCCCCGGCACCCCGTCCTGATAGTCCCACAGCCCAATGAGGGCGCCGGCCCCGTGGCCATGCATGCCGATCGGGTGCGAGTAGATCGTCCCGTCGATGCTGTCGCGCGCCATCTGTTCCCGCGACAGCCGCAGCACCTCGTTGCCGGTGCGCCCGGGCCGGATCGCGCCGAACACGATGTCCTGGAGCCGGTTGGCGGTGCCCAGCGCACGCCGCAGGCCGATCGGCACGCCGGTCTCCCCGTCGCGCAGCACGTAGCCCATGTGCTGCGTGTCGGTGTTCAGGCGCATCGCGGTGATGCCGAAGTCGCAATGCAGCACGTCGCCCTTCTGGATGATGGGATCGTCGCCTTCGCCGCCGCCCTTCCGCTGCACGTCCACCGACGGCTGGAACCAGGTCGTGAGGCCCTGGTCGGCCACACGCTGGCGCATCCACCAGACCACGTCACTGGTGCGCGTCACGCCCGGCGTCACGACCTTCGACGAGAAGGCCTCCTCGATGATGTCCCAGGTGAGGCGGTTCATACGGTTGAACGTCGCCTCCTCCTCGGCGTGCCGGATGGCGATCAGGTCCACGGCGAGCCGCGTCGCGGGGCCGATCTGCGGACGCCAGTCGCCCTCCGGCGTGAACACCTCACGCGCGAGCATGCCCGTGTACTCGCCGTGCGTGAGTCCGTCGGCGAAGGCGAACGTCGTGTCCACGTCGAGGGCGATCTTCCTCGGCTTGCGGTCACGGATCACCGTCCTCAGCACGTCCCACTGCGCGGAGCCCCACAGTTCGGCGGTGGTGCGGCCGGTGCTCACGTTCGTCGCCGCCACCTCGGAGCGCACCGCGGTGAACAGCCCACCCTGCGACGTGCCGCCGAGCGCGAGCCGCTCCACACCCTTGTCACCACCGCGATCGAAGAAGACGTAGATCGTGCGGCGCCGGGCCGAGAAGGTCGTGGGCGAGACGATCGACGAGAACACGGGATCTTCGTTGTACTCGCGCATCGGGACGATCCACATGTCCACCGTATCGCGCCGCATCAGCATCGGCAGCGTCCTCTCGAGGCGCAGCCGCAGCCATTCCTGTTGTGCTGCGGCCCACTCGCGCTGCGTGCCGAGCGGATGGCGCTCGTCGGCATTGGCGAGATGTGGCCCCGCCTGCGCTGCGAGCGGGGTGGCGGCCAGCAGCAGCGCGAACGGAAGACGCAGGACGGCACGGCGCATGAACGGCACTCCGGGATGGGGGAAAGTGGACGGTGCGTGCCGGCTACCGGTCGTCCTTCGGGTCATCGATGACCACATCACTTACCGCCCGTACCGAGCGGCGGATGCCCTGCACCACCAGCGCCAGGATGCCGCCGTAGATGCTCAGCACCACTACGTGACTGCTGAGGATCTTGAGCGCAATCGCCGGCAGGTCGCTCCACGCCGCCAGCGCACTGCCGTACGGCTCACGCGTCAGCGCGATGAGGATCGCCGAGGTGCCCGCTTCGGCGGCACTCTCCACCGCGGCGAACGCCGGAATCCGCCACAGCCAGCGCTTGAGCGGATAGTTGCCGACATGCAACGTTGCCATGCCGAAGAACACCAGCACGCCGAGCGCGATCACCGAGCCGAAGAACAGCGGTGCGTCGGTGGGCCCGGTGCCGAGGAGCAGCGCGCGCAGCAAGCGCCAGGCCACGCCGGTGAGCGCCGCCATCGCGAACAGCGACCGGCTGGCCTTCCGCACGGCGCTCGCCTCGTAGGCGTCCCATGCGCTGGTGCTGGTTGGGGCAAAGCGGACCATGCAGGCAACATCGCCCGCCACAGCACGGGAAGGCAAGGATGCGACGCGAGTTGCGCGCGCCGCATCGTGCCGCATCGTGCCGCACCGTCGCTCAGCGCGTGACGAGTCGTCCGCTGATGAAACGCAGACTCCCTGCCAGATGCGCCGTCCAGTATGCCCAGTCGTGACGACCGGGATATTCGGCATACGCGATCGGCACCTGCAGCCGTGCCATCTCGTCACGGAAGGAGCGATTCATCGGCAGCAGATAGTCTTCGGTGCCGACATCCACGTAGAGCGCCGGCAGCGGCGTGCCTGCGGCGCGCAGGCGCTGCAGCAGCCGTGCGGGATCACGTCCCATCCACGACACCGAGTCCTGGCCGAACGCCGCCTCGATGCGTTCCCAGCGTGCACCCGAGGCGGCACGCAGCTCGTCTCGGGTCCGCGCGTCGCGCTGCGTGACGCGGCCGGTGGTGACCTGCGTGCTGCTGTCGGTCATCAGCGCGGGCCGCAGGACGCCGCTGTGACTCGCCGCGACCGAGAACGTCGCCGGGAATCGCGCGGCCAGACTGATTGCGCCGTAGCCGCCCATGCTCAGCCCCGCGATCGCGCGCGAGGCGCGCTGTGCGATGGTGCGGTAGTGCGTGTCGGTCCAGGCCACGACGTCGTGCGCGACATAGTCATCGTACTTGAGCCACGGCACGCAGTACGTGTCGGCGTTCTCCTGACGCGGCGTGCGACGGCACACCGAGACGTCGATCAGCCGGTGCCACGTCGTCCACCAGCCATCGTCACCGTCGGGCATGACGATGATCATTTCCGGCATGCCTGCCGCCACCAGCGAATCCATCGCCGCAGCGATCCTGCCGTTGACCGTCCAGTCACGCTCGCTGCCGAAGTACCCGTGCAGGTACACGGCCACCGGATAGCGGCGCGCAGCGCCGGCCGGCGTCGTGTATGACGGCGGCAGGTACACCACGAGTTGCTTTCGGATACCGAGCGCCTGCGACCACACGGTGTCGGTGCGGACGGTGCCGTGCGGGATCGGTCCATTCGCGGACGTCAGCACCGTGGCCGACAGTGCCGCCGCCGAGAGCGCGACTGCAGCGAGCAACTGCAGCAGGCGGCGCCGGATCACGACGTCAGTGGAAGACGTGCCCGATGCGCGACCATCGGATGTCGGTGAGGAACGGCAGTGCGCGATCGGAATCGGCAGCGTTGTAGCTGTAGTACACGAAGATCGGGCGACCGCGCAGGTTGCCGCGCGGCACGATGCCCCAGTAGCGGCTGTCCTTCGACTCGTAGCGGTTGTCGCCGAGCATGAAGAGATGGCCGGCAGGGATCACGAGCGGGCCCCAATCGTCGTGCGTCGGGACGGCGGGCGGCTCACCGAAGCGTGTCCCTTTCACCTCGATCGTGTGCTGCCACTCGAACAGCGGGTGTGTTTCGTCGGCACCCATCTCGAGCGTGCTCTCGTCGGGTCGCTGAGGATAGGGTGTCCCGTTCACGTGCACCACGCCATCGCGCATGTGGAGCGTGTCGCCTGGCGTCCCCCACAGGCGCTTCACCAGCGTTGGCTGCGGTTCGTTGCCGAGCTGCGCTTCGTCGGCCTGGTACGGCGACTTGAACACCACGATCTCGCGACCCACCGGCTCGGCATATCCCGGCAACGTGACGTCGGTGAACGGAATGTTCGGGCCATACACGAGGTTGTTCACGAACAGCCAGTCACCCACCATCATCTCCGGGTGCATGCTCGGCGACGGAATGCGGTAGGCCTGGAAGAAGAAGATGCGGATGACGAAGAAGAGCAGGATCGGGACGATCCACCCTTTCAATCCCTCGATCACCGCTGAGGTCGGGCGCTCGCCTCGCGTACCGCGGGCGGCTGCGACCGCGTTGGTCGCAGCGGAGGAGGGACTCGGTTTCCGGTCGGCAGCCACGTGGTCGGGGACGGCGGTGATGGACGATCAGGCACGGCGGGCGGAGGCGGACGCAATCGAGGGCCTGCCCTCAGGAGGACACGCCCTCGATCCGGTCGCACACAAGATAACCCGTCCAGGGGACGGGCGATCCACTTCAGCTCAGGTGCTTGGACACCAGTGCCGTCATCTCGAACATCGTGACCGTCTTCTTGCCGCCGAACACGGCCTTGAGATTGTCGTCGGCCAGGATGTTCCGCTTGTTCTTCGGATCCTGCAGGTCGTGCTTCTTGATGTACGCCCAGATGTCGCTCGTCACTTCCGTGCGCGGACGAGCATTGCCACCGATGACGGCGGCGAGCTCGGGAGAGATGGTCATGGACTTGTTGAATGCCGACGCGGCCTTCTTGGCAGCGGGGGCCTTCTTCGCAGCAGCCTTCGTTGCGGGCGCCTTGGCGGCAGCCTTGGTGGCCGGTGCCTTCGCGGCAGCCTTCTTGGCAGGGGGCATCGCAGATCCTCGAGGATGAGGGAGGGGCGAGCGACGCTCGCCGTACATGGAGCGGGACTCGCGCGCTCATCGTGGCCGCCGCCGGCGATCGCCGTGCACAGGACCATGACGCGCGGGAAGGTACACACCGACTCCCCCTGCGCAACAGGAGGAGTGTCCCCCTGCAGCAGCGTGCTGTTCAGCCGTCCGTGTCGAAGGAGCGCAGCAGTGACACCATCCGTTCGTCGTAGGGATCGGCAGCCGGATCGTCATCAGCCACCGTCTCGTTCGCCTGCGGCGTCTCGAGCAGCAGGGGAATACCCGTGGTCCGCGGATCGGAGAGCAGCCACCGGAAGGCCTCGGCGCCGATCTCGCCCTCACCGATGAGCATGTGGCGGTCCCTGTTGGATGCAAGCGTTCCCAGGCTGTCGTTCAGGTGCATGAACGCCGGCGGTTCGCCGCAGGCTGCCTCGAAGGCGTCGAGCACCGCACTGCATGCAGACCGCGATGCGCTGATGTCGTATCCCGACGCGAACAGGTGGCAGGTGTCCAGCCCATAGCCGGCGCGCGCACGCAGCGACTTCGGGAGCGAGGTGAGGATCCCTGCCACCTCCTCGACCGTGCGCCCGATGGTGTTCCCGGCGCCGGCGCTGTTCTCCACCAGCAGCTTCGTGTCGCCGTCGATGGTCTCCAGCGCCTGCGTCATCGCGGCGGCGACGCGTGCCACGCCTGCAGCGCGGTCCTGATCGGTGGCGGCCCCGGGATGAAAACACACGCCGCGCACCTGCAGTGCCGTGCTTCGCTCGAGTTCCTTCGTCAGCGCAAGGGAGGCGCGGTTCCACTTCTCCGCCTCCGGCGTGGCGCAGTTCAGCACGTAGCCGGCGTGCACGATCACCGCATCGCGCGCGATCCCGGCCGCCGCCAGCGCGCCGTGAAACGCCGTCAGGCGCTCGGGCTTCACGCCGACCTTCTCGTTGTAGAACTTGGGCACCGCGCTGAAGATCTGCAGCGCCGTCATGCCGGCGCTTCCCGCGCGACGCGCAGCCATGGCGATGCCGCCGTTGTCGATCGTGTGAGCGCCGATGAGCCGTGGCATGCCGTCAGTGTGCAAAAGGGTCAACGCGTCACGATGCGGGCGCGACGCAGCAGAAAAGCGCTGCCGGACTGCGACAGCTCGGTCCACCCGACCCACAGTTCCCCTCCGCCAAGGCGCACGATCTGCGGTGCAGCGGCGGTCTGCGAGCTGGTGCTGACGGGGATGATGCGTGCGGTCTGCTCGAACAGGTGGCCGGCGGTGAACGACAGGCTCATCGCGATGCGTCCTGCCTCGCTGTTCGGGTCTTCGTACGCCACCGCCACGGTGTCGCCGCGACTGGCCAGCGCCACGCGCGACGGCCGCTCGCCGTACACCACCGCCATCGGCAGCTCGAAGGCGGTCGCGCGCGGATCCATCAGGTGCGCATAGAACAACCCCGGCCCCTCCGGTGCCACCATGAAGTACCCAACGTGCAGATAGCCGTTGATGCTGTCCACCGCCACCGCCGGCGCCGGTCGCGCGCAGCCGAGCAGCGCCTTGTCCAGCGAGTCGACCACCAGGCGTCGCATCGAAACTCCGACGCTGTCGTACCGCGCCGCCATCAGCACCGCGCTGCTGTCGTCGCGGATCTGCCACCACACGCCCCATGCCGACCCGCGCACCATCGGCGTCCGCACCACCGATCCCGGACAGGCAGCCAGCAGCGAGGTCGTATCCGGCCCCGCCGGGCCCTCCTGCCGCACCGTCACCTCCGGCGCGGCGCCTGGGCTCCAGTGCGCCGCATACCGTGCCGCGCTGTCGCGGGCCGACGCGATCGGCGTGGGCGCCTGCCATTCGACCGGCGGCGCATCCCACCCGCAGCCGGTCACCAGCAGCGCCAACCCCAGACTTCTCGACACGACGGACATTCCGGAATCTACGCCCGTCGGGTCGCGGGTGATCACGGCGCCGCTTGCTATCTTTCTCTGGTCCTGGCGGAACACACACCGCGCAGCCCGGACCGCTTTACCTCGTTCATCACCTCGTTCATCACCTCGTTCATCATGACGCCCCCCTTGGTCGCGCCCGTCGGCGCCTCGCAGTTCGCCGGCTCGCGCCGCATCCCGACCCCGGTCAATGAGCCGGTCCGGCACTACGCCCCGGACTCGCCGGAGCGGACGGAGCTGCAGGCCCGCCTCGACGTGATGGCCAGCGAGCGCGCCGAGATCCCGGTCGTCATCGGCGGGCGTCGCATCCACACCGGCAACCTCGCGACGCAGGTCATGCCGCACGCACACGCGCACGTCGTCGCCGACTGGCACAAGGCGCGCGCGAGCGACGTGACCGACGCGATCGCCGCCGCCGCCGAGGCGCGCCGCGAGTGGTCGGCGTGGAGCTGGGAGGATCGCGCCGGCGTCTTCCTCAAGGCCGCCGAGCTGCTCACCACCACCCGACGCGCCACGCTCAATGCCGCCACGATGCTCGGCCAGTCGAAGACGGTGCACCAGGCCGAGATCGATGCGGCGTGCGAACTGATCGACTTCTGGCGCTTCAATGCCGCCTTCGCCGAACAGCTCTACGCCGAGCAGCCGATCAGCAGCAGCTCGACCTGGAACCAGTCCGATTATCGCCCGCTGGAAGGGTTCGTCTATGCCGTCTCGCCGTTCAACTTCACGGCCATTGGCGGCAACCTCTCCGGCGCACCCGCGATGATGGGCAACACGGTCATCTGGAAGCCCGCCTCGACGGCGGTGCTCTCATCGTGGGTCGTCTTCCAGATCCTCGAGGAAGCCGGGCTGCCGCCGGGCGTGATCAACTTCCTCCCCGGCGATCCGGGGCCCATCTCCGACGCACTGCTCGCGCACCGCGACCTCGCCGGCGTGCACTTCACCGGCAGCACCACGGTGTTCAACGGCATGTGGGAGACCATCGGCCGCAACATGGGCACCTACCGCAGCTACCCGCGCATCGTGGGCGAGACGGGCGGCAAGGACTTCATCGTCGCACACCCGTCGGCCGACCCGCTCGCCCTCGCGGTGGCGATCGTGCGTGGCGGCTTCGAGTATCAGGGACAGAAGTGCTCCGCCGCCAGCCGCGTCTACGTGCCGAAGTCGCTCTGGCCGACGGTGCGTGACCACGTCGCGCAGATGGCGAGCGAGATCAAGGTCGGTGACGTGCGCGACTTCTCGAACTTCATGGGCGCGGTGATCGACAAACGCGCCTTCGACAAGCACACGGACTATCTGAACGTTGCGAAGGCCGAGTGCGAAGTGGTCTGCGGCGGCACGTCGGACGACAGCATTGGCTACTTCGTGCAGCCCACACTCGTCCGCACCGACGACCCGAACCACCGGATGCTGAACGAGGAGATCTTCGGGCCGATCGTCACCGCATACGTGTACGACGACGACACGTGGCTCGAGACGCTGCACCTGGTGGACCGCACCAGCCCGTACGCGCTCACCGGCGCCGTCTGGGCGCGCGAGAAGCAGGCCGTGCTCGATGCGATGTCGGTGCTGCGCAACGCCGCCGGCAACTTCTACATCAACGACAAACCCACCGGCGCCGTGGTCGGGCAGCAGCCGTTCGGCGGGGCCCGCGGTTCGGGCACCAACGACAAGGCGGGCTCGAAGATGAACCTGATGCGCTGGGTCAGTGCCCGGTCGCTGAAGGAGACCTTCGTGCCGCCTACCGACTGGCGCTATCCGTTCCTCGGCTGATGCAGGACGACGGCGCGGTCTTCGTCCACTACGTCACACTCGATGTCTTCACCGACCAGCGGTTCGGCGGGAATCCGCTGGCGGTGATCCTCGATGCGCGTGAGCTGACCAGCGAGCAGATGCTGCAGGTCACGCGTGAGTTCAACTACTCCGAATCCACGTTCGTGCTGCCGGCGGAGACCACTGGCACCACGCGGCGTGTGCGCATCTTCACCCCCGGTGGCGAAGTGCCGTTCGCCGGCCATCCCACCGTGGGCACGGCCATCGCTCTGCTCTTCGATGGCGTCGTGCCGAACGATGCCGACGAGGTGCAGGTGGTGCTCGGCGAGAACGTGGGCCCCGTTCCGGTGACCGTGCGCCTCACAGATGGCGTGCCGCACTGGGCGCAACTTTCGGTGGCGCAGCTGCCGGTCGAGGAACTCCCGCTCGACCGCGCCGTCATCTGCGAGGTGCTTGGCCTGCCGCTCAGCGACATGCTCCCGCAGGACACGCACGCTCCACGTGTGACATCGTGCGGGCTGCCGTTCCTGATCGTCCCCGTTGCCTCGCGTGATGCGGTCGAGCGCGCGAGCGTGCAGCCGGGCCCGCACGCGCAGTACCTCCGCGGCACCAGCGCCGACATGGTACTCGTGTTCGCACCGGTCAGCGACGTGCCGGGCGTGGACCTGCACGTGCGCGTGTTCTGCCCGGGCGTCTCGGTCCCCGAAGACCCCGCCACCGGCAGCGCCACTGCCGCACTCGGCGGCTTCCTTGCCGCCCGCACGCCGCGCACCGGCACCCTGCGCTGGGTCACGCAGCAGGGCATCGAGATGGGGCGACCGTCGCGCCTCGAGATCGAGGTGGACAAGGCTGACGACGTGATCACCGCGGTGCGCGTGGCCGGCTCGGCGGTGCTCATGTCCGAAGGGCGCTTGCGCGTGCGGTGACGTGTGTGGCTGCGACAGGACGAGCAAGTGCAACGGCTGCGATGCGGAACTGACTCACGGCGTTTGCGGCACAGTACCGCCGCTGAACTGCAGGAATGGCAAAAATGCGGAGAGGCGCACAGCCGGAGCGCAGCGCACGTGCTCTCGCTGCCGCATGACAGGCTGCAACCACCGCGACGTCCGAAAATGCCTCGGGAACGGCAACTGCCATCGCAGTTCCCAAAGACATGTTCATGCCGAGCGTGTCTGCGCCTCACGCGGCGCCGGACGCTTCGCACCGCGTTGCCGTTCCCGCTGTTCAGCGGCTGTGTCGTGCCGCGAACGTCGTGAGTCAGTTCCGCAGCAAAGGTGTCCGCCGGTTACGGTGTCCAGCTCAGCCCCGCAGCTGCCGAAGGTACCGCTCGGGATCCGCGAGGAAGGCACGCGTGAGCCGTACGTGGTCCGTCTCGTCCCACGCCACCTCGGCAACAGGCGACTCGTCGAACGAGTAGATCCGCGCGCCAGGAAACGCCAGCAGCAGCGGCGAGTGCGTGGCGATGATGAACTGCGCGCCCTCGGTGACGACGTCGAAGATCATCGCCAGCAGCGCCAGTTGCCGCTGCGGAGAGAGCGCCGCTTCGGGTTCGTCCATCAGGTAGAGGCCGCGCGGAACGAGGCGGTTCTGGAAGTAGTTGAGGAACGCCTCACCGTGCGACTGTGCGTCGGGATTGGCACCGTAGCGGCGGTCCATGTCGGCGAGGCTGGCCTTCACCGGGCCCATCGCGAGCTGCCTCGCCTGTTCGCTGTGGTCGGCATACTCCTTTTCCATCCGCTCCAGCGTCTCCACGAACTCCGCCCGCTCACGCTCGAGCAGCTTCTGAAATCCGAAGAAATCCTCGGCGCGCAGAAAGAACCCCCGCATGCTCCGTGTGTGCCAGGTGAGCTTCAGCGCCGCCGCGAGGTCCTGCTGCTCGTACAGCGTCGGGTCGTCCATGGCCCGCGCGGCTGAACCGGCCGACGGCAGCGCGGCGGCAATCGCGAGCGCCTCGAGCAGCGTCGACTTTCCCGAGCCGTTCTCACCCACGAAGCAGGTGACCGGCGTGTCGAGATCGAGTGTGCCCAGCGAGGCGATCGCTGGGACGGAGAACGGAAAACCGCTCCCGTCCGCCCACCTGGGGGGTGCGTACCGCAGGCTCAGCAGCTGTGAGCGGTTGAAATCGCGCGCTGCCGAGACCGGCGTGGCCGTGGTGCGCCGTCGCGGTTTGCGCGGCGGCATGGCTAGCAGCCTCCGGTGGCCTGGGTCGCGCGCGCGTGGCGGTCGCTCAGAACCGGGCGCCGAGTGAGATGTCGAAGCGGTTGCCCTTCCGCGGGTAGATGCCGCGGCTGGCATCGATGCGGAGCAACCCGTCCACGAACGACGACCCCAGGCCCCAACCGGCAATCGGCCGTCCCGGCGTGGTGAAGTCACGCCGATCACCCGCCCAGCCGAGGTCGAGAAACACCGTCCGCTTCACGCCACGCACGCCCAGGCCCAGCTCCGAGCGCGACAACCAGTACGTGTCACCGATGCGCGTACCGGCCAGCTGGCCTCGCACGGTGCGAAGGCCACCCATGTAGAACTGTCGCTGCAGCGGCACACTGTCGGTCGCGGTGCCGACGCTGGCCGTCTGTGCGAACGACAGCCGCCACGCGATCGGCCGCGACACGGTGATCTCGCCCAGGCCCCGTGCGTAGTTGAACGTCCCGCCCGCGGCCTCACCGCGCAGCTCCGCCGACACCTGCCAGCCGTTCGGGTCGAGGCCGTAGTTGCCATGCCACTCACCCGCACCACCGCCGATCGTGCCGGTTTCCGCCACGATGTTGTCGGGCATGAACCGCTGACCGCTGAAGGTGTTTGCCACGTTCCAGTTCCACCGCTTTCGGGCGTCATCGTGCCGCTCGGCGAAGGTCCGCCAGCGCAGCAGGCCGTTCGGCCGTTCACGCACCCACGTCGCCTCGGCACCAAGGGCACGGTAGTAGAACCCCTCGTCGCGACCATACAGCAGTGTCGCCAGCGACGAGCCAAGTGACAGCGGGTCGCCGAAGTCGTTCACGGCGGCCAGCCGGCGGAATACCGCGCCCTGCACCGTCGTGCGCCCGTTACTGCGTGCCAGGCGCACTTCGGCATTGGGTTGCCAGTCGCCGAGGCCGATGCGCGCCTCGCCCGACGCGGTATACCCTGCGCCAAGCGGCCAGCGCACTTCGCCACCCAGCGAGAGGCCTTCCACTCGGTTGTAGCGCTGCTGGTTGATCGAGAAATCGTACTGCAGCGGCTGCGGTCCGAATGCCGGCTGCAGCGAGAGCCCCAGTGACGAGGCGAGCGCCTCGGCATCGCGCTGCGAGAACGCCTCCTCGTTGGCGTCGTACGGCGATTCCGGCAGCTCCTTCGACGACGCCAGCACGGTCGAGTCACAGGGCAGGCGCACGGCGTATCGGAGCGCGCCGTCGTACCGCGACTCCATTCGCGAGTAGAAGCCGCCATTGCTGGCGCACTCCGCATCGCGCGCCTTCGTGCGGGCCGTGCGGATGGACGCGCGCACCAGCGAGTCGCCGTACGCGCGCACACGTCGTGCCACTCGCGATGAGTCGGATGCGGCGGGCACCGTCTTGCCGGCCAGGGCCAACAGCGAGTCGCGCGTCACGCGTCGCTGCGCACGCACCACCGCAACCAGCGAGTCCTGATGGGCCGTGAAGAGCGAATCCGCCAGGAACCGCGTCCGCACCGCCAGTGCCGACGTGTCAGCGCGGGCAACTGGCTTGAGGCCCACTGCGGCCAGCAGCGAGTCGGTCACGGCGACGCGGCGCGCGCGCGTCTGCCGCACCCTGTTCACGTCGTCAGTGACCGCGTCCTCGCACGCCGGGACGCACACTGCCCCTTCGATGTTTTCTTGGTTTGCGACCGCCGTCGGCATGACGGGCAGCGGAGTCGTGCCGTCCACGTCGTCGTACTTGTAGCTCTCCTCGATGCGGATCGGCGTCCGCAGGAACGTGACCTGCGACAGCCCCTCGGCACGGTTCACGCGCGGCAGCCAGAACTTCCCCTCGTACAGTGCGTACTCCACCGTCACGAGATTGATGTCGAATCGCAGCGGATTGAGGAGGCCGCGCACGAGCGCCGGCGGAACTTCTCCCTGTGCGTCATCGATGCGGCGCTGCCGGCCTGGCGTCGTGTCGCGCTTCGCCTCGTCCAGCGTGCGCTGCGCATCGGCAATCGCCTCCGACCAGATCTCGAGCGGTGCCGAGAGGCGGTACGCTGCACGCACCAGCGATCCGCTGCGCGTGTCGAACCAGAAACTGCCCACGAAGCTGCGCCACTCAGGCCTGCGCGCGATCACCTTGAGCTCGCGCAACGTGATTCCGTCGCCCGACGGGAGCCTGATCCGCAGCGAGTCGCCCAGCTGGTAGCGGTAGTAGGCCTCGCTCCCCAAGGCGAGCGGATGGATGAAGCCGTCCGTCTCGTCCACGTCGCCGCGCACGAAGCGCGAGTCGGAGCTGGGCATCCAGAGTTGCTCACGCCCCGGGAAGTACGGCACCGGCACCAGCGAGGCTTCGACGCCGCTGACGTTCACGTTATTCGCCATCGGCACCGTCGTGCGCGAGGCGAGCGGCTCGATCCACATGCCCTGTCCGCGGCGCCACTTCACCCTCGACACGTTCTCGGTGCGGAAGAGCAGCCGGTTCCGCGTCAGCGCCGAGGTACCGAGGTTGACCGTGATGCGGGCCTGCGTCTTCGCGTCGTAGCCGCGCAGTGCCGAGTCCTGTGCGACCCGTGCGCGGCGCGCCAGCAGAAGCAGGTTCTGGGTCGCGGTGTCGGGAAAGGCACTCGACTGCAGGGCAGCAGTGACCGGGCGACGGCGCGGAGGCTCGACACGCGGCTCGGCTGGCTGCGACGCGGGCTGTTGCAGCAGCAGGAGCAGGGCGGGGAGTAGCATGAGATCCGGGATGTGGAATGCGGCGACGTCAGCCCATACGGAACGTCGTCACGGAAGGTTCCACCAGTGACCGCCTGTTCCCGCTGCAGGGGACACCCGGCTCCGCCGATACTCAGGCGTGACGCTGTCGACGTTCGCCGACCCCCCGCCCACCGCAGGATGCCTGAGCCTTCCCTTCCCGGCGCCGCCGATCGCCTCACGCCCAACGATCCCTCGGGCCTGCAGCGACGCCTCACGGCCCTCCTGCAGTCATCGCCGGCACCGACGATCTGTGCCGCGCGACAGGGCATTGACGGTGGTGACGTGATCGTCGCGGGCGCGCCGCTGCTGGAGCACGTGCGCACTCGGATCGCGGCGCTGCAGCGCTCCGGCATGCGGCGCGGCGACATCCTCGCCAGCGGTGAGTCGGGGATCGGCCGCGTCGTCGATGCGCTGGCCAGCATCCTCGGCGAGTTCACCTACTGGCCCTGCAGCGACCAGCGCCGCGTGGCCGACGGCGCCCTCGTCTCCGACTCACGCGCGCCGCTCATCTGGCGGCCCAACCCACTCGTCGGCGTGAGCCTCTCGCCCGGCCTGCCGCACGAGCCCCCGGCCGCGCTGCCGATGCGGCTGTCGATCGCACTCGACGACCTGATGCGCCCCTGTGGCCCGCAGGTCCGCGTGCTCTGCGACGCGGACACGACGTCGGTCGCGCCATTCGCCGTGAACGCGCAGACGATCGCCCGGCTCGGCAGCACGATGCGCCGCCGTCTCGCCATCCGTCGCCAGAGCATCCGCTACTGCGCCGCCCCCGCCGAATCGGCGGCCGGCGTTTTGCTCGATCTGCTGCCCGGCATCGCCGCCCGGCAGGTGATCGTGATACCGAACGAGCTGCACCCGTCATCCACCACCATCGTGCGCGCCATCGCCCGCTACCGCCCCGACTCGCTCACGCTCACGCGCGCGCAGTCCGAGGCGCTCACCGGCACCCCGATCGACGACGACGCGCGCACCGTCCTGCAGCAGGTCAGCCTGCTCATCGCCGACACCGGACCGATCCCGACCGACCTGCGCGCGCACCTCGCGAGACTCGTGAGCCGGGTGAACGTCGCCTACATCCTGCCCGAGGCGGGAGACGTCGTCCTCATGTGACCGCGCCGCCGCGCGCATCCATCAGAACTCCCAGTTGATCCCGATGCTCGGCAGCAGGCCGATGCTCGCGTCCCGCCTCGGTGCCTGCAGACGTGCATCCCAGGCGATCTGCGAGATGTTCTGACGCCCCGTGGCATTCTGCAGGTCGAGATACGTCACCAGCTGCGAGCGGCGAAACACGAACCGCCGATCCACGCGCACGTCCAGTGCGAAGAACGTCGGCAGTCGCCCGCCCTCGTTGTAGCGTGTGAAGTCGAGCCGGCCATCCGTCGTGAACGGCGTGACCGGCAGGCCCGCCGCACTCCGCACACGTCCGCTGAATTCCCAGCGCGCATTGGGACGCCAGCCCAGCAGCCCGTTGAATACCATCGGTGAGTCGAACGCCCCGATCGACTCCGACCCGGTCAGGCCGGTGAATCGGGTGCGGTTGTAGCTGGCGCTGATCAGACCGTAGACCGGAATCTCGCTCAACCGTTTCTGCAGCAGCACCTCGGCACCGCGCACCGATCCCGTCGCCTGACCGAGCAACGGCTCGAGGCCGAACGGAATGTCATTGGTCACGTTGTCGAAGCCACTCGGCTGCAGCACCGCACGCGGCCGGAAGACGCGACCGGGATAGTCGGCGTAGCGCTTGGCATACGCCTCCACCTGAAACTTCAGGTCCGGGCGCAGCAGGCGCTGCCACCCCGCCACGAGCTGGTCGGCGCGCAGTGGCTCGAGCGTCCGTACGTTCTGCGCATCACCCACCAGCCAGATCGGCTGCGGACCCTGATAGTACTGTCCGGCGGCCAGCGTGAACGTGTTCGCATCGCTCGGCGTCCACGCCAGCACGCCACGCGGCGCCACCCGCACGGTGTTGCGCAGGAACTGGTACCAGTCGCCACGGACGCCGAGTGTCAGGCGCAGGCGGTCGGTGAGCTGCAGGCTGTTCTGCACGTACGCCGCCTGCCGGAAGGTGCTGAAGGTCGTGTCCACGCGCAGCGGCCGCGGAACGCCCGCATCATCACGACGCGCTGCCCCGGGCAGCGTGATGTCGTATTGCAACGCGCCGGCATACTTCGAGATCGCGCCGGCACTGAATTCGACGCGCGGCGAGAGCTCGAGCGTCAGGTCGCTGCGCAGCGACGTTTCGCCCTCGGTGGAGCGCGCACCGAAGATGAGCTGCGGCGGATTGGACGAATCACGCTGCACCGCATCGTACCGGCTCCAGGTGCGGCCGAGTGTCGTCGTCACGACACCACGCGAGAGCAGCCGCTTCCACGACAGACCGGCGATGTACTGATCCTGCGACGAACCGAGCACCGACGAGTTGTCGAAGCGGTTGTCGGCCGTCTCGTCCTTGAAGCTGAGTCGGTCCCGGGCGCCGATCAGCAGAAACGACAGTTCGTCGCGCACACTCGGCCGCTGGACCGCTTTCAGCGTGATGTCCGTGTAGGACGGGATGAACGGGAACCCCACGGCGTTGAAGACCAGGTCCAGGTAGCTGCGACGGGCGCTCACGAGCAGCGAGCCGTCGTTGGGCAGCGGTCCTTCCGCGATGGCTCCGAAGCCGGTGGCCGACAGGTTCAGCGTCGTGGCGGCACGTTCGCGGTTTCCTTCGCGCAGCCCGATGGTCGTCACACTCGAGGTCCGGTCGCCGTAGCGCACGCCGAATCCGCCCGCGCTCAGTGCCGCATCGTTGACCAGCTCGATCGGGATCAGCGAGATGGGCCCTCCGGTGGAGCCCTGCGAGCCGAAGTGATTGAGGTTCGGCACTTCGATGTTGTCCACGACGAACAGGTTCTCGAACGGTGCCCCGCCGCGGACCACGAGGTCATTGCGGCCGGCGGAGGTCACCCCCACTCCGGGCAGCACCGACAGCGCCCTGATCACGTCCTGCTGGACGCCCGGCGTGCGGCGGATCTCCTCGGCGGTGAATCGCTGCGTGCTGACGGGCGACTCGCGCGAGGGGTCGAAGTAGGTCGGCTTCACATCGACCGACGAGAGCCGCACGACACGCGGCTGCAGATCGATGACGACGGTCACCGGCTTGCCCGCGCTCACCACCACGTCGCTCCGCACGATGGGCATGAAGCCGATGGCCCGCACTTCGAGGCGCACCACGCCGGCCGGGGCCCGCAGCCGGAACCGGCCATCATCACCCGTCACGACCACCAGCTCGGTGCCGCCCACCCGCACCGTGGCACCGGAGACCGGCTGCTGCGAGGGCGCCGCACGGATGCGCCCGTCCACGAGCCCGGTGGCGCCCTGTGCCAGCATCACCGGTGCACGAACAAGAGCGATGACGCCGAGCAGCAACAGGAAACGGACAGGCACGCGAGCTCCGAAAGGCGATGGACGGGACAACCTGCGCTGGATGGCAGCGAACATGCTGCGATCCGGCGTTCGCTGACAGTGTCCGTCCGGATGCGTCGCGCGCGCGCTCACGTCGCCCGTCTCACCCCTCCCGCGGCACCACCAGCACCGAGCAGGCAGCGGTGCGCACCACGCGCCTCGTCGAGCTGCCGAGCACCAGCCGCTCGATGAGGTTGCGCGAGTGCCGACCCATCGCAATCACGTCGGCCCCGATGGCGGCCGCGCACGCCACGATTTCGCGAGCCGGGTTTCCCTTGGCCGCCAGCCAGTCCACGACCATCGTCGGCGGAAGGGCGAGGGTGCGAACGGCGCGGGTGAAGGCATCGTCCAGCTCGCCGCGGACGGCGCTGCGCGCAGCGTCGGTGGCGTCTTCGTCCGGTTGCGCGACGTGCACGAGTGTGAGCCGGCCGAACCGGCCGACGAGTCGCGCGGCCGCGCGGGCGGCGGCGAGGCTGCTGGCATCGAAGTCGGTGCCGACGAGTGCGTGCTGGGGCACGGCCGTCGCCAGCGCCGGCACGGCGAGCGTCGCGACATCGCTCTCACGCGCGGCATGCAGCGCCGTCTCCGTGCCGAAGAGCCGGTCCACTGCGGTATGGCGCCCGAGTCCCATCACGATCAGGTCCGCACGACGGCGTGTGGCGTGGAAGAGGATGCCGCTCAGCGGCACGCTGCACTCGACGAGGCATTCGACCGCTGGATCGAAGCCGGTGCGCGCGCACTGCTCGGCGATCGCGGTCCGCCGCGCGGCCAGCAGCGCTTCGTCATGTGACGGCAGTGCGGCAGCGGCGAGCGTCAGGTCGGCGACTGGCGCCGGAAAGCTCGTCGGCTCGACGACGCTCAGCAGCGTGAGTTGCGTCCCGTCCCGCGTTGCGAGTGCGCGCGTGACGCGCAGCGCGCCGTCCGCAGCGAGTGACGCGTCGGATGCAACCACTGCCAGCCGGAAACCGGCCGCGTGAGCCCCGAGGGCCGGATCGCGGGACGTGGCATCGATGATGGACATGCGCCTCCTGCGATGCGCGCAGGTCAGGTCCCGTTCCGATCAGGTTCGCCGTACGGGAGGGTCACCGGCGCGACGAACGGTCGACCCCAAGCCCAATCTCGGCGGGGGTCTGACTTCCGTCTGTCAGCATTTCGAGAACCCACGGGGTGGCGAAACCCTGTCACGCACACGGAGTTCGCCAATTGGATTCACGCACGCAAAGGAGCCCGGCACCGCAGCCCGAAACATCAGGCGCACGTGCCGGGCCCCGCGCTTTCGCGGAACCGCTACTTGGTTTCCTTGAACAGGACGTGCTTCTTCACGACCGGATCGTACTTCTTCATTTCGATCCGCTCGGGATGCAGCCGCGCGTTCTTGGTCTTGTGGTACGTGTACGGCGATTCCGTGCTGCGCAGCTTGATGTTGATGCGCTTGCCCTTGGCGGCCATGATGCTCCTCGCGGGGGTACTTGTAGCCCACAAAGGTATCACGGCCCAGTTCGTGATCCTAGGGGTGAGTCCGAGCAAACTCCGGGCTGCGAATGCTGACCGGGACGGAGGCCAGTCTGCGCGATCCAGTGAACGGAGGCGGGGCGCGACGATCCCGTGTCGCGCCCCGCCCCACCCCCCCTCTCGCTGCCGGCTCAGTTCACCCGACGGCGGCGACGGAGGGCCAGCAGCCCGGCCAGTCCGGTGCCCATCAGCACGACACTCGCCGGCTCCGGCACCACGTTCACGTCGTAGTTGCTGCCAAAACCGAACTCATCGATGTTCACTGTGTCGAACTCCGTAAGCGACTGCGTGCGCAACTCCATGGTCAGAGAACCCGACACTGGATTCGACAGGCTCGGATAGGTGATGGTCGAGGTGTAGGCGAGGTTGCCGTCGATCAGGAATTCCATGAAGCCAC
>Ga0105048_10002998_pt1 | contig 27613 bp, 25 predicted proteins | sample MAT05_FD_78382 | JGI IMG/M metagenome (GOLD analysis project Ga0105048, IMG submission 78382) | Freshwater microbial communities from Lake Fryxell liftoff mats and glacier meltwater in Antarctica - MAT-05 | ecosystem: Environmental > Aquatic > Freshwater > Ice > Liftoff microbial mat | place...
GAGGGCACACGAGGACCGGCTAGGGAGCGATCACGACCTTGATGCAGCCATCTTCCTTGGCGCTGAAGGTCGTGTACATTTCCGGCGCCCGGTCGAGGGACACACGGTGCGTGACAAGGTCTGTGACGCCGAGCGGGTCTGCGGGGTCCTCGACGAGAGGCAGCAGGACGTCGACCCACCGCTGCACGTTGCACTGCCCCATGCGCAGCTGGATCTGCTTGTCGAACATGCTCATGAGCGGCATCGGGTCGGCGACGCCGGCATAGACGCCGCTGACCGACACGGTGCCACCGCGGCGCACCAGATCAAGCGCCATATGCAGCGCAGAGAGCCGATCGACCCCCACAGTGGTGAAGGCCTTCTTGGCCAGTGGGTCAGGCAGCAGTCCGGCGGCATACTGAGCGAAGGCTGCGCCCGGGTTTCCGTGCGCTTCCATGCCCACAGCGTCGACCACCGAGTCAGGGCCGCGCCCGCTCGTCGTGGCGCGCAGCGTCTCAAGCAGGTCGTCGTCGAGATCGAACACTTCAACCCCGTGGCGTTCGGCCATCGCGCGGCGCTCGGGAACCGGGTCGATTCCCAGCACCCGGAAGCCGAGGTGGCGTCCGATGCGGCTCGCGAACTGTCCGACCGGACCGAGCCCGATGACCGCGAGCGTTCCACCGTCGGGCACATCCGCATACTGCACGCCCTGCCACGCGGTAGGAAGGATGTCGCTGAGGAACAGGTAGCGTTCGTCGTCGAGATCCGTGCCCACCTTCACCGCATTGAAGTCGGCGTAGGGAACTCGCATACGTTCGGCCTGACCACCGGGAACTGAACCGTAGAGCTCGCTGAAGCCGTAGAGACTGGCACCGGTTCCGGACTCGCGGTTCTGAGTGGTCTCGCACTGGCTGGTGAGCCCCTGATCGCACATGAAACAGTCGCCGCAGGCGATAACGAAGGGGATCACCACACGGTCGCCAACGGCCAGCCTCATGATGGAGCCGCCTACCTGCTCGACCACGCCCATGGTCTCGTGGCCGAGGACGTCGCCCCTGTCGAGGAACGGCCCCATGATGTTGAACAAATGCAGGTCGGATCCGCAGATTGCCGCCGACGTGACGCGGATGACAACGTCGGTGGGCTTCTCGATCACCGGATCGGGAACCTCGACCACTTCGACCTTTTTGGTGCCCTGCCAAGTGAGTGCTTTCATACCCTCATGTCTACACGGCGCCTGCGCGCTCAGACTGTTTATTCGGAGCCGCCTGTCAGAATCGAACTGACGACCTTCTCATTACGAGTGAGATGCTCTACCAACTGAGCTAAGGCGGCGTGTCGACCGCGAGCGGTGGCACAGCAATGAAGCTTAGCCGATCATTTTCGACCGCGCGGTCACGAGGATCTCGGCGAGCTGGCCGAAGGTGTCGCGCAGTCGGTCGGCGAGCGGGAGCCGCCCGTCGGCATCCGCCCACGACGCCCAGGCATGGCGCATCGCGCCGAACGCGACGAGGGTGATGAGGCGGGCGCGGTCGGTGAGCGCGGCCGGGTCCGCCGCGAGCTGCGGGTCGTCGCGCTCGAGGCGGCGGGCGACGACGACCGCGAGCTCGTCCTCAAAAACGCGCATGGTTGCCATCTTCAGGGCGAAGAGCTGGGGATACTCCTTGAGAGCACGTCGGCGCAGATGCAGCAGCTCCAGTTCGTCGCCGGCGGATTCGACGGCCTTCGCGAGCAGGTCAGACAGTCCCGCCAGCACGTCCTGGCCCGGTCCGGCGTCCACGAACGCGGCAAGGTCGCTCTCCCCCGGCAGGCTCGGGCCGTCCCCGATCGCGGCGGCCTCCTTCGAGGGGAAGTAGTTGAAGAACGTGCGGGGGGAGATTTCGGCCACATGGCTGATCTCCTCGACCGTGACCTGGTCGTAGCCCTTCTCCTCCATGAGCTCGAGCACGGCCCTCTGGATTGCCCGGCGGGTCGCCAATCTCTTGCGCTCGCGCAGTCCCACGGCCCCGCTACTCATCCAACTATTCTTGCCTGCTGTGCAAAGTTGCACAAATGCGGCCTCGCGTGCAGCTTGGGACGGTCAGCACCTCGGGTCGGCGGCGGGAACGGTTCCGTCGATGAAGTAGTCGTCGACGGTGTCGTTGATGCACGCGTTCGACTTGTTGTAGGCCGTGTGGCCCTCGCCGTCGTAGGTGACGAGGTGCCCGTTCTCAAGCTGTGCCGCGAGGTTCTCCGCCCAGACGTAGGGGGTGGCCGGGTCGTTGGTGGTGCCCACGACGAGGATGGGCGCCGAGCCGGCCGCGTCGATCTCCACCCGCTCCCGGGTCGAGGGGAAGGGCCAATTCGCGCATCCGATCGCCCCGTACGACATCGACGGGCCGAAGACCGGGGCGAGGCGGGCGAGCTCCTCCGCCTCCGCGGCGAGGTCGCCGGGGTTCGCGTCGGAGGAGTAGTCGAGGCAGTTGATTGCGATGAACGCTTCGGTCGAGTTGTCGGCGTAGGTGCCATCGGCGTCGCGGCCGTAGTAGCTGTCGGCCAGCTGGAAGGCGTAGTCGGCGTCGCCGGCGAGCACCGAGGCGAAGAGGTCATTGAGGTACACCCAGTTGCCGGCGTTGTAAAGCGGCAGGATGATCGCGTAGAACATGCTGCCGCTGCCGAGCTGCCGCCCGTCGGTGGCGCGCAGCGGGCTCGCGTCGAGGCTGTCCAGCAGCGCCCGGATCTGCAGCATGGCCTCGTCGACGGTGCCGGTGAACGCGCAGTCCTCCCCGGTCTTGCAATCGGCGAGGAACGCTCGCAGGGCGCTCTCGAAGCCCTGCGCCTGGGTGGCGCTGACCTCGAACTCGGTCGTGGCGGGGTCGACGGCGCCGTCGAAGACGAGTCGGCCCGTCGTGTCGGGGTACAGGTCGGCGTAGGTCGCCCCGAGCAGGGTGCCATAGGAGTAACCGAGGTAGTTGAGCTTCTCGTCGCCGAGGATGGCGCGCAGTAGGTCGAGGTCGCGTGCGGCGCTGACCGTGTCGACGTAGCCGAGCAGCTCGCCCGTGTGCTCACGGCATGCGGCACCGAACTGGCTTGATGCCGCAGCCATCTCGTCGAGGTAGGCGGGGGTTCCGGGTTCGTTCTGCGGAAGCTCGAACAGGTAGGCGTCGAGCTCGGCCGGGTCGTCATAGCACGACACGGGCGACGACTTGTTGACGCCCCTCGGGTCGAAGCCGACCACGTCATAGCTGCCCTGCAGCCGGTCCGAGACGGCATAGTCGAGGCTGTCGCGCACGAAGTCGTAGCCGGATCCGCCCGGACCGCCCGGGTTCACCAGCAGTGACCCCATCGCGCCGCCGCCCGCCGTCGAACGGATGAGCGCGAGCTCGATCGACTCCCGCCCGGGGTCCGTCCAATCAAGCGGTGCCTCGGCGATGGCGCACTGGAACTCCCCCTCGCAGGGCGTCCATTCGAGCACCTGCGAGTAGAAACCCTCGAGGTCGACCCCGACCTTCTCGCCTGTCGGGGTCGACACCGCGTCGCGCTGCTCCGGCAGGAAGGCAGCTACGCATCCGCTGAGTGGGATCACGAGGGCAAGGGCGGCTGCGGTGAGGGCGATCCGGCGTGCGGTCATGGTCGGTGGGCCTTCCGGATGGCCGAGATGAGCATCGCCTCGAGAGCCAGCGCTGGCCCGACGTTGCCCTCAATGCGGCGCCGTGTCGTGGTGATCGCATCCATTGTCGCGAGGGTCTGTTCCGGGGTCGACGCGCGGCTCGCCGCGACGAGGTCGGACAGGATGGCGACGTTGATGAGGTCGTCGTCAATGCCGAGCTGCATGAGCAGGATGTCGCGGTAGAGCGACAGGAGGTCGACCATGATGCGGTCGAGGCCGTCACGGAGGCTCCGCGTCGCGCGACGCTTCTGGTCCTCCTCGAGGTTCTTCAGCTGGCCGCGCAGGCCCGGCGGCACCGTGCCTCCCGCCTCCACGCCGAGGGAGCGCAGCGCGCTCGCCCGCTCCTCGGCGTCGCGCTCCTCGGTGATAGCCTTCGCGTCGTCGCCGGCGAGTTCGAGCAGGGTAGCCGAGGCGATCACGGCATCCGAGACGGACCGGATGCCCAGGGCCGTCTGCAGGGTCTTTACCCTGCGCGTGCGCGCGTGGTCATTCGTTGCGAGCCTGTGGGCCATTCCGATGTGACTCTGGGCCTCGCGGGCGGCCTGGGTGGCGGTCGGGAGGTCGATGCCGGTGCGCCGGGCGATGAGCTCCGCGACGTCGCCGACGCTCGGCACGCGCAGCCTCACGCTGCGCACCCGGGAGCGGATGGTCGGAATGAGGTCTGCCTCGCTCGGAGCGCAGAGAATCCAGACGGTTCGCGGCGGCGGCTCCTCAAGCGCCTTCAGCAGCACGTTGGAGGCGGTCTCGCGCATCCGGTCGGCGTCTTCGATGATCATGACGCGGTAGCTGGCGACCGACGGCGAATAGTTCGAGCTCTTCACGAGCGCGCGCACCTCGTCAATCGTGATGATCACACGTTCAGTGCTGAGCACGCCGAGGTCGGGGTGGGAGCGCGCCTCGACCTGCCGGCGGGTGGACTCGTCGCCGTCAGGGTTGCCGGCGCTCAGCAGTGCGGTCGCGAATGCGTAGGCGAGGTTGGAGCGGCCGGATCCCGGTGGCCCGGTGATGAGCCAGGAGTGCGTCATCGAGCGGCTGGCCTCGCCGGCGAGCGACTGCTCGGCCGCAGCGCGGAACGTCGCGATCGCCTCGGACTGGCCCGTCAATTCATCCCATACGGACATGCGGCAAGCCTAACCGGCGCCGCCGATGCCGACCTGCGTCCCGCTGAAGCGGTCAGCTCAGAGCAGCGTCGCGACGCGGGAGCGGATGATGCTGGCGATCTGCTCGGCGGGGAGCGAGCCGTCGACAACGAGGAATCGCTGCGACTCCGCGGCGGCGAGGCCCAGGTAGGAGTCGCGCACCCGGGTGTGGAACTCGTCCTTCTCGGCCTCGAGCCGGTCGAATACCCTCTCGTCGGCGTCGAGACGAGCCCGGCCGGCCGCGACATCGAGGTCGAGCAGCACAGTGAGATCAGGGAGCAGGCCCTCTGCGGCCCAGAGCGACAGGTCGCGCACCTCACCAGGGTCGAGCACCCGTCCGGCACCCTGGTAGGCGACCGAGGAGTCGAGGTAGCGGTCCTGCACGACGATCTCGCCCCGGGCAATCGCCGGGCGCACGAGCGTCGCGACGTTGTGCGCGCGGTCGGCCGCGTAGAGCAGCGCCTCGGCGCGCGGCGCGATGTAGCCGCGCCGGTGCAGGATGATCTCGCGCAGTTCGCGCCCGAGGTCGGTTCCCCCCGGCTCACGCGAGATCACGACCGTCTGGCCCTGCCCGACGAGCCAGTCGGTGAGCAGCGCCAACTGGGTCGACTTGCCCGAGCCGTCGCCGCCCTCGAGGGTGATAAACAGTCCCGGCACGGCTACTCGGTGGCCGGCTTCTCGGTTGCGGGTAGCCCTGCCTTGGGCCTGGCGGGCGTGCGCGCCGCCGGCTTCGTCGCGACGGGCTTCTTCACTGCGGGCTTCTTCACGGCAGGCTTCTTCGCGGCGGGCTTCTTCACGGCAGGCTTCTTGACCGCCGGCTTCTTGGCCGCCGTCTTCTTGACGGCCGGCCCCTTCGCGCGCTTGTCGGCCAGCAGCTGGATCGCACGCTCGAAGTCGATCTCCTCGACCGTCTCCCCGCGGGGGATCGTGGCGTTGGTGACGCCGTCCGTTACGTAGGCACCGAAGCGTCCGTCCTTGATCCGGATCGGCTTGCCGCTCTCGGGGTCGGCGTCGAACTCCTTGAGCGCGCTCGACGCTTTGCGGGCGCCGTACTTCGGCTGTGCGTAGAGCTCGAGAGCTCCCGGCAGGTCGATTTCGAAGATCTGGTCTTCCTCGGTGAGCGAGCGCGTGTCGGCGCCCTTCTTGAGGTACGGTCCGAATTTGCCGTTCTGGGCGAGGATGTCGTCGCCGGTCTCGGGGTCCTGTCCGACGACGCGCGGCAGCGAGAGCAGCCGGAGCGCCGTCTCGAGGTCGATCGCCGCGAGGTCCATCGACTTGAAGATGGATGCCGTGCGCGCCTTGACGGCGGCAGGCTTCTTCGCGGCGGGCTTCTTGGCGGCGGGCCCCCGCGTGGGCTCCGTGTCGGAGACCTCGCCGGTCGACGTGTCGACGACCTCGGCCGCTGGCTCGATTGGCGCCTCCGGCTCCGGCTCGAGCTCGGTGATGTACGGGCCGAATCGGCCGTCCTTCGCGACGACCTTCTTGCCCGTCTCCGGGTTCACGCCGATGACGCGGTCGCCGATGACGGGAGCGTCGACGAGCTCGCGCGCCTTGTCTGCGGTGAGCTCGTCGGGGGCGAGGTCGAGCGGAAGGTTAACCCGGCGCGGCGTCGCGGCTGTGCCGTCCGCAGCATCCGGCTCATCGGACGCAACCTCGAGGTACGGCCCGTACTTGCCGATGCGCAGGGTGATCTCGTCGGTGAGCACCATTGAGTTGATGGTCTTCGCGTCGATGTCGCCGAGGTTGTCGACGACATTGCGCAGGCCGCGGTGCTTGTCGCTGCCGAAGTAGAAGCTCGTCAGCCAGGCGACCCGGTCGGCCTCGCCGTCGGCGATGCGGTCGAGGTCGTTCTCCATCTCCGCGGTGAAGTCGTATTCGACGAGATCGCCGAAGAACTCCTCGAGCAGCCGCACCACCGAGAAGGCGACCCAGTTCGGCACGAGCGACTGCCCGCGCGGGGTGACGTAACCGCGATCAATGATCGTGGAGATGATCGACGCGTAGGTCGACGGCCGGCCAATACCGAGCTCCTCGAGCTTCTTCACGAGGCTCGCCTCGGTGTAGCGGGGCGGGGCGCTCGTCTCGTGGCCCTTGGCCTCGACCTCGGCGATCGTGAGCTGCTGACCGGCGGTGAGCGGAGGCAGCTTCGACTCGGCGGCCTCCGGCTTCTCGTTGCGCTCCTCGTCCTTGCCCTCTTCATAGGCGTGCATGAACCCGCGGAAGGTGATGACGGTGCCGCTCGCGGTGAACTCGGCGACGGTCGGCCCGGTTCCGGGGAACGCCTCGAGCGTCTCAGTGACAGTCGCGGCGATGACGACGGATGCCGTGGCCCCCTTCGCGTCGGCCATCTGCGACGCGACGGTGCGCTTCCAGATCAGGTCGTAGAGCTTCCAGTCGTTGCCGCGGAGTGTTCCCTGCAGCTCCGCCGGGGTGCGGAAGGTGTCTCCGGCGGGGCGGATGGCCTCGTGGGCCTCCTGCGCGTTCTTGTTCTTGCCCGCGTACATGCGCGGCGTGTCAGGCACAGTCTCGGGGCCATAGAGCGAGGCGGCCTGCGAGCGTGCAGCGTCGATCGCCTGCTGGGAGAGGTTCGGCGAGTCGGTTCGCATGTAGGTGATGTGACCGTTTTCGTACAGTCCCTGCGCCACGCTCATCGTCTGGCGTGCGGTGAAGCGCAGCTTGCGCGCGGCCTCCTGCTGCAGGGTGGACGTCGTGAACGGGGCCGCCGGGCGACGGGTGTACGGCTTGGAGTCGACCGAGGCGACCGACACCGTCACGCCGGGTCGGCGGAGGGCTGTGGCGAGCGACTCGGCGGCGACGGAGTCGAGCACCCGCACGTCGGACTTGAGCTTGCCGAGGTCGTCGAAGTCCTTGCCCTGGGCGATGCGCGCGCCATTGACCCGGGCGAGACGCGATTCGAAGCCGGACTGGCCCTCTTCGGTGGCCATACGCGCGGCGAGGTCCCAGTAGCTCGCGGCAGTGAACGCGAGGCGTTCGCGCTCGCGGTCCACGACCAGGCGGGTCGCGGCGGACTGCACACGGCCGGCGGAGAGCCCGGGGCCGACCTTGCGCCAGAGCACGGGCGAGATCTCGAAGCCGTAGAGGCGGTCGAGGATGCGCCGGGTCTCCTGCGCATCGACGAGTGCGATGTCGATGTCGCGGGTGTTCTCGCGAGCGCGCTCGATCGCCTCCTTGGTGATCTCGTGGAACACCATGCGCTTGACCGGAACCTTGGGCTTGAGTTCCTGCAGCAGGTGCCACGCGATGGCCTCGCCCTCGCGGTCCTCATCAGTTGCGAGGTAGAGCTCGTCGGCATTCTTCAGCGCTCGTCGCAGGTCGGCGACGGTCTTCTTCTTCTGATCGGAAACCACGTAGTACGGCTCGAAGCCGTTCTCGACATCTACCGAGAATTTGCCGAGCGAGCCCTTCTTGAGCTCCGGAGGGAGGTTTTTCGGCTCGATCAGGTCGCGGATGTGACCAACCGAGGCCTGGACCTCGTAACCATCTCCGAGATACTGGGCGATCGTCTTGGCCTTCGCGGGCGACTCGACGATGACCAGCTTCTTCGTGACTGGCACGGAACTCCTCTATTAATGCGGATGGTGATGGGCGCAAGGGAAGGGTCCCTCGCACGACGGTGTGTATGTGGCGGCGTTCGCATCCGACCGGATGCCGGATGAAGCCCCGACACGCACACCATACACACTCAAACGGCCAGCCCACCCATTTCGTTCCCTACCGCGGCGGTGGACCCGCCGTCGCCGTAGCTCCAACGTTGAAGCCGGCTGCCGTCACAGCGACCCGAACCGTGACGACCAGTCCATCGACCTGGCAGGCGCGCAGCGTGGTCTCGTTAGCGATCGCCACCTCCCCCGCGCGGTCACACGGTGCGCCGGGGAGGAGGCCCACCGCAGCATCGGCCGCGGCGAGCGCGGCGGCGTCGGCGGCACCGGCGGTGGCCACCTTCGCCTGGAGCACAAGCGACAGCGGGGCGTGCGCCGCGAGGGTCACGATGGCCCCAGCGATGACGGCCACCGCGAGGATCGACCCCGCGCCGCGATCGCTTCGTGCCACATGCGCGAGCTCAGAATCCGCCATCGAGTGCACAGCTCCTCGCCTCGATTCGCACGGCCGCGAACAGACCGCGGGGCGCACCGGCGGCGCTCACCAGCACGCAGGACAGGTCACCGGTTCTCTGCCCGCGCAACGCTGCCCCCGGCACGAGGGTGGCGAGGTGCCCCTCGGCGGCCGGCACCCCTTCTCCCCTGGCGATGATCCGCGCGGCGTCGGCGGCGGCGTCCTGCAGCTGCAGCTGGCGGCTCGACACCTGCGTCGCCGACAGGCCGAGGACGAGCAGCAGCAGCACCGACGGCATCAGCACTGCGAACTCGGCGCTCACGCTGCCGCGCTCTCCCCGCGTCGCGCCCAGGCTCATCCGGTGAAGGTGAGCGCACGCTGAACAAGGTCGGTGAGGATGCCGCGCACCTCTGCGCTGCGCAGGATCACCACCAGCAATCCCGCGAATCCCACGGCGGCCATTGTCGCGATCGCGTATTCGGCCGTCGCCGCTCCGTCGTCTTCACGCCGGGCGCGCGCCACCACGGCCGTGAATTGGCTGACCACTCGGTTCTCCATCGGGTTACACCTCTCCTATTGGGGCTTCAGCCCAGCCTCGCCCGCCCGGAGCCACGGAGTGCCGGAATGGTGCGACCCGTGCACACCGGCGGGTCGGCTGCGCCTGTGAGCGGGCAGACACGATCACAGCACGCCGATCGTCGAGGACACGACTGAGATCAGCAGCGGCGCCACCCCGAGCAGCAGGAAAGCAGGCAAGACGCACACGCCGAGCGGCACCATGAGAGTGACGGCAAGGGTCGCCGCTCGGCGGTCGCCGGCGCTGCGCGCCATCCGCCTGGCCTCGTCGGCCTCGCTCCGCAGCAGCCCCGCGGCCGGCACCCCCGCGCGGCGGGAGAGGTCGAGCACCTCGGTGAGAACGGTGGACGACCCGTCTTCGGCAAGCCCGCACCGCGTTCGCGCCTCCTCGACAAGCGCGAGAGCGCGCGGAATGGAGATCCCGCCGGAGACGGCGATCGCCACCAGCTCGAGGCCAAGGCCCGGCGTCACCACCTGCGGCGCGGCGGCCGCGACGAGCCGGGAGCTCCACAGTCGCGCGGTCGCCATGAGAGCAAGGCCGACAATCAGGCAGCCGAGGCCCGGCGCCGTCGTGAAGAGCACGGTGATGGTGTCGAACCCGAGAGCCACCCCGAAGAGCAGCCCGACAGGCGGCAAACCCAACACCACGCGCGCTGTCGCCCGCGGTCCGGCGAGCGCGCTCTGCACGTCGCGCTGCACTTGGGCGAGGGAGCGCAGCGAAACCGCGAAGGCGTGCAGCGTCGGCGCGAGCGGCGCACCGGCCTCCGTCGCCACCTGCCATGCGGCGGCAAGCCCCCTCCACTCGGGCGCCTCCCCGCGCCCGCCGTCGCCGATCGCATCGATGATCGCGTCGCACACCGGCCGCCCCCGATCCGCTGCGACGGCGACCGACGCGAGCATGCCACCGGTGAGCTCACGCGGCTGATCGGCGAGATAGCGCCAACTGCGCGCGGGGGCGACCCCGCCCTCGAGCAGCACTGCCAGGCGCTGGGCGACGGAGGCGACCGGATCGAGGTCGGGAGACTCACGCATGACCGTGCACCGGGACGGCGCGGAGCCGTTGTCGACCATCGAGCTCGAACCGGCCCATCTGAGCGATCCGCCGGGAGCCGTCCCTGCGTCGCTCAAGGTGGAGGACGGCGTGGATGGCGCTCACCGTCTGCCGGGCGATCGCCTCCGGTCCGAGCCCGGCGAGCGCGCCGAGCGCCTCCATCCGCGCTGGCACGCCCGCGAGGGAGTTGGCGTGAAGTGTTCCCGCGCCGCCGTCGTGCCCGGTGTTGAGGGCGGCGAGAAGCTCGCGCACCTCGGCCCCGCGGCACTCGCCGAGCACGAGCCGGTCGGGTCGCATCCTCAGTGCCTCGCGGACGAGGCGCTCGAGGCCAATCGCACCGGCCCCCTCGAGGTTGGCCTGCCGAGCCTCGAGCGACACGAAGTGCGGGTGGTCGACCGCCAGCTCGGCGACATCCTCGATCGCGATGATTCTGTCTCGGGGGTCGGCGAGCGCGAGCAGCGCCGACAGGGTCGTCGTCTTGCCGCTCCCGCCGGCTCCGGTGAGGAGGATGTTGCGCCGCCGGGACAGCAGCGACAACACCTCGCCGATGGGCACGATCGCGAAAAAGCCCTCGCGCTCGAGCTGGTCGACGGTGACGCGCGTGACGCGGGGCAGCCGGATCGACAGCAGGGTGCCGGTCGGCGACACCGGGGGCAGAACGGCGTGGATTCGGATGCCGTCATGCAGGCGCACGTCGACGCAGGGCGTGGCCTCGTCGATATGCCGACCGCCGGCCGCGATGAGCTGCACGGCGAGCGCGCGCACCTGGCGCTCGTCGAGGTCGGGGTCGGGCTGCAGCAGCGCTCCGCTGCCCCGATCGACGAACAGGCGACCCGCGCCGTTGACGAAGACGTCGGTCACCTGCGGATCGGCGACGAGCCGGCCGAGCCGGCCGAACTCCGCGAGTTCTGTCGCGGCCAGCCGGTCGTGCCCGAGCGCTGGACGGCCGACCGCGGCGGGTGCGGAGCGCGGATCGTCTTCGGAGGGCGGCCAGAGGTCCGGAAGCCGGGCGACAAAGGGCTTGTCCGCGTTGGACCTGCTCTCGTCGCCGGACATCCGTCGAGCTTGTCGCGTCCGGGGCTCCGCGCGCTGGCACCGCTAGCATCTGTCGATTAAATGAGAGGGGCGGCACCTGTTGGGGGGAACCGGTGCCGCCACAGTGACGCTGGATTGGGGGGAATCACTTGCGCCACCAGTCGAACGAATTCGACGGTCCCAGTGTAGCCCACGAAACCCTCTGCGCAACTGGTAATTTTACCCGTTGATCGGGCGGGTTCTGAGGGGCATTATCGGCGCTGGATGCGGGGGCGCGACGCGATCGCAACCCCCCGCGAACTAGGATCGCACCACGTGGTCCGGAACCCCGTGCCCAGCGCAGTGTGATCGAAGAGGATCAGTCCATGCCCAGTAATTCCATCGACAGCCTGCTGCACGAGGAACGTCGCTTCCCGCCGAGCCAGAGCTTCACTAGCCAGGCCATCGCCTCCCAAGCCATCTACGACGAGGCCGCCACAGACCGCCTGAGCTTCTGGGCCAACCAAGCGAGAACGCTGCTGCACTGGCACACGGATTTCACCGAGACGCTCGACTGGTCGAACCCTCCGTTCGCCAAGTGGTTCGCCGACGGAAAGATCAATGTCGCCTACAACTGCCTCGACCGCCATGTCGAGGCCGGGAACGGCGACCGCATCGCGATCCACTGGGAGGGCGAACCTGGTGACAGCCGATCGATCACCTACGCGGAGCTGACCGCCGAGGTCAAGCGGGCCGCCAACGTGCTGCTGTCTCTCGGCATCGGCCAGGGCGATCGAGTCGCGATCTACCTGCCGATGATCCCCGAGGCGGTCATCGCGATGCTCGCCGTCGCGCGCGTCGGCGCCGTGCACACCGTGATCTTCGGCGGGTTCAGCTCGGAAAGCCTTCGGTCGCGCATCGACGACGCGAGCGCCAAGCTCGTGATCACCGCCGACGGCGGGTGGCGCAAGGGCAAGGTCTTCCCCCTCAAGAGTGCGGTCGATGGTGCCCTCGCGGGCACGAAGAGCACGGTCGGGAACGTGCTCGTGGTGCGCCGCGGCGAGAACGTCGTCGACTGGGTCGCCGGCCGCGACCGCTGGTGGCACGAGGAGCTCGCCGCGGTCGACGCTGAGCACGACGCTGAGGCGTTCGAGGCGGAGAACCCGCTGTTCATCCTCTACACCTCGGGAACGACCGGTAAGCCCAAGGGGATCCTTCACACCAGCGGCGGCTACCTGACCCAGGTCGCGTCGACCCACAAGAACGTATTCGACCTGCATCCGGAGTCCGACATCTACTGGTGCACCGCCGACGTCGGCTGGATCACCGGTCACAGCTACGTCGTCTACGGTCCCCTCGCGAACGGCGCCACCCAGGTGCTCTACGAGGGCACGCCCGACACCCCGCATCCGGGCCGCTGGTGGGAGATCATCCAGAAGTATGGGGTCAGTATTTTCTATACAGCGCCCACCGCCATCCGGTCATTCATGAAGATCGGGCGCGAAGTGCCGAACGCGTTCGACCTCACCTCGCTGCGCGTACTCGGCTCGGTCGGCGAACCAATCAACCCCGAGGCGTGGGTCTGGTACCGCGACATCATCGGCGGGGGCACCGCGCCGGTGGTCGACACCTGGTGGCAGACCGAGACCGGCGCGATCATGATCTCGGGCCTGCCCGGCGTCACGACGCTGAAGCCCGGATCGGCGCAGGTGCCGATCCCCGGCATCAAGATCGACATCCTCGGCGAGGACGGCACTCGGGTCGACCCGCCCAACGGGGGCCTGCTTGTCGTCTCGGAGCCGTGGCCGTCGATGCTGCGGGGCATCTGGGGTGACCCGGAGCGATTCCAGGAGACCTACTGGGACCGTTTCAAGGCTCTTAGCGGTACGAAGTACTTCGCGGGCGACGGGGCGCATGTCGATTCCGATGGCGACATCTGGTTGCTCGGCCGCGTGGACGACGTCATGAACATCTCCGGGCATCGCCTCTCGACAGCGGAGATCGAGTCGGCCCTCGTGTCGCACAAGATAGTCGCGGAGGCCGCTGTCGTCGGCGCCGCCGACGAGGCGACCGGGCAGGCGGTGGTCGCCTTCGTGATCCTGAAATCCAAGCAGGCAAAAAAGCAGACAACGGACGAGGCCGTGGCGATGCTGCGCAGCCATGTCGCGGAGCAGATCGGCGCGATCGCGCGTCCGAAGCAGATCTTCATCGTGAACGAGCTGCCCAAAACCCGCTCAGGCAAGATCATGCGCCGCCTGCTTCAGGATGTCGCGGAGGGTCGCGAGATCGGCGACACCACCACCCTCGCCGACACGTCGGTGATGCAGATCATCAGCGACAAGATGAAGTAGCGGCGAAGCCAGGGCCCCGACCGCATCGGTCGGGGCCCTCTGCGTCGGGCGAATCGGGCGAATCAGGCGAATCAGGCGAATTCGATGATGAACTCTACCTCGACGGGCGAGTCGAGTGGGAGCGACGCAACGCCGACGGCGCTGCGCGCGTGGAGCCCCGCATCGCCGAAGATCTCGCCGAGCAGCTCCGAGGCGCCATTGATGACGCCCGGCTGGCCGGTGAATGCCGGGTCGGATGCCACGAAGCCGACCACCTTGACGATGCGGGTGACGCGGTCGAGCGATCCGATCACCGAGCGCACCGCGGCGAGCCCATTGAGCACGCAGATCGCGGCAAGCTCTTGGGCTCTGTCCGGTGCCACGGCCGCGCCGACCTTGCCCGTCTCCGGGAGCGCGCCGGCGACGAAGGGCAGCTGGCCCGAGGTGTAGACGAGGTGACCGCTCACGACCGCCGGTACGTAGGCGGCCACCGGAGCGGCGACCTCCGGAATCGTGAGGCCGAGCTCTGCGAGGCGGTCATCGAGGACCGACATCAGGCGCTCTCCTTCGTCTCACGCTTGAGGTAGGCGACAAGACCGCCCTCCGGGCCATTGACGACCTGCACGAGCTCCCAGCCGTCGGAGCCCCAATTGTTGAGGATCGCGGCGGTGTTGTGGATCATGAGGGGGGTTGTCAGATACTCCCAAGTTGGCATCGATGTGTCCATTCAGATTGAAATAGGGGCGTATGACTTACCCTTGATCATATGTCTGCCCAAAATTCGAAGCCTGTCGGTGTCTTTGGTGCGATCCTCGGCTTTCTCGGTTTCAGCGCTCTCGCGGGGGTGCTCGTCACCGCCATGGTCACGCCCGCCATCGCCGTGACCAGCCTGACCGCGAACAACACCGTCGGGATCTTCGAGAATCTCCCGGACTACATGGTCATCAACCAGCAGTCGCAGCGCAACACGCTGTGGGCGCTGCAGGCCGGCCAGCAGGTGCCGTTCGCGCAGATCTACGACCAGAACCGCGAGGAAGTCACGTGGGACGAGGTGTCGCAGTTCGCCAAGGACGCCGCGATCGCGGGCGAGGACGAACGCTTCTACGAGCACGGCGGGGTGGACCTTGCTGGGATCGTTCGGGCCGCGATCAACAATGTCACCTCGAGCCGAACCCAGGGTGCGTCGACGCTGTCGCAGCAGCTCGTCAAGAACCTCCTCATCCAGGAGGCCCTGACCTACGACACCGAGGAGAAGCAGCAGGCCGGCATCGCCGCCGCGCAGGCGTCCACTATCGACCGCAAGCTCAAGGAGGCGAAGCTGGCGATCGGCCTTGAGAAGCGGTACACCAAGGACGAGATCCTGCTTGCCTACCTCAACATCGCCGGGTTCGGAGGAAACACCTATGGCATCGAGTCGGCCGCGCAGCAGTACTACTCGACAACCGCGAAGGACCTGACCGCGGCCCAGGCGGCGAGCCTTCTGGGAATCGTGCAGGCTCCACCGTCACGTCGCCCCGACATTGCGGACAATCGGGAGCGTAATCAAGACCGGCGTGACGACATCCTGGGCAACATGATCGAACAGGACATGCTCACCAAGGAGCAGTACGACGAGGCAATCACAACCCCGGTCGACGACACCACGGTCCTCGTCAGCCCACCTCGGAACGGCTGTCTTTCCGCGTCCGGCGCGAAGCACTTCTGCGACTACGTGGTGCGCAACGTCAAGAACCTCGAAGCCCTCGGCACGACCGAAGATGAGCGCTACCAGAACTGGAAGCGGGGCGGATACGACGTCTACACGACTATCGACCTCGACCAGCAGGCGCATGCCGAAGCGGTGCTCGCCGCCCAGACGCCGGCCGATGAGACGAGGTTCGAGCTTGGTTCCGCCGTCTCGACCGTCGAGGTCGGAACCGGGCGAATCGTGATCATGGCCCAGAACAAGTTGTTCGACAACTCGGGTGAAGGCGGTGGCCCCACGACCACCGCGGTCAACTTCAACACCGACAGGGAATACGGGCAGTCCTCCGGATTCCAGACCGGCTCAACCTACAAGCTGTTCACCCTCGTCAACTGGCTGCAGAACGGTCGCGGCCTGCGCGAGTTCGTCGACGGCAACGTGAAGGGCTACTCGTCCTTTGCCGCCAACTGCCAGGGCGGCACGATGAAGCTCGCCGAGCCGTACAAGCCGAACAACTTCACCAGGACCAGCGCCGGCCGCGTCTCGGTCCAGACCGCCACGAATCAGTCGATCAATGCCGCGTTCATCGACATGGCGTCGAAGCTCGACCTCTGCGACATCCGCGAAACGGCGAAATCGATGGGCGTTCACCGTGCCGACGGGAACGAACTGCTCATCTACCCCAGCGCGATTCTCGGCACCAACGAGATCGCGCCCCTCACGATGGCGAATGCCTACGCGACCGTCGCGAGTGGCGGCATTCTCTGCCAGCCAATCGCGGTCGACAAGGTCGTCGACGCTAGCGGCACTGAACTCGTGGGGCAGACCCAGAAGTGCAACCAGGCCATCTCACCAGAGGTCGCCGCCGCCGCCGCCGCCGCTCTGAAGGGCGTCATGAACAGCGGGGGGACCGGCTCGGCCTCGAACCCGGGGGACGGCACAGTGGTACTCGGAAAAACTGGGACAACTGACGACTCACTACAGACCTGGGTCACCTCGGCGAGCACCCGTGTCGCCAGCGCCGTCTGGGTCGGGAACATCATCGGCCAACAGGTCATCTCCCGCGTGGACCTCGCCAGCGGCAACGCGAACACTGCACGCCACCGCATCATGAAGCCCGTGCAGACCGCGCTCGATGGCTCTCCGCTGTACGCCACAACAGCCAATTTCCCCGAACCGCCCCCTGAGCTCATCCGCGGCTCGACCCAGTCTGTGCCCAACCTGGCCGGCCAGAGCATAGATCAGGCGCGCAGCGTGATCCAGAGCCTCGGACTGGCCTTCGCTGACGGCGGAACGATCGCGTCGGAGATTCCCGCCGGACGCGTCGCGTCCACTGACCCCGGCTCGGGCGCACTTGTGTCCAAGGGGACCCTGGTGCGCGTATTCACGAGCGACGGCAGCCTGTCCGCGACCGTACCGAACGTCGTCGGCACGCAGGTGAAGGACGCGCTCAAGACTCTGGGGGACGAGGGGTTCACCTCGGTCTCGGTGAAGTGGACGCCGAGCGTTCCACCGGACAAGTGCGAGGTGATCGCGAGCGACCCGGCCGGCGGCACCCCCACGTCGAAGCCAACGGCGGTGACGCTCACCGTCAACGGTGGCGTGATCGTGCCCGGCGAAGATCCCGACTGCAAGTGACGAACTCGAGTCGCGCCGGGACCGCGCTGGCGACGGCGGCCGCTCTCGGCCTGGGCGCCCTCGCGTGGGGCACGCTCGTCGAGCGCAACGCCTTCACCATCAGACGGGAGACTCTCCCGCTCCTTGCACCCGGCGCTCGACCGCTCACCCTGCTGCACCTGTCGGATATCCACATGGCGCCGTGGCAGCGCGCCAAGCAGGACTGGATACGCTCGCTCGCGATGTTCGAACCGGATCTGATCATCAACACGGGCGACAACCTCGGCCACAAGGACGGGCTCGCCGGGCTCGAGTACGCGCTCGAGCCGTTCCGCAACGTGCCCGGCGTCTATGTACACGGATCGAACGACTATGTCGGTCCGGAGGCCAAGAACCCCCTCAGCTACCTCACCGGGCCGTCGAAGAGCGCCCGGCGCTCAAAGCCAAACCTCGATACGGCCGCTCTCGAGGCGTTCTTCGACGGTCTCGGCTGGCTGGGCCTCAACAACACGGCGCGCGCGATGTCAATCAAGGGTGCCCGCCTCGAGTTCATGGGCGTGAACGATCCCCATGCCGGGTTCGACCGGCTCGACAAGCTGCCCGGTGCGCTGGACGAGCTGCGGGAGAACGTCGGATGGCTCGACGAGCGAAGTGGTCCGGACGTGGTCTCGATCGCCCTCGCCCACGCGCCCTACCGCCGCGTGCTGAACTCGCTCGTGACAAACGGGGCCGACGTCATCTTCTCCGGTCACACCCACGGCGGCCAGGTGTGCGTGCCCGGCTACGGCGCCCTCGTAACCAATTGCGATGTTCCGAGGGACCAGGTTCGCGGTCTCAGCCTGTGGCATCACGCCCTGAGGGCCGCGTACCTCAACGTCTCCGCCGGGCTCGGAACCTCGATTTACGCGCCTGTTCGGTTCGCCTGCAAGCCCGAAGCCGTGCTCGTGACTTTGACAGGCGACGATTTCAGCTATTCTGGTTGAGTACACGAACAAGCCGTTGGTTTGTTCGGGTTGATCGGGGTGTGGCGCAGCTTGGTAGCGCGCTTCGTTCGGGACGAAGAGGTCGTGGGTTCAAATCCCGCTACCCCGACATAAGGCTGAGGGCCGCACAGTGTGCGGCCCTCAGCCCGTTAATGCGGTCGGGGTTCGTGAGTGCGATCAGGCGAAGTCGGCATCAGGGGCCGAGCCGTAGCTGAAGTCGGCCCGGGGACGGCGCCCACTGTTGAGCACTCCCCCGCTCTCCTCGAGGTAGCAGGCGCCGCAGAGCGACTCATAGGCGACGTCCACTCCGTCGATCGCGACCTGATCTCCGTCGAAGACGAACACTCCGTCGATGCTGCGCGCGTTGAAGACGGCCTTGCGGCCGCAGCGGCAGATGGTCTTCAGCTCCTCCAGGGAATGGGCGATCTCGAGCAGCCGCCGACTGCCAGGGAAGGCCACGGTCTGGAAGTCGGTGCGGATGCCGTAGGCGAGCACAGGGACTCCCTCTCTGATCGCGATGCGCAGGAGGTCGTCGACCTGCGACTCGGTGAGGAACTGCGCCTCGTCGACAAGGAGGCAGCTCACATCGAGCCCCGTGCTGATCCGAACCTGCTCTCGCTGGGCGGTGAAAGCCCTGTAGGCGTCCTCCCCGGGCGAGAGCACGAAGTTGACCGGGCGGCTGACGCCGAGACGGGAGACGATCGCTGAGTCGCCCTTGGTATCGATTTGCGGTTTGGCCAGAAGAACCTGCTGTCCGCGCTCCTCGTAGTTGAACGCCGCCTGGAGCATCGCCGTGCTCTTGCCGCTGTTCATTGCGCCGTACCGAAAATAGAGCTTCGCCATCAGAGCAGGTATCCGTCCTCGGCGGCCCGGCGAATGAGGTCCGCCTTCTTCCCCGCCGGTCGATTCACCTTGGCGTATTTTTCACGCACCCGGCGAATGTAGGTCTTCGCGGTCTCGTACTGCACGTTCATCTCACGTGCGACCTCGGTCGTGCTTGAGCCCGACGCATACAGCCTAAGCGCTGCGGTTTCCCCGGCACTGAGCTTGGGGCGCGGGTGGGAGGTCGCTCCGCTCGGCAGCGGCCGCCAGTCCCTCGGGAGCTGGGATCCGCGTGGTGCGCCCATCACGGCGCGCACCTCGTCCATGATCTCGACCATCGGGAGCGACTTCGACAGGAACGCGGACGCACCGGCATCCAGCGCCCGCTGCCGAGCCTCGCGGGTGTCGAGGCTTGAGATCACGACGACCTTCGCACCGGCCGCACGGCAGGTGCGCACTCGCGCCTCGATCGACACGTGTTCGCGCAGCTGGAAGTCGATCAGCACGAGTTCGGTCGGAAAGTTGTCGCTGTGCACGAGATCGAGCCACGACGCCGCGCTGAGCGTCAGATCGAAGTCGGTCGCGTTGACCTTGATCCAGCTGCTCATGGTGTCGAGCAGCATCTCGTGGTCGTCAAGAATCGCGAGTCGGATCCGCCGGCTCGTCGTCTCACGAATGCTCATAGGTGAACCTCACAATCAGGTCAGGAGGGTGGGTCTGGATGCTGACGGAGTCGAACGCGACTCGCATCACCGCGTGAATCGGGGCATACCGGGTCCGCACGGCATGGTCTGCGGAGACAATGGGCACCGTGAGAGTTCCCACGCACAGCCGGCCGTGCCGGGAGAGCGCGATCGAGAAGCCCGCGGCGACCTTCCGGTCGGCAGCGAGCACGACGACGTGGGCGCGCAACGCGGTGCGCTGCGCTGCGGTCATCGTGGAGGCGAGGAAATAGGGATCGTCCACGGCGATCAGGGCGCGCCCGGGCCGGCCGGCCTGCTGCACCACCACCTCGAGCCAGGTGCGGTCGGCGTCGGCGACCATCACGCTGCGGACGGCAGCGGCAATCGCCCGTGCCCGGTCGCGGTCGGCGTCCGTGATCGTCTCGCGACCAAGGAGGTCGCCGAAGAAGGGCACAACGTCACGGTTGAGGATCGTCACGCGGTCCTGCTGCACCGACCGGGCTATCCCCACCCGCACCTCGTCGGCGAGTGCTTCCGCGACGACATCCGCCCGGCGGTGCCAACGCTGGAGCGCCTCGACTGTGCGCTGCGAGTACATCGCCGCCCCGTAGCAGAGCGCGAGGACTCCGATCACCGCGACGACCGCGAGGGCGAGCGGCGGTGCGGTTGTCCCGACGACGACCGCATGAGCGAATGTCACGGCACCCATGGCCAAGGCCGATGCGGTGCCGGCGGCGATGAGTTCGCGTGCGGGCCGGTAGGGAGCCACCGCGACCATCATGATGCCGAGGCTGAGCGGTGCCCACTGGTCCGTGCTGAAGTCGTCGGTCGACCAGCTTGACCAACTTGCCAGCAGGAAGCTCGCGACCACCAGAAGGTGCACCGTGAGGTGGATGCGGGCTGTGAACACCCCGTGCCCCTTGCCCGATGCGTAGACGACGAGCGCACAGGCGATCGCGAGCACAGTGAGCGCGCCGAGCGCGGGAACAATATCGCCGCCCCGCGAGAGCGCGAACGTGGAGAAGGGGATCGCCAACAGATAGGCGGCGACGACCAGCACGATGGTGAGGAAGTGCGCGCCGAGGGTTCCCGCCGGGTCCAGTCGTTGGGCGGTGGCCTCAGAGCCGGTCACTGAGCACTCCCCGAGATGATCGGACGGGGGGCTGGGGCGGGCCCGACGGGGAGGCGGATCACGATCGAGGTTCCGCGCCCGGCCGTCGACCAGACCTGCGCCGTTCCACCGACGGCTTCGATACGCTGGCGCACCGATGTCTTGAGCCCGAGTCGATCTGACCCGACCGCGCCGGTGTCGAACCCGCATCCGGTGTCAACGACCATCACGAGCACTTCGTCGTCGGCACCGTAAATGACGACCTCGGCGTCCGAGCTTCCCGAGTGGGCGAGCACGTTGACGAGGCACTGCTTGACCGCGAGGGCGAGCTCGCGCGACTTCTCGCCCTCGAGCCGCACGAGCGCGGTCGTGTCGCCCGTGGTATCGACCTCGAGCCCCATCGCGCGTGCCTCGCGGACCGTCCGGTACAGGTCGCTGTCATGCCAATCGGTGTTGTTGCTCGCGTCGGCGCGAGGCGGCTCGGTGAGCCATTCCTCGCCGACGAGCAGCGCCAGGTCTCGCTCGATCTGCTCCCGCAGCATCGGGCTGAGCTCCCCCGGGGACGACTCCGCGAGGACAGACAGGTGATTGAGCACGGTGTCGTGCAGAAGAGCCGCGGCCCTCAGCTCCATGCGGTGGCGAAGCGCTGCGACGAGCTCCTCCTTTGCCGCGCGGTACAGCAGCGGCTGCATCCGCCTCGCTCCACTCTGCCCAATCCACGAGCCGACCAGCACCATCGCCGTCATGAGGTACGCCGAGATCGAGATCACGTCCAGCGTGTATCGCTGCGACGTCTGCACGATCGCGGCGAACGACGCGACCTCGGCCACGAGAAACCCGCTGGTTGCCCAGCGCAGCGCAGCGGGTGCGCCGATCCCTGCCCCGCCGACGAGCGTGAGCGCGATCTTGGGCAGCGCAAGAGTGATCGAATCGGCGAAGCTGTCGAGGTCGACCTGGCTCGCGAAGGTCAGGCTGTACCAGTAGACCGACGCGCCGCCGACGATGAGGTACGAGACCGAAAAGAACGTGGACGGGGTTCGGTCGAGAAGGTACAGCATCCCGAGCACGGGGATCAGCGCGAGTACCGCCGGCCAGAAGATCAGGTTCGGCCACTCGAGCTGGAACGCGAGCGAGACGAACATCGCGCCGACGAGGCAGACGACAGCGGTCACGTGGATGGCGCTGATGAAGGAGCGGCTCACCGCTTGCGGCGCGAGGTGCGGCGGGAGACCGAGCGACATCCGCCCCGATCCGTCCGAACTCACCGCCATCCACCTAAGCTAGCCGACTGGCGTTTGTCGCACTGTACCCCGTTGGGGGAGGCGCGGAAGCGTGGCTGGTGGGATAAGGGGGCATCCTGTGCCCCATTTCGCCATGTCCTTCTCAGGTAATTGCGAGTGCCTTCTTCGTCGAGGCGATGGTCTTCTTGGCGAGCGCCGCATTCTCGGCGAGGGCCCTGCCGTAGCTCGGGATCATTCTCTTGATTGTCGGCGTCCATCCTGCGATCTGCTCGGGGAAGCAGCGCTCGAGCACCGTGAGCATGATCGGCACCGCGGTGGATGCCCCGGGGGAGGCCCCGAGAAGCCCGGCGATCGTGCCGTCGGCTGAGGTGACCACCTCAGTACCGAACTGAAGAACGCCGCCCTTTTTGTCGTCTTTCTTGATGACCTGTACGCGCTGACCCGCGGTGATCTCGTACCAGTCCTCCGGCTTCGCGTTCGGCATGAACTCGGTGAGCGCCGCGAACTTCGCGCGGCGGCTCGCGAGCACCTGCTTGACGAGGTACCAGGTGAGGTCGAGATTGTCGCGCCCGACGGCGAGCATCGGCAGAAGGTTGTGCGAACGCACAGAGGCGAACAGGTCCAGCCAAGAGCCGGTCTTGAGGAACTTGGGGCTGAACCCGGCATACGGGCCGAACATAAGGCTCGCCTCGCCGTCGACAATGCGCGTGTCGAGGTGCGGCACCGACATCGGCGGTGACCCGACGGCGGCCTTGCCATAGGCCTTCGCCTGGTGACGGGCGACGAGCTCGGGATTGTCGGTGCGCAGGAACTGCCCGCTGACCGGGAATCCACCGAAGCCGCGCGCCTCGGGGATCCCGGACTTCTGTAGCAGCCTGAGCGCCCCCCCTCCGGCCCCGACGAAGACGAACCGTGCCGTGACATCCAGGCGGGTCATTCCGACCTCCTGCTTGAGGCGGATGCGCCACGAGCCGTCCTGGTGCTGCCGGAGCCCGGTCACGGTGTGCTCGGTGCGAAGGTCGGCGCCGTTGTCGGTGATGTAGTCAAACAGTCCATTGGTGAGCGCGCCGAAGTCGATGTCGGTACCGGAATCGATCTTCGTTGCGGCGATCTTCTCCGACTTCAGCCGACCGTCGATCATCGCGGGCGCCCATTTGCGGATGACCGCGGCGTCTTCGCTGTACTCCATGCCCGCGAAGAGCGGGTGGTCCTTGAGTGCCTCGAACCGCTTGCGCAGGTAGGCGACGTTGGCCTCACCCCAGACGAAACTCATGTGCGGGACCGGGTTGATGAACGCCTGCGGGTCGGGCATCAACCCCGCGGCAACCAGATGCGCCCAGAACTGCCGCGAGATCTGGAACTGCTCGTTGACCTTCACTGCGCTCGAGATCTCGATTGTGCCGTCGGGCTTCTCGGGGGTGTAGTTGAGCTCGCACAGCGCTGAATGCCCGGTTCCCGCGTTATTCCACGGGTTTGACGACTCCCTGGCGACGTCGCTCAGTCGCTCGAAGATCGTGATCGTCCAGTCGGGCTGCAGCTGCTTAATGAGGGCGCCGAGGGTGGCGCTCATGACACCGCCGCCAATGAGGGCGACGTCGATCGGGGCTTGTGTGCTCACGAGACTAGTTTATGCGCGGCCGGTCACAGCCCGAGCGCCTCGAGCTCAAGGTCCATCCGCCGCGCCATCTCGAGGTAGCCGTCGTCGTTGGGATGCAGACCGTCTGCGGCTATCCATTCGGGGTGCCCCTCGATCCACCGCGACGCCCCGGCGATGTAGTCGGCGCCGATGGCGGTCGCCGATGCCCGCACCCAACTGATGATCACCTCGACCGAGCGGGGGCGCTCGTCGGTGTACCAGAACGGCTCGACGACAATGAACCGGGCGTCGGGAAGCGCGACGGCCATTCGGGACAGGTCGTCGCTGATCTGCGCCTTGATGGCCTGCGCAGCGAAATCGTACGAGAAGTTGTCGTTGAGCCCCATCGTCACAAAGACGATGTCGGGCTTCGCCGTGATGATCAGGTCGGGCAGGTCGCCGGCACCGAAGCGGTCGCGGTTGTCGATGAACCCGAGGCCGTTGACGCTCGGGTTGAACTCCTGCCAGCCCCGGTCGCGGGAGATCTGGGTCGACCAACGCCGCTCGTCGTCGCTCGCTCCAGTTCCGAGCGTGTAGGAGTCGCCGTAGAAAGCCACGACGGGGCCGGACCCCGCGCTCGGCACGGCTGGGATCGTCGGATGCCGACCTGACCCGCCGAGAACCACCATCACCCCAATCACAGCGTCAATCAGTGTCCCGACAAGCGAGGCGAGCAGCAATCGGCGCGTGTGTATGACACTACTTCGTCACGGGAGGCCGCAGCGATCGGAAATCACACCGCAATTCTCCGACGGGCAGCCGGTCTCCGTTAGGATCTGACGAGCTCCGCAGCCACCAGCTCCGCGATCTGCACGGCGTTGAGCGCTGCGCCTTTACGCAGGTTGTCGTTGCTGATGAACAGCGCGAGGCCGCGCCCGTCCGGTACTCCGGGATCCTGGCGGATGCGCCCCACGAAGCTCGGGTCCTTGCCCGCCGCGTGCAGCGGGGTCGGGACGTCGCTCAGCTCGACTCCGGGGGCGTCCGCGAGCAGCTCCTTCGCCCGGGCGACCGACAGGGGGGAAGCGAACTCCGCGTTGATCGAGAGCGAGTGACCGGTGAACACGGGGACGCGAACGCAGGTTCCGCTCACGAGCAGCTCCGGCAGCTCGAGGATCTTCCGGCTCTCATTGCGAAGCTTCTTCTCTTCATCAGTCTCGTACTCGCCGTCATCGACGATCGAGCCAGCGAGAGGGATGACGTCGAATGCGATCGTGCGTGGGAATTTCACCGGCGCGGGGAACACCACGGATGATCCGTCGTGGACGAGCCCCAACGCATCCTGGGCCACGGTGGCGCGGGCCTGCTCGAGCAGCTCCTCTCCCCCGGCGAGCCCGGCGCCGGAGACGGCCTGGTAGGTGCTCACGATCAGTCGCTGGAGCCCGGCCTCTTCGTGCAGAACCTTCAGCACCGGCATCGCGGCCATGGTCGTGCAGTTAGGGTTCGCGACTATTCCCTTGGTTGCCTGGGCGATAGCGTGCGGGTTCACCTCGCTCACGACGAGCGGCACGTCGGGGTCCATGCGGAACCCGGAGGAATTGTCGATCACGAGAACACCGGCGGCCACGAACCGGGGCGCCTGCACCTTGGAGGTTGTCGCCCCCGCGGAGAAGATCGCAATGTCCAGGCCCGTTGGGTCTGCGATCTCGGCGTCTTCGACGACGATTTCGGCGCCACGCCAGGGCAGCGTCGTTCCGGCGGACCGTGACGAGGCGAAATAGCGAATCTCCGCCACGGGGAAGTCGCGCTCCTCAAGCAGTTGCCGCACGACGGCGCCGACCTGCCCGGTCGCACCGACCACGCCAATCCGCACGCCCATGCTCGTCGGTCCGTCCGTGCTCATCGGCCCGTCCCACCGTGAACGAGCGCGACGTCGTCGGTGTCGAGGTCGAAGGCGCTGTGCACGACCCGCACCGCCTCGTTGATGGTGTCGGCTCGGGTGACGACCGAGATGCGGATCTCGCTCGTGGAGATCATTTCGATGTTGATGCCCGCGTCGAACAGCGCGGTGAAGAGCTTCGCCGAGACTCCGGCATTGGTGCGCATGCCAGCGCCGACAAGGGCAAGTTTGCCGATCTGGTCGTCGTACTGCAGGGAGTCGAACCCGACCTCGTCCTTGCGGCTCTCCAGCACGTGCAGCACCTTCGCGCCCTCGAGCTTGGGAAGGGTGAACGAGATGTCGGCGAGGCCCGTCGCAGCGCTCGACACGTTCTGCACGATCATGTCGATGTTGGCATCTGTGGATGCCACGATCGTGAAAATCTGGGCGGCCTTGCCGGGAATGTCGGGCACTCCGACGACCGTAATCTTGGCCTCGCTGAGGTCTGCCGCGATACCGGCGATAATCGGCTGTTCCATCGTTTCTCCATCCTGGGGATTGATTACGAGCGTGCCCTCGTTGTTGTTGAACGAGGATCGCACGTGAAGCGTGACGCCGTGGCGTCGGGCATATTCCACTGCACGGATATATAACACCTTCGCGCCGGCGGCGGCGAGTTCGAGCATCTCTTCGCTCGTGATGCGATCGATCTTTCGGGCAGACGGCACGACGCGGGGGTCGGCCGTGAAGATCCCGTCTACGTCGGTATAGATCTCGCAGACGTCGGCGCCAAGCGCGGCCGCGAGGGCGACGGCGGTGGTGTCCGACCCGCCCCGTCCGAGGGTCGTGATGTCCCCGGTACCCCGGTTGAAGCCCTGGAAACCGGCGACGATCGCAACGGCACCGATATCGAGGGCTTCGCGAACGCGGCCCGGCGTGACGTCGACGATGCGCGCGCTGCCGTGCTTCGCATCCGTGATCATACCGGCCTGACTACCTGTGTAGCTGCGCGCGTCGACCCCGAGCCCCTTGATCGCCATGGCGAGCAGCGCCATCGAAATGCGCTCGCCCGCGGTGAGCAGCATGTCGAGTTCGCGCCCGGCCGGCAGTGGCGAGACGCTCTCGGCCAGGTCGAGCAGCTCGTCGGTGGTGTCGCCCATCGCGGAGACCACCACAACAACGTCGTTTCCGGCCTTGCGCGTCTGCACGATGCGCTTCGCGACTCGCTTGATGCCCTCGGCATTCGCGACGGAGGATCCGCCGTACTTCTGCACGATCAAGCTCACATCTACTCCTGGGGTGTGGTGCGGTGTCCGAATGAATCAAGGTTCGATTCTAGTGTTCGACGACGCGACGTCCTTCGAACGCTCGGCCGAGCGTAACTTCATCGGCATACTCGAGGTCTCCGCCCACTGGAAGGCCTGACGCAAGCCGCGTCACCCGCAGCCCCAGGTGCATGAGCAATCGCGAGAGGTAGGTCGCTGTGGCCTCACCCTCGAGGTTCGGGTCGGTGGCGATGATCACCTCGGTGACGGTTCCGTCGGCGAGGCGGGTCATGAGCTGCTTGATGCGCAGGTCGTCGGGGCCGATGCCGTCGATCGGCGAGATCGCACCGCCGAGCACGTGGTAGAGGCCGCGGAACTCGCGGGTGCGCTCGATCGCCACCACGTCTTTCGCTTCTTCGACCACGCAGATCGTGGCCGGCGACCGGCGGGGATCGCGACAGATCCCGCAGGTCTCCTGCTCGGTGACGTTGCCACAGATGGCGCAGAACCGCACTCTCTCCTTGACCTCCATGAGGATCTCGGCGAGGCGGGTGACGTCGAACGTCTCGGTCTGCAGAATGTGGAACGCGATGCGCTGCGCCGACTTGGGGCCGACTCCCGGCAGCCTGCCGAGCTCGTCGATCAGTTCCTGGACGATGCCTTCATACATGAACTAGTCGATTCTCGGGCTGACGCGGGGCGCGACGGCCTGCTCTTCGATGAAGCTCGCTCCGAGGATCTCGCGCACGACCGATTCGCCGTAGCGCGCCTTGTCGACTGTCGCCTTGCGCGCGCCGGGCCTGGTCTGTGCCGTCGGAGCGGATGCCGTGGGCTGCTGGGCCCGCTCGGCCTGCTGGGGCCGTTGCGTACCCTGAGGCGGGCTGGAACCGACGATCGGCGACGAGTAGTCTGGCTCGTATTCTGGCTCCGGCTCGCGGTCCGC